>Ga0070697_100005165_pt1 | contig 10030 bp, 8 predicted proteins | sample KBSK1501metaG_FD_65475 | JGI IMG/M metagenome (GOLD analysis project Ga0070697, IMG submission 65475) | Corn, switchgrass and miscanthus rhizosphere microbial communities from Kellogg Biological Station, Michigan, USA - KBS K1-50-1 metaG | ecosystem: Host-associated > Plants > Roots >... | reverse complement strand
GTACTTGAAAAGGTTCCCGGCGAAAGCTCGCGGCCCGCGGTAACCAACCGTGACTGGGCGTTCCTGCTCGAGGTAATTGTACACTGGCGCGTTCTTCGCAATCTCAGCCTGTGCACGTTTGATCCGGTCGTAAGCAGAAAGTGTGGATTTGAATTTCGAATCGCGCGCAATCGCGTCGCGCAGTTTTCGCTCCCGCGCTTCCAGCGCCGACCAGATTTGCGGATCAAGGAGCCCGGCCAGATAACCATCGTAGCGTTTCCGGTTGTTTTGATCCCCAAACAAATCATCGCGCGCTTTACGTGCGTTCTCGAATGAACGTGCACTATAGGCCGATTCCAGCACTTCACGACGATAAAACATATCCAGGACGTACGGCAGATAGCGGTCGCGCATGTCGGCCAGCTCATCCAAGGTGAGTTGCCGGTCGGTCTTGCCCGGGCTGCCGCTTACAAAAATAAGTTCGTGGTCGTTCGGCCCATTGGAATTGAATTTGAGAAAGTGCTCAACCCTTGCCGGTTGGCCATTTTCGTATACTCGAAAAAGGCAGATATCGAGATCATATCGAGGATACTCGAAGTTGTCTGGGTCACCGCCGAAGAAGGCCATTTGCTGTTCCGGCGCAAAGACCAAGCGCACGTCGTCATAACGTTTGTACCGGTAAAGATGGTAAGCACCCCCTTGGTATAGTGTGACGACATCAGACCGCAGTCCGGTTTTATCCTTGCTTTCCTTTTCAACCTCGGCGATGGCCGCGTTGCGCGCGTTGGAAGCCTGGTCGCTCGTCATGCCTGGTTTGACGGCGCTCGTGACGCGTGCTGTTACGTCCTCGATGGACATCAGCACGTTAAGCTCTAGATCCGTGGATTTGATCTCATCGGCCTGCGTTTTCGCATAGAATCCGTCCCGCAGATAATTGTGCTCGGCGCTGCCAATTTTCTGCAGCGTGTCGGCGCCAACGTGATGGTTTGTGATGACGAGACCGTTTGGCGAAACGAAGGATCCGCTCCCGCCCGAATTAAAACGGACGCTGGCCTTTTGCAGATGTTCAAGCCACTGCGATGTTGGCTCGAAATGGTATTTCTCTTTTAACAGTTTTAGCGGCGGCGCATTGAAAAGCCACATCCCTTCATCGGCAGCAGCAGACGCGACAAAGCCGATTATAAACGCAATAGCAAATGATCGGGTCGAGAAAGCCGTAAGCATCGCGGAGCATAAGATGCTGCCGAGGGCGCGACAACTCTTGTCCTTTTACCCCACGATCAAGCAGGGTGATGATCCCCAAACTGATCGAGCAGCACGTTAGCAGTTTCGGACGCCCGGGCGCGCTTGCGCGCCCCTAGACAACCGAGGGCGGCGATTGCGGCAAGCAACACAACGAAGGCGACGACAATAATAAAGTGAACCAACGTCAAAATCCCGCGCACGCACGCCTTCAGAGCGAAACTCATCGCGGTGGTAAAGACAGTCCGCCAAGTCTTACGGTTACAAAAAAGATCGACATTGGCAGTGCTGCGCGCTTTCTGCTTCAGGGAAGCGGATTGCGCAACCTGATTACTGGTTCTTGATTCATGACGATGTGGAGAGCTAAGTCGAGGAAGATTGAGCGGCTCGATTTCATTCTGGCAGGCGCGCAAAAGTCCGGTACGACCGCACTGCATTATTTTTTAAGCAGACGTCCCGATATCAACATGGGTGACCAGCAGGAGATCCATTTTTTTGATAACGACGCGATGTTCGTTTCCGAGCCCGATTACGAGCAACTGCACAAGCATTATCCGCCGCTTGCCTCTTCAACCATCGCCGGTGATTGCACGCCGAGCTATCTCTATCACGAGCCCGCAGCGGAACGGATCTGGAATTACAATCCGAAGATTAAACTGCTGATTACTCTGCGAAACCCGGTCGAACGCGCCTTTGCGCATTGGAACATGCAGCGGTTCAAAGAGCGCGAGCCGCTGGATTTTTTCGACGCCGTTCGCGAAGAACAAACCCGCATCGCGGGCGCGCCACCGACTGAGGCACGCCGTTTTGCGTACGTCCAGCGCGGACTTTACGGACGCCAGCTCGAGCGCGTCTTCAAATTTTTTCCTCGCGAGCAAACGAAGGTCGTGAAGTTCGAAGACTTTAAAAAGCACCAGCGCGAAACGCTCGCTTCGATCTTATCATTCCTTGACCGCAAACCTGTGCGTTCAGTGCGCCAGAAGGACAGAAACATCGTCCCATACAAGCGGGCGATGAACTGGGAAGAGCGCGTTTTCCTTTACAATCTGTTCGCCGAGGACATTGCGAAAGTTGAGCAACTGCTCGGATGGGACTGTTCAGACTGGAAATTGTGAATGGGTAGGGACGCCACGCTGTCCCGAAATCATTCGGGAGACATCGGAGCGCGATGTCCCGACCTATATCTGCTTGAAACGCGGTCGCTGGTTCGGATCTGCTCCCAGCAACGCTTTCCAACGAACGATGCGCGCGCCTTGCGATTCAAAAAAGGCGCGCAGTTCTGGCGTAAAAAATGAAGAGCCGTCTGCGCGCCGATTGAATTCCAGAAGGAGTCGCCCGTCAGGGTTTAGAAAATTTGTCCGAATATCGTTGATGAAAAATTTCCAGTCGGCCTCTGTCCATTCCAGCCATTCACCATTTTCGCGCCGCGTGATCCGGTGAAAACACACGCGATGCGCGGTGACGAGATCGAATTTTTTGCCGAGATCGGGCAGGGGAGCCCGCGCATCGATTCGTCCTACGATGCGACTAACGCCAAAGAATTTGGTCGTCCCGCGGAAAAAAGGTTCGTCATCGGGATCGAGCCCTAGCCCTTCGTGCCCGAACAGACGGCAGAGATAGAGAAAATAACCCGGGCCGCAGCCCAGGTCGAGGATGTGGAGCGGCGGCGAGCGATCGAGCCAGAGGTCCTGTACGCGTTTTACGTTAACGACAACCCAGTAGTTTGCGTCCTCATACGCGTTGATTTTTCGCGCGTTCGGCCGGTATGGGTAATGGTCACGCAGTTTTAGCAACTCCGCTTGATCAATAGTTGCGAGGATCCGACGAGAACTCACCGGGTGCGTCCAACGCGACGCGTGCTCCCACAGGCTTTCTGCCGCGTCCCTGGTAAAGAGCTTTTGAAATTTCTGCGAGAGTCGCACTAGGAAAATGATGCAACGAAGCGGGTCATACTCAAGGAACGACGGCTTGGGAAGACGTCACTGCTTAATTTTTACCAGGACCAAACCGGTGGAGCTTTCCCGAGTCATCGTTCCGCTTACCCAGCCGGTGCGGGGATAAAAGAATTCCTCGTAACGCCAAAGCATTTCCAAGTTCGCCCCGGAGGATTTCTTCCACCAAATTTCGTAGTAAATGTGCCGTTTCCAAGACGGCGACTGACCGGTCATCAAATTGAAATCAAACGGTGTCGGCCAGCTGAGAACGCTGTGACGCGTGGCGACGAAAGCCTGATCGCCCGGAGGCGGCGCAGTAGCGAGATGCTCGGCCGTATCCTCGGATACGGATTTAAGCGGCCCGAAAGGGAAAACTTTGCCGCCGCTCGCCAATGCGAGTTGGTTGTCCTTGGTTGAGCCAACACTCAGCGACAACCCTGGTCCAAGGTTATTAAGACTGAAACTGACGCCATCGCAGATGAGAATGCCACCGGTGCCACTGCCTTCGTATGCAATAGAATGAATCGGCTCGGACTGCGTTTCAACTATCCAGTAACGATCAACAAAAGATGAGATTTCGCGTCCGCGAAAAATCCACAGCGACGCCAATGAAGCGACGCATGCCGTAAGAATCACAAGCAGGATGAGGATTTTGCGCATGATGACAAAACTGTGAGGCACAGATGAACACACATCGAGACAGATTCTTATTGGCCATGGGGCCGTGCAAATCTGTGGTTGCCGTGTCTTGTGACACCTTCTTTCGTTGAATGTACTCGTCCACTTGTTCTTCGAGAATTTCGAGAGGCAACGCGCCGTTCTTGAGCATGACGTCGTGAAACTCGCGCTGGTCGAATTTCGCTCCCAGCTCTTTCTCAGCGCGGGTACGCAACTCTTGAATCTTTAACATCCCGACCTTGTAGGCGCACGCCTGGCCGGGCGCGACGATGTAACGCTCTATTTCGGACTTGACTGCTTTTTGGCCCATCCCGGTTTTCTCGCGCATGTACGCGATCGCCTGTTCGCGGGTCCAGCGCTTTGCATGAATACCGGTATCGACGACTAATCGCACCGCGCGGAAAAGTTCGTCCCGCAGGCGTCCCAGGTCTCCAAACGGATCGTTTTCGTACCATCCCACTTGTTTTGCCAGCCACTCGCAGTAAAGCGCCCAGCCTTCGACATAGGCCGTGAACGGAACTACTTTCCGAAATTGTGGAACGCCTTTGAGTTCCCAAGCCGTGGAAATTTGCCAATGATGTCCCGGCACACCTTCGTGGTATGCCAGAGTTGGCATGCTCCATTTGGGCACTTCGTTCATGTCGCGAAGGTTCGCGAAGAAAATCCCCGGCCGGGTACCATCCATTGCGGGAGGCTCATAATATGCCCCTGGCGCAGTCGATTCCTTGAACTCCGGGACGCGTCGGACCTCGATCTTTGTGCGCGGAGTCGTGAGAAACAATTCTTTTGACGAGTGCTCTTGTGCCTGCGCGATCAACTCGGTATATCGGGCCAACGCCTCTGAGCGGCCTTTGTCATCGTTCGGATAAAGAAACCGGGGATCTCTCGCGAGCTTGTCCATCGCACCACCGATGGGCTGGCCGGCGAAACCGTTTGCATCGAGAATTGCGCGCATCTCGCCCTCGATTCGCGCCACCTCGCGCAGACCTAGCTCATGCACCTCATCCGGTTGGAATGTAGTGGTTGTGTTCTCGCGCAACTTATAGGCGTAGTAGGCATCTCCTTCCGGCAGTTTCCAAACGCCGTCATCGGTCGTTGTTTTCGCCAAAAGTCCTCGGAAATAATCGATCAGTTTTTGATACGCTGGATAAACCTTGCCCGTTATTGCTGCTTCCACACGGGCTTGAAAATCAGCGCGCTGCGACTCGCTTAGCTCCGCGATTTTGGCCGCGCGAGTTTTGAATGAGGTCGCAAGAATATTCTCCGAAGCCGGTTTCCCAACGAAATCGGCCATTTCTTTGAGCACTTCTTCGACTACAAAACGCGGCGGCAGGATTTGCTTTTCTTCGCGCACCCTCAGGCCATCGAGGAGCTGATCGAACTTTTTCGGCAACGCGTCCAATCGCTTCAGATAATAGTCGCAGTCCTTGCGATTCAGCAGGCGGTGCGTGTTCGCCATGAACGAGGGAAATTCGTTCTGCACGCCGAAGAGCTGATTCACCGGATAATTGTGCCACTGCCACTTCTGGCCTTCGACTTGCAATTGTAAAAACCACTCCAGCACGCGTGTGGAAAACTTTTGGGAGGGTGACTGGCGATCGAGCGGGTACTGGCGAAGCTGCGTCAGGTCGCGTTTCCACCTGTCGAATTCGTGCTGCTGATGCGCAGGCGATTCGTCATCGAGCTTACCGTTATGGCTTGTGATGCCGAATTGCTCGACTAAGCCAAGCGTGGAGAGCAACTCCGGGTGATCGAAGACGACTTCAGCGAAGACTTTCTCGTAAAAGAGATTGAGACTCCACGGCCGAAACCACATCAAATTGACCAGGAAGACCGCGATTACGATCACGACCACTGCGACGAGCGCACCGAGCCATTTCAAAACTCGTTTTAACATCGGTTCAGATCAGCTTGAAAAGTGCACATCGTTGATACGATGCAGCAATGCACGGCTGTGGATTCAACAATTAGTTCGTGAGTGCCAAGTCTTCCGCGAACCAAGGTCCGTTTGGGTGATACTTCAATGCCTCGAGATCAACCCACTTCGGTTCGCCACGTTGTTCCAGGGCGCTTCTACCGCCAGTGAAGGATTAAGCAGTATCTCGCGGGCGCGAGCCTTCATTTTGCGGATTATCCGCCGCAACCGTCGCGCCGTGAACCAGTCCGGCCGCCGTATCTCGAAATCGTTAGGCGTAAACTCTTCGGTAACATCAGCAGCGAAAATGTCGGCCCAGGATTTACCCCAGACTCGCTGCGCGAACGCCTCGTTGTCGGAGCGCAGTTCTCCCTCAACGTGTCGTGCTAACGCGGTACTTAGCCCGCAGTAACCTCTGTCAACCAATTCGCTCCGGTGAAGACACTCGGCGAGTTCCATTTTGCATTGCTTCGCCTGAAGAAACGTAAGCGGCTTCTGCGGTTCGGTTATGGCGCGGAGCACCTCGCGGGCGACACTCACCGTAAACGGTCCGACCGCTTCATTGCGTCGGATTTCGGTATCTCGAAACTGCGATGAACTAAGGCCGATACTTTGGAGAAATTCCGGTACCACTCCGCGCGCGATTGTCTGCGTGCTGAATGGCCGGGCAATGAGTTCGGCGCCTTGGGCCTCCGCCAGGTCGATCCAGGGCGAGAACCTGGCGCCAGGAGATTGAGCGAACCCCACGGCACACGAATGGAATGAGTCGGACCGGCGAAAAGCCTGGACGGTTTGCGAATAGCTTGAATTGATCCATTGCGGTTGGTTGCGCGGGAACAAAATGAGTTTTGGTTCCAGGTTCAATTCTCGAATTCCATCAAAGAAAGCTTCAGCGTGCTGTCGGTTCCTTAAAAGTCCCTCCAGAGCCTCGCAAGAAATGACGATTGCTTCTGCAGGCGACTCAGCAATCTCCCGAATGGATCTGGTCACGAGCGGCTCGCGGTCTTGCCCGACCTCCAGTCCGGCCAGCTTCTCGGCGAGCGCGTAGTGAGCCCCGCGTTTGGTCTCGCTCTCAGGTACGAAATAGCCATGCTTCAGCAACTCAGCAGCGTTCTCCTGCAAAAACCATTGAATCGAAGTGGTGCCCGTCTTGTGTGGTCCAACATGGATGTAACAGACGCGTTTTGTCATGTGTCTATAGCCATACTTTATCCCGGGCAAATAGAGGAAGCTCACATTTGCTGAGCGAGCACGCAAAGCAAGTGCCACGCAATTCACTCAGCTCGATTCTCCGCACAAGTATTGATCAGATTGCGAATTTCGTTTATGCGGAAAAACAGAAATGCCAGAGTACGTTGACAAACCGGAGCCACGTGGACAGACGATAGCCGCGGTTCTCGCCGTCGGTGCTATTTACCTGGCCCTGCCACGCAACGTCGTTGTCGGCCCGACTTGGTTATTGCCGACTGTGATTGTCGTCTTGCTCGTGCCGACAGTGGTGAGCCATCGGGTCGGAAAACAATCAATCAATCGCATTCTCGGGTTCGTTATTAATGGAATCACAACCCTGGCTCTGATCGGATCGGTGACTCTGCTCGTGCGCCTCTTGCCTTCCCATCGGGAATCCCCGTTGCAGTTGCTCCGGTCCGGCGGGCTACTTTGGCTAACCAATGTGATAGTGTTCGCGCTCTGGTACTGGCGCCTCGACGGCGGTGGGCCAACCCTGCGCCAGAAACAACGGAAATTCGGCAGCAAGAGTTTCCTTTTTCCACAGATGCAAATTCCACACGACGAGCGACCCGAATTTGCGTGTGCAAGCTGGCATCCGCGCTTCGTCGATTATCTGTTCGTCGCGTTCACCCAGAGTTCCACATTCGGGCCGACCGATGCGCCGCTGCTCGCACGCTGGGCAAAGATTCTGGCAATGATCCAGATCTTCATTTCGCTCAGCATCGTTGTTTTGCTGATCTCGGCGGCCGTCGGAGCATTATAACTTGGCGGCTCGGGACCTGTAGCCAAGGCGCTGCTCGGCGCGCCGTAGCTTTTGCGAAGGCAGGTACGCCGTCGTTTCCTCTTCAGGCCGCTAAGCTACTTGCCGACTAAAATTAAAATGCCCGCCAGCAGCGCCACAACTCCCATCACGATGGCCCCGATGGTAATATGAAAAAGCGTAGTGATCCCGACGAGAATCAGATAGATGGCGAGCAGCAACATTCCAATGTTTTTTGTCATAGCGCTCTTTCTGACGCAGCGCGTGGGCGGTTGCACGCTTAAAACTGTGCCTCGCCGCGAAAAATAATGAATGCGTTGCGGCTATTCCAACTCGAAACGCTTAAGCTTGGAGCCGGCGAACTTGCAGGAGGCACATGTCTCATATGCGTAGCCGCGGCCGCCTTGAGACTCGTTAACGGTCACGACAGGATCAAAGCCCCCAGTGCCGAGTTGATGCTCAATGGGTGTAAATGCTGTTAGTTTTGCGGAGAGTCCTGAGTCTTTTCCGGTTGCAGTAAAACGTAACAGGTCGGCAATCCGCCAACCGTCACGCCGGTGGACGAGTAGAAACAGAACTCCGATATGAGAATCCGTTCCGACGGTGAGTGGTTTACCGGTGGCGAAAAGCAATGCGGACTTGTCGTCCGCCCAGATGGTATCGCAAGATTCAATAGCAAAGGCAACGACTGGTTTCCCGCGATTCTCCGCACCCATCTCAGGGATCGTAAAAAGAGAGGCTAATTCGCCTTTGCTGGCGACTGGCTGGAACGCCTTCAGGGCGGTTACAAACCCGTCGACGGAATCAAACACCGACTCGCGGTTCAACTCGGATCCTTCTATTACACCGATGACCGCTGCAAGGGCAAAGAATAGAACTGTCCTTTTCACAATTGCGTTTTCGACGGCACCAAGATCGCTTCGCTCATTCCGTGGAGAAATTTCTTGTCTGCCGGAACAATTGTGGCAAGCGCGCCGCGCAATCTCACGCGATCACTTTCGACGAAATAATACGGGCACAGGCGCACTCGGCCTTTCATTACCTTCAGTTCGCCTGAATCTGGATCCCAATAGCTGTGCTCAAACAAACGGCCCTTGTGAAAACGCTGCAGTATCGTTGGTGACGATTCAAATGTTCCCAACGCGTGTTCGATTCGCTTTTCCCAATCGGCGTGCGGCAGGTCGCTCCCGAGGGCGATGCCGCGGCTGCCCCAGCCTAGCGGAGAAAAACCGCTCACTTTCAAGAGAAGCTCGCGATCTTTCTGGCTGAACTTCGCAGCCTCACACCAGTCGTGAATTTCGAGTCGCGGAATCACTGCGTGCTGGGGCAGGGGAGTTGGATCGAGCAGCCAGGAGTAGGGAATCACTTCCTGTAGCTTGATAAAATATTTGTCGCCAAGTTCCCGTCGCCAAAATTCGCGCAGCGGCTGAAGCCAGAACAGTGCGAACCACATTTTCTCTTCGAGATACGGTTTAATCGGCGGCGTAATCTTAACTCGGCCGTCAGCATTTGCGCGCAGCGTCTTTTCGATTCGAGGAATATTTGGCAGATCGAACAGTTCAAAGAAACGATACACAACGCGTCCGTCGCGCGGTTCGTAATTTTCTGCTGCCACAACGCGCCAGCTGTAGCCGGCATCGCTGCTCCCAGACCGGTTGTGATCACGAACAGAACCGGAGTCATCCCGCGATTGCGGGACTACAGCTTGTTCATTTAATCGCGCTGCGAGCCACTCCATCTCCGGCCGGTAGGTTGCCGATTCCTGAGAGATCACGATATCCGCGCCGTTTGACACAACTGCGCGAAATCCCTCCACCATTCCGTTTGCGCCGCCGATGATGTCGTTGTCGAATGAAGAATACGTCTGGTTTAGCCAACCGGTCAGGCCAATCCCGCCCGGGACCGAATCGATCTCGGCGATGATGTAGCCTTTCTCAGTCAGGATGAGGTCCGGCCGGATTACTCGCGGCAAATCGTCGCGGATTTCTTTGCGCCGCGAAAATTCAATCAACTCTTTCGGTTTACCGGCGTCGAGATACCGCGCCACCCACTCGGGCTGCTTGCCCTTGATGCTGAGCTGATAGAGCTGGTTGCAAGCCCGCTGAAAAACAAACAGCCGATGCCCGAGTTGCTCGAGATCGGCGAGAGATTTCCTGTCGATCGGAAATGCGTCAGGCGAGAGCAGCCACTCTTTCTCGGCGAAAAGACCTTCCTTTGGGAAAGCGGCGCGAATCGCGGCTAGCCTGCCATTCTGATCCTGCACCTGCATAATGAAGCAAACGTCCAACGTCC
>Ga0070697_100005163_pt1 | contig 10032 bp, 7 predicted proteins | sample KBSK1501metaG_FD_65475 | JGI IMG/M metagenome (GOLD analysis project Ga0070697, IMG submission 65475) | Corn, switchgrass and miscanthus rhizosphere microbial communities from Kellogg Biological Station, Michigan, USA - KBS K1-50-1 metaG | ecosystem: Host-associated > Plants > Roots >... | reverse complement strand
TACCTCGCGCACATCGGCGAGCGTGACGGGATCCGCCGCCGGCTCACCGCACTGTGGAACTACCCGCGCTACGGGCCGCCGTTCCAGAAGGCGGGCCGCTACTTCTTCTTCAAGAACGATGGGCTGCAGAACCAGTCGGTGTTGTACCGGCAGGCGTCGCGCGCGGCGGAGCCAACGGTGTTGCTCGACCCCAACACGCTTTCTGAGGACGGGACGGTGGCGCTCGCCACGCTCGCGCTCTCGGAGGACGGCCGACATCTCGCTTACGGCACCGCCGCGAGCGGCTCCGACTGGGTGGAGTTCCGGGTACGGGACGTGGAGAGCGGACGCGACCGCCCGGATCACTTGAAATGGGTCAAGTTCTCCGACGCGTCCTGGACGCACGACGGCGCGGGCTTCCTCTACAGCCGTTACCCCGAGCCCGCGGGCGAGAACCCGCTCCTCGCCGAGAACCGATTCCAGAAGCTCTACTATCACCGCCTGGGGACCGATCAATCGCAGGACGTGCTGGTGTACGAGCGGCCCGATCATCCCGACTGGGGCGTCGCCGCCGAAGTCACGCACGACGGCCGCTACGCGATCCTCACGGTCTGGCTCGGCACCGACCGGCGGAACCGGGTCTACTATCTCGACCTGCGCGACGCGCGGCGGCCGCGTGTGACGGGTGACGTCGTGCGGCTGCTCGACGACTTCGACGCGAGCTACGGCTTCATCGGGAACGACGGGCCCGTGTTCTACTTCGTGACCGACCTGGACGCGCCGCGTAAGCGGGTGGTCGCGATCGACACGCGGCACCCGGAGCGTGCGCGCTGGCGGGAGATCATCCCACAGGGCGAAGACGTGATCGAGCTGGTCTCGATCATCCACCACACCTTTGTGTCGAGCTACCTGCACGACGCGCACTCCCGGCTGCGCTTGTTCGGGCTCGACGGTCGCTTCGTCAAAGACGTCGAGCTGCCGACCCTCGGCTCGATCACGCAGATCACGGGGGAGCGGAAGGACAACGAGATGTTCTTCGGCTTCACCTCGTTCCTCTATCCCACCACGATCTTCCGCTACGACTTCGCGACCGGGGACACGAGCGTCTTCAAGGCGCCGAGCATCGACTTCGATCCCACGAAGTACGAGACCACGCAGGTCTTCTACACGAGTAAGGACGGCACCCGCGTGCCGATGTTCATCACCCACACAAAGGGCTTGAAGCTCGACGGCTCGAATCCGACGTATCTGCGGGGCTACGGCGGGTTCAACGTGAGCGAAACGCCGGCGTTCGCGGTGAGCGTCGTGGTGTGGCTCGAAATGGGCGGCGTGTACGCCGTGCCCAACCTGCGCGGCGGCGGCGAGTACGGCGAGGAGTGGCACCAGGCGGGGATGCACGAGAAGAAGCAGAACGTGTTCGACGACTTCATCGCGGCGGCGGAGTATCTGATCGCCCAGGGGTACACGTCCCCGGCGAAGCTCGCGATCGCCGGGGGCTCGAATGGGGGGCTGCTGGTGGGCGCGGTGATGACGCAGCGGCCGGAGCTGTTTGGCGCCGCCCTTCCCGCAGTCGGCGTGATGGACATGCTGCGGTTCCACCGTTTCACGATCGGGTGGGCCTGGGTCACGGAGTACGGCTCGGCGGACAGCGCGCAGCAGTTTCCCTACCTCTCCAAGTACTCCCCCTATCACAACCTCCGGCCGGGCACGCACTACCCCGCCACGCTCATCACAACGGCGGACCACGACGATCGCGTCGTGCCCGGACATTCCTTCAAGTTCGCGGCGGCGTTGCAGGCCGCGCAGACCGGGCCCGCGCCCGTGCTGACTCAGATCGAGACCAAGGCCGGCCACGGCGCCGGCAAGCCGACCAGCAAGCTGATCGAGGAGCAGGCCGATCGTTGGGCCTTCCTCGTCAAGGTCTTGGGGATCACCGCCCCCGCTCGCGAATAGAGAGGACGCCCATGCCCAAGCTGAACTGCTCCCTGTGCACGCGGCCCGTCGACAGCCGCCGGCTGGTGTCTCCGCAGAAGATGGAGAACCAGATCCTCGAGATCATCAAACGGGAGCGGCCCGAGTGGGAGGCGAAGCGCGGGATCTGCCGCGATTGTCTCGAGCAGTACCGGGCGAAGAAGTTCCTGAACTATCTCGAAGCCGAATACCAGAAGATGTCGGAGATCGAGCAGTCGCTGGTGACGAAGATCGCGCGCCGCGGTCGCGTGACGAAGCTGGTGAACAGGGAATTCGAGGCGCACATGACGTTCGGCCAACGCGTGGCCGACAAAGTCGCGCACTTCGGCGGGAGCTGGCCGTTCATCTTCATCTTCAGCGCGGTCCTCCTGGGCTGGATGGCGCTGAACTCCTGGGTGCTGGCCCGGCATCCGTTCGACCCGTATCCCTACATCCTCCTGAACCTGGTGCTCTCCGCGCTCGCCGCGATTCAGGCGCCCGTCATCATGATGAGCCAGAACCGGCAGGCGGAGAAGGACCGGCTGCAGGCGCAGCAGGACTACGAGATCAACCTGATGGCGGAGTTCGAGATCCGGGACCTGCATGACAAGCTCGACGCCCTGCGCTACAAACAGTGGCATGAGCTGTGGCACATTCAGCAGCGGCAGCTCGAGCTCTTGGAGCACCTGCACAAGGAGCTGTCGCACCCCGAGCAGCGGACGGCGGAGCCCGCGCCGTGGGCGCCGCCGGAGCTCTAGTCGATCAAGTCCCCCAGCAACGACCGCGCGATCACGATCCGCTGAATCTCGCTCGTGCCTTCGCCGATTTCGCAGATCTTGGCATCGCGCATCATCCGCTCGACCGGGTACTCGGTCGTGTAGCCGTACCCGCCGTGTAGCTGGACGGCCTTGGTCGTGGCCCGCATGCACAGCTCGGAGGCGTACAGCTTCGCCATCGCGGCCTCACGCTTGAAGGGGCGACCGGTTTGCTTGAGCCACGCCGCGTGGTAGACCAGGTGCTTCGCCGCCTCGATCTCGGTCGCCATGTCAGCGAGCGCGAAGTGCACCCCTTGGAAGCTCGCGATCGCCTTGCCGAACTGGTTCCGCGTCGCCGTGTACTGCAGGCACTCCTGCAACGCACCCTCCGCGAGCCCGAGGGCGAGGGCCCCCAGGCCGATGCGGCCGCCGTCCAGTGTATGGAGGAACTGGCGAAAGCCGTTGTTGACCGGGCCGAGGACGTTCTCCTTGGGCACGACCGCGTCCTGGAACACGAGCTCCCGCGTGTCGGAGGCGCGCCAGCCCAGTTTGTCCTCTTTCTTGGCGGCGTGGACGCCGGGGCATTTGGGTAGCGCCGGTTCGTGGCCGATGCCGACGCGCGCCGCCTCCGCGAGGTCCGACGTGTCCTTGGTGACGATGAAGGCGGTGATGCCCTCGGTCTTGCGCGCGGCGGGGTCGGTGCGGGCGGTGACAACGAAGATCTCGCCCACGCCCGCGTGGGTGATGAAGATCTTCGATCCGTTCAGCACGTAGTGATCGCCCCGCTCGACGGCGATCGTCTTCGTGCCGCCGGCGTCGGAGCCCGCCCCGGGCTCCGTGAGGCCGAAGCCACCCAGCACCTTCCCCGCCGCCAGGAGCGGCACGTAGCGGCGCTTCTGCTCCGCGGTCCCGAAGTCCACGATGGGCGAGGTGCCGAGCGTCGTGTGGGCGCTCACCGTGATGGCATGGCTCGCGTCGACCTTGGCGAGCTCGTGTATCACGATGATGTAGGAGAGGTGGTCCATCCCCGAGCCGCCCAGCTCCTCCGGCCAGGGGATCCCGAACAGGCCGAGCCCGGCCATCTGCTTGACGTTGTCCCAGGGGAAGCGGCTCTCGACGTCGTAGCGGTGGGCGCTGGGCTTCACGACCTGCTGCGCGAAGTCGCGCACCATGTCGCGGACCTGCAGGTGGTGCTCGCTGAAGTAAAGGGAATCTTCCATGGGAGGGGAATCTAGCCCGTCGCCCCGAACCCTGCCGCGATGCAGTTGATCGAGAGCAGCAGCGCGCCGAGCGTGTCTTCCTCCGCCTTCCCCGATGCCGCGCCGCGATAGCGCCGCAGCAGCTCGATCTGCTGGCGGTTGACCTGGTTCAAGGTCGGCAGCCGGCGCGCGAGGCGCTGGCGGAACTGGGGGAACCGCTCGGCGATCACGCCCTCCCCGGCGATGCGCTGCACCGTGCTCGCGGTGCGCTGCAGCTCCTCCTCGATCAGCCCGAAGATCTCGTCCCGCACCCGGTCCTCTGCCACGAGCCCGGCGTACTCTCGCGCGATGCCGAGATCGACATAGGCGAGCGTCTTCTCCACCTCGTCCACGATGAGGCGAAACAGGCGCGACTCGTTGAACATCCGCTTGAGGAGCGCCTCGCCGCGGGGGCCGCGCACTTCGAGGAAGGTCTGGAGCCCGCTCCCCACGCCGTACCACCCGGGAATGAAGTGCCGGTTCTGGGACCACGCGAACACCCACGGGATCGCCCGCAGGTCGGCCAGGGAGCGGGCCTCGGCGCGCCGCGCGGGACGCGAGCCGATGTTGAGGAGGGCGATCTCTTCGAGCGGGCTCGCGGCCTGAAAGTACGCGACCAGGTCCGGGTGCTCGATCAAGCGCCGGTATGCGGCGTGCGCGGCCCCCGACAATGCCTCCATCGCCTCGTCGAACTCGGCGGTGGGCACGAGCGCCTCTTCGCGCTCCGACTTGATCGAGTGCTCGAGCACGCTCGCCGCGAGCAGCTCCGTCTGGTACGCCGCCGTGCCGCGATTGGCGTACTTGAAGGAGACGACCTCCCCCTGCTCCGTGATCCGCAGCCGCCCCTGGATCGAGCCCGCGGGCTGAGCGGCGATCGCGCGCCCGGTCGGCGCGCCGCCCCGGCTCACCGAGCCCCCGCGCCCGTGGAAGAAGGCGATCGGCACGCCGCACTCCCGACCGAGGCGGGTCAGCTTGAGCTGCGTCTTCGCGAGCTCCCAGTTGGACGTGAGGAACCCGCCGTCCTTGTTGGAGTCCGAGTACCCGATCATCACCTCGTGCACGCCGCCCAGCGCCCGGACGGTGCGGCGCACCAGCGGCACCTGGAGCAGCTCGCGCATGATCTCCGGCGCCCGCCGCAGGCCCTCGATGGACTCGAACAGCGGGACGATGGGGAGCGTGCAGCTCTCGGTGGCGGCAGCGTCGGCGAACAATCCTGCTTGCTTCGCGAGCAGGTAGCAGCCGAGCACGTCGTCCGTGTCGTGCGTCATGCTGAGGACGAAGCTGCCGATCGCTTCGTGGTCGAGCTGGTCGCGCATGTCGCGGATGAGCCGGAACATGCCCAGCGTTTCGGTCTCCGCCGGGCCGAGGTCCGGGACGCGATGGCCCGGGCGGAGCGGCCGGGTGAGCTCGGCGTGCAGCCACGCCCGCCACGCCGGGCCTGCGCCGGGGACGGGCGCGGGGGCCGCCGCGCCGCCGTGGCGCTCGCGGACCAGGGCCGCCAGCGCCGCGTTCGTGCGGGTGGAGTTCTCGCGGATGTCGAGCCGGAAGGTGCTGAAGCGGAACGCCTCGACCTCGCGGCGCATCGGCCGTACGAGCACATCCGCCAGGGCGCCGCAGCGCGCGTCCCGCAGCCCCGTCTCGAGCGTCCGCAGGTCCGCGATCAACGCTTCGGCGTTCTGGTAGCCCGGGCCCTCGGGAGCGGTCGCGCCCCGCTCGCCGCACGCGATGGTCACGTCGAGCCGGCGCAGCATGCAGGCGAGATACTGGCGAAACACTTCCCCAGGGTTGCGCGCGGCGATGCGCTCCCCCTCCCCGCTTTCCGCGAGGCGCCGGTCGAGCGCCCGCCGGAACGACTCCGTGACGGGTGCAGCGCGCTCGGTGACGCTCAGCCCGCGCAGCAGGTCCTGGAGCCGCTGCCGGTAGCGGCGCAGGCTCGCGAGGCGGTTTTCGTGGAAGGACTCTCTCGTGACCTGGTTCGTGACGAAGGGGTTGCCGTCCCGATCGCCTCCGATCCACGACCCGAGTTGGAAGAAGGGACCGACCTCCCAGCGCTCGTCCGGATAGGCGTGGCGCAGCGCGCGCTCCAGCTTCTCCTGCAGCTCCGGCACGACGTCGAACAGGTTCTCGTTGACGAAGTACAGGCCCCAGGCGAGCTCCTGGGCGACGGTCGGCTTCTCGAGCCGCAGCTCGCCCGTCAACCACAGCAGCTCGATCTCCGTGCGGAGGCCGTCGATCAGGGCGAGGCGCTCCCGCGGAGTCCAGCGCGGCGCCTCGAGGTCCACCAGCCGCCGGTAGATGCGGCGGTGCCGCTCGAGGACGGTGACGCGCTTCGCTTCCGTCGGGTGAGCGGTGATCACGGGCCGAACGCGCAGGTTGGTCACCAGCGCGCGCATCTCGTCGGCCCGCACCCCGGCGCTGGCGGCCGCCGTCACCACCTGGGCGAAGGTACCGCGCAGCTGCTCATAGCCGCGCTCGACCTCGCTCTGGCGCCGCTGGCGCATCGCGGCGTTCTGCTCGGCGATGGAGAGGAGCTGGAACCAGATGCCCTGCGCCTGGATCGTGCGCGCGAGGAGCTCGGGGGAAGCGCCGGCCGGGATCGTCCCTCCCGCGAGCACGGGCTCGATCTCCGGCGTGTGGGTGCGGATGACCGCGTGCAGCTGCTCGTCCAGCAGCGCCGCGATCTGCACGCCATAGTCGGAGGGGCTCACACCACGCGGTCGCGCGGTGGCTGGCCGGAGAAGAAGGCCTTGAGATTCTCCAGCGCGCGGAACCCCATCGCCGCACGGGTCTCGCGGGTCGCGCTCCCGAGGTGCGGCAGCAAGACCACGTTTTCCATCGCCAGGAGGTCCCGCGTGATGTGCGGCTCACGCTCGTACACGTCGAGCGCGGCCCCGGCGATCTTTCCGGCCCGCAACGCGGCCACGAGCGCCGCCTCGTCCACGACGTCGCCGCGCGCCGTGTTGATCAGGAAGGCCGTGGGCTTCATCAGGGCCAAGCGCTCGGCGTTGATCAGGTGGCGCGTCTCCGGCGTCGCCGGGCAATGCAGGGATACGAAGTCGGCTTCGCGGATGACCTCCTCCACGCTGCGCTGCTGCTCGGCGCCAAGCTCCCGCGCCACGTCGGTCGGAGGTGGGTAGGGGTCGTGAAAGATCACGCGCATGCCGAACCCATGGTGCGCTCGGCGCGCCACCGCCTTCGCGATGCGGCCGAATCCGACGAGGCCGAGCGTCTTGCCGCTCACCTTCGTGGCCAGCAGGTGCGTGGGACGCCATCCGGTCCACTGCCCCGCCCGGACGTGCCGCTCTCCTTCCCCGGCCCGGCGCGCCACCATCAGCATCAACATGACCGCGTCGTCGGCCGTGTCGTCGGTGAGCACGTCAGGGGTGTTCGTGACCACCAGGCCGCGCGCTTTCGCCGCGGCCACGTCGATGTGATTGAACCCCACTCCGAAGTTCGCCAGGATCTTGGCCCGCAGCGGCTCGGCCGCGAGCGCCTCGGCGTTGAGCCGATCGGTCACGGTGCAGAGCAGCGCATCGGCACCGCGGAGGGCATCTTGCAGCTCCGGGGTGCCGAACGCGTGGTCGTCCGTGTTGAGGCGGGCATCGAACTCGCGGGCTACCTGCTCCTCGACTGGGGCCGGCAGGCGCCGGGTGACGACCACCCGCGGAGGGCGGGGGCTCACCGCTTCGCCATCGCGCGGCGCGGCGGGTTCTTGGCGACCGCCTGCGCGACGGTCGCGCCGAGCTCCGACGGGCTCGGCGCCACGATCAACCCCGCTGAGCGCATGATCTCCGCCTTCTCGGCTGCCGTGTCGCCGAAGGCCGAGATGATGGCACCCGCGTGCCCCATGCGGCGGCCCTTGGGGGCGGTCAGCCCCGCGACGTAGCCGATTACCGGCTTCTGCATTTGCTCCTTCACAAACGTCGCGGCGTCGGCCTCCTGAGGGCCGCCGATCTCGCCGATCATCATAACGGCGTCCGTCTCCGGGTCCTGCTCGAAGAGCGCCAGTATGTCGACGAAGGAGCTGCCGTTGATCGGGTCGCCCCCGATGCCCACGCTCGTCGAGATCCCGACCCCGAGGGCGCTCATCTGTGACGCCGCCTCGTAGCCGAGGGTACCGGAGCGCGTCACGACGCCGACCCGGCCGGGCCTATAGATGTGGCCCGGCATGATCCCCATCATGGCCTTCCCGGCGCTGATCACGCCGGCGCAGTTGGGGCCGATGAGCCGCGTGCGCCGCTCCTTGGCGTAGCGCCACAGATAGCGTTTCACCGTCATCATGTCCTGAGCGGGTACGCCGTCGGTGATCGTCACGACCAGCTGGATTCCCGCATCCGCCGCCTCCATGATCGCGTCGGCGCAGTAGGGCGCCGGCACGAGCACGAGGCTCGCCGTGGCGCCGGTGGCGGTGACGGCCTCCTTCACGGTGTTGAACACGGGCCGGTCGAGATGCGTGGTGCCGCCTTTGCCCGGCGTCACGCCCCCCACGACCTTCGTGCCGTAGGCGATCATCTCCTTGGCATGGAAGGTGCCTTTGTCGCCCGTGAAGCCCTGGATGACGACCGGCGTCTTCTCGTCGAGCAGGATGCTCATGACGTCAGTGTCTCACCGCCGCCTGCTCGGCGAGCGTCTTGTTGCGGGCCGCGACGACCCGGTCCGCCGCGTCTGCCAGCGCGTCGGCGGTGACGATCGGAAGGCCGCTCTCCCGCAGGATACGGCGGCCTTCCTGGACGTTGGTGCCGGCGAGCCGCACGACGAGCGGCACCGGGACCTCGATCTCCCGCACCGCCTGCACCACACCCTGCGCGACCCAGTCGCAGCGGTTGATGCCGGCGAACACGTTCACGAGGATGGCGTTCACCTTGCGGTCGGCGAGCACCAGGCGGAAGGCCGCGGCGACGCGATCGGGGCTCGCTCCGCCCCCGATGTCGAGGAAATTGGCCGGCTCGCCCCCGCGTGCTTGATCATGTCCATCGTGGCCATCGCGAGCCCGGCGCCGTTGATGATGCAGCCGATGTCGCCGTCCAGGGCCACGTAGTTCAATCCGTGCTCGGCGGCCTCGGCCTCGCGCGGATCCTCCTGGGCGTAGTCCCGCAGCTCCGCCACGTTGGGGCGCCGGAACATCGCGTTGTCGTCGAAGCTCATCTTGACGTCGAGGGCGAGCACGTGGCCTTCCTTGGTCACGACGAGCGGGTTCATCTCGACCATGGTGGCGTCCAGATCCCGGAACGCGCGATAGGCGCCCAGGATCGCCGCTACGGCCTGCGGGAGCTGCGCGGGGGCGAGACCCAGGCCGAACGCGAGCTCGCGGGCCTGGAACGGGCGCATGCCGACCGCCGGCTCCACCACCTCCCGCAGGATCGCCTCCGGCTCGCGCTGCGCGATCTCCTCGATCTCCATCCCGCCATGGGGATGGGCCACGACCACGATCCGCTCCCGCTTGCGGTCGAGCACCAGTCCGACGTACAGCTCGCGCTCGATCGGCAGCGCCTGCTCGACCAGCAGGCGGTGCACCGGGAGGCCTTCGGGCCCGGTCTGCAACGTGACGAGGTTGCGGCCGAGCAGAGCCTTCGCCGCCGCCCGCACTTCGCCGTCGCCCGTGCACACCCGGATGCCTCCCGCCTTGCCGCGCGCTCCCGCGTGGATCTGGGCCTTGACCACCCAGCGGTCGCCCCCGATCTCGGCCGCCCGGTACACGGCCTGCTCGGCGCTGTAGGCAACCCCGCCGCGCGGTACGAGCACGTCGAAGCCCGACAGCAGCTCCTTCGCCTGATACTCGTGGATGTCCACCGCTTACGCTCCGCGGCCCGCGAGCGCGGGCTTGCGGCGGGCCTCGATCGCGGCGGCGATCTGGACGATGTTCTGCGCCATGCGCGCGGACGCGGCGTCGATCATGCGGCCGTCGAGCTGCGCCGCTCCCCGCCCCTCCCGCGCTGCGTCGTCCAGCGCCGCCAGGATCCGTTTCGCCCGCTCGACCTCGGGCGCCGGTGGCGTGAACACGTCGTTCGCGAGTGGCACCTGCGACGGGTGGATGGCCCACTTTCCTTCGCAGCCGAGCGCGGCAGCCCGCCGGGCCGCCGCGACGAAGCCCTCCGGGTCCTTGAAATCGC
>Ga0070697_100005162_pt1 | contig 10032 bp, 7 predicted proteins | sample KBSK1501metaG_FD_65475 | JGI IMG/M metagenome (GOLD analysis project Ga0070697, IMG submission 65475) | Corn, switchgrass and miscanthus rhizosphere microbial communities from Kellogg Biological Station, Michigan, USA - KBS K1-50-1 metaG | ecosystem: Host-associated > Plants > Roots >... | reverse complement strand
ATGCTCGTCGACGCGCTCGGCTACGAGCGGCCCGAGGCGTACGCGCACATGCCGCTGATCCTTGCCCAGGACGGCTCGAAGCTGTCGAAACGCAAGCACCCCGAAAGCAATCTCGCGCTCTTCCGCGAGCAGGGATACCTGCCGGAGGCGCTGATCAACTACCTCGCCCTGCTGGGCTGGAATCCAGGCACCGAGCAGGAGATCTTCACGTTCGAGCAGCTGGTCGGGGCCTTTACCTTCGAGCGCGTGCAGCACGCGGGCGCGCGATTCGACTGGGAAAAGCTGAACTGGATCAACGGCGAATACATCCGCGCCCTGCCAGATGACGAGCTGGCCGGCCGGATCAAGCATTTCGTGCCCCAGGCCGACGACGCGACGCTGCGACGCGCCGTGCCCGCGCTTAAGACGCGACTGCACAAGCTTGCGCAGGCGGTCGACTACCTCGACTACCTGTGGACCGACCCGCCTCCGCCTTCGATCGACGGTGAGATGGCGCAGCGAGTGCGGATGGCGATCGATGCCCTGCAGGGCGTCGAGTGGGAGCCCGAGCCGATCGAGGCCGCCCTGGAGAGGGCCGTCGCCGAGTCGGGGGTCGGCAAGGGCAAGTTCTACAACCCGCTGCGGGACATCCTCACCGGCAAGAAGGTCTCGCTCCCCATCCACTACACGTTCGCGCTGCTGCCGACAGACGTCGCGCTCTCCCGCCTGGGGCGAGCCCTCAATCCACCGATTGATGGCGGGCAAGCCCGATAAGGTGAGGCCTTACTGAATGCTTCTCACCATCATCATCGACCTCGACCCGAACATCGCCCGCATCGGGCCGTTCCTGATCACATGGCATGGCGTGTTCTCCGTCCTGGGCATCCTCGCCGCGGCGCGCCTCGGCTTCTGGCTGCTCGGGAAAGACGTGCCGAACCTGCATGGAACCGGCGACGGCCTTGCCTGGATGGTCGTGGCCGGCCTGATCGGCGCGCGTCTCCTCTACGTGTGGGAGAACTTCCGTCTCTTCGCGGGCAACCTGCCGCGGATGTTCGCGCTCACCGAGGGCGGCATCAGCCAGTGGGGCGGACTCTTCGGCGCGATGATCGGCGCCTACATATGGGCGCGGCGATCGAAATTCTCTTTCTGGAAGATCATCGACGCGGGCGGCGCCGGCGCGATGATCGGCCTCGCGATCGGCCGCATCGGCGACATCATCAACGGCGAGCACCACGGATCACCCACCAACCTTCCGTGGGGCGTCGAGTACGTCAACCAGAACACCCTCGGCGAACCGGGCAAGGTCGTCCATCCCGAGGTTGCGTACGAGATGGTGCTCTGCCTTCTCATCCTGGGCGCGATCCTTCCTCTCCACCGGTTGCTGAAGTCACGTCTCCCCGACGGCGTCCTCGGTTTGATCTATTTCGGGATCTACGCCGCGGGCCGGTTCTTCCTCAGCTACCTGCGGACCGACCCCGCCGTGTTCGTCGGATTGCGACAGGCGCAGCTTGCCTCGGCGTTGATGGTCGTGATCGCGATCATCGCGATACCGATTCTGTTGCGGCGAGCCGGAGCAAGCGCCGCGCAAGAGCCGGCGACCCCGAGTCGTGTTTGAAGTAGACGTGGACCTCGCGGTGAGTGGCGACCGCGGCCTTGATGTCCTCGATCCAGGGACGAAACGCGGCGCCGGTGTACCCACGCCTCAGACGGAAGTAGGCGACCGGGCCCACGTCGATCAACGGGGCGCGAGGCCACTTCGCCTCGTCGGTGACCACGAGCGCGCCGGCGTGCTGCCGGATCACCCGATAGGTTTCGTCGTCAAACCATGATTCGTGCCTGAACTCGGCAGCCACAGGCCGCCCCAGTGCGCCAAGCAGCGCATCGAGCATCGCGAGATTCTTCTGGCGGGTGGGCGGAAACTGCAGGAGAACAGGTCCAAGCCGCTCGCCGAGGACAGCGATCCTCTCGGTCAGGATCTTCGCCAGGCCGACCTTGTCGAAAGCCTCCGCTGAATAGGTCAGCCCGCGGTTCGCCTTCATGCAGAAGCGAAATCCGGCGGGGGTCTGCGCGGCCCAGTTGAGCAGCGTCGATTCAGGCGGGGTGCGGTAGAAGCTTCCGTTCAGCTCCACACCGTTGAGGCGTTCGGCGTAGTAGCCCAGCATCCTGGAGCCGGCGAGAGTCGCGGGATAGAACTTGCCCTTCCAGGTCGCGTAGCTGAAGCCGGACGTCCCGGCGTAAAGCATGCGTCAGGAGACCGGCACGAGCTTGTTTCGCATCACTCGCTCGTGAAGCTGCCCACACGCCGCGTCGGCCTCACGTCCTCGAGTGTCGCGCACGGTCACGTTGAGACCCTGCGCCTCGACGAAAGTCCGGAACGACCTGATCGAAGCGCGGTCCGGCGCTCGGTAGGGCGTGTCTTCGACGGGGTTGAACGGGATGAGGTTGACGTGCGCGAGCCTTCCCTTGAGCAGCGTGCCCAGCTCCTTCGCGTCGCGCTCGGTGTCGTTGACACCGGCCAGCATCACCCACTCGTAGCTGACGCGGCGGCCGGTCTTTTCCGCGTAGCCCTGCGACGCGTTGATCAGGTCGCGCACGGGGTATTTGCGGTTGATGGGCACGAGCACGTCGCGAAGCTCGTCCCGCGCCGCATGCAGCGAGATGGCCAGCGTGACGGGAAGACGTTCCTGGGCAAGCTGCTCGATGCGCGGGATGAGGCCGCTCGTCGAGACGACGATCCGCCGCGGGCTGATGGCGAAAAGGTCGGGATCGCTGAGCCTTCGCACCGACTCGACCACCGCGCGGTAGTTCGCCATCGGCTCACCCATTCCCATGAAGACCACATGCGAGAGGCGCCGGCCCTCGGAGGCCAGCAATCGCTCCGCGTCGACCGCTTGCTCGACGATCTCGTGCGCCTCGAGATTGCGACCGAAAGGAAACTTTCCCGTCGCGCAGAACGGACATCCGATTGGGCACCCGGCCTGGGACGAGATGCAAAGGGTTGAGCGCTCTGCATAGCGCATCACGACCGCCTCGACGGAATGCCCACCATCGAGCTCGAAGAGCGTTTTGGTGGTCAGGCCGTTGTCGGCCTGCGAGACCGCGATCGGATGCAGGGAGGTGGCGCGAAAATCATGGGCCAGCTCGTCGCGCAGCGCCTTCGGCACGTCACGCATCGCACTGAAGGTAGAGGCGCCCCGCGCGAGCCACGACCACACCTGTTTGCGCCGGTACGCCGGAGCATGGTGCGCGGCGAGCCAGGCCTCGAGCTCGGCGGCGGACAGGGCAAGAACTGGCCGCGGTGAATCCACGGCGCTAATGTACCGACGCCTCGTATAGCTCCCCATCCTCGAGGACCGCGCCGTCGTCGACCAGCTTGCGGAGGTGCGCCCTCATCGTCATCTCGGCGGCGACAGCGAGCTTGTCCTCGAGCTCGCCGTAGACGCGGCGGGTCAGCTCGGCCGCCGTGCCGCGGCCGCGGCGGACCTCGGCCAGGATCTGTGCCTCCCGCTCGAGCCGATGCCTCCGGTACTCGGCGATCTTGGCCGCGGCGTCGGGTACCGGGTCCCAGTGCCCGGGAAACAGCATGCGGGGCTGCAGCGCCGCGAGCTTGTCCAGAGACCGGATGTACGCGGCCACGTCGCCCTCCGGGTAGGTGACCATCGAGCTGCCGCGGCCGAGGATCAGGTCGCCGGTGAAGACCGCGCCATCCTCCGCCAGAAGAAACGAGAGGTGGTCGGCGCTGTGGCCGGGCGTGTACAGCACGGTGACGTTGAGCTTGCCCACGCGCACGATGTCGCCGTCGTGGAGGGCTGGGTGGCGCTGCACCGTGGCCTGGTGCCGATCGGCAAATCGCTCCGCCAGCGAGAGGTGGTCGGGATGTGAGTGGGTGACCAGGACGACGCCGACCGCGCGCTGCGCGAGCCGTCGGTCGAGCGCGGCGAGATGAGCGTCGTCGTCTGGGCCGGGATCGATGACGGCGACCACCGGCCCGGCGTCGAGGATCCACGTGTTGGTGCCCGGCCCCGTGTAGGGACCGGGGTTCGGAGCAACGACCCGCGTCACGAGAGTCACGGTCGGGGGGGTGACCCTGAGGTCAATGAGGGCGGTAGGCGGGCAGGTACAGGTCGGCCCCGTCGGAGCGGGCGGCGTCGAGCCAGCCGTCGAGCTGCGTGTCCACGATCAGGCGGACCAGGGGCTCGCCCAGCTCGGGCACGGGCAGCGAGGTTCGCTCCCCCTGGGTCGTGATGCGGATCTTCCACCACGCTCCTCGCGGCTCCGCGGCCACGTGAAGCGAGTCGCCGAGCAGCCAATCCTTCGCCCGGCTGAACGCTTCCACAAGCAACGGCTCAGCCCCGAGCACGGCCGCCATGGCGGGCACATCCTTGGTCGCGCCGGGAAGGGCGAGGTTGAGGACCGCGCCGAGCACGACGCCACGGGCTCCGTCCTTGGGCTCCACGGCGGCGGTCTCCAGGCCCGCCGCCCGCCTCCCCACCTCCTGCGCCTGCTCGAACAGGCCCTCGAGCATCTCCGGGCGGCCGAACGCGGCTTGCCGGGCGGACTCCTGAAGGGCCAGGACGGAGGACCGAAGCTTGTGGCCGAGGCGTCCGAGCAAATAGTCGCGGTGCTCCTGCGCGTATCGCTGCCCCAGCTCGGCGGCCTGCCTTGCCACGCGCAAGCCGCCGTGTTCTCCCCACCCGACCAGGCGGCCGTTCAGGATGAGGGGCTCCCAGGGGCCGCCCGGCGGGGGGAACTGCGCGTCTGCCGGGCCGTGGCGCTTGTGATCCGGAACCGATTCCAGCCCCCCGCCGACACGAACCCACATCGGCGCGTCGGCGCTCATCTGGCGTTTAACGCAGGTTAGGTGCGAATCCGCGCCGGGACGGTGAACCGGAACGTGGTCCCCCGCTTGTCGCTCGCGGCGACCCAGATCCGACCCCCGAACGAGCGCTCGACGACGAGCCGGCAGAGGTAGAGCCCCAGGCCCAGCCCGCCCTGCGAGCGGCTTCGACCTGCCGGCCCTGTCTTCTCAAACACCGTCTCGAGGGTTCCCGCGGAGAGCCCCTGGCCGTTGTCCGCCACCGTGACCTCGAGCCAGCCCCGCTGGACCTGGCGCGCCTCGATCTGGACCGAGCCGCTGGTGTACTCGAGGGCGTTGCCGATCAGGTTTGTAAGGACCTGGGCGAGGTGGGCCGGCTCGCAGAATGCGGGCGGCAGGTTGTCGGGCAGGTTGACCTGGACCGCTTCAGTCCTTTCCGCGTAGCGGTGGGTCAGCACCGCGATGACGCCTGGAAGCGCCGAGGCCAGGTCCACCGGCTCCGGAGTGGGCTCGAAGTGTCGTGTCTCCAGCTTGGCGATGATCAGCTGGCTCTCGACCAGGCTCAGCAGGCGGTCCGACGACTCGTACGCCTCCTGAAGCAGCGTCCTCCGCCCGAGGTTGTCGATCGTGTCGTCCCACTGCATGATGCCGGCCAGCGTGTTCTTCATCGCGGCGGCGGGGCTGCGGACCTCGTGGCCGATCGCGCGCAGCATCAGGTCCTTGGCCTCCAGCGCCTGGCGCTGCACGGTCACGTCCTCATGCAGGGTGAGCACGCCGGCGGGCTCACCTTCGAGGCCGGGAATCACCACCCGGCGCACGTGAACGGTGCGGTCCGGGTCGCGCATCCGGAGCTCGATCGTGCCGTCCGCCTCGCCGTCCTCGGCCGGGATCGCGCCGGCCGCCGCGTAGACGTCGTCGGGCTTCCGCCCCGGCATCTCCGATGCCTGGAGGCTGTAGATCGCCTCGATCTCCGGGTTGGCGTACACGATCCGGCCCGCGGCGTCTTCGAGCATCACGCCCACGGGCGAGTGGCGCAGGATCGCGTTCATCATGCGGCGCTCGCGGTCGAGCGCGTCGACCAGCTCCAGCTGGCCGAGGAGCACGGCGGCCTGGCCGGCGAGCACACCGGCGAGCCTTCGTGTCTCCGCGCCGCCCGAGGTGATGCGCGCCACCAGTAGGCCGGCCAGACGGCCCTCGACCTGGATCGGGATCGCAAACGCGTCCGGCGTCGCACCGAGAAGATCGAGAAGCGCGCGCAAGCGCCGCGCGCCGGTCGTCGAGGACAGCGCGCGGAGCAGCTGGGCGCTGTCGGTGACCGGGACCCGCGGCGAGGCCTCGCCGTCGTCGGAGCGGCGGACCAGCTCCCCGTCCTCGAGCAACCACAGCTCGCCCTGCGACCCCGCGAGCGCGCGGTTGACCAGGCGCGCCATCTCCGAACGGGCGCGGTCGGGCTCCGTCGGGGTCAGCTCGGCGAACGCTGCAACCGCCTCCAGGGTGCGGATGCGGCCTCTGGTCTCCGCCACGAGGCGGGCGTTCTCGATCGCCACCGCGGCGTGGCGCGCGAAGTCAAGCGCCGCGGCGCTTGGTTCCGGGACCAGGGTCGAGGCGTGCACCGCGCCGATGGCCCCGACGAGGCGGTCGCCGTACCACAGCGGAACCAGGTTCCAGGCGTAATCGTGAGCCGTGCCGCTGACGATTCCGGCCGGAGCCTGGCGGTCGTCGGCGTTCAGCCCGGCCCAGGCCAGAACCTCTTCGGCCGCGGCATCGCCGCTGCCGCGGGTCGCGGTCACGCGACCTTCGGTGTCGAAGGCCCAGCACACCGCGCCGGCGCACTCCAGCATCGTCCTGGCCTGGTCGGCGATGTTCGCGACGACGCTCATCAGCTCGTGGCCGGCGAGCGCCGCGAGCTCCTGGATGCGGACCGATTGGGCGAGCGCAAGCTCGTTCGCGTGGTGGAGTCGCATCGTGCGCAGCGCGATCCCGACCACAGGCGTGGCGGACTCCAGCAGCTTCAGATGCGTCTCCTGGAAATGCGCGCCGTCGTTGCGCATCGCGGTGAGGCCCGCGACGACGCGGTCGTTTTGCGTGATGGGCGCCCAGACGACATGACTCGGCGAGCGCGTGAAGAGATAGCTGCCGATAGGGCCATCGAGGTCGGGCGGCTCGTGCCCGACCGCGGAGAGCACCTCCGTTCCGCTCTCGATCATGCGGCGGAAGAAAGGCGCGTTCTCGATCGCCACCGGACCGATGGGCGTCGAAGCTTCGCCGTGCGCAGCCGCAAATCCGGCGACCTGGCCGGCCACGTCGACGTAGGCGAGCACGACGTGCGTCGCACCGAGGTAGTCGCCGACCACGGCGAACACCGCGTCCGAGAGCTGGCGCTCGTCGGACGCGCCCGCGACGCCCATCTCGAGCAGGTGCAGGGCCTCGAGGCGGGCGCGCTCGGTCTGCGCCTGCGCGAAGTGGTCGGCGTTGGCGAGGGCCAGGCTCACATGCGCCGCGACGTCCTGCAGGAGCTTGACGTGCCAATCGTCGAAGGCGTCCTCGCTGTATGACTGCAGCGACAGCATGGCCGTGATCCGCTCGCCGCTCAGCACCGGCACCCAGACGAACGACTTCGAGACCCGGCGGTTGTCGGAAGGCGGACCTGAGACGAAGACCGCGGCGCCCTGGGCGACGGTCCAGACCTCCCGCTCCAGCTCCTTGCCTTCGAAGCTGCGCGCCCACGGCGACCTGCGCACCAGCACCGGCATGCGCTTTTCATAAGCCTCGCGGGAGGGACCTGTCACCGCGAGGGCGACGGGCGGCACGACCTCCTCCACCCCTCCCACGTACTGGTAGCCCTCCGCCACCGGACCTTCGGCGGTCTGGGTGATGGCGGCGAGGATGAAGCCGTCGAACGTCAGGTTGACCGACAGCTCCTCGCGAAGCGTGCGCATGATCGACCACCGGTCCAGGCTCGACGCGAGACGCCGGCCGACCGAGTTGACGACCTCGAGGCGGCGGCGCTGGTCCTCGATCGCCTCATAGCTGCGGGCGTTGCGCAGGGCGAGGGCCACCTCGTCGCAGACGAGCTCGAGGAAGGCGCCCGTCGAGTCCTCGTACGCATACGGCCGGGAGCAGCGGATGCCCAGCGCCCCGCGTCCGACGCCGCCTTCCTTGAGCGGCACCCAGAGTGAGGAGGTCGGCTCGTACGCGATCACCGGCCGGTTGCCGGCGACGACGTCACGCGCGGTCGCGGCGAGCGGCGATCGAGCCGCCAGCCAGCGCGAGCTGGTCGCGGAGTCGCCCTCCATGCGCAGGTAGCGAGCGCGGTCCGTCCCGTCCTGGAGGGTGATCATCTCGAGGGCGTCGACGGGCAGCAGCTCGCGGAGGGTCGCGTACAGACCCGCCAGGACGCTCGTCTCGTCGAGGGTCGAGGTCATGGCTCGGGCGATGCTGTTCAAGGCTTCCAGCCGCCGCGCCTGGTTACGCGTCAGCTCGTTGAGGGAGGCGTTGGCGAGCAGGATGCCGAGGCTGCGATGCACCTCCTCGAGGAAGGCGAGCTCGCCCGGGGGCACCCCGCGCTTGCGCGACGTGTGGTAGATGACGCTGCCGATCAGCTCGCCCTGGTGCATGACGGGCACCCAGATCGCCACCTTGCTGCGTACCCGCACGCCCGGCCCGGTGCCGGTCAGCTGCCTGACCGAGGCGAGGGGAAGCACGGTGGTCCTCGGGTGCGCGAACTGGCGGGCGAACGCCGACTCGCCGACGAGCCTGCGCCGCACGTCCTGCAGCACGCCGGTGTCAATCGGGAGCGAGTGATACCAACCCTGTCGCTCGAGAACCTGGAGGTTGATGGTGATGTAGTCGAAGCGCGGGCGGAGCCCCCGGTAGAGGACCTGGACGAGGTCGGCTTCGGTGACGCAGGTGCCGAGCTCCTGGACGAGCGCGCTGGCGGAAGGGCCGGCCGTCTGGCCCACCACGCGCGGTCGGACGCTGGCTTTGGGGCGCGCCAGGGTTCGATTCACCGCCGTCGGCGCGCGATGAGAACCAGTGTTACGCCGAGCGGGGGTAGCCATTGCCACGGATATACTGCGCCACGGCGCCCATGCCGTTCACACCGCCTAAACCAATTGCGCCTACTCCCGACGATATGCGGGGTTCTACCGTGTTGGTGGTCGACGACGAGCGCGCATGGCGGGTCATTCTGGAGACCGACCTCAAGATGCTTGGCTACAAAGTGTCCATGGCCGAAGACGCCGACCAGGCATTGGTTCGCGCCCAGGCGGACGAGCCCGAGGTGGCGATCATCGACCTGATGCTGCCCGAGCCGATGGACGGCTGGGGCTTGCTGAACGAGCTGCGGGCGCGCGGACAGAAGGTGCCGGTCATCTTCTACACCGCGTATCCGGTGTTTCCGTCAGGGACGGACGACCCGGACGTCGTCGGATACATGAGCAAAGCAGTCGACCGGGCGGACCTCTATGCCCTTCTCCCGGTCGCCATCCGACGCTCACGGGAGCGCCGAGACTCTGACTAGTTGCTTACCAGCTCCATCCCCAGGATGCGTATGCCTCGACCCAGCTCGCGCCCGAGGCGGCCGCGATCGCACCGAGCACGAGGAGAGAGATCAACACACCCTGGACTTTCAATCGCCACGTCATCCCCAATTTACCCCTTTGTTTTTCCAATTACGCCAGGTCCGGCCCATAGTATGGGGGAATCCGGTCGTACTTGAGCGTTCTAGAGTAATCAATAATCGTAAAAAATAGTGTAGGGGTGGCCTTGGAAAATCGAAGCCTTACCCGAGAAAAGAACAATGGCGTCAAGCGGGAGGTACGCCTTCCTCCCCTGCCGCCCGGCCTGGAGGTCTACCGCCCGGCCGACGTTCTGGGCTCGTCTGTCCTGGTCGTCGAGGACGAGGCCGCGATGCTGCAGCAGCTGCGGATCGACCTACACGACCTCGGTTACCGGCCTTCGGTTGCCGCCAGCCCCTCCGAGGCTCGTGAGCTCCTCGAGCACGAGCGGGTGGCCGCGGTGCTGCTCGATCTCGTGCTGGACGAGCGAGAGGACTCCGGGTTCGAGCTGCTCACCTGGATCCGCGAGCATCATCCAGGTCTCCCCGTGATCGTGCTGTCGGCCGCGCAGGTCAACTCGGCTTCCATCCGCCGTGCCTATGAGCTGGGCGCAAGCTCCTATTTCGTCAAGGGCAACGTGCCGATGGCGCACATCTACTCCGACCTCGCGGCGCGGCT
>Ga0070697_100005160_pt1 | contig 10032 bp, 10 predicted proteins | sample KBSK1501metaG_FD_65475 | JGI IMG/M metagenome (GOLD analysis project Ga0070697, IMG submission 65475) | Corn, switchgrass and miscanthus rhizosphere microbial communities from Kellogg Biological Station, Michigan, USA - KBS K1-50-1 metaG | ecosystem: Host-associated > Plants > Roots >... | reverse complement strand
GGCTACGAGGAAACGACGATCGAGCAGATCGCCGCGGCAGCTGAAATTTCACCGAGCACGTTTTTCAATTACTTCCCGACGAAGGAGGACGTGGTCCTCTTCGACGCCTACGACCCAATGGCCATCCGGATGTTCCTCGACCGACCCAAAGACGAGCCGCTAAACGTCGTCGTCCGGCGGGTGCTCGAAGAGCTCGCGGAGGTCTTTCAGCGAGATGAGGACGTGATTCTGGCCCGGGGCCGCTTGTTCCTGGAGGTTCCGGAGCTGCGGTCGCGGATGTGGGAAGAGACCGAGCGAACGCTGGTGATCTTCAACCAGATCCTCGCGGAACGGACCGGCAGGCGCCCCGATGATTTCGAGGTACGGGTGACGGCACGGCTCATGACCGCTGCGATGATGGAAGCCGCGCTCGAGTGGATGCGGAGCAACGGTCGCCGCAGCCTCGTCGAGTTATCGAAGCGCGCGCTCGATGTGGTCGACTCGGGCGCCCAGTTGAGCAGGCTGACGCGCGACCAACCCCGCACTCGCCGCCGCTCCTAGCTCTTTACAGAAAGCTCCGCCGTCATCACCGGGACCACCGAGCCGCCCACCTCGATTCGTTCGGGAATCTCGGCATCCGCCGAATACGCCAGCCGGATCTGGATGAAGCTCTGCCGTCCCATCTTGGTTCCCTGCTCGCTGACGATCGAGACTTGCGGCGCCCGAGGGATCAGGCCATAGCGCACGGCGAACGCGCCCAACGGCCCGCTCGCCGAGCCGGTCGCCGGGTCCTCCACGATTTGGGTTGTGCTGTGCGGCCCGAACATGCGGCTATAGCAGCGTTTGCCGCCGATCGCCGCGAATAGAAACACCGGGAGCAGGCCATGGTGATCCAGGAGCCTGGTCAATGCCTCGCCGCTGGACACGGCGCGATCGACTGCCGCAGTATCCTTGAGCGCCACGTATACGAATGGCACGCCAGTACTGACGATCTGAATCGGAACATCCGGCTCCAGGTCAGCCGCGCTTAGGCCGAGAGCGGCGGCCATCTCATCGCGCTGCTCGATGGTCTCACCGAACTTGACGATGGGGTGCGTCATCCACAGCACCATGGCTCCCCCACTCCGGTCGACCCTTACCGGAATCGGACCAACCCCTTCCTCGAGCGTGAACTCGGTGGCATCCGGACTTACCAAATCCCTCGTCGAGGAGCACCCACCCCGTGCCGACGGTGGGGTGACCGGCGAATGGCAGCTCGACGTGCGGCGTGAAGATCCGGACCTTCGCGGCGTGCTCGCGCTTCTCAGGCGGCAGGACGAACGTCGTTTCTGAGAGATTCGTCTCCCTCGCAATCGCCTGCATCTGCGTGGTCGAGAGCCCATCGGCCTTTAACACCACGGCCAACGGATTGCCAGCTAATGCCCTATCGGTGAAGACGTCAACCCACCGCAGACGATAGCCGCGGTCCTTGCCAGGCATGGCATTAACCATAAGCGCCAGCCCGTTTAAGGGCTACTTCCAGATGTCGATCACGCTTTCGGGGGCATCAATCCGACGGAGTTCGGCGAGTGTTTCTTTATGGAGTTCCACTCCCCGCAACTGATCGCCACGTTCGGCGTAGTGCTCGGCGAGATGTCGTCGTGGGTGAATGAAGCTGTTGCGGACCAGCGCCTCGCCCGTCGTCTTGGCGGTGAACCACGAGAACGGCCGGTCGCCTAACGTCGCCCACAGATCGATCAGGTCACCAAGCAGCCCGTCTGCCCTGGTCGCTGCTTCGTCGAGCGAAATGCCGGCGTAGCGAGCGAGTTCCGCATCGTTGACCGCGTCGATGTCCGGTGGCGGTCCCGACACCGGCAGCCCGCGGCTGACCTCGATCAGGCAATCACGAAGCCGGCCACGCCACCCGGCGATATGGGCCATCAGCAGACCCGCCGACCAGCCGCGTGGAAAATCAGCCTCCGTGGCGGCTTCGGCGACGAACCGGCGCTCGAACTCGCGCTGTGACTCGAGCAGGTGAAGGACGTCCTTCATGCCGATCTCTCCGTCAGTCGGAAGGTAAGCTCGGCGTCAGTGAACTCGGCCATCCCTACCCCATATTCTGCAGGCTCGGCCGAGCCACGGGTCAGCACGCTCGAACTGTTCTTCGACCTGGTCTTCGTCTTCACCATCACCCAGCTCACCAGCTTCCTGCTGCGCGAACCGACGATCGCCGGCCTGGTGCAAATGGTTCTGCTCTTCGGCAATGTCTGGTGGATGTACGGGGGCTACGCCTGGTTGACCAACGCGGTCCCACCCCGCGAGCTCGCGGTTCGCCTGCTGCTGCTGGTGGGCATGGGTGGGTTTCTCCTGATCGCACTCTCCATTCCCACCGCCTTCGGCAGCGGTGGCGTGGCCTTCGGCGTGGGCTACATGGTCGTGACGCTGGTTCACACCGGCCTTTTCCTGCGTGCCCAGCAGAACGTCCAGTCGGCGATCGCGCGGCTCGGTCCATTCAACCTCATCACCGCGGCCCTCCTGCTGGTCGCCGGATTCACGCCTGGAGCCGTTCGCATCGTCCTCTTCCTTGTCGGAGGCATCATCCACTGGATCACCCCCTACCTTATCCACCAATCCGCCTTCACGATTCGAGCCGGCCATTTCGTCGAACGCCACGGGCTGATTTTGCTGATCGCGCTCGGCGAGTCGGTGGTCGCCGTCGGCATTGGCCTGGGTGCGATCGACTTGCCGGCCGGCCGAATCGTGGCCGCCTTGCTCGGCCTTGCCCTCACCGCCGCGCTCTGGTGGCTCTACTTCAGCGGCGATGATGACCGGGCCGAAGCGGCGCTCGAGGCAGCTCGAGGCGAAGACAAGCCATGGCTGGCGCTGAATGCGTTTGGGTATGCATTCGTCCCAATCCTGGGCGGCGTTGTCCTGGTCGCTGCCGGCCTCAAGCTGGCGGTCGTCCGGTACAACGAACCATCGACGGTTGCGGCCGCCGTCTTCCTTGCGGCCGGCGTCGCCATCTATCTGGCCGGCCTGGCCATCTTCCGCTGGCTGATCCACGTCCGCTTCATCGCGGTAAGGCTGGTGATGGCGGTTCTCGCCCTGGTGACGGTGTTCATCGGGCTGCGCATCACGCCGGTCGCACAGCTAGCCGTGCTCGTCGTGGTCCTCATCGCGGGGAACGTCGCTGAGGCCCGCCGGAGCCCCGGTCGCTGAGAGACCATGCCGCCACGCATTCTCAGTCAGCGAGCCCTGAACCGCGCCTTGCTCGCACGGCAGCATCTACTTCAGCGCCGCACGGCATCGGCCGCCGACGAGATCGAGCACCTGGTCGGGATGCAAGCGCAGGTGCCCAATTCGCCGTACGTCGGGCTCTGGACACGGCTCGACGGATTCCAACCGCACGAGTTGGCAGACCTGATCAATCGGCGGCGCGCGGTGCGACTCGGATTGATGCGGAACACGATCCACCTGGTCACCGCCCGCGACGCCCTCGCCCAACGGCCCCTTTATCAGCCGCTCTTCGACCGCGCCTGGCAGACAACGGCGTTCGGTCGCAACCTGGCGGGCATCGACATCCGCGCGGTCATCGCGATGGCAAACGCGCTGATGGCGGAGAAGCCGCGGACGTTTTCGGAGCTCGGCAGCTTGCTTCAGCCGCATTGGCCGGACCGGGATGCGACGTCGCTCGCCTACGCGATTCGTTACATGGTGCCAATCGTCCAGGTGCCTCCCCGCGGCGTCTGGGGCAAGAGCGCCCAGCCTACGTGGACATCAACAGAGCTCTGGCTCGGCCGCCAACTCAACGGCAAGCCTTCGATTGACAAATTGATCCTGCGGTACCTCGCCGCCTTCGGGCCCGCCTCGGTCGCGGACATGTCCAGCTGGTCCGGACTGACCGGACTGCGAGCGGTGGTCGAGCGACTCCGCCCCCAGCTTCGAACGTTTCGAGACGAGCGCGGCCGCGAGTTGTTCGATGTGCCCGACGGCCCGCTGCCTGACCCGAAGACGCCCGCCCCACCACGCTTTCTTCCGGAGTACGACAACCTGTTGATTGGGCACCAGGACCGGACTCGCGTGATCGACCACGCCTACCGTCACGTGATCTTCATCGGCACCCTGCTGGTCGACGGCTTTGTTCAGGGCACCTGGCTCATGAAGCGACAGCGCGATGCTGCCACGCTGACAATCGAGCCCTTGCGGCGTTTGACCGCGACGGACCGCAAGGCCGTGGCGGAGGAAGGTGAGCGGCTGCTGGACTTTGCCGCGAGCGAGGCGCCGAAGCGCGACGTGCGAATTACCGCCGCCGCGACCTCGCCTCCGAAGTGGTACGAGCCTCGCCGCTCATACACTTTGACCGAATGAACCGACAGGAGAAGAAAGCGGCTGAATTTCGTGCACTGCACAACGGAAAGGCCTTCGTGATTCCGAATCCATGGGATGCCGGCTCCGCCCGGGTCCTGGCGGCGCTCGGATTCAAGGCGCTAGCGACGACAAGCTCTGGCTTCGCGTTTACCCTCGGGCGATTGGACGGCCAGGCGACGCTGGATGAGGTGGTCGAGCATGCCGCCGAGCTCGACCAGGCAACGGATCTGCCCGTCTCGGTCGACCTTGAGAATGGGTACGGTCCCGATCCGGAGAGCTCGGCGCTCGCGATCCTTCGCGTTGCCGAGGTCGGCGCGGTCGGAGGATCGATCGAGGACTACGACCCCAACGGTCGCATCTACGAGCTGGGTCACGCCGCCGAGAGGATTGCGGCCGCCGCCGAGGCGGCACACCGGCTGGAATTTCCGTTCACGTTGACCGCGCGAGCCGAGAACCACATCCGCGGCAATCCCGATCTGGCGGACACCATCGCACGGCTCCAGGCATTCGAGGCTGCAGGCGCTGACGTGCTGTACGCGCCAGGCCTGCGCACCGTCGACGAGGTCCGAGCCGTCTGCGTGGCCGTTTCGAAGCCTGTCAACGCGCTCGCCGTTGCGGGTCTCTCCTTCGCCGACCTCGAGGGCGCCGGCGCACGCCGGGTGAGTGTCGGCGGGAGCCTGACCTGGGTCGCGGTCCAGGCGATGGTCGACGCTGCCGAAGCGATCCGCGATGCCGGTGATTTCTCGGCGCTTAACGTGAGACTCCCGCTCGACGAGTGGCTGTCCTAACGCGATTGGAGGTGCACGAATGGATCACCATCAACGATTCACTGGCGCCCAAGGAGCCCGGGTTGTTCATCCGCGCGACGGAAAAATGGTCGATCTCGGCGGTTGTGGTGTTCGCTTCATGATCTGGGGTGAGGACTCGGGCGGGGGTTTCACGCTGGTCGAACACCCGATCCCGGCCCGGCATCTCGCGGCCCCCATGCACCGCCACACCAAAGAGGACGAGTACAGCTTTGTCCTCGAAGGCAGGCTCGGCGCGAGCTTGGGCGACCAGGTTGTCTACGCGGATGCTGGCGATCTGGTGTTCAAGCCACGCGATCAGTGGCACACGTTCTGGAACGCCGGCGACGCCGCCTGCCGAATCCTGGAGATCATCTCGCCGGCCGGATTCGAGCACTACTTCGAGGGAGTGGCCGAGGGTAAGGCCGGCCCTGATTGGTCGACGCGTTACGGCCTCGAAGCCGATCCCCAGGGTACGTCGCGCATCCTCGAGCAATTCAATCTCGTATTTCCACGCCCGCAGCGCTGAGGGGCGGCTCCGCGTGCCGCCCCCTCGTGTTGCCGCTACCGACTTGCGCGCGCGCCGGACGGTGCGCTGGGCACGTTCTCAACGCTGGCCATCTCGACGATCGGCCGGAGTTCGACCCTCGCGTCGCCGGGCCAGCTTTTGACGACAGCGATCGCCTCATCGAGGTTACCGACCTCCAGGATTCCGTAGCCACCGAGGGCCTCTTTGGCATTGATCGGGCCCTTGGCCACCTCGGCTTTTCCGCCGTGCACCTTTACGGTCGTCGCCGTCTGCGGCGGCTGCAGCTGATGGCCTCCAACGATCGTGCCCTTCTGGGAGAGCTCGCCCCACCACTGGCCGATACGGCCAAACGTCTCGTTGCGCTTCTCCTCCGGGAGCGATTCCCAGAAGCCGGTCTCGTCGGCGATCAGCATGACGTACTTCATGTCGTCCTCCTTGTGGCCGCATTGGGCCTTGTTCTTCATCTACGACGAATGGAGGGGTCCCGAAATCGACATCTATGGGGAGGGAGCGGTTGAGTTTCCCCCCGGCATGGGCGACAATGGCGTCGCCGCATGAACCTGGTTGACCTAGCGATCGTCGTGGTGATCGGGATGGGCATTTTGATTGGCTGGCGCAACGGGCTGATCGGGCCCCTGCTCGCCGAGGGCACGTTCCTGCTCAGTTACTGGATCGTGTCGACCCACCCGGGCCTTGCCGCGCTTGTTCCGTCGAGCGTTCCGCGACCCCTCGCCGTTCTCATCCTCCCGATCGCGCTCGGCCTGGTGGTCGGATTCGTCGGCCGTACGGTCTTCATGTCGTTCTTCCGATTACCGCTGACACGTAGCCTCGACAAAATCCTGGGCGCGGCCGCGAATGGGGGCCTCGCCTTCGTCATCGTCTATGTCGTCCTCATTGGCCTGGCCGGTGCCGGCACGGTGCTCGACCCGCTCACGAAGGTCAGCTCGGTTCAGCCGACCCAGGTCGCCGCGATGCAGATGCTGCTCGCCGAGAACCCGCAGGTCGCCGGTTTTGTCCCATCGGGTGAACTTGGCCAGCTCGCCACGGTCGCAGGTACCCACCCGATTGGGCTGGCGCAGCTCGGCCAGTACGCGCAGGTGATCAACTACTACGAGCGAACCCTCCGCCCGGCGCTTGCGACGAGCCAGCTGGCGCCCATCGTTTTGAAGTACGGTGCCAGACTTCCGATCATCGGCCGCCACGTGACCCTCCCCCACCCCCGCTAAGCAAAGAAGGGCCCCACCCGACCCTCCCCTGCATACGGGCGAGGAGATCAAACTAGCGGTATGGACAACGTCGTGCTCTCCCGAGCGATCATGGGCACCTCACTCGGATTCCACATTGTCTTCGCCGTGCTCGGTGTGGGAATGCCGATGTTGATGTTGGTCGCCGAGGGCATCGGACTCTGGCGACACGACGCGGCCTGGCTCGCGCTGGCCCGCCGTTGGGCGAAGGCCTTTGCCCTGATCTTCGCCATCGGCGCCGTGTCCGGCACCGCGCTGTCCTTCGAGCTCGGGCTCCTCTGGCCGGGTTTCATGGCGTTCAGCGGAAGCATCATCGGCCTTCCGTTCTCGGCGGAAGGCTTCGCCTTCTTCATCGAGGCCATCTTCCTCGGCCTCTACCTCTATGGGTGGGAACGCCTGAGTCCGCTGGCCCACTGGCTCACCGGGATTCCGGTTGCCATTTCCGGCGCGGCTTCATCGCTGTTCGTCGTCATGACCAACGCCTGGATGAACTCCCCGACCGGGTTCGTGGCGGCTGAAAATCGCATCATCCGCGTCGATCCCCTGGCCGCCGCCTTCAACCGCTCGACACCGACCGAGGACGTCCACATGCTGGTCTCGGCGTATCTCGTCACCGGCTTCGCGGTCGCCGCTGTCTATGCGACCGGCTTTCTCCGCGGACACGGTGATGCCCTGCACCGCCGTGCCCTTCCGCTGGCGATGGCGATGGCCGTGGTGGCCAGCGGCTTCGCTGGGATCACCGGTGACACCAGCGCGCGGTTTATCGCCGGCGAGCAGCCGATCAAGTTCGCCGCCCAGGAGGGGCTCTTCCCCACAACGGCCGGGGCGCCCCTCCATATCCTCGGTGTGCCGCTGCAGAACCAACAGCGCATGATTTTGGCGATCGAGATCCCGAAGCTGCTCAGCTTGCTGACGACCGGCGATCCGAACGCCACCATCAAAGGTCTCGATGCGTTTCCGCAGGATCTCTGGCCTAACGTGGCGATCGTTCACTTCTCCTTCCAGCTGATGGTTGGGCTCGGCATCGCGCTAGGGCTCTGCGCGCTGCTCTACTGGATCCTCGCCGCACGCCGGCGCTCGCCTCCAACCAACCGCTGGTTGCTGCTCGCGCTGGCCGTCGCCGGACCGGCCAGCGTGGTCGCCATGGAATCCGGCTGGTTCGTCACCGAGTTCGGCCGGCAGCCCTGGATCATCTATGGCGTGATGCGGACCTCCGCGGCCGCCACCACGACTCCGGCCCTCGGCCCGACCTTCGCCATCTTCATATTGGTTTACATTGCGCTCGGCCTCACACTGACGCGCCTGCTGCTGCTCCTGGCTCAACGTGAACGCCGTCGGGCCGCGCCAACCGGCGCAGGGCCGGACCGATGACCGGGCTGACGCTGTCGGACGGCGTCGCCGGGATCCTCTTGCTGGTCGTCACCGCCTACGCGGTGCTGGCAGGCGCCGATTTTGGCGGAGGCGTCTGGGATCTCTTCGCCTCCGGTCCGCGCGTGAAGGCTCAGCGGACCGCGATCGTGGCGGCAATGGGCCCGGTGTGGGAAGCAAATCACGTCTGGCTGATCTTTCTGCTGGTCGGTCTGTTCACGGCATTCCCCAGCGTCTTCGCGGCGCTCAGCATCGCGCTCTACCTGCCGTTCACGATCGCGTTGCTCGGCATCATCCTGCGCGGCGCCGCCTTCACCTTTCAGACCCATGGCTACGAGGCCGCGGCCGAGCTCGCGCCCTGGGGCGTGGCCTTTGGGGCGGCGAGCATCATCGCGCCGGCGTTTCTCGGCGCTGCGCTCGCGGCCGTCGCCGTGGGCGCCGTCCGCGCCTCCGCCGGTCCCAGCGTGACGACGGGTTGGGTCAGCTGGCTGGCCGCCGACCTGGCCCTGCTCGCCGTTGCGCTCTGCGCCTACCTCGCGGCCACCTACCTGATGGTCGAGACCGAGGACGACCCGCCCTTGCAGGCGGATTTCCGCCGGCGCGCGTTCGGCGCCGCGATCGTCTCGGGCGTGCTAGCCCTCATCGGCCTGGTGCTCGCCTGGCGCCAGGCGCCGTTGCTGTGGTCCGAGCTCACCGGTCGTGGGGTCTGGCTTCTGCTGATCGCGCTGATCAACGGTCCCATTGCCGCTTTCGCAGTCTGGCGCCGGTCACCGCGCGTCGCTCGGGTTGCGGTCGCGGCGCAGATCGTATTCGTCCTGTGGGCGTGGGCCATCGGCCAGTGGCCGGCGCTCGTGCCCCCCGATTTCACCATCCACGGAAGCGCCGCCCAAGACACGGTGCTGCAGGCGCTGGCGATCACGATCGCGGTAGGGTCGCTCGTGTTGGTGCCATCGCTGTGGCTGCTCTTCCGCGTTTTCAAAGGTCGCAACCCCGCACGCAATTGATTCTCCCGGCTCAGGCTTTGGCCGCCGCCCGGGGCAAATGCTCTTCGACCCAGCTTCTCAAGGCGGGCGCCCCGAGCGCACCCGTGACGCGCGCCGCTGGCTTGCCGTGGTCGAAGAGGATCAGGGTGGGGATGCCCCGGATGCCGAACCGCTGCGACAAATTCGGCGCGTTGTCGGTATTGACCTTGACGAGCTTGATTTTGCCCGGCAGGTCTTTCGCGATCTGCTCGACGGTGGGCGAGACAACGCGGCACGGGCCGCACCAGGGCGCCCAAAAGTCCACCAGCACGGGTATGCTGCTTTGCTCAACCACGGCTGGAAAGTCGGCTTCGCCGCTTTCAGTCAGCCATGGCAGCACTGCGCCACAGTTCCCGCAGTGCGGCACGCCGGTTGCGACGGGCCGAACGCGATTCGTCTTGCCGCAGTTCGGGCACTTGATCAGCGGTGCTTCGTCAGCCATCGCCTAATGATCGCATTACGCGGCTGGGGTCAGCTCGTAACGCTCACCGCTCGAAGCTCATCGATGGGCACGGCCGTGACGAGCACGGCCGCGACCCCTTCGTACGGGCCGAGCAGATCCTGCCGGGACATCACCAGCATCACCTGAACGCCATGAAGCCTCGCGATTTCGACCAATTCGTCGACGACGTTTTCCGCCGGCAGCAGCGGCTGGTTGTCGAAGGGGCATGGTCCGGGCGTCAGCGACAGAAAGTGATGCGTCCGACAGACGTAGCCCGCCCGCGTCAGCCGGTCGTCGAGGTAGAGCTGCCGCATCA
>Ga0070697_100005159_pt1 | contig 10033 bp, 6 predicted proteins | sample KBSK1501metaG_FD_65475 | JGI IMG/M metagenome (GOLD analysis project Ga0070697, IMG submission 65475) | Corn, switchgrass and miscanthus rhizosphere microbial communities from Kellogg Biological Station, Michigan, USA - KBS K1-50-1 metaG | ecosystem: Host-associated > Plants > Roots >... | reverse complement strand
ACGGTTTTGGCTGACAAAATCTCCGTCTTGAGCGAGACCCTTAGAGAAGGTGGACCGAAGCTCTTGGGCGAAGAGCTGAATGCACGTCGCGCTGGTGAGCATGCCGCTTATTGGATCAGAATTGTTGATCCGGATGGACACACGATATCGGAGACGTCTGGAATGGAACAGGTGGTTCCCCCGAACGTCTTCCCGCCCTCGCAAAGCTTGGCATCGTTCATCCCCAAACCGAAAGATTATCGCAAGGGCGCGAGATTGTTTTCTTTAACCGCGGTGAATGAAGAGTATTTGGGCCGCCCCTACACAATCCAGCTGGCCCAAGATCGCTCGAGCGACGAGCAACTCGAACGAAGATTCGGCGTTTTGCTCATCATCGTCCTTCTGGGCAGCATCGCCGCCTCGGCTCTCATCGCGATCACTGTTACCAAGCGCGGTTTGCGTCCGCTCGGAGAAATGGCGCATTCACTCGAAAGGATCAGCCCGACCCATCTCAATGAACGAGTGGCGCCAGCGGGTTGGCCGCGCGAGCTTCAGCCGCTCGCTAGGGCTTTCGACGAAATGCTCGGCCGCCTTGAAGATTCGTTCACGCGCCTCTCACAATTTTCTGCTGACCTCGCCCACGAGCTCCGCACGCCGATTGCCAACATCATGGGTGAAGGAGAGGTCGCATTGACGCGCGACCGTTCGCCCGGCGAGTATCGAGAAGTCATCCAATCAACCATTGCCGAATGCGAGCGTCTCTCCGGAATCGTGGACAATTTGCTCTTCGTCGCGCGAGTCGATGCTGCCCGCGAGCCAATTCAACGAAAGTTGTTCGATGGTCGTGCGGCCGCCGAAAAAATTGCGATGTTTTATCGGACGATCGCGGAAGATCGACATATCGCCATCGATTGCAGTGGCGAAACCGAATTTTACGCCGACCCTGTTTTATTTGAGCGTGCGGTGAGCAATCTCGTTGATAACGCGCTGCGCTTCACACGCGACGGCGGCGCAATTCAAATTTTGATTGCGGGAAATGCCAAAGATTCCAAAGTGGTGGTCAGCGATAACGGCTCCGGGATCGCGCCCGAACATTTGCCCCGCGTTTTCGACCGGTTTTATCGGGCCGATTCATCGCGCAGCTCGGATGGCGCCGGCTTGGGTCTGGCTCTGGTGAGATCGATTGTCGATCTTCACGGGGGATCCGCCAAGATTCAGAGCGAGCTCGGTCGGGGCACAACTGTGACTCTCACTTTTCCGAACCAAGTTTCAGCCTAACACTGGATCGAGGTTGCGCTGGATCGCGACGTAGCCGTCGGGCCCCGCGTTGCGTTTCCGACCAGCGATGCAGCGGCGCGATTTTCCGCAACCAGGCCCGGGCGCCTGGATTGGCCTGAAAATTTATCTTGCCAAGGATTACAGATTTGTAATGATATGCTCAATTCTTCAGAAAAAATGGCCTCTTTTGAAATTACGCACATGAGCACGACGCTCCTCTTCCATGGTAGCGCCGCGCTCACTCCGGTGAGCGCGTACGCACTTGTCTCTTTCTATTCGAAAACTCATTTGGCCCGCGCGGAGGCGGCGACGGGGCAATTCCTCTCGCCGGGTGAGAAAGTGCTAAGTGCTTATTGCGGGCCGGGACAATTTGAAGGGGCGCTCACAGCAGAGGGCGCCTCACAAGAAAACGGCGGCTGACCCTCTCCACCTCAAAGCTTTCGCGGATCTTGGCGGATTGTCGCAGGCCAGAGGATTCGTGAGCGGGCAGCCGCCGTTACATTTTTGGAGCGGCCAAGGCCTCACACCAGGAACTATAACTCTTTTTAAAAAAAGCCTTGCTGAATCATTACAAAGTTGTAATAATCGTCGGCTTGTTTATCAGGTGTTGATTTGAGCCGGGAATTTCTATGATTACAAAACCTATCCGCTATTCGGCCTGTCCGAGAATCGCCCAGCTTGCATTCTGCGCATGTCTCGTGTTGTTCTTCCCGCTCAATCAACCGCTCCGCGCGCAGGTCACCGCTGCTGGACCAGTCGTCGTCACAGGCGAAGAACTTCCAACTGCCTACGGGGCGCCGGTCAGCTTCTCACAGTCTCGTTTTTCGCCAACCACGAACGCTTACGTTCTTCCGCCGGGAGCAGTTTACAGCAGCCTGATTTATGAAAACGACGTTGTTCACTTTCGCAGCCCCGATCACACGTTTACTCAAGAGATCGAAGTTGGACTCCCGTATCGAATCAATCTCGCGGTAGAGAACAGCGTAGAAAGAAACGATGGCACGCTGCAAGATGCGACATTCAGCGTGGAAGCGCGCTACGCGCTGGCCGATTGGAACAAGATCCCGCTCAATCCCACGTTCTTCGCTGAATACAAATTTGGCATCGGCAATATCCTTCACGATGAAGGCGCTCCTACTCCCGCTCATAAATTCGGGCCGGGAGGATTCGACAGGTCGATGGAAATTCCGGATGCATACGAACTGCGACTCCTGCTTTCACAGGATTTCTTTGACCGGGTCGAGTGGGCATTGAATGGCTTTTTCGAACAAGAAATCGGCGGCGATCGCGGCCGGGAATGGGGCATTGCGCAAAGTGTTGTGACTCCGTTTTGGCTCGCCCACGAAGAATTGAAGGGCGGAATCGAATTCTTATTCCGGAGTTTCACTGACAAAGGTATCCGTGGCACCCCCTACAACAGCTTTGTCATCGGACCCACGATCGCTTGGAGGCCGAGCCGCAACACGCGTCTGGATGTCTCGCCGTTGTTTGGGGTGAATCATAAATCGCCCGAAGTGCAGTTCTTTGCAGTCCTCTCATATTATTTTGGCGGCGGATCCAGCAAAACGGAAGAGGGCGAAGCACCCGCTTCCACGAGAAATCGTTAGAGGATTACAACTGTAGGGGCGGGCGTGTCGCCTGCACTTCCAAGCGGTTAGCAGCCGACACGGCTGCCTTTACAGCGTCTTGACCGCGTTCAATCGCGCCCATAATCTCACATCGGAAAGGAGGCGAGAGTGAAAACCGAAGTGTCGATCGAATATTGCGTCGTCTGAAACTACACGCCGAAGGCCGTCAGTTTGGCGACCAAAATTCTCGAACTCGGCGAGCGCATCGCGTCGCTCACTCTCATCCCTTCGAGCGGCGGCGCTTTCGAGATCCGCGCCAATGGAAAACTCCTCCATTCCAAACTCGAATCCGGCGACTGGCCGGACTTCGACGCCATCGTCACCGCAATTAAGAAAATTAAGTAAGCGATCCGTTTACTTATCTTCTGTTTCAGTTGGACGCCTTGCTCGCGAAAGCTTTCGGAGTTGGACGTTGGATGTTGGGCCCCTGCCGCGCCGTAGCCGGGCGAAGGCGGGTTCGACGTTTTCATCCTCTCGGAGAGTGAAGGGTGCCTGGTGGCCCTCGCGGTCTTCAAAACCGTTGTTGGTCTCGCACACGCGGGGCCGAGGTAGGTTCGATTCCTATCCTCTCCGCCAATTCTTCATCTTGCTGTTGCCTGTAGCCGCCGCCCTGTGGGCGGCGCCGCTGAAATCCAGAATCCAGGATCTAGCATCCAGCATCAGGAAAGGGGGTGAATGGAGATGTCGCGCGAGCAGATTCGCAAATTGACCTCGCTCTCTTCCTGTGCTGGTTGAGCTTCCAAATTGAGCCAACAGGCCCTGATGCAAGTTTTGCGTCAGCTACCTTTAACCCGCGATCGCCGCGTACTCGTCGGCTCCGCTGCGGCCGATGACGCGGGAGTCTATCGCCTCGACCGCTCACGCGCGCTTGTCCAGACCGTGGATTTCTTTACCCCGATTGTCGATGATCCATTTCAGTACGGCGAAATCGCTGCGGCTAACGCGCTCTCGGATATTTTCGCGATGGGCGGACGCCCGATGACCGCGCTCAACATCGTTGGCATGCCGACCGAAAAAATTCCTAGCAAAATCATCGCCACCATTTTGCGCGGCGGACTCTCCAAAGCGCGCGAAGTCAATTGCGCAATCATAGGTGGACACACCATCCGGTCGCCGGAGCCGCTCTACGGCCTGGCCGTCACGGGGATGGTCGATCTTCGACACATCATGACCACTGCAAAAGCGCGGCCGGGCGATTTGCTTCTGCTCACCAAACCGCTCGGCACCGGGATCGTTACCACCGCAATCAAACGCGGCTCGGTCTCGAGGTCGCTCGAGAAGAAAACGATCGCGCTGATGTCGCGCATTAATATTATCGGCGCGCATCTCGCCAAGCGCGGATTGGTTCGCGCGGCCACGGACGTCACTGGCTTCGGATTGCTTGGTCATCTCGCTTCAATGTGTCGCGCCAGCGGCGTGAGCGCCGAAATTCTTGCCGATCGCGTTCCCGTTATCGACGACGACGTGTTCGAATTGATCGCGCGCGACTGCATTCCCGGCGGCAGCCGCGACAATTTGGAAACCGCGAACAGAATTGCCGATTGGAAAAGAACGCCGCCATGGCGACGAGTCCTGCTCACCGACGCGCAAACCAGTGGCGGTTTGCTCCTTTCTGTTGCGCCGAGCCGTCTCAACAAAGTGCTCGCGCTGCTGAAACGCCATCGTACCGCATGCGCGGCCATCATCGGGAAAATTGTTCCCGCGCGCAAACCTCTCCTATGCATAAACCAATGACCGTTTCGCGCCGCGCCATTCCCTCAGTCACGAAGGTGCTTGATTCGTTAGGCAAAGTCGATCTTCCACGGCCGGTCGTCCTCACCATCGTCCGGCAGGAACTTTCGCGGATTCGCGCGCAAGGCGAGATTCCTGAATTCCGATCGATTGTCGATCTTGTACGCGGTTCGCTCGAGCAACTTCGCGCCAGCCGGCTACAACCGGTCATCAACGGGACCGGGATCGTGATTCACACGAACGTTGGGCGCGCGCCGCTTGCGCCTGAGGCGGTCCAAGCGCTCAAAGAAGTCGGTTCGACTTACTCCAATCTCGAATATGATCTCGTGAGGGGCGAGCGCGGTCGCCGCGGCACTTACATCGAAAGTGCGCTCGCGCTCCTTTGCGGGGCGGAAGCGGCCACGGTCGTTAACAACTGCGCGGCCGCGTTGGTGCTAATCGTTCAACATTTCGCCAGGAACAAACCGGAAATCGTTATCTCTCGTGGTGAGATGGTCCAAATCGGCGGCGGATTTCGCATCGGCGAAATACTCGAAGCGACCGGCGCGAAATTGCGCGAAATCGGCGCTACGAACAAAACCACGCTCGCCGACTACATGCGGGCCATCAGCAAACAGACGGCAATGATCCTAAAGGTTCATCGCAGTAATTTTTTCATGAGCGGCTTCGTCGAATCGCCTTCTTCGGCGGCGATCGCTGGGCTCGCGCGAAAAAAGCGTGTTCCCTTTGTCGAGGATTTGGGAAGCGGCGCAATGGTTGCGACGGAAGAATTTGGAATACCCGAGCACGAGCCGACGCCTCCTGAAGCGCTCAAAGATGGGGCCGATCTTGTTTGCTTTAGCGGCGATAAATTGTTCGGCGGTCCGCAAGCAGGCATCATCGCCGGGAAAAAACGCTTCGTCGCCGCGTTGAAGCGCGAGCCATTATTCCGCGCGTTGCGCTGCGACAAACTGATTTTCGCGGCGCTGCAATCGACGGTCGATCTTCACCTAAATGACTCGATATCCGAAATCCCGGCGCTCGCGCTCTTGCGAATTTCCAGGGACGAACTGCGCGCACGCGCGGCGGCAATCTTTGCCCGGCTGCGAGGATTGCCGCTGGAAATCACCATTGGCCGCGGGGCAGTTAAAGCCGGCGGCGGCACTTTGCCGAGGTCAATGATTTCCTCGATCACAATCGATATTCTTCCGGAAAGCTGTTCCGTGCGCGACTTCGCCACCAGTCTCCGCACCTCGATTCCGCCCGTTGTCGGTTACATCGTGAATGAGCGTTTCAAACTCGATCTGCGCACGATTTTCCCGCAACAAGATGACGCGCTAGTCGATGCCATTCGCGCAGCTTGCGCCATTCAGGACATTATTCGGTAGGGCGCGACCGCGGGGCGCGCCGCCAACGGACGGCCCGGCGGGCCGTCCCTAGCAATTTTAGATGACAGAAAAAAATTTCATCCTCGCAACTGCCGGCCACGTCGATCACGGCAAAAGCGCGCTGGTCAAATCGCTGACCGGTACTGATCCCGATCGTTTACCGGAGGAGAAGGCGAGAAAAATCACGATTGAGCTCGGTTTCGGGCAATTAATTCTCGATGGGCCTAATGAGCAACGGCTCCACATCGGGATTGTCGATGTACCGGGTCACGAGGATTTCGTCCGAAACATGATCGCCGGCGTCGGCTCGATCGATCTCGCCCTCTTCGTTGTCGCTGTTGACGATGGTTGGATGCCGCAAACGGAAGAGCACCTGCAAATTCTGAACTATCTCGGCGTAGAACGAGCCGTAATCGCAGTCAATAAAAGCGATCTCAGCGGCATTGAAAAAACGACCGCGAAAATTCGAGAGCAATTGCGCGATACCGAGTTTGCCCGATCGCTAATCGTCCCCGTATCGGCGCGCGACCAAAAGGGAATCGAAAACTTGAAGCGCGCTCTCGCCTCCGAGTTATCGGGCATGCAACCGCAACGCGACATCGGCAAACCGCGATTGTTTATCGATCGCGCCTTCACCTTGCGCGGGATCGGCACGGTTGTGACCGGTACGTTGACTGGCGGCGAACTTCGGCGCGGCCGGAAGGTTGTTGTTCAACCACAAAATTTTGAAGCGCGCATCCGGTCGATTCAAAGTCACGGCTGCGAGTTGGAGTCTGCGAAAGCGGGAATGCGCACGGCAATCAATCTTCCAGATGTCGCCATCGGCGCCGGCCCCGAGCAAATCAAACGCGGCGACGTTATTACTTCTGTCGATCTTGGCCGGTCGAGCTCTACACTCGATGTTCTTCTCGAAAAATCGCCCCGTTTGGATCGAAAGGATTCAGGGGCACGACTGCTCAAAAATGGATCGTCAGTTTACGTTCACCACGGCACCGCGCGATTTTCAGCCAAGATTGCTTTGCTTGAAGAGCGCGCGCTCGAACCTGGCAAAGAAGCGATCGCGCAATTGAGACTGGCTTCACCGATCTTTGCCTTCATCGGTGACCGCTTTGTTCTTCGCGATGCATCGGAACAGCACACGATTGCCGGCGGACTCGTTCTTGATCCAGATGGCAACCGGGAAAAATTTCGAAGCGAGGCGCAACGAAAATTGCTGAAAGCGCGCGCCCATGCGCCAGACGATGTCGATGTTTGCGTTCGCTCCGAGATTGCGCGGACTAGTTTCATACGAAGAGAACCTCTGCTTCGCAAATCGCGCTTCAGCGAGGACGAAATTGCCAAAGCTTCACTGTGTCTGCAAAGTGGCAATCAAATTATCATTCGCGGAAATGTGATGGCGGATGTTCAAACCTGGCAGACGTTGCGCGCTCGAATCGTTGCGTTCATCGACAATGCCCACAAAAAAAATCCGGAACGCGCTGGTCTGGATTTGAAAGAGCTGCGCACCGCGCTGCGCGACCAACCGCCTGAGGTGTTTGAAGCACTCATCTCGGATTTATGCGCGAATGATTTTGTCCGGAAAGGATCAGCGATCGCGCGACTTTCCCATCGTCCAGCCTTGCCGCCTGATCTCCAGCTTGCCGCAACAAAAATTCGAGAAGCGCTCTCGAAAAAACCATTTGATCCATTGTCCCGCAAAGAGATCGCGTTAAATCCACATGCAGGGCAGGCGCTCCGCTTTTTAATTGAACAAGGCGAGATTGTCGATGTTGGCCAGAACGTTATTCTCTTGCGCGAAAGTTTTCAGCAAATGCAAAACGCGGTCGTTGCATTCATTTCGGAGCGGGGGCCCTCGACGGTCAGCGATTTGCGTCAGAAACTTGGCACTTCCCGCAGAATTCTCGTTCCATTCCTCGAGCACCTCGATCGCTGCGGAGTTACGCAGCGCGAAAGCGACCGGCGCAAGTTACGCGACCAACAAAGCGTTTTTTCAAGCGCGAATCTGCTAAAGTAGCGAGTGCCAACGCGGAAAAGGGAAGCGCGCAAAAACTTGCGTGAAGTGTCGCTTTACATCGGTGCGTCGTTTCCAGCAGCGTGGGAAAACGTTCTTTTGCCCTGGTTCGAACGTGTCGCGCTCGCGTCGATCCGAAGCGAAGAGCTGGTTGCAGTCGTCACGCCATTCCCAAGCACCGCAGTTTTTTTGCGTTCAAAGCTGCTCGAACATTCAATTCCATTGCTCGGTGTAAGGTTCATCACGCCACCGCAGCTTCGCGAGCTGCTTCTGGCAGATCGCGGGCTGGCGCTACCGTTGCGGGAACATCTTCGTTTGCTTCTCGCGATCGCTGCCGAATCGGTGCATTCCCAGGATGTCGATCTTGCCGCAATCGCGAGATCGATCTCAATCGCGCCGGACAATCTGCTTCGAGTGTTCGATCAAGTAAGCGCGGCAGGCTGGAACTTTGAGCGCACGGGACCACGGGCTGCGCGCGAGATCGTAAGACAATTTGAAGATCTCGTTCACAAATGCGGATTTCAACTGGTCCACCAAGCCGATCGCGCGACGGCCGAAGAGGCCAAAACGGCGTCAGCGCGATTTAACCACCTTTTGCTGATCGGATTCACTGCCGCGCACTGGCCGCTCTGGCCTTTGTTGCAATCAGCCGCCTTTTCGGCAAAACACACGACCGTTGTTCTCGAATATCCACGCGAACAAACCCGCGCGGCCGACGAATCGTGGATCGGCACCTGGGAAGAGAATTTCGAGTCGGCCGCGCCGATTGCGGACCCGACAGAGCGCACCCGGCCGTTCGCAGAGCTTATTCGGCCCGCAGATACCACGGTCGCTTTCCAAGCCCTGGAAAAACTCCATTTCCTGGTCGGCCTCAATGCAACTGAGCAAGCGCAGGCCATCGTTGCCATTACGCTCAAATTTCTCGAGGAAAAATCCTGCAATCGTTTAGGCATTCTCGTCCCGCGTGTCGGCGCGTTATCGCGGCTCGTCTCGCACTTGCTTAGCGGCGCGGGCGTTCCGCATAACGATGGGATCGGACATCTCGCGCCCGGCGAATTCGAAAGCCCGGCATGGAACGCGTGGCTCGATCTGCAGGAGACCCATCAGCTCGAGCCGATGCTTCGATTCTTGGAAGCGAATCCGGAGTTGCTCGACGGGTTGTCGATCCAGGATGTGCAGGACAAGCTGCGCAGCGCTTATCGAAACGTCCTGATCGATGACATTAACGTGTTGCGCGAGTACTGCGCGCGGCAGACAGAGCGCGAGAAGCTCGTTCGAATCGCAAAACTATTAGGCACAATAACGTTTCTCCCCGCCAAAATCACGCTCAGCGGCTTTCTCGCCGAGACAAAGACGATCTTCTCCAAATTGAAATGGAGCGATCGTTGGACCGAGATCGATCGGTTTGCTCAAGGATGGAGTAACAAGCTCTCGACGGAATTTTCTCGCACGATCTATCTGCGCTGGCTCAAAGAGATTGTTAATTCGTTTGCGGTGACACGCGCGCCCGAGGGCGGCCATCCTTACAGTCGCGTCCACATGCTCTCCTACGCTGAGGCTGACACACACGAGTGGTCGCATCTCGTTCTCGCCGGACTCAATCAAGGCGAATGGCCGCAGAGCCAAAGCGAGTCCGGGTTTTTGCCAGACACGGAGATTGTCGATCTGAATGCGCGGGCCACGCGCCGCGGCAAGCAGGGCGAAGGGCACTCGATCGTGGAGGAGGGCAAAACATTTCTGTTGAGTGCGCAAGGTGAGCGACAAATCGCTCTCCGCCAATTCGGCGCCGCACTCGAATCGGTCGAACATGGTCTGGCCATTACTGCCAGTTTGCTCCAGGAATCCGCGCCGGAGCGGCTCTGGAACCCGAGCGAACTGTTCAGCCAGATCTATTTTGCCACAGAGCGACGGCCACTTTCGCAGGACACGATGTCGATGTTGCGGGAGGAAACCTCTGCCTGGCTGAAGGATGAGAAACTCTTCGAATCTGTTTCGATGGAAAATGGCGACGTCGCTCAAACTCGCACGGCATACGACGC
>Ga0070697_100005157_pt1 | contig 10035 bp, 7 predicted proteins | sample KBSK1501metaG_FD_65475 | JGI IMG/M metagenome (GOLD analysis project Ga0070697, IMG submission 65475) | Corn, switchgrass and miscanthus rhizosphere microbial communities from Kellogg Biological Station, Michigan, USA - KBS K1-50-1 metaG | ecosystem: Host-associated > Plants > Roots >... | reverse complement strand
GCGATCGGTTGTTTCAGCTCGTGGGACACGGAAGCGGCCAGCTCTCCCAGCATGCTGACCCGGTTCACGTGTGCGAGGTCCGCCCGTAGTTGCTCGCGCTCTTGTTCGGCGCGCTTGCGATCGTCGATATCGGTTGAAACACCGTACCACTTGAGGATTTTTCCGTGTTCATCGCGTAGCGGAACGGCACGAGACAGGAACCAACGGTATTGACCGTCCGCTGCCCGCCGATAGCGCACTTCATTTTCGAAAGGCTCGCCACTCGCCAGAGACGCGCACCATTTCTCCCAGTGTCGTTTTAGGTCTGTGGGGTGAACGGCGTCTTGCCAACCCGAGCCGACCGTCCTCTCGTGGGACAAACCCGTATATTCCTGCCAGCGGCGATTCCCGAACTCATTCGACCCATCGGTCCCCGCGATCCACACCATCGTCGGCATCGCTTCGATGACGTCCCGAAGCTCTCGTTCACTCCGCCGGAGGTCCTCATAGAGCTTCTGAAGCTGCTGGGCGGCATAGTTGAAGGCGTTCCCCAGGACCGCCAGCTCATTATTCCCGCGTAAATGGAGCTGGTGCTGAAAGTCGCCTCGGGCCAGGGCCTCGGCGCACGCAGTGAGTACGGAAAGCGGACCAGTGACGGTCCGAGTGACGTACCAGCCAAGTGCCGCGGCCGCGAGCAATGTCAGCAAAGCGGCAATCGGAACGATTATGAAAAGGCGTTTGCGCGCCTTCTGAGCATCTTCGATGGCTTTGCTTCGCTGCTGCAGAGCTTGTTGGTCGACTCTCTCCACCAGCAATGAACTGAATTCGATCACAGCTGGGATCTGAATTGCCAGCCGGAGCTGAACGGCGTTCCATTCACCCGCGGTCGCCAGTTGGACCGCTGTGTCGAGTTGCGAAAGCAGTGTCACTCGCAGACTGTCGAGTGCGCTGGATATGGGTGCGTCTTGCTCAATGTCGGGGGTTGCCCTGAGCATCTGCATGGCATCATCGACGTGCTGCAGGAATGTCTGTCGGATCGAGGCCGCTTCGCGGGAAAATTGGCGAGTGTCATGACTGCTGGCCAGTGCAGCCATACTATCCCGGAAGGTATCGACGTCGAGGTGAACGCGGACAACGGCGTGAGATATCTGATCGGTCTTACTTACGCGCTGCGCTGGAGCGTCTATTTGCCAGTATTGCCATACAGCTACTGAATCCGCAGCGATCATTAACACAACGATCAATACGAAGCATGCGATCAGACGTAAGCGAATGCTCAGGTCGGTTCGGCGAAACAGACTTCGAATCCTGCCGCGCGTTGCTTGGACCACCTTGATCGCATTCGCTTCCATGTTGACGTTCTCGCGCGGCGATGAGCCGTGACGTCCGTTTTACTCTACCTTTGCGCAGCCGTTTTATCGAATTCCGCACTCGCGCCAACAGCGGGTGTTTTTAGCATCCGCTCTAATTCGTCTTGCAATTCGTCTGCTGCTTGTATCGCAGATTTTTTTCGGGTGAGAACCGCGTGTACTGCTTCCCAGTAGGCGCGCGACACGTCCGGATATATCTTTCCCGCCGCTCTCGACGGTCGCAGGACTATGCCCTTACGAAATACTTCTAGAACACGCAGGAACTGTGGATTGCTCGCCAAGAACTCCGGCTCGTCATAGAGCTGAGATATGCTTGGCGCATCAGCCGTATTCCGGCATCTTCTGACCTGCTCCTCGCGGCTGCACAGAAAGCGAACCAACATTGCTCCCTCACTTGGATGCAGCGAATGTCGCGAAACCCCGAAACTAGATCCTCCTAAAGTTGCGGCCATCCTGGCGGCGCCGCTCGGAAGGGGAGCTATGTCAAAGCGATCTCTTATTAGACAGCCTGGGGCGCGATCCGCAATATACTCACTTGCCCAGCTGCGCAGGAACGCCGCTTTTCCCGCTTGCCACATGTTGCCCGCATCCCATTCTTTAAACGCGACCACTCCGGGGGGTGAAATGGAGCCTACCCAACGCGCCGCTCTGTCCCATGCACGAATGCTCTGCGGGTTGTTTACCGTGACCCTCCCGTTCTCGTCGAGTATTGTTCCGCCGGCCTCCGACACCTGCCATTCCAGAGCGTTGCAGGTCAGAGCCTCGGAAGGTGCTCCTTCCCAAACGAAACCCCAGAAATCCTTGTTCCCGTTCGCGCGCTCGCCAGACTGAATCCGCCTCGCCATGACTTCGAGCTCTTCCCATGTCTTCGGCGGTGCTCGATACCCGTATTTTCGCAGCAGATCCACACGGTAAAACAACATCCCTTCGTTCAAGTTAGCCGGCAAAGCTACGAGCCGGCCGTTCACCGTGTTGTTCGCAATGAGCTCTGGAAAGTGCGCTTGGATCTCTTGTTCCGGAATATACGCCCTAAGGTCGAGAAGGTTATCGGCGAGAATCCCAGGCCAGATCACGTCGATACCGTAAACATCTGGTACTCTTGCTCCGCCCTCCAGTAGTTTGCGAAAGGTTGCCAGCTGCTCCGCTGCTGTCTCGGGTGCAGGGAGGAACTCCACCCGAATTCCAGTCTGCTGTGTGAACTGGGCTAGTTCTTCGTTGAGACGACGCTGATACTCCCGGCTCGACCATGCCTGATCAATGAGAGTAAGGGTTTTCACAGGTGCAGACGGGCTAGTCTGGTGGCAGGCTTGCACCACAAAGAAGACGAGGAGACAAACCCCTCCGTGAGTAAAGCGACGAACACGGCCCAGCCACGAGCCAGAGACTCGATTTTCGCGTGTTCTGCATGGGTACGCCATCTGCCACCCGTCTTGGCGAACACCGGGAATTACGATGATAGCCCACAGCGTTTAGATAGGAAAACACGCGCCAGTTTGGATGTATAAGCGGTACCGCTGTCTCTTCTCTCGTCACGCGGCACCTCAGCGTCGCTGAATACAAAAGCTCGGCTTGTTTTCAGGTCTCGTCCTCCACGTGCTAGGCCAAGAACGTGCTACATCGTGTCGGTGTCGGAATGTGGACAGAGAAGTGTAGCTGCGCAGCGGCGATTCATGGATCTGGTTAACTCGGTCGAAGGCATCGTTTGGGAAGCCGATACGGCAACCTTCTCTTTTTCGTTCGTGAGTGAGCAAGCCGAACGTATACTTGGATATCTCGTTGAACAATGAACTCGCGAGCCAATATTCTGGAGGGACCACCTGCACCCGGAAGATCGAGACTGGGCGGCCGCCATTCCGGTAGTTCAACTTTACGAGACGCGTAGTTAGGAAGGATCCAAGAATTCGGACTAAGATTGGAGATCCTGCGAGCCGTTCTGAGCTTTCTTCATCGCTGGCAGTGGCTCCTCGCAGCGATTGCCGCTGGCGTGCCTACCGTTTACTACGCACCAAAGAAGGTGCTCGAAACGTGGGTCTGGTATCTAGATCGCTTCCGGGATCGACCTATCCTTGACGTTATGCGTGACGTGCGACTGCCGAAGAATCTCGCAGTTCCCAACCCGAGTGGTCCCGGAGAAGTCTCGCCGACAATCATAAGCATTGCGAAATATGGAAGCTATAGCGGCTGATGTATTGGTTCGCATCAATCCTCAGAGCTTCGTGTCGTACTCTGCATACGGCAGACGCATCTCCCTCCTTCCGCGATTACGGACTTTGTCCAAAGTGGGGTAGTTCGGTGAATGGCGGGTTGTCTTGCATGGTCAAGGTTCGTCGTTTGCGGGCCGGTTGTGTGCAGTACGAAAGAGCGACTGCGCGATTCAACAGGCTCATCGGCGCTTGCAGCGCAGAGCGAGTAAGAAGCAAATGATCACTAGGCCGGGAACACTCGAATTTGCTAAATACGTGATTGTGTTTGCGACCCGATCCAGCGGTTCGACGGCGGACGTTCTGAGATCTTACCGAATGGGTTGGCAAATTGAGCTGGTGTTTAAGCGACTGAAGACCCTTGCCCAACTAGGGCACGCGCCTAAGCATGACGACCGCAGTTCCCGCGTTTGGCTTTATGGGAAATTGCTTGTTACGCCGCTGGCACAAAAATTGATCGGCATCGGGCGCGATATTTCCCCCTCGGGTTACCACTCTCGGGGGGGACCATGTAGTCCGTCGCGTGAATTCAGTTTCGCACTTCACCAGATCCAGCAAGCTGTCGAACCGCACGTCTCCTTGCAGCAAACCGGCTATTCGTGGAATCAGATTGCACAGGCTCTTGCGGAAAAGTCGCGCAACCGACTACTTCAATTGGCGAAATGGCATGCCTCGTGAACATCGCTCCAAGACCAACCGATCGGAACGTGATGCCTATCAGAAGTCGGCTTCTATGCCGAGTCGCGGGCCCGTCCTCGCCCGTACTTCAGAGTTGTCCGTCACCGGGAGTAAGGGTAAAGAACTCTTCTTCGAGCCCGCCCATAGAGGACGTTATGTTATGTGTGGCTCGAATTCGGCCTGGCTGAACTCATTTCCTCCGCTGAGTCTGCACCGGAACATCCTCACCCGCGCGCGCCGACGTATCACTGGAAGAATCGCGCGGGAGAATATGCGTGGCTGTTCGTTGGTGCACACCCTCGTTCGGAACCGGACACCCCGTACACAGACGAAGCGAGTCCTAGGCGGGATTAAAGCCCACGATTCGTTGGGTTTACCGAACTCTGGACTTTGGCAGGTTGAATGCAATTGAAAAGATCGGAGAACCTTCGTTCTGGACACAACTCCCGGTCACGATTCGAGACTGCGCCCAACGAATACGGACCTTGCATTTGAAAGGATGAGCTTCGATGGGGACACTCGGGCAGAATCTTAAATTTGCCATCCGGCAGTTGAGGCGCAATCCCGGTTTCACCGCAACCGTGATTCTTACGCTGGCGCTCTCCATCGGCGCAAACACCGCGATTTTTTCCATCGTGAATGCGCTCATGCTGAAGAGCCTGCCTTATTCGCATCCCGAACGGATGGGCACGATTTTTACACGGGTCACCGGCTCCACCGCCTCCGATGAGCGGCACGGCCTGAATGGTGAGCAATGGGAGTTGCTGCGCGACAATGTCCCCTCCCTGATATCGGCTGTGTCAAGTCGAGGAACTTCGGGCGTCAATCTCCGAGCGGGATCCCGGGTGCAGTATCTTCACGCGGGACGCATTTCGGCGCACTACCTCGATGTACTGGGCGTCCATCCCGTTGTCGGGCGCAATTTTTCGGATGCGGAGGACCGAGCTCACGGGCCAAAGGCCGCCATCGTGAGTTACAGTTTGTGGCGAAATACCTTCGGCTCTGATCAAAATATTCTGGGGCAGGCGATCCTACTGAAGGGCGAGCCCTACACCGTCATCGGGGTGCTCCCTGAGGGCGCGACTACTCCCCTGAACGCCGACCTGTATACGCCGATTCAGCCCAGTCGCGAGGGCGAAGGAGGAGGAACGAACTTTGCGGTTATCACCCGGCTCCGCGATGGCGCGACCTGGCCCGAGGCGAATGCCGAGCTCAACCGCGCTTGGTCCCTCCGTGCCAACCGGTATGAATTGAAGGACAACCCCGGCGCGCAGGTGACCTACTATTCAGTGCCGCTCCAAAAGGGTGAGACGGCTAAGGTGAGTCCGCAGGTTTTGACGCTGATGTTGGCGGCGGGATTCATCCTCCTGATCGCCTGCGCCAATCTTGCTGGCCTGACGCTGGTACGCATGCTGCGGCGCAAGCCTGAGGTTGCAACGCGACTGGCGCTCGGTGCCTCGCACTGGCAGATTCAAAAGCAACTTTGGGTCGAAAATCTCTTGCTGGCATTCGCGGGCGGAACGTCTGGCGTAGCAGTAGGTTTCGTGGCCCTACGCGGGTTGCTCTTGCTTCTGCCCGAACACCTTCTGCCTGTAGCCAGCGTACCCCTCGACAGCCACGTGTTGGCGTTTACACTTCTCATCTCCCTCCTGACTAGCGTGCTTCTTGGCATGCTTCCTGCCCTTGCAACGCGAAAGTTCGATCTGCGCTTCGCCATCGCCAGTCGTGCCGCAACCGGCGGCGACCGTTTACGCTTGCGGCAGGCATTGATTGTAAGTGAGATTGCCCTCACAGTAGTTTTGCTAGCCGCTTCGGGTCTGCTGATTCGCACCCTAATCCACTTGGAGACGCTGCCGCCGGGGTTCAATCCCAACGGGGTAATGGCCGCCAAGGCTTCGCTCGACGATGTGCGCTTCCACGATCCCGCTGCCTTCAGAAAGCTATTGGACGAAAGCACGGCCGCCATGCGGCAGATTCCAGGCGTACAGAATGCCGCAGTCGGATTGAGCCTGCCTTACGAGGCCACTCTGAACGACAGTGTTACCCTCAGCGACGGCAAAGAGACGGGGCAGCAGGACGGGACGGATGTTGTCTACGTCACGCCCGGATATTTCGGCACATTGCAGATTCCTGTGCTTGCGGGCCGCGTATTTACCGATGCCGACAGCCCAAATGCGCAGCACGTAGCCGTGGTGAACCAAGCCTTCGCCCGCAAGTTCTACGGCGGAACGAACCCCGTCGGCCGCTATATCAACAAGGACACGATGATCGTGGGCGAAGTAGCAGATGTGCCTGTTTCTTCCGGTCTGTACGAGGGCGCTCCGCTCATGAGCGAGCAGGCGATGTACATTCCGGCCGCGCAAGTTAATGCGCAGTACCTCTCGTTGGTGCATGTGTGGTTTCAACCGGACTGGGTTGCCCGCACGGCAGGCCCCATCGAGGGATTGACGGCGCAGATGCAACGTGCGCTGGCGAGTGCCGATCCCAGCCTACCGTTCTCGGGCTTCTACAGTATGAGCGACTTGCTGGTGAAGATCCTTGCGACACAGCGTGTCGAAGTGGCGCTCCTGAGCGCGATGGCGGCTTTGGCGCTGCTGCTGAGTGTTGTCGGAATCTTCGCACTGGTAGCAAATATCGTAGCGCAGAAAACGCGCGAAATCGGCATCCGTATCGCTCTGGGCTCCTCCATTCGTCAAGCCATGGTCCATATCGGAGCGCCGGGACTGCGAGCCTCGGCACTGGGAATCATCCTGGGTTTGATCTTATGCGCAGGAGCATTGCGGGCTATGCACAGTGTGCTTTATGGAGTCGGCGTCTATGACGTGCCCACAATCCTAACGGTCGTATTGACGCTCGCATCTGTAACGCTTATTGCTACCATTGTCCCAACAGGGCGAATTGCAGGAATCGATCCTGCAAAGACGTTGCGAGATGAATAGGACAACGACCCTGCTTATTGACGCAGCTTATTAATGAGCACTCGTCCAACTGAGTCACTTACCCAAACACGACGACCACAGTTCTCGGGCCTGGCTGCTCGGAAAATTGCTGGTCGCCCTGCTCAACGCAAAGACTGATCGGTATTCGCCGCTGCGATATTTCCCCCGAGGGATGCATGCTCTTATCGACAACACCGAGCCGGTGGCGCGAGTTCAGCTTCGCGCTCCATCAGGTCGAGCAAAATGGTCCGCCGTCTCCCCGTTTTGTTGCGATGCTCATCTCTGTGCTCCTTACAATGTGTCGTCGCGAAACCCAGCACTACTCAACATCAGGCCGAGCCGTTTTCTGATGGTCCTCCTAAGAACCTTCAGAGCCTGCGCGGCCTTGGCCAAACTCCAGGATCTCTAGAATCCGAGTCCTTAACCTCGACCCGGTCGATATCATTTGTGTCGAGAGCCACCACAGATCCGTAGTCTTCTGTCCGATTCCACGCTTCTCGCTCGGAAACTCCGCACAAGCTCGTTAGCACCGCACGGGTGAAACCGGCGTGTGTAACCACGGCGACCGAGGCTTCCTTTACTTCTGCGAGCAAGAATGCAATTTCTCTGCGCACTCTTTCTTGAAATTGCTCAAATGACTCGCCGGCTGGCGCGGTCGAATTGGGGCAATTCTCTGCCCAATTCTTCGCCGCAATCGGGTCGCGCACTTCAATTTCGTTCCAAGAGAGACCTTCCCACAGGCCAAAGTCGATTTCGCCGTTCTGGCAAATGCTGCGTGCAAAACCCAATACGGAATTCAATTCGTCAACGGAACCGTATGCTTCCACTCGAAGGTCAGCTTTAGAAACACGAAAGTCCCCTATCAAGCCAGTCTGTATGTCCAGGGACACAGCCCCAAAGTGTCTCTGGCTTATTCTGATGAGCCATAGAGTCTTCTGGATCGATTCTGTCCATGTACGGATATTGGCATCGAGTTGATTGCCAACAGAGCGACGGGTGGGCTTACAGCCGGCGTCGATGTTTCGCAGACAATGCTTGAAGAAGCTGTCAAACGCAACGACTCCGCCATTCGAGCGGGGAGGGTCGAACTAAAGCAGGGCGATGTCGCTTCGCTGCCGTACCCGAATGAATTCTTCCACAAGGCCATGAGTATCCACTCCATTTATTTCTGGCCGCACCCTGTGGAGGGATTGAGAGAGATCCGTCGCGTGATCAAGCCAGGTGGTACCGTAGCCATCACAGTTCGCAAGAAAAATAGGGCCGCGTACTTGCGATTTACAGGAGATAAACTGGCCGAAATGCTCCGTTCAGCCGGATTCCAAGGCGCTCATTATCAAGATGGGCCTGACGCAAGCCATCCGGTTCTGGCTGCGCTCGCGGTTAAATAGAACGGCGACAAATGTGGGACGTGTCGAGAGAATTTAAATTTTCTGGATATTGAAAATGGCCAATATTATGACCGAAGCTGTATCGACCTCGGACATGACATAGCAGGGAGTGCAGAGCCGTAGTTCACGCGACGGGAACAACTAGGAGGAGAGAGGACCATGAATTCAACCAAAAAGACAGCAAGGATCGCGGGCCTGCTGTACCTAGTGAACGGGGTGACCGGCTTCTTCGGCATTATCTATGTCCCCAGCAGGTTGATCGTATCTGGTAACGCGGCTGCAACCGCCAACAACATCCTGGTTTCGGAGAGGCTTTTCCGCCTGGGCATGGTCTCGGAACTGATTTGCGCGACCGAATTTGTCTTCCTGCTCTGGGTTCTTTATCGATTGCTCGGAGGAGTGAACAAGACGCATGCTTCGCTGATGGTGATCTTCGGTTTGGCCTTCGTTCCCATGATGTTGCTGAATACGCTAAGCGAGATCGCTTCCCTGACGCTCTTGCGCGGCGCGGATTTCCTGTCGGTATTGGGCCAGCCGCAACGCGAAGCCATGGCCATGCTGTTCCTCGATTTGCATCGCTACGGGTACGTTGTCGGCTGGATCTTGGGCCTCTGGCTCTTCCACTTCGGGGTTCTTGTCTTTAGTTCGGGTTTCCTCCCCCGGATCCTGGGCGTCCTGCTGATCGCTGCATGTTTCGGCTACCTGGCGGATAGCCTTACGCCGTTGCTTCTCCCCAGTTACGAACATGTTGTGGGCCGGATTGCGAACATCCCGCTAACGCTGGGGGAACCCGCGATAATCTTGTGGCTTCTGATTAGGGGAGCGAAGGATCAACCATTGGAAGCCGCAGCATAAAGCCAGCCGAACTCCTCGCGTCAGGCCTCAAGTTCGAGGGATTCCGAGCGAGTAGTCGGCAACCCTTACCTTGGGATTATGTCGGACGACCTAACCCCGATAAGCGTTAAGCCCTTTGACGCTTACGCTACAGGGAATGGAAAGACGCCGTTGCGGGTACAACCCGTACAACCGGCGATTGGAAGGAAGGGGCAACGGGCAGAAAACGGCTGCTCACAGCGTCACACAAACTGTCACACATTTCGTTCCTGAAGCGTCATCTTGTGCACCAAAACACCCTACAGCGATCTAGATCCTTCAATAACTTACGCGGGGCTGAACGGTTTACGAATCCGATTGGGGGACTTGCAGCAAAGCGCATCATTTTGCACCGCACCGTAGTCTCAGCAAGTTCCAAGTTCGCGTGTCGAATGGTGTTGCACAAAAATGCAGCGAACTACAACGCGAACGGGGCAAGTTTGGGGCAAGGTGACGTGCCACGTTAAGCTCGCTGACAGAGCAACTGACTCTTAATCAGTAGGTTGAAGGTTCGATTCCTTCCGCGCTCACCATTCTTTTCAAGGACTTGCCCATCACCAAGCCCGCACGGAAGCATTCGGAAGAGGTGTTGAAAAGGCGCACTTTA
>Ga0070697_100005156_pt1 | contig 10035 bp, 8 predicted proteins | sample KBSK1501metaG_FD_65475 | JGI IMG/M metagenome (GOLD analysis project Ga0070697, IMG submission 65475) | Corn, switchgrass and miscanthus rhizosphere microbial communities from Kellogg Biological Station, Michigan, USA - KBS K1-50-1 metaG | ecosystem: Host-associated > Plants > Roots >... | reverse complement strand
CGTACCGTACAGGAAGTCAACCGGCTGCTGGAGCAGTTCCAGCAGATGCGGAAGCTTTTGAAAAGGACGTAGGCACGCTATGGCAACTCGCATTCGGCTGCGGCGCGTGGGGCGGAAGGGACAGAGCTATTTCCGGATCGTCGTCGCGGATTCGCGCTCTCCCCGCGACGGACGCTTCGTCGTGACCCTGGGCCACTACAACCCGCGCACCAATCCGGCCGACATCCAGGTCGATGCGGAGCAGACGCGCACCTGGCTCGACAAGGGGGCCCTCCCGACCGACACGGTCCGCTCGCTGCTGAAGAAGGCGGGAGTGCTGGGCAAACGACCCGCCTAGTCGGGCGCGTGCGCAAGCCGCACGGACAGCGGGGGGAGGTCGCGGTGTTTCCCCTCGTCGAAAATCCGGGGGCGGTGTTCACGCCGAAGGCCCGGCTGCTGGTCGTGAACGAGGAGCGTCAGGTCGTGGCGGGGCCGCTGGTCGTGGCGCGGCGCCGCTCCTACCACCGCGAGTGGCTGCTCTCGTTCGTCGGGGTAAAGTCGCGCGCCGTCGTGGAGCCGTGGCGGGACCACTTCGTCGCCGTGGAAGAGACCGATGCTGACGATTAACGTCGTGACGCTCTTCCCCGAGGTGTTCGATGCGTCGCTCCGGGTCAGCATTCTGGGGCGCGCGGCGGAGCGGGGGCTGGTGCGCTACCGGGTCGTGCAGCTGCGCGAGTACACGCATGACCGGCATAAGACGGTGGACGACTCGCCCTACGGCGGCGGCGCCGGGATGGTGCTCAAGCCGGAGCCGTTCTTCGAAGCGGTGGAGGATCTGCGGACCGGGCCGCCCATCGTGCTGTTGTCGGCGCGCGGCCGGCCGTTCACCCACCGCGACGCGGTGCGCTTCTCAGTGGGCCAGCAGCTGACGTTGCTGTGTGGGCACTACAAGGACGTGGATCAACGCGTGGTGGACGGGATGGGGGCGGAGGAGCTGTCGCTGGGAGACTTCGTGCTCTCGGGCGGTGAGCCGGCGGCGCTGTGCGTGCTGGACGCGGTCGTACGGCTGCTCCCGGGCGCGCTGGGCGATCACGACTCCGCGGCGACGGACTCGCACTACGACGGTCTGCTCTCGCCGCCGAGCTATACCCGGCCGCCGCGCTATCGCGGAATGGATGTACCGGCGGTATTGTTGAGCGGAGACCACGACCAAATCGCGCGGTGGCGCCAGGCAGAGGCGGAGCGGTTGACACGCGAGCGACGGCCCGATTTGTGGACGAAACGGGACGACCAAGCGGACGGATAGAGGGATACAGTCATGAATAGACTACGGGCGATCGAGCGCGAAGGTCTCAAGACCAACATCCCGGCATTCAATCCCGGGGACACGGTCCGCGTGATGGTGCGCGTGCGCGAGGGCGACAAGGAGCGACTGCAGGCGTTCGAGGGTGTCTGCATCGCCCGCCGCGGTGCCGGGATCAACGCGACGTTCACCGTCCGCAAGATCTCGGCCGGCGTCGGCGTCGAGCGCATCTTCCCGCTGCACGCGCCGTCGATTGCGGAGATCGAGCTGGTGCGCAAGGGGCGCGTGCGACGGGCCAAGCTCTACTTCCTGCGTCGGCTGGCCGGCAAGGCCGCGCGGATCCGTGAGAAGCGGGGCATCGTCGTCCCCGAGACGGTGGAGAAGCAAGAGGCGTGAGAGGCCCCCGCCCGACGCTCGAGCGCGAGATGGCGTTCTGGCGGGCGGGGGGCGGAGTCGTCGCCGGTGTCGACGAAGCAGGCCGCGGTCCCCTGGCTGGTCCGGTGGTGGCCGCGGCCGTCGTGTTTCCTCCCCACTGCAAGTTCATTCGCGGCCTGCGCGACTCGAAGCTCTTGCCACCGGCGAAGCGCAGCCGGCTCGCCCTCGTGGTGCGGGCTCGCGCGCTGGCGATCGGCGTGGGCGCGGCCAGCGTGCGCGAGATCGACCGCTTGAACATCCGCCGGGCGAGCATCCTCGCGATGGAACGCGCGCTGGCGCGCCTCGCCGTGACGCCGGACCTGGTGCTGGTGGACGGCCTCCCCTGTCCCGAGCTCGGCCGCGCGCACGAAGCCATCGTTGACGGCGACGCGTGCTGCCATTCGATCGCCGCGGCGTCGGTGATCGCGAAAACCGTGCGTGATCGCCTGATGGAGCTGTTGGCGGGCCGACATCCGTCGTACGCCTGGGCGAGCAACAAGGGGTACGGCACCCCGGACCACCTCGCCGCCCTGGCCGCGTTCGGCTTCACGTCGCATCACCGCAAGAGCTTCGCGCCGGTAGTCCAGCTCGAGCTCATGGCTTCGCCCGCTTCAATCCCTTCCTGAACTCGGCCAAGGGCCGGGTGTTGAGAATATCCCCGGCTTCGAGTCCGGCGCGCCTGGCGAGATACACGGCGTACTTCATGAACGGCAGATTGCCCGGCTGGTGGCTGTCGGTCGAGAGCACGAACCGGACGCCGTGCTGCTTGCCCGCCGCGGCCAGCGTATCCGGGAGGTCCATGCGCTCCGGGTGGCCGTTCAGCTCGAGCAGGCAACCCGTCGCCGCACAGGCACGACACAGGGCTTCGAAGTCGAAGTGATATGGCTCGCGCTTGCCGACGAGGCGCCCGGTGGGATGTCCGATCGTATCCACCCACGGGTGCTCCGCGGCGCCCACCAGGCGCCGGGTCAGCTCCTGCTCGCTTTGATCGATCCCGTAGTGGATGGTGGCCACGACATAGTCCGCTTCGGCCAACACATCGTCGGGGAGATCGAGCTTCCCACTCTCGAGAATGTCCAGCTCGATGCTCTTGAGGATCGTGAAGCCCCGGCTCGTGGCGTTCCAGGCATCGATCGCCTTCCACTGCGCGCGTAGCCGCTTCGCGTCGAGCCCGAGCGCCATCGTCACACGCTTCGAATGGTCGGTGATGGCGATGTATTGGTAGCCCAGCGCGCGCGCGGCGTGGGCCATGTCCTCGATCGTTCCCTTCCCGTCGGTGGCACTGGTGTGCATCTGCAGGTCGCCACGGATCTCTTCGAGCTCGACCAGCTTCGGGAGACGGTGCTCGCGGGCGAGCGCGATCTCGCCGCGCGCTTCGCGCAGCTCGGGCGCAATCCAGTCGAGGCCGAGCTTCGCATAGATCTCCTCTTCGGTCTTGCCGGCTGCACGCCGCGTCCCCTTGAAGAGCCCGTACTCGTTCAGCTTGTAGCTCTTCTCCTGGGCGATCTTGCGAAGCTCGATGTTGTGGGCCTTGGAGCCGGTGAAGTACAGAAGCGCCGCACCGTACGCATCGGGCTCCACCGCTCGGAGATCCACCTGGAGCCCGCCCCGCAGCTTCACGGTGGCGCGCGTCTCGCCCTTCGAGATGACCTCCGCCACGTCACCGTATTTGACGAACCGGTCCATCGCGGTGGCGCTGTTCTGTTCCTCTGGGGTGACGACGATGTCCAGGTCCCCAATCGTCTCGCGCCGCCGGCGGTAGCTCCCCGCCACTTCGATCTGGCGGACGCCGCCGCCCGCGCGCAGATACGCCAGGATCGCGGTGGCTTGCGTCTCGGCTTCGTTGAGGAGCAGGCGCCGCTCGCCGACGTGCACCTGGCCGAGGCCCGCGCGGATCTTCTCTTCCATTTTGGGCCCGAAGCCCTTGAGCTTCTGGATCCTGCCTGCCTCGAGCGCCTTGGCCAGGTCGGCCGCCGACTTCACTTTGAGCTTCTTGTAGAGGAGCTTGACGCGCTTGGGCCCGAGACCGGGAATGCGCAACAGGTCGAGCAGCCCCGCGGGCAGCTTGCTCGCGAGCTGCTTGCGGAGCGGCAGCTCACCGGTGGTGACGATGTCGGTGATCTTCTCCGCCAGGTCGTCTCCGATGCCGGGGATGTCGGTGAGATCCTTGGTCCCCGCGCGCACCAGGTCGGCGATCGGCTCGGGGAAATCTCGAATGGTGCGGGCGGCGTTGCGGTAGGCGCGTACCCGGAACGGATTCGCGTCCTGGATCTCGAGGAGGTCGGCGACTTCGTCGAACAGCCGGGCGATGTCGGGGTTTTGCATGACGGTCGGTAGGATGGTAGAAGACGGCAGAAGACGGTAGAGGTCAAGTCCCGCCTCTACCGTGTTCTACCGCCCTCTACCGCCTTCTTGCGCCCTTCCCGTGCGAGTGCTAATTCTGCCGCGCCCTGATGCGTACCAACCTCCCCGGAGGCTCTCGGTCATGACGTGCGGAACCCGCTTCCTCGCGCGCCTCTCCAGTCTCATGGTCGGCGCGGCGCTGGTGCTGGGCGGCGCTCCGGCGCCGCTCGCCGCCCAAGGTCAAGCCACGACCGGCATCATTCGCGGTGTGGTCACGGACCCCAACGGCGCGCCCGTCGCCAACGCGACGGTGATCCTGCATGAGGGACAAACCAACTTCACGCGCACGCTCACGACGGACGCCGCCGGGAATTTCACCGGCACCTTGCTTCCGCTCGGCACCTACGACGTGACCGCGCGCTCGGTCGGTTATGCCGAGGTGAAGCGGACGGGGATCGCGCTGGGGGTCGGGGAGACGGTCCACCTGCCGCTCCCGCTCGCAGCGGTCACCCTCGCGGCGGTGACGGTCGAGGCGACGCAGCCGGTGGTGAACGTCACCCAATCGGCGGCGGCGACACCCTTGTCTGCCGCGGCCGTGACGGGCCTGCCGAACAACGGGCGCAACTTCATCAACCTCACGCTGCTCACGCCCAATGTGGCGATCGTGCAGGGACCGGACGGCGACGAGCTGACGGTGGCGGGCCAGCGCGGCATCCACAACAACGTGTCGGTGGACGGAGCCGACTTCAACAACTCGTTCTTCGGCGAGCAGCGCGGCGGGCAGCGGCCGGCGTTCACGTTCAACCTCGACGCGGTCCACGAGCTGGTCGTGGTCGCGGGTGGGGCCAACGCCGAGTTCGGCCGCTCCTCCGGCGGGTTCGTGAATGTGATCACGAAGTCCGGCACCAACGAGACCAAGGGCTCGCTCCACTACTTCGGGAAGTTCGATGCCGTGTCCGGCACGCCCGAACACACGTCACCGTCCGGCCAGATCACGAGGTTTACCCCCGACTTCTCCCAGAATCAGTTCGGGTTCACGCTGGGCGGTCCCCTCAAGCGGGACCGGATCTTTTACTTCCTCGCCTACGACCAGCAGATCTATGACGACGTGAAGCAGAAGACGCGACCGTCCAGCCCGCAGCTCGACTCCCTCAAGACATTCCTCACGGCCCGGTATCCCGAGCTCGCGAACGACTTCGGCCCGATCTCCCGCACCAACGACGCGCGAGCGGCCCTCGCCAAGTTCGACTTCCGACTCTCGGACCGCCACAACCTGTCGCTCAAGTACAACTACACGTGGGCCCAGCAGAAGAACGGCACGTTCGACGTGGACACGTGGGGCGCGAGCGCCAATGGCCTGGAGCAGAGCCACTCGCATGCCGTGAACGGCAGTCTGGTGTCGTTCCTGTCTTCGCGCACGTCCAACGAGTTCCGCTTCCAATTCGCGCGCGAGGATCGGCCGCGGCCCTACACGGGGCCCAACAACCATTTGGGCGACACCACCGGAGTCTCGTCCATCTTTGGCGCCGCGGCGCCGTTCCATGACACCGACATCGACCCGACGCAGGCCTTCCGCATCGGCCTGCCGTTCTTCCTCCCGATCCGGGACGACCACGACACGCGCGTCCAGCTGCTGAACAACCTGTCGATCTCACGGGGGAACCACCTGATCAAGTTCGGCGGCGAGTGGAACCGCACGTCGACCACGCAGGTGTTCGTCGGCTTCGCGGGCGGGCGGATGGCGTTCAGCAGCGTCCATGGGTTCGAGAATTTCGTCAACCAGGGCTCACACTATATCGAGTGCTCGGATGGCACGAGCGGCCGATTCCCGGGCTTCAACTGCACCGCGCCGGCCACGATCACCGGTCCCGTCCTTCTCTATCTGCAGCAGTCGGGAGTCGGCTCGACCACGGTGGAGCAGGCAGGCACGCAGACACTCACGCAGAACGAACTCGCCGTGTTTCTCCAGGATACCTGGAAGCCCTCGGCGAAGCTGACGCTCAACTACGGGCTACGGTGGGAAGCCCAGATCGAGCCGGACCCCATCACCCCGCCATCCCAGGTGTTCTTCGCCCCGTGGATCGATTCGACCGTCGTGAACGCGCGGGGCAGATTCACCTTCCCGTCGGATGGTACGATCCCATCCGACAAGAAGATGTGGCAGCCGCGGTTCGGGCTCGCCTGGGACCCGAACGCCGATGGGAGGCAGGTACTCCGCCTCAGCGCCGGGATGTACTACGCGCGCATACCGGGGCTGAACCTCGCCAGCGTGCGCAGCACCAACGGCTCCCTGGGACAGACGCTGTTCGGCTCGAGCGGGACGGTCGGGTTCCTCCCGCCCCCGGCGTTCGACAGTCTGTTGCCGTTATCCACCGGGACGCCGTTCCAGCCGACCGTGTACGTGGTGGACCGCGACTTCCAGAACCCGCGTACCATCAACCTCACGGCAGGCTATGAGCGCCAGGTTGCGCGCGACCTCGCCGCGTCGATCAGCTATACACACGCCCGCGGCGACCATTTGACCCGCTTCATCAACCGGAACGATCCGGCCTTTGGAAGCCCCTTCGGTTCCGGTCCCAGGGCGATCGGCACGTTGTTCAGCGTCGAGAGCAGCGCCAAGTCGCGCTACAACGGGATCACGGTCGGCCTGCGGCGCGTGCTCGACCCGAACCTGCAATTCGATGTGAACTACACACTCTCGTTCGATAAGTCGGACGACGACAACGAGCGAGATCCCTTTACCTTCCGTTACGCACAGGTGGACTCGCTCGGCAAAGAGTACAACTGGAGCGACCGCGACCAGCGTCACCGCTTCAACGGGTGGCTGTTGGCGAAGGTATTCGGGTTCTACTTCAACAACCGGGTGAGCTATTACTCGGCCCAGCCCGCGTCGGCGAGCTGCGGGCCACGCACCGGGAATCTGTTCGCACCACCGGCTGGTGCCCGCGCGGTCAGCACGGCGGATCGCATTTGCGCCGACGGTCACATTTTACAACGCAACACGATCCGCAAGGACAACGCCTACTTCTCCTGGGACATCCGCATCGAGCGGCCGTTCCCCGGCGGGCCGCGCGGCCGGCTCGAGGCCATGATTGAAGTCTTCAACGTCACCAACGCCGACAACTTCAAGGACCCGGCCGCGGGCACGAACTTCCTGAACTTCGACGGGACCATCCGTTCGGGGCTCGGCGACCCGCGGCAGCTGCAGGCGGGAATACGGTGGGTGTTCTGAACTGCAGGTGGTGAAGGTTGGTGGAGGTCCTCCACCGTCCTAGCTTACGCGGACCTCCTTCGCCATCCCGTGCACGAGATGGGGCATCCCGTCCTTTGCGTCGGGCCAGAAGCACAGCAGGAGATAGCTCCCAGGCGCGAAGGTCGCGGTGAACTGGGCGTGCCCGCCTGCGTCGATGGTCGAGACGCCACCCAGCCACCGGCCGGTGGGCAGCGGACCCTTCTCGCCCGCCCGCTCCCACACGAGGAAGTCCCGCAACGTCTTCCCCGGCGGCAAGGCCGCGATCACGATCTCGTGCGCCTGCGCCCCGGCGTTTTCGACCTGCACGACGTACGTGCCCGCCCCAAGCGGCCGTGAAAGCTGAAAGTCGTAATCGGTCAGCTTGATCGAAAGATCAGCCGCTGGCTCGGCCCCACCCCCGGCACGCGTCGTCGCGGCGGAGACGACCATCGAGTGGATCATCCCTTTCATCACGTGGGGGACCCCATCGGCGCTCGGGATCCAGCACACGAAGACATACGAGCCGGGCTCGAGGGTCTGAGTCGTAGTGACCGTGTCACCCGGCGTCACGGCGTTGGGCCCGCCCGCGAACCCCATCCAAGCCGGGGGAGGCGTGTGGTTCTTCATCGCGGCCTCGACCGCCGACCGGAAGTCCCCCACCGTCTTGCCGTCGCCCAGCCGCACGAGGGAAGCGTGATGCAGCTCGTTGCCCCGATTCACGAGAACGAAGGTCGTGGGGCCTGCGGGAATCGTGTCCGGCACCGCGAAGGCGTATTCCGAGGCCATGATGGACACGACGTTCGGGCCGGGGGCTCGGGGTGCCGGCCGGCTGCAGGCGACGGCCCAAACGAGAGCAGCGAGCGCCAGTCGGCGGGTGTGCATGGCGGGTCCTTTGCGCATCAGGTTCGCTCGAGCAGGACGATGCCGGACATGCGCCGGATTTCCTCCCGCTTGGATCTGGGATAGAGCCGGGCGATCAGGTTCCACAACCACGCCAGCGGGACGGTCCGCTTGAGACGGAGCGATTCTTCCCACATCGAGCGGAATTCCGCTTCCCGCCAGCCGTGCGCCTGGAAGAACCGTGTGCCCTCGGCCGGGGCGAACTGGAGCGGGGCGTTTCCCGCGGCCGTGGCGCGACCCCAGTTCTTTTCCAGCATCTTGAGCAGCCGCGGCGAGCCGAGGTCCATCAGCCACCAGCGGAACGAGGCCGGCGCGGCGAGGTCCGAAGCGAGCGACGCCACCTGCTCCCGCGTGAGGTAAATCAACAGCCCCTCACTCACCACCAAGACCTGGCGTGCCGCGGCACCGATCCGGCCGAACAGCGCGCGCCGCCGTTCGACGTCGGTGAGGTCGATCCCTACGTGCTCGAGCACGCCTGCGGGCCGCTCGCCGCGGAGCTGCTCCTGTTTGTACGCGATCACGTCGGGGAAGTCGGCTTCGACCCAGCGGAGCGAGGGCGGGAGCGGCAGGCGATACGGTCGCGTGTCGAGCCCCGCGGCGAGGTTGAGCACCGTGTCGACGCCATCCCGCCGGATGGCGCGCAGGATCAGCTCGTCCAGCACGGCGGTGCGCACGATCATCGGCCAGGCCCACGTCCGGCCCCGCTGCATGGACTCGACGATCCGCTCCCCTCGCTCACCCGCCAGCTTCCGGGCGTAGGGATCACGGAACAAACCGTCCGGCCGCTCGGATTCCATCGCGCGGTACACCGCGACCCACCGCGCGGTGTCTGAGACGTGCTGAATCTGACCGGATTCGTTGCTCACGCTCCCGCCCTGGACGGAGACGGGGGAAACCTACCGGGATCTGTCTGAGGCGTCGAGCGTGGTGCGACGAGCAGCTCCCATTGCATGACGAACCAGGCGATCAGGCACGGAATCCCCTTGATCCGGTACCGAACCAGGACATCCCACTTCACCCAGCGTGGGACCAGGTCCACGTCGTTCAGCACCATCACGAGGAGTGTCAGGGCCATCACGGCGGTCCGCAGCCGGCTCGGCGACGAGCTCGCATACCAGATCACGATCCCCGTGTACGCCACTACGAACGAGGGGGATTCAGATGCGTGATTGAACAGGACCGAGTAGACGAGCAGCGAGCACAAGAACAAGCGCCGGAACTCGAGACTGTCCCAGCGGTCGAAGCGCAGCGCGAGCGGCAGCAGCAGTAACGCGGTGCCGGCGACCTGTTGCGGCCAGTTGGGCCAGTCTACCCCGAACCATGTGTGCAGGTACTGCATGAGCGAGTACCCGCGGCTCAGCGCGTCCTTCGCTTCGATGGCGTGCCAGGAGCGGTACTGGGTCAGCAGATCGCCTGCAGGGATGGCCACGAGGGGGAGGGCCACGGCGCCGGCAAGCACTGCGATGAAGATGGCGCCGAACCGGATCCGGCGGGGATAGAAAGCGGCCAACGACAACGCCGCGAGCGGAAAGAGCTTGACGGCCGCGCCGAGCGTGATGCTCAGCGCCGCGCCGAGCGGCCGGCGACGCTCGAACGCAAGGAACGCGAGGATCATGAGCGCCGCCACCAGCGCGTTGCTCTGGCCGTACTGCAGCGCCAACAACACCTCGAGGTACAACAGGGCCAGAGCGATGGTCGCCGGCCGCGCGGGGAGGAGCCGGTCGAGCGCGTACCAGAGCAGCAGTCCGTTGAGCAGGCTCCAGCACAGAAAGGCGAGCGCGAACGGCAGGTAGGCGAGCGGCGCGAACAGCAGGGCGAACGTCGGGCTGTACTTGTAGAAGTCGAAGTGCTGTTCCGGGTGGGC
>Ga0070697_100005154_pt1 | contig 10036 bp, 10 predicted proteins | sample KBSK1501metaG_FD_65475 | JGI IMG/M metagenome (GOLD analysis project Ga0070697, IMG submission 65475) | Corn, switchgrass and miscanthus rhizosphere microbial communities from Kellogg Biological Station, Michigan, USA - KBS K1-50-1 metaG | ecosystem: Host-associated > Plants > Roots >... | reverse complement strand
AAGCGCCCCGTCCTGGAGGACCACGACGGCAACGACCTCATCCTCCTGCAATCCGGCGGGTAGGCCAAAGACCGCCGCGGCGCGGACGGTGGGATGTGCCAGCAGCGCCTCCTCCACCTCGGCCGGCGCAATGTTCTCGCCGCGACGCCGCATCATTTCCTTGTACCGCCCGGTGAGAAACACGTCCCCGTCCTGGTCGCGGAAGCCAGCATCGCCGGTGTGCAGCCAGCCATCTTTGAGCGTGGCCACCGTGACCTCGGGTGCATTCCAGTACCCCGGCGTCATCACCGGGTTGCGGAAGCAGAGCTCGCCGACCTCGCCGGCTTCCGCATCTCCACCTTCCGGTCGGACGATGCGCAACTCGTTCTCGAAGGCACCGGACGCCGGCTGCCGCGGTCGCCCGACACTGTTGGCCTTCGTACGCGAGGTCGCACTCTCGGCGCAGCCGAACGGGTTCTCACTCATGCCGTACCCGGTCAGGATGCGAACTCGGAAGCGAGGCTCAAGCCGATCACGCTGCGCCGGGGCCGGCCCGGGCGCGGCGTAAATCGTGCGCAGCGACGATTCGACCCAGGTACTCGCCGGCTGCGCGGCCAGGAAGTCCAGCATCGCGCCCACCACGTTGACCGACGTCACCCCGAGCACCTGCGCATCGCGCCAGAAGGTCGACGCGTGGAACTTTGGTGTGAGCGCCACGGCGAACCCGTGCGCCAGCGCGCTCATCAACGAGTAAGCCTGGGCGTTGATGTGAAACAAGGGCAGGCACGCCCACAGCCGTTCCGTTCGTTCCCTCCCCCTCTGGGGGAGGGCAGGGTGGGGGCTCAGGCGTATCCATCCCGGAAAGGATGCCCCGGTCTCCGTGTAGGCCGCATGTCTGACCATCACACCCTTGGGGCGGCTGGTGGTCCCGGACGTATAGACGATGGCGGCGACCTCGAGCGGTTGGGCTGCGAAAGCCGGCGTCTCCGACTCGATCGAACTCGCATCCAGCGCATCGACCTCTTCATGGAGCAGCGCGACGGTCGGCTGCAGATCGTCACGCAGGTAGTCGATCTCGGCGTTGGTCAGCTCGGGGTTGACGGCCGCCGGGATCCCGCCGGCAAGCATCGTCCCAAGCCAGGCGTGCACCAGCGCCGGCGAGTTCGGCGCTGCCATCAACACCCGGTCGCCTGGTCTAAGTCCGCGGCGGCGCAGCGTCTCAGCCGCCGAGCGAGTTGACTGCGCGAGGTCGCGGAACGATTCGGATCGCTCCATCGTAATGATGGCGGGCGCGTCGCCGAAGCGCTCGGCCGCCGATGCTACCAACTCCGGGACGGTGAGGAATCCCAATCAGGATTTTCTCTCCCCTGGTTGCGGGGGAGGATCCGTCTGGGAGCCCAGGACCTGCTCGGCGACTTTGAATGCCGTATGCGCGGCCGGGATGCCGCAGTAGACCACGGTTTGCAGCAAGACCTCTCGCAACTCCGCCACCGTCACGCCGTTGCGGAGCGCGCCGCGGAGGTGCAGCGCGAGCTCGTCCGGGCGATTGAGCGCCACGGTCATCGCGACCGTGATGCAACTCCGGGTTCGACGGTCGAGTCCCGGCCGGGTCCAGATTTCGCCCCAGGCATACCGTGTGATGAGATCCTGGAACTCTTTCGTCAGCGGGGTGATCCCGGCCTGGGCTCGGTCGACATACGCATCGCCCAACACCTCGCGCCGAATTTTCATGCCGCGCTCGCGTCGCTCGTCGTCGTTCATCCTTCTCCTTTCTGTGCACGATACGCGGCAAGGGCGCGATCGATCAGCGGGCCCGCCACCCCGAGATATCCGGACGGCTCGAGGGCGAGCTCCAGCTCCTCCGGCTTGAGATGCATGGTGATCGCCCGGTCCTCACGGAGGACGTCGCTAAACGGCCGGCCGGCCGAGGTCGCCGTGGCAACGGCGGCGTCCACCAGTGCCCGCGCCATCACCCGGTCGACACGCTCCGCAAGCAGCATCACCACGTGCTCCGCCATGACGGTGCCTCCCGACAGGTCGAGGTTGCGTCGCATCCGTTCGGGGTCGACCCGCAGCCCCGGCAGCAGCGAGGCCAGCCGGGAGACGGCGCCGCCAGCCAGTCGCAGCGTCTCCGCGAACGCCGGCCATTCGGCCTGCCAGGCGCCGGCAGCCCGCTCGTGTTCCTGGAGCATTGCCGCCTGCAGGACAGCGACCTGCGCGTTGATCCCTCGCACCCCGGCCAGGATCTCGATGGCGTCGACCGGATTGTGCTTCTGTGGCAGGGCTGAGGACCCACCGCGTCCCGCGACCGAACGCTCGGAGACCTCGCCAACTTCCGTCTGCGCCAGGAGCACGACATCCAACGCAACCTTCCCGGCGACGCCGGCCGCGACTCCCAGCGCCGACGCCACCTCCACCACCCGCGCTCGCGCCGTGTGCCACGGCAGCGTTGGTTGCGGAAGCGCGAGCTCGACCGAGAGCTCGCGTGCGACATCGAGCCCGCGGTCTGCCAGGGCAGCCATCGTGCCCGCCGCTCCGCCGAACTGCACCGCCAGACGCGTCTGCGCAACCCGGGCGAGCTCCGATCGCGCCTCGACGATGGCGATGAGCCAGCCGGCGGCTTTGAGCCCGAAGGTGGTGGGAAGCGCCTGCTGCAGCAGCGTGCGCGCCGCCATGATGGTCGTCCGATGTCGATCCGCGAGCGTCGCAGCCGCGGCGGCCGCCTTGTCCAGGTCCGCCAGGATGAGGTCCAGACCTCGTCGCGCGATCAGCATCATCGCCGTATCGAGGACGTCCTGGCTGGTCGCGCCGTGGTGCACAAACGGGGCCGCATCATGCGAGACGGCGGCACGCAGCGCATTGACCAGCGGAATCACAGGATTCGCGCTCCGGACGGCAGCCCGGCCGAGCTGCGCCACGTCGAACTCGTCAACCCGGCATTGACTGGCGATGCCGTCGGCCGCCGCCGTTGGGATGAGGCCCAATCGCGACTCCGCTCGTGCGAGAGCCGCCTCGACGTCGAGCATCGCCTGCACCCAGGCACGGTCGGAGACGGTGGCCAGCATCAAATCGGTGCTGAGGCTCGGCGCGAAGAGGGCGTCAGATGGCAAAGAACACGGTCTCCCGTTCGCCTTGCAGCCTGACGTCGAAGTGCAGCACACCACCGCAACTCTTCGCGATCAGCGTCTCCCGGCGCGCCGCATCAACGAGGTTCAGGACCGGATCGGTCGCGTTGGCTGCCTGCTCGTCGGGAAAATACATCCGCGTCACCAGGTGACGGAGCAAGCCCCGGGCGAAAACCGTCACGTTCAGATGCGGCGCCTGCGGGCGTCCGTCGGGCGCCGGCGTTGAGCCGGGCTTGACGGTCATGAAGCTGAACGCGCCTTCAGCGTCGGTACGGCGGCGTCCGAATCCGGTCGCCTCGCCGTCGGCCACTTTGCGGTAGCGGCCTCGCTCGTCGGGCTGCCAGATTTCCAGCAGCGCATCAGGGACCGGCTCGCCGTTGCCGTCGAGGACCTGGCCCTCGACTCGAATCACGCTGGCCGATCCCGACGCGGCGATCTGCTCGCCTTTCTCGAAGGGCAGTCCGACGCCGAAAAAAGGCCCGACCGTCTGCGACGGTGTAAGCGGCGCGCTCATCTCTCGTCCTCGAATGGCGTCGCGGCGCGGCCGCGCAGCACGATGTCCCACCGGTACGCCAGCGCCCACTCAGGCATGGTCGCCGCGGGATCGAATTGCGACACCAGGCGATCGCGGCCGACCTGGTCCGGGATCGACTGCAGGATCGGATCCCGCGGCATCAAAGGGTCGCCGGGAAAGTACATCTGCGTCACCAGCCGGCTTCGGAACTGACTGCCGAAGAGCGAGAAGTGGATATGCGCCGGTCGCCACGCGTTGCGATGATTCTTCCACGGATACGCGCCGGGCTTGATCGTGATGAAGCGATACCGGCCGTCGTCATCGGTGAGGCAGCGACCGGCGCCCGTGAAGTTCGGGTCGACTGGCGCCGGGTGCTGGTCATCCTGGTCGAGGTAGCGGCCCGCCGCGTTCGCCTGCCAGACCTCGACCACGGTGTTCCGTAGCGGTCGTCCGTCGCTGTCGAGCACGCGCCCGGTGACGATGATCCGCTCGCCGATCGGCTCGCCGGCATGTTGGCGGGTCAGGTCATGAGCGAGCTCAGCGATGGCCCGCGGAAACAGGGGCGCGGGGAAATCGTGGAACCCCTCGGGGAGGTTGACCAACGGCTTGGCCGGCGCGCGCAAACGCGTCCCGACATAGTCGGGGTAGAGGTACGGCGGTTCGCGCTCGTCGTCGCTCATTTATGCAACCAATAGCCGACTGGAAACACTTGCAGGTTCAAGCGGCTGCTGATAAGACCCCAGATCCCCCTGGGCAAGAACATGGCGACGACGACCGCCAGTGACCCGAGAAGGATGAGGTACCAGGCACCGGATTGGGCCAGCGTTTGCTGGATGACGGTGAAGATGGCCGTGCCGATGATCGGCCCTTCGATGCTGCCGACACCTCCGATCAACGCGATGAAAATCATCTTCGCCGACCACCCTACGCTGAAGACCGCACTGGCCAGGACGTTGAGCTGGCTGATGATCAGCACCGCCCCTCCCCCGCCACAGCCGGCGGCGGACACGATGTAGACAACCCGCTTCGCCCACGTGACCCGGACGCCCGCGCTGCGTGCTGCCACCTCGTTGTCCCGGATCGCGGTCAGGTCCAGTCCCATCCGGCTGGAGAGCAGCAGGTAGGTGGCGAGCAACGCGGCCGCCGCCACCGCCAGCGCGCTCCAATAGGTCAACGCCTGACGAAACACCGGGTCGATCAGCGCCAGCCCCGGGAGGCCGGTCCCGGTTCCGCCGCCCAGCGACCGAAAGCGGATCAGCACAAGGAAGAAGACCTCCGCCACCACCCAGGTGCCGATCGCGAAGTACTCCGCGCGCAGGCGGAAGACCAGGAAGGACACGGGCACCGCGATGGCGGCCGCCACGAGGACCGCCAAGGGGATCGCCAGGTAGGGATTGATGCCGTTCTGCGCCATCACCAAAACGGTGTAGGCCCCCACGCCGATGTAGGCTTGCTGCCCGACGGAGATCAGCCCGCAGTAGCCGGCGAGCAGATTCCACATGCTGGCGAGCACCAGCAGGATGAAGGCGTTGACCAGGAGATCGGTCATGTCGGCGTAAACCACATACGGCAGCGTCGCGAGCAGGATGACCACGACCGCCGCCCCGATCAGCCCCCACAGCGCGGATCGGCGGGAACGCGTGACCCGCACGGCCGCGGTGCCTGTGGCCATGTCCGCCGCGGGGCGCGTCATCACACGGCGAGCCGAGCCCGGATCAAGCCCTGCGGCCGCAGCGCGAGCACCGCGAGAAAGACCAGGTGGCCGGCGAGCACCCCGCCGCTCGGATCAATCTGGGCGCCAACCGCCTGCGCCACGCCCAGGATGATGCCGCCGACGAGCGTCCCCCAGAGCGAGCCGACGCCGCCGATGATGACCGCCTCGAAGGCGAAGATCAGCCGCGAAGGTCCTGCGCTCGGATCGAATGACGACGAACTTCCCAGCGCCAGGCCGGCGAGCGCGACCGTGGCAAAGGCGATCGCGGCGGCGATCCCGAAGACGTGGCGCGTGTTCACACCGGCGATCGACGAGGCTTCCTGATCGTCGGCCGACGCGCGGATGGCGCGGCCCATCGCCGTGCGCGAGAGAAAGAGCTGCAGGCCGGAAAGGACAACCACCGCGGTCACAAAGATCATCAGGGGCACATAGCCGATCGACAGCTCGGGCGTGATGCGCAGCGAGGCCGAGATCAGGCTGCCGAGATCGAAGGAGTGGCTGTCGGCCGATGCGGTGACCAGCAATACGTTCTGGATCACGACCGAGAGCCCGAAGGTCACGAGCAAGGTCGTCAGCGGTGAGACGTCCAGGCTCTTCTGGATGATCAGCCGCTGCACCCCGTAGCCGAAGATGGCGAACAGCGGCGCGACGATGACGAAGGTGAGCAGAGCTGGCACGTGCGTGGTCGTGATCACAACCAGCGCGAGGTAGGCGGCCAGCACCGCGAAGTCGCCGTGGGCGAGGTTGACGACGCGCACGACGCCGAAGAGCAAGGACAGCCCGCAGGCGAAGAGTGCGTAGAGGCCGCCGAGGAGGATGCCCTGGACGATGGCGTTGACCCAGTTCACGCGGCGCTCCCAGGTCCTGTCCGGCCGGCCAGGCCGAAGTAGGCGGCCTCGACCTGTGCCTTGGTCGCATCGGCCGGCTTGCCCTCCAGCGTGGTGCGACCCTCGAGCAGGCATTGAAACCGGTCGGCGATCCGCATCGCCTGGGTGACGTCCTGCTCGACCAATAAGACCGCCATCCCCTGCTTGACCAGCTTCGGGAGGACGCCGTAGATCCGCCGCACCATGGTGGGCGCCAGTCCGAGGGAGAGCTCGTCGAGGAGGAGCACCTGCGGATTCGCCATCAGGGCGCGGCCGACGGCAACCGCCTGCTGCTCGCCTCCGGAGAGATGGATGGTTGGCTCGCGGCGCCGAGCGCCCATCCAATCAAAGAGTTCATAGACAGCACCGAGGCTCCAGGAACCGGGTCGGCGCGAGGATCGGCCGACCAACAGGTTCTCCTCGACGCTCAGCGATGGAAACAGCCGGCGTCCTTCGGGAACGAGCGCGATCCCTTCGCGAACCCGGGCGTGCGGCGGCAATACGGTGATGTCCCGGCCGTCGAGCATGATCGAGCCGGCGCTCGGTCGATGCAGGCCGATGATCGAGCGCAGCAATGTCGACTTGCCCGCCCCATTGGCGCCAATGATGGCGATGGTCTCCCCCGAAGCGACCGTGAGGGTGATATCCGTGAGCGCTTGGAGGTATCCATGCCGAACGGTAAGGCTGCGAACCTCAAGCATCGATGTCGACCCCCAGGTAGACCTCTTTCACCTCCGGATTGGCAAGCACCTCCTGTGGGTCACCTTCCGCGATCAGGCGACCACCGGCGAGGCAGATGATGCGGCTGACGGCCCGGGTCAGGGCGTGCACGACATGCTCCACCCACACGATCGCCACCGAGCGCTGCCGTGCCTGCTCGACGATTTCGACCAGGTCCGCCACCTCGGGATCCGTCAAGCCGCCGGCGACCTCATCGAGCAGGAGAATGCGCGGTTGGGTCGCCAGCCCACGCGCGAGCTCGAGGCGCTTGCGCTGCACCAGGCCGAGGCGGCCGGCCGGTCGGTTCGCTTCCTGCGACAGTCCCGTCTCCTCGAGGATGCGGGCCGCGATGGTGTAGCCCTGGAGTCGCGAAAGGTGGCCACCGCCATAGGCCGCCACCAGCAGGTTCTCGAAGACGGTCATGTTTTCGAAGGGACGCGGTACCTGGTAGGTCCGGGCGATTCCCATGCGACATCGGGTTGCCGGGTCGAGACGGAGGACCGAGCGCCCATCGAAGCGCACGTCGCCCGCGTCGGGCTTGAGGTCGCCGGCAATCATCGCGAACAGCGTGCTCTTCCCGGCACCGTTCGGCCCCACGATCCCCACCGTCTCCCCTGGCTGGAAGCGCAGCGACAGGCTATCGGCGACCGTGATCCGGCCGAAGCGCTTGCTGACGCCCGCCAGCTCGAGAAGGGCCGCCTCCGCCGTCATGGATTGGTTGGGACGAGGTCTCCGTTAACGGGAACGTTCTTGTTCGCGCTGTTGTCCACGACGACCATGCTGTAGGGGAACTTCGTCCCCTTCTTCCACTGCACGCCAACCGGCTTCTGGATGGCCACACCGGGGACCGGCCCCTTGGTGAAGTCGAGCGGACCGCTAATCCCCGTGTAGTTCATGTTCTTGAGCTGGGTAGCGACCGCCGTGTGGTTGTGCGGATCGTCGACCGCGGTGAACGCCTTGTGGGCGATTTCGAAGAGTGAGTGCACCGACCCAATGCTCTGCACCCATTGCTTGCCCGTGGTCGACTCAAACGCGTCCGCGAACTGCTTGCAGGTCTGGCCGGTCAGCGTCGAGCTGTAGGGATGGTATGGCGTCCACCAGGCGTCGGTTGCGACGTTATTGACGAGGTCGCCGATGGCTTCGGTATCCGCCGGGAAGAGGAGCACCTTCGCCACCGTCGCCAGCTTCGGCTTGAAGCCGGCCACGGCCGCCTGCTTCCACATGGTGTTGAAGTCGGGCGGGATGGGGGCATTGGTGAACAGCGACGCGCCCTTGCTCTTGAAGTTGGCGATCATGCTGTTGTAGTCCGTGGTTCCGTCGGGGTATGAGCCACCGTCGACATTGTGGTAGCCCGCCTGCGCCGAGTAGAACTCGAGACCGGTCTTGTTGTCGCGGAAGGCGTTGCCGTCGGCATCGTTGGGGTAGGTGAAGGCGACCACCTTGTTGGTGCCCATCCGATCCCACATCGGGATGAAACATTCTCCGAATTGCTGCATGCCGAAGAAAAACATGGTCGTGAAGTTGAAGGCCGACCCGGGCTTAGCGCCGCGCGCGAAATACCAGGCCTCCCAGGGGACGATGGTCGACACGCACGGAATGCCGTTGGCCTCACATACGTCGGCCACCGGGTTGGTTGTTTCCGGCGTCGAGGACGTGAGGATCAGGTCCGCTTTGTCGGTCAGGATCAACTCACGGGCAACCTGCGAGGCGCGGTCCGGGTTCGACTGCGTGTCCTTGACGACAATCTTTACGTCGAAGGTTTTGCTGCCGAGCTTGAAGCCATTCTTGAAGGTGCTCGTCCCCCGCACCTGGCTGAGGACGAAGTTATCACCGGACGCAAACCCTGCCAGCGCGCCGGTCTGGGGGCTGACATAGCCGATCACGATCGTGCCGCTGCTCGTGGTGCTCGAGCCCTTGATCTCGCCGCAGGCCGCCAGCAAGTCCGCCGCGCTGAGCGCCACCGCGCTGGCTCCGATCGTTCGTAGGACCTCCCGACGGCTGACTCGCCTCTCCAACGACAACCCTTGGTCGGCCATGTCCGCTTCTCCTCCCTTGTAAAGGGTTCCAATTCGTCAGTACACGGAATATAGTTTTGGTACTGGCCCTTGTCAACCTCGCATGAAGACCTTCGCCGCCACCCGGGTCACCTGATTCGGCGCGCCCAGCAGGTCCATTACTGGCTCTGGAACGCCGAGGTCTCGGCCGAGGTGACCTCCCCTCAGTTCGCCGTGCTCTACGCGCTCCGGGCCGAAAAGAACATCGACCAGAAGACGCTGGGCGAGCGGGTGTCGCTCGACCGCTCGACCACGGCTGAAGTCGTCGCCCGCCTCGCCAGCCGCGGCCTACTGCAACGTTTTCGGGATCCGGGCGACGCGCGACGCAACCTGCTCCGCCTTACCGCGCTGGGCGTGCGAACGAGCGAGAGCCTGATCCCCAGGGCCGCCCGAATGAACCGCCTGCTCGTGTCGGTGCTCTCGGAGTGCGAGCAGACCGAGTTGCTCCGCATGCTCAACCTGGTGGTGGACGCCGATGAACGCCTCAGGAAGGAGCGGTCGTCCCTCCCTCCCCCGCTCGCCGGGGAGGGTCGGGGCGGGGGCCGTGTTTCCAAAGCCGGATGACGCAGGTCGGCATCATCGGAGCGGGCCCCGCTGGGCTCCTGCTTTCCCATCTCTTACACCAGCAGGGGATCGATTCGGTGGTGCTCGAAACGCGCAGCCGCGACTATGTGGAGCGGCGGGTTCGTGCCGGCGTCCTGGAGCAGCGGTCCGCCGACCTGCTGACGTCGTCCGGCGTTGGCGAGCGGATGCGCCGCGAGGGACTGGTGCACGATGGGATCAGCCTTCGGTTCGCCGGCGAGCAATACCGGATCGACTTCCGAAAATTGACCGGACGGGGAATCACCGTCTACGGCCAGCAGGAAGTCGTCAAGGATCTGATCAAACAACGCCTCGCCGAAGGCGGCGAGATCTGGTTCGAGACGGAAGTCACGGCGATCGAGGGCATCGGGGGTGATCATCCCCGCATCCAATACCGACGCAACCATGACCCCGCGATTCTCGAGTGCGACTTCGTGGCCGGCTGCGACGGCTCGCATGGCGTTTCCCGCACGAAATTTCCC
>Ga0070697_100005152_pt1 | contig 10037 bp, 14 predicted proteins | sample KBSK1501metaG_FD_65475 | JGI IMG/M metagenome (GOLD analysis project Ga0070697, IMG submission 65475) | Corn, switchgrass and miscanthus rhizosphere microbial communities from Kellogg Biological Station, Michigan, USA - KBS K1-50-1 metaG | ecosystem: Host-associated > Plants > Roots >... | reverse complement strand
GCTGTGTACGGCGAACCTAGGCTGGCGGTAGCGTCGGCTAATGTATGGAGGGCTCGCACCCATGGGACTATTCCACAGTCACAAATGGCGTCCGGTTGCTAGTGAGAAGCTGGTACAACAGCACTTTGAGCGTAGGACTGGTCGGGCCTATCCAGAAGAGCCGATCACCGAGGTGCTGCAACGCTGCGCTGAATGCGGTGCTTGGCGGACCATCACGCTGGATGGCTATTGGTCAGAGGAACAGCTTGGGCTGACTCTTGCCGATGATGCGTTGGTTGACGGCTAGCGCCGTTTCGGAGCAGGGCGAGGATGGCCGAAGGCATGGCTCGGCGCGACGTAGTAGTCCTCGCCGCGCTCGGTCGGCCGCCGCTGCGCAAGCTCCGCCTTCAGGTGGCGGACCTCCTCTTCCAGCTCGGTGACTCGCGTTTTGAGTTGGCCGATTAGTGGTTTCGCCTCATCGTAGGCAGCATGCGTCGTTTTCTCTCGCGCTCGATAGTCTCGCATGTACGCGGCTCGATCCCGTCCCATGGTTACTCCCTTGGTTACGTGGTTACGCAGATCGTAACCGCTGGTTACGCTGGTTACAATGGGTAACGCGATGCGCAACGTCCCGCCGAACCTCATCACCCTCAGCCCGCGGCAGTTGGTGAAACTCGCCATGAACCTGCCGTCCGGCGGGCTCTCCGATGCCATCGTGGCGGACCTCCGCGAGCACGTGGAGCGCGACCGGCAGAAGGCAGCCCAGGACAGCGCGGCCGCCTTCTGCCGGAGGGCAGTGAAGTGACGGAGCCTACGCCGATCCGCAAGCACCGCCGCTATACGAAGCGGCAGAAGGGCGTGGCCGTGATGACGGCGACGCTGGCCTCGGTGGCGGCGGCGAGCGCGGAGACGGGTATCCCGGCAACGAACATCCGGCGCTGGCGTGACGACCCCGAGATGGCCGAATTCGGAGAGAAAACACGCGCGGAGATCGCCGATGAAATGCGGGCGCTCGGCGTCAAGGTGCTCGCCGAGATCCGCACCCGGCTACCGGAGTACGAACCCCGCGACCTCTCCATCCTGCTCGGCATCCTCACCGACAAGGCGCAACTCCTCTCTGGCGAGGCCACGTCACGGACGGAGAGCCGCGACCTGACCGCCACGCTGGCCGAAGAGGAACGGGACGCGCTGGCGGATGAAGTGGACCAGTGGCTCCGTGACCGCACTCCAGAACGCGCCGACCCGGCTCCTTGAGGCGCTGAGGTCCGAGCTCGGCCCGCGCTTCGCCAACGACCAGCAGCGGACGTTCTTCCGCAGCCAGGCACCGGAGCTCCTGTACTCCGGGGCGATGGGCGCCGGCAAGAGCCGCATCCTCTGCGAGAAGGCGTGGGCGGTGGCGCTGCGCTACCCCGGCACGACGGTGGGCATCTTCCGCAAAGTGGCGGCCAGCCTCCCGGCGACGACGATGCGGACGTTTTTCCGGGACGTGGCCGACCGTAACCGGATGACGGCGCGCAACAAGACCGAGGGCTGGGTCGAGGTGGAGGGCGGCAGCCGCATCTACTTCATGGGCCTCGACCCGGACCCGATCACCGGCGTCCCGTCCAAGGTCGGCTCGCTCGACCTCGGCGCTGCCTACGTGGATGAGGCGGTGGAGCTCATCGAGGGCGACTGGATCATGCTCCAGGGCCGCCTCCGTGACCCGTACATGCCGTGGCATCAGCTCGGCGCGGCGACCAACCCCGGCCCGCCGGACCACTGGCTCAAGCAACGGTTCACGCCGCCCACCGAGAGCCGCGTCTACCTCCACGCGACGGCCCACGACAATCGCTTCGTCCCGGCGGATTACCTCGTCCGCATTGCCGAGCTGCCGGACACCGCCACCGGTCGGCGGTTGGGTCGCGGCGAGTGGGCCGGGGCGGAGGGCGTCATCTGGCTCCTGCCGGAGGCGCAAGTCCGTTACGACTTCGGGCCGTGGAAGCGGGTGGCGGCCGGCATCGACTGGGGCTTTGTCCACGCCTTCGCCTGCGAGGTCATCGGCCAGTCCGGCGAGGGCCGCCTGTCGGTCATCGACGAGCTCTATGCCCACGGGCAGACCATCGACCAAATGATCCCCACCCTCCAAGGCATGCAGCGCCAGCACGACATCGGCATCTTCTACGCCGACCCCTCCGAGCCCGCCTACATCCTCGCCTGCCAGCGGGCGGGGCTGCCCGTGGAGCCCGCCAACAACGCGGTGAACGCCGGCATCGACGCGGTGTCAACGGCGATCGCCAAGGGCATGACGGTGGCGCCGTCCTGCGCGGGCCTGCTCGGCGAGCTGCCGAGCTATACGTGGATGCCGAGCAAGGCCGGCGGCTTCCACGAGCGGCCGGTGGAGATCAACGACGACGCCTGCGACGCCCTCCGTTACGCCGTCATGGGCGTAACGACGCACGGCGGCTGGACGCACTTCGGCACTGCTGCGTAACCCGCTTACTGGCGCTGTACAAGCGGGCACCCGGACTTTCACCGCGAACCCTCCAGCGCCAGTGAGCCGCGCGGCCACGGACGGGCACAGTCATTGTAAAGGGACCTGACCGCGTGACCATCCTCGACCGCCTCATGGGCAGCAAGGCAGCGCCGCCCGCTCCCATCCCCGCTCCGCCGGCCGCGTTCAAGATCGTAACGGGCCCCGGCGTAACGGCGTACGCCAGTGATCCGCCGCTGTCCTCCTGGCTGACGAGCGACCAGCAGCGTTGCGCCGCCTATCTGCGGGCCTACAAGGTCGGCTGGTTCAACAAGGCCGAACGCAAGATCAGCACCGACGTGGCCGGGCTGGCGTGGTCCATCTCGTCCGGTGACGTGGAGAGCGAACAGGAAGAGAACACGCTGCCGACGCCGGACCTCGACATCCCGTTCGAGGATCTCAACCCCGTCGAGCAGCTCATGCGCCTCCTGGAGCGGCCCAACCCGTTCCAGACCGGCAAACAGCTCATACAGCGGACGCAGATCCGCCGCGACATGGCGGGCACCGCGTTCTGGTACCTCGAAGGCGTGGCGGGCTCGCCGTCCGGCCTGCCGACGGGCATCTACGGCATCAGCCCGGCTCGTCTCTGGCCGTCCTACGACCAGAACAACCAGCTCATCGGCTACGTCCTCGACCGCGACAAGCCCGGCGGCGGTATCCCCTTCACCGCCGACGAGATCATCGCCATGCCGATGGCCGAAGCCGAGGACGACCGCGCCCCGGTGTTCGGCGTCGGCGTGGTGGAGGCGGTCTACGCCGAGCTGCCGCTGACCGACCTCATGTCGCGCCACGTGACTGACCTCCTGACGACCGGCGGCCGACTGGCGGGCATGCTCTCACCGAAGAACCGCTCTCTATCGGAGGATGAGTTCAACGACGCGGTGCGGGCGTGGCGCAACGTGGCCTCCGATCCCAACGCGGCCCGCCGCCTGCTCCTGTTCCCGGAACCGATGGAGTGGTCGTCGGGTGCCTCCACCCCGGCGGAGATCGGCATCCCCGAGCTGGCCAGCCTCAACCGCGAGCGCATCCTCACCAGTTTCCCCATCGGCCCGGAACAACTCGGCATCCCGATGCCGTCGGGCCTCAACGCCTCCGGCGAGAGCCGCCGCGAGCTCGACGCCCTCTACTGGCGGGGCACCATCCACCCCCGCGTTGACGACCTAGAGGAGATCATCCAGGTCAAGCTCGTCAGCCGCTACGAGCGGATCATGGGCCAGACCTTCGACTACGACATCGAGGAGCCCGACCTCGATGACGCCGCCACCGTGTTGGAGAAGGTCGCTGCGTACAAGGCCCTTCTGCAGTCGGGCTTCGACCCCACGGAGGCGCGAGCGGCGGCGGGCCTCGATCATATCAAGTACGTCGCCGTCCCGGCCACGATGAATCCCTCGGCGCAGCCAGTGGTCACGACTCCGCAGTTGCCGCAGCTCGGCGATGGCCTGACGGCGAACGCCACTCAGGCCCGCGGTCGGCTGGCGGTGAGCGAGCAGGAGTCGGTCGCCAAGAGCATCAAGGCGCGCGCCGAGGAACGCGAACGCCTCGTCGAGCAGGGCCTCCGCGAGGGCAAGGCGGCACTGGCGCGGTTCTTCGCCGCGCAGCGCGAGCGCGTCGTCGCCAAGGTTCGCCAATTCCCGTCCAAGGCGGCCCGCCTGAAGGCGCTGCCCGATGACTGGTGGGATGCCGAGTTCGAGAACGCCGAACTCCGCTCTGCCCTCCAGGGGTTGTACCTGACGATCGGTCGCGACTCGCTGCAGATCGTCGCCGACCAGCTCGACAAGATCGTCATCACCAAGAGCGTCCGGCGCATCCTGTCCGACCTCCTGGACTACGGCGGCGACCGGATCACCAACATCAACGACCGAACGCGAGACGCCATCAAGGCCGAACTCACCGAGGGCGTCCGACGCGGCTATTCGCTCGACCAGCTCATCCACGGCGTTACGGCCGAGAGTTACGCCGGCGTGCAGGGCGCGCTCCTCGATAACGGCGTAACGGTGTGGGACGACTATCGCGCCGAGATGATCGCCCGGACCGAGACGATGCTGTCCGCCAACCGGGCGGCGATCACCGGCTACAGCGAGTTCGGCATCGAGCAGGTGCAGGCGATCGACGGCGACCAGGACGAGGTCTGCGCCGAGCGCGACGGCCAGGTGTTCAGCATCGACGAGGCCGCAGCCATCGAGGATCACCCCAACGGGACGCTGGATTGGGTGCCAGTCATCGAGCGCAAGTCGGCCGATGAGACGGACCTGATGACTTTCGTGAAGGCCCTCGCCAGCCGCGAAGCGCCGGTCGTCAACAACTACCTCAACCAACCCGATGTCAACGTCGCGCCGCCGGAGCTGACCATCGCCAAGGGCGCGGTGCAGGTGGACATCCCAGTGGCCGTCAGCGTGCCGGCGCAGTCGCCACCGGTCGTCCACAACTACGTCGAGACGCCAGAAGTAACGATCAGGGAGGGTGCCGTCCAGGTGAACGTGCCCGAGCAAATGCTGCCGGTGGTGAACATCACGCAGCCCGATATCGTGCTGCCCCAGGGACCGGCGCCGGAGGTCATCATCGCCGAGGATGCGGTGCAGGCACCGATCGTCAACGTCGAAGCGCCGGAGCCGGCGGTGGTCAATGTGGCCCCGCCACAGGTCATCGTCAGTATGGACCCGGTAGCAAAGGCAATCGATGAGTTGCGGGATCTGCTGACGCGGCCGCGGAAGCTAATCCGTGATGAGCAGGGTCACATCATCGGCTTGGAAGCGCCGGAATGATAACCGCGACAGTCATCCACGACGCAGCCTTGCTGGTGGTCGGTCGTAGATACGTCATCTATACGGACGAGCCGGAGGCGGAATTCCACGTGGGAGCCTTTCGGGGTTGGTTATTCGACACGGACGGAGATACGACAGGATTGGTAACGGTCATCCCTACTGGAGACTGGCAGAGTCGATACCCACGGCTGATCTTCGATCACGCGAAGGTCGAAGATCACTGGTGCCTGACGGCGGAAGAGGAATGATCCCCCTCCTGTCCGCCACCCGCCGCTGGTACTGCCCGAACTGCGCCGTGGAGGACGTGACGGCGGCCAGCGTACCCAACCGCTTCCACACCTGCGCCGGGTTGCGCGGCCTGACGGCGCCGCTGCTGCTCGCCGGGACGCGGGCGAAGGTCACGGCCCACGAGCGCGAGGATTACGTCGGCACCGAGCACGTCCAGACCGACGATGCGGGACGGCCGATCATGTCCATAACCACGGAGCGCGACGACGGCCAGGACGTGGTCGTGTTCGCGCCGACCGCCACCGCCCGTATGGAGAACTGAACCATGGCCTGGTCGAACAGTAAGATCTTCTCCGCCTTCCCGACGGACACCTTCAATCAGACGGAGGCGTTCGATCTCGACGGCGACAACATCAAGGCGGCGCTGTTCGACAACACCATCACGCCGTCGCAGACCGTCACCAGCGCCAACAGCGCCTACGCCGCTGGCGTGTGGGCGTCGGGCGGCGTGTCCGATGCCACCGGCTGGCCTGCCGTCGGCCGCCAACTCCTCTCGGTGACTTCGACGTTCTCCTCGAACGTCTACACTTTCGATGCGGCGGACACCGTGTCGGCCAACGCCACCACGACGCTGACGAACGCCTATGGTTGCCTCGTCTACTCCGATACGCGGACGACGCCGGTCGCCGACCAGGGCATCTGCTTCAACTACTTCGGCGGCGCGAACTCCGTCACGTCGGGGACGTTCACCATCGTCTGGAATGCCTCGGGCATTCTGGCCCTCACCCTCTAAGGAGGACTCATGCGCAAGGCATTCGCAGCGGCGCTGCTGCTCTCATTGGCTCTCGCCGGCCCCGTCGCGGCGGCGGGCACCATCGCCGCCAATGGCACACCGCAGTACCAGCACGTCACCACGTTCGCTATCACCCTGACCGGCCAGGATGCCCACTTCGATTGCTCCAGCCAGTACAACAGCGGCAAGTGCGCCCGCGTCGAGGTGCTTTGCTATCAAGCAACGGATGCCTCTGGCTTCGCTCAATACGATAACGGCCCGACTGGCGGCGAAACGCTGGGCTACGGCTACCGTGTCTATGGCGAGGCGGGCAATCTCGATATGGCCGAGTACACCGGCTTCACCCTCGGTGGCACGGGACTATCACCGTGGATTCTTGACGGCGGCGGTCCGGCTGAGTGCATCGCCAATCTCTTCCGCTTCGCCACGGTGCAAGGTCAGCAGACCTACATCGAGATCGCCACGACGAGCTTCCACACGAACGGCTAGGCCGTGGCTATCAAGGCAATCTGCGGCTTCAATTCCCAGCAGAACCAGGGACCGGATGGCGAGAGCAACACCGGGACGACGAGTTACTCAACCGCCATCAAGCGGCATGGCATAAGCTCGCTCCGCTGTAATCCGGCCAGTGGCGCACAAGGCTCCACTTCGATGAGTTTCACAGGGGGCAATTACATCCACTTTGGCCTGTATATCGCCACGATGCCGACCGTCGCCCGATTGGTGGCTGGCACCGGCGCTGCTGCCAATCAGGCCAACTTGCTACTGAATACAGATGGGACCCTCACCCTACGAGACGGAACGACCATTATCGCGACGACAACGACGGTGCTGTCCACGGCTAAGTGGTACTGGATCGGCATCAAGAACATCGCGTCCGCTACCGGAACGTTGCTGCAATTGAGTGACGATACCAGCATCGCCGCTGGGACAACTCTCGAAACGCTCTCAGGGACATATGCCTCTGGCGCTACGATCGGCACTCTAGGTTGCTTCCTTACGGAAGCTAGCGCCATCGATCTCTACATCGACGACTACCTCTCGGATGATGCTGGGTTCCTCACCAACGGTGCCATCGCCTTCGTCCGACCTGTTAGCGACGACACGGTCACGAACTGGACGGCTGGGGCCGGTGGGACGACGAATCTCTGGACAGCCGTGGATAACCAGCCGCCCAGCGGCCTTGCCTCGGCCAACGAGACGAACACTACCAATATCGAATCGGCCAGCAGTACTGGAACCGCCACCTATATTGCGCAGATGGCGGCCTACGACACGCTCGGCCTTGTGGCCTTCGATATGATCCTCGCCGTCCAGATCACGATCAGCCAAGGTGAGGACATCGCCACCGGCACGAAGAACGGGACATTCGAGTGCACGACCAATCCCGTAATCGGCTCAACGGCATTCATTGCCGGATCTGATGGCGGGGCACACGGTGCTGAACTCAACCTGTGGGTGAAGTCCAGGAGTACTCTCGCGCTTTCGCCCTCCCTGACATTATCCAGCGGACCGAAGGTCAAGCTCGTCAAGACCGATACCACCACACGAACGCTCTGCGTGGATTACGTCGCGATCAACGTCGCATATATCCCGGCAGTCGCGGGTCAGGTGCCCTACGTCAACCCGATGCCGCCCCTCATCGCCCAGTAGGAGAAGCCCGTGGCTGGCCTCTACACCGTAACGATGGCGAACCAGACGGTTATCGCCGATAGCGAGATGGTGACGATCCGGGCCGCCACGTCATACGCCAGCCGTGCCTCGGTGCTCCGCATCTACCGGATGAGTTGCACCCAGTCGGGCACTTCGACGAGTCAGCAACTCGCTGTCCGGTGGGGCCTGAAGGCGTCGGCGTTTGGCACCTTCACGAGCACGACGCCTGCGCCCGTCGAGATCGGCTCGGTGGCCTCAGCGATCACCGGCTCAACGACCAATGCCGCGTCATCGTCGGGCACCGACTCGTCCGCCAACGGCGCGGGCACCCTGACGGTCCTCGGCCAGGAGGGCTTCAACAACCTCAATGGCTGGCTGTGGGTGGCGGTCCCGGAGGAGCGCATCCTCGTCGGCCCCGATCTGACTTTCCTGCTCCAGCTCCAGGGGACACCGACCACCCTGACCGGCTGGAACGCGATGATAACCTTCGAGGAAGTCACCTAGTGTGGCCAGCTTCACGCCGCGGATCGGCAAGGCGACAAGCGACGGTGAACTCGTCACCCTGAAGCTCCATCACGGCATTCGGACGCAACGCGTCGTCACCGGCACGGTCCGCTCCTTCCTCCAGGATGGCGTCCGGCGCTGGGAGATCTCGACCACCGATCCGCACTATCCGGCCATAGGGTTTCTGCCTGAGAATGTCCTGAGGCGGGAATAGTGGCGCTGGGCCTGTTCCGCCATCCGCCGCAACCGCAGCAGCCGCGTCCAAAGCAGATCGTCTCGGGCGCGGCGGCCACCAACGCGCCAGCCGAGAACGCCGCCGGAACCGGCGCTGCCGCCAACGCCAATATCAGCCTCGCCCCGAACGCCGGGCAGGCCGCCGGCACCGGAGCCGCCAATAACGCTGCCGCCAACATTCAGCCCAACGCCGGTAATGCGGCGGGCACGGGCTCTGCTGGCAATCTCTCGGCCACCGTCGCGCCGAGCGTCCAGGCTGCCACCGGCACGGGCGCGGCGAATGCTCCGGCCGCCAGCATTCTCACCAATAGCTCGGCTGCGTCCGGCACAGGCGCCGCAGGTGGGCCGACGGCGAGTGTCGGTGCCTCTGCCCCGGTTGCCAGTGGCACGGGCACGGCATTTGGGCCATCCCTCAGCGTTGCGGTCGGTGGCACCGGCGCTGCTACCGGCACAGGCGCGGCGGGGAACGCTGCGGGCAGCGTCGCAGGATCGGCAGGCGCCGCGACCGGCACTGGCACTAGTGGCGCTCCGGCAGGGGCCATCGCCGTCAACGCCGGGCTGGCGTCGGGCACTGGTACTGCCTTCGATGCCACCGTCACGACTGGCACGCAGACCAATGCCCCGGCCGAGAATGCGGCAGGAACGGGCACCGGCTACAACGCGGCGACCTCCATCGCGGTCAACGCCAGCGCAGCGGCCGCTACGGGCGCCGCCAATGGCCCCAGCGCCTCGCTGGCGACGAATGCCAGCTCAGCGTCCGGCACGGGAGCTGCGGGCGGTCCCAGTGCGTCTGTGGCGGTCGGTGCCGGAGCCGCGACAGGAACCGGGACGGCTTACGACGCCACCGTTACCGCCGTCGGCGGCGGAACGGCACACGCCGAGGTCGCCGCTGGCACCGGTCAGGCTTTCGATGCGACGGTCCTGGCCACGGGGGTCGGCGGCCGCGGCGGACATGTCGGATATGGCAGGCGGGCGCCGATCCGTGTCCTGCCGAAGCCCGTGGAGGTGCCCGAGCCCGGCAGCGTGATGGCGTTCGCCGGCGTCGCACGGGGTTACGGCCGGGCCTACGACGCAAACGTGACGTGGGACGACGACGAGTTCGCCCTGATGTTGCTCCTGGCGTCCTGAGAGGGCTACAGCAAGGCTTGATTGAGGTGGCGATCTCCGCGTAGAACTCGATGACGCGCTACGTGGTGCTTCTTGCAGACGATGACTAGGTTATCGAGACGGTGATCCCGCGAGTTCCCATTGGTGTGATGCGTCTCGACGAATCGCGTACCGCCACAGTCCACGCACTTCCCGTTGTCGCGGTCCCATGCGAGATTTCGAAGCTTATCAATGTCATGCGTGTTCTCGGCATACCAACGAGTCTTGC
>Ga0070697_100005151_pt1 | contig 10038 bp, 10 predicted proteins | sample KBSK1501metaG_FD_65475 | JGI IMG/M metagenome (GOLD analysis project Ga0070697, IMG submission 65475) | Corn, switchgrass and miscanthus rhizosphere microbial communities from Kellogg Biological Station, Michigan, USA - KBS K1-50-1 metaG | ecosystem: Host-associated > Plants > Roots >... | reverse complement strand
TGAAGAAACAATAGCCGCGTTACTTGGTCAGCACTAGCGGCACAGGCTGATCATAGGGTCGGATCGTGACCTTGATCGATTTCCGGTTAGCAAACGCATCCGCGGTAACCGGAAAGCTCACAATGATGGTTCCTTTGGTCTCGCCTCCGGGTTCGATCATTGTCTCTGGCTTCAACGGCGCCAGTGCGTGTTCCTTGAGTGCCGGGAAGGCCTGAAAGTACCGATCGAAATCAACTCCCGAAGCGGGCTCATCGGTGAATTTACCGCTCGCGGTTTCAAGATCGCTCTGGATATCGTGAATATAGAACCGCTTCTTGCCATGATTCTCGATCGAGATGGCCAGAGCCACCATTACCGAGTTCTGGTTGGGCATCTCGACGGAGGTTATGTCGTCGATTGAGCCCGAAGCCGAAACTTTCGGACGCTGCGCGAGGCCGACTACTAGCGCGATGAATACGATAAGACCGATGCCGATGGCTACGACTTTGGCGGGAGGCAAATTCTTGGCCGCTGTGCCGTATTCCTCTCCGATGTCGAAACTGGTGCCGGGTTCCGGCGGAGTGGAGCTTGATGGAGGCGGCGTGGAAGCTACAGGTGGCTTTTCTTCAGACATAGGGAATCCCGCGAGAGATTTTACTCCACATCATGGCCACACGTGTTTCATGGCCCTCGCGAACTGCTGTGACGGCAGGGTATTCAGCACGTCGTCCCGCGTGAGCCAGGCGCGACGAGCCTGCAATATGCCATAACGAATCTTGTCCAGATGCGATGTGTGGTGCGAGTCTGTGTTGATCACGATCTTCACCCCGTGTTGCTTGGCCAGCCGCAGGTGCCGATCACAGAGGTCGAGCCGGTCTGGGTAAGAATTCAATTCCATCGCAACTTTATTTTTCGCGGCTGCCTTCAGAACCGCGTCTATGTCGAATTGATATGCATCGCGGCGAAGCAACATCCGGCCGGTGGGATGGCCGATAAGAGACGTATTTGGATTTTCGATCGCTTTCAGCAGCCGCGCTGTCATCTCTGCCGGACTTTGATTGAAGTGCGAGTGTACGCTGGCGATCACCAAATCCATCTGCTCTAGAACCGAGTCGGACAGATCAAGGGCGCCGTCGCCCAGAATATCCACTTCGATTCCGGCAAAAATCTTGATGCCATCGATCTTCTTATCGGCAGCACGAATGCGTTGAATATGCTCCACTGCCCGCTTATCGTCCAGTCCGTTGGCGAAGGCCAGATTTTTGGAGTGGTCGGTGATGGCCATGTACTTGTATCCATGCTCGATGGCGGCCTCAGCCATTTCCTCGATGGTTTTGCGGCCGTCGGTTTCGACGGTGTGCATGTGAACATCACCCTGCAAATCAGTTTGAGAGATAAGAGCAGGCAAAGCGTGCTTTTCCGCCGCGTCGATTTCGCCCTGATTTTCCCGGAGCTCAGGTGGAATGTAGTCGAGCTTGAGTTTGGCGTAGATGTCCTCTTCAGTTTTGCCGGCGACGGCTTTTTCGTTGTCCAGGCGCGCCAAACTGTATTCACTTAAGGTGTACCCCATTTTCAAAGCGCGTTGGCGAAGAGCGACGTTGTGGGCCTTCGATCCCGTGAAGTACTGCAAAGCAGCACCAAAGGAATCGGGCGAAAGGAAGCGGACGTCCACCTGCATGCCACCACGTAAGCGGAAGCTCACCTTGTTTTCACCGCGCGCGATGATCTCCATCAAACCGGGCAGCTTGATGATGTGATCGGTGCAAAGTTCCCGCTTGGTTTCATCGATGCACGCCTTGCCGGTTACCAGGACATCGAGGTCGCCGACGGTCTCGCGTCCGCGACGGAGTGATCCTGCGGGAGTTACCCTCTCCACTCCCGGAAAGTTGCGCAGGTGGTCGGCGATTTTCTGAGCTTCATTTTCCGCCGCATCGAGAAGATACCGGCCGGCGATCCGGCGGTAATCTTGGATGGCCTTGAGTAGTTTTTGTTCTTGCTTCTCACCCATACGGGGCAAGATCTGAATCTTTCCTTCGCGCGCCAATTTCTCCACGCCTTCGAGATCGGATACCTGGTAAGCGCTCCAGATCAGGGAAATAGTTTTCGGCCCGAGACCCTGGATTTTCAGCAAATCAAGCATGGACGGCCGATATCTCTTTAGTAGGTCAGCGTGCAATTGCAAGCGTCCTTCCTTAAACATTTCGGTCAAGTTGGCCAGCATGCCTTTGCCGATGCCCTGTATTTCAAGCACTTTTTTGGGCTCGGAGATTAGATCTGCGATCTGCTGGGGCAGGGCCTCGATGGCCTCGGCGGCATTTCGATACGAGCGGATGCGGAAGGAATCCTGACCATCAATTTCAAGCAGGTCGGCAGTCTCGTAAAGAATGCCGGCAATGGCTTTGTTATCCATGCGGAGGTAAAAAGATTAAAACAAATCAGCCAGGACGGCCAGTTGCTCAGAGAATAGCTAGGCTCTGCCGGCGCGAGCGCCTGATATTTGCCGACGGCAATAACGGTAGGAAGGTTGGAAAATATTGAAAGTTATGGAACTTTGCTGACGTTGGATGCTTGCGGTCCTTTCTGGCCTTGGGTGATTTCAAACTCGACTTTGTCGCCTTCTTGCAAGCTCTTGTATCCCTCGGATGTGATGGCACTGTAGTGCACGAAAACATCCGGCCCATCTTCGCGTCCAATGAAGCCGTACCCTTTGGCGTTGTTAAACCACTTCACCGTACCTTGCAAACGATCCACATTCGCCCCCTCGGCACGTACTCTTCTCGCCTACGAGGCCGTGCCTAGCAATTTGTGCCATTGTGCTTCCGCAGAAAGGGCATGTCAAGGATTGCCTGCGGGAAAACCGCTACCGGTGCGGCTTGGACGGGTTCCGCTGGTGGCTGAGCGAGAGCACGCCAGAGATGGTTTTAGCATCGCGAATTGTCCGACGCAATACCCAGCGAACAGCGGTCGATAGGGGAACCATCCGTTGTTGAATCATTTCGTCAGCCTCGGGTTGCGCGATTCCAGCACGCAGTCCTCGCGCCAGATAAAGATTCATAGTCTCGGCTACGAAGCCGGGGCTCGCATAGAAGTTTAGAATCCGTTTCCAGCGAGAGGCGGTGTAGCCGGTTTCTTCCAGTAGTTCACGCTTCGCGGCGGCTAAAGCGTTTTCGCCTTTATCAATTCGTCCTGCTGGAAGTTCCCACAGATAGTCCCCGGCAGCATGTCGGTATTGTCGTTCCAGGAGAACATGAGGCTGAACACGACGCTCGTCTACCGCCAGGATCACGACCGAACCGGAATGGCGCACGACATCACGGCGGACACGCACTCCTCCGGGTTCAATCACGTGTTCGGTGGTGACCCAGAAAACCGGACCGCGATAGACAACCTTCGAAGTGAGCACACGAGCTTTTTGCGAGCGGCGGGATATCTTTGGCATAGAGACAATATATGCGAATCGACTGGTGAATCTTGGTTTCCGCCGGAACAGCCTGATATGCTGCCGCGATGCCCGCCAAACCGCAGATCGCAATTGTCGGTCCGGGAAGATTGGGCGGCGCCCTTTCGGCGGCACTTACCGAAGCTGGATACCGCGTCAGCGAAGTCATTTCGCGCGATACTCCCAGCTCTCAGAAAAGAGCACGGGACATTGCCAGGAAGACACGATCCCTCACCACCACGCTAAAGACCACGAATCTGAATTCCGATTTGATCTGGTTCTGTGTCCCCGACCGCGAAATTGCCAGGGCCGCGCGTGCGCTGATTCCGTCGGCTGAATGGAAAGGCAAAGTTGCTTTTCATTCCAGCGGAGCGTTGGCTAGCGACGAGCTTAAAGTCCTGCGGCGGCGAGGAGCAGCCGTCGCGTCCGTGCATCCCATGATGACGTTTGTTCGTGGCTCTATTCCATCTCTCAAAGGAGTGGCATTCGCGCTGGAGGGCGATGCGAAGGCTATTCGTCTGGCACGAAAGATTACGCGTGACTTGGGAGGGTATGCGTTCTCCATCTCCAGAAGCAGCAAGAGTGCCTACCACGCCTGGGGAGGGTTCAGTTCGCCATTGTTAGTGGCAATGCTGGCGACTGCGGAGCAAGTGGCTCGTACAGCGGGCCTGTCAAGCACGCAAGCACGAAAAATAATGCTGCCGATTGTGAGACAAACCCTTGCGAACTACATTGCTTTCGGTCCGGCAGGGGCTTTTAGTGGGCCGATCGTGCGAGGAGATGTCTCGATTGTACGGAAACACGTGCGGACACTGCGAAAGATTCCTCGAGCCAAAGAAGTTTACGTGGCGTTGGCGAGGGCAGCGCTGCAATATTTACCGAGTCGAAACCGCAAGGAGCTAGGAAAGCTTCTGGCTCTATAGTTGATCCGGCGAAAAATCAACCTGCCAGCAACTCCAGGCATGAACTGACACAGGCGTCCGGCGCATGGCAAACCAATTCATCAGTCTTGAAGATGCCGGTACAAACTGCGACCACTTGCGCGCTCACGCCTCGAGCAGCCCGGATATCCTCTGGCGTGTCGCCGATAAAGCAGACGTCGGCATTCGCCCCGAGTCTGTGCCTCGCCTCGTCCATGCCTTGCCGAAATATCTCGACTCGCAATTCGGAACGATCGCTAAAACAACCGAAAGTGAAGAACGGTCGCAAACCAGCGGCAGCGACTTTGTGCCAGCCTACCGCTTCCAGATTTCCAGAAGCCACGCCGAGCAATTTTCCAGCGGCTTTTAGTCTGGCGAGCACCTGTGGGATTCCTTCACATACGTTGGCCACGATTCGATTCGCATTTGCCGCCACATCCTGGCACACCACATGTAATGCGTCAGGCAATTTTGTCTCAAAAACTTCTCCGGAGATCCCCATCCGATCAAGTGCGGCGCGAAGAATCCCTAGATCGGTCTTCCCGTGATATGCAATGCCATCAATCGTGGTGTCCACTCCGTATACTTCGCGCATGGCATGATGCAGGGCATTTCGATGCACCAGATCTCGCGTGACCAGCAGGGTTCCGTCGATGTCGAAGAGATAGGCATCAGCGTCCATCCAGCGGAAACCATTCAATGGGATTGCCTGATTTTGCGTCGCCGTCATAGAAAATATCGTCGAGTAATATTAACTGACCATCACGCGCTGAATTTTGAGCGCACGACCAGTTGCTTCGTCGCAGTCCACCACTACTCCGCTCAGCCGCACATCGCCGGTCGCAGCTTCAAATCGCACCGGCATGTTGTTCAGGAAACGGGCCATGATCTGCTCTTTTTTCACTCCGATGACGCTATCGTAGGGTCCGGTCATGCCGACGTCGGTTATATAAGCCGTGCCACCCGGCAACACTCGTTCATCGGCGGTGGGAACGTGAGTGTGGGTGCCGACGACCGCAGTAACGCGGCCATCGAGATACCAGCCCATCGAGATTTTCTCCGACGTTGCCTCAGCATGGATATCGACGAATATAACTTTGGCTTTGAGTTGAGGAAGTAGTTGGTCGGCGACGCGGAAGGGATCGTCATTCGCCGCCATGAACACTCGTCCCTGCAGGTTAATCACTGCGTAAGGGACATCTTTCTTCTTGCCCTCATACACACCCCAGCCCGGCAAATCCGAGTGATAGTTCGCGGGACGCAAGAGCCGGCGCGCCATGCTGTGCTCATTTCCGTCTGCATTCTGAAAGTAGTCCACGATTTCGCGCTTATCCCAGACATGGTTGCCGGTAGTGATGACATCGATGCCGAGCTCAAACAAATCCTCAGCTAACGGAGGCGTAATACCGAAGCCAGCGGCGGAGTTCTCTCCGTTGGCGATGACCAGATCGATAGCATGTTCCCGTACCAGCCCGGATAAACGGTCTTTGACAATGGTTCGTCCTGGCCGGCCAAAGATGTCGCCGATAAAAAGAATGCGCACGCGCGCCCTGCTTCCTAAACTTCGATGGTAACACGCTGGTTTTTTCTCTGGAGTTAAGCGGCGAGCCAGAGATCATTGACGAGCAGCGATGACTGAGCCATCCAGTTCTGCTGTCTTCAGAAAATCGTAATTTCCCGACGGATTCAAGGTTAGATTCCGCACTCGTTTGGAGTGCACCAAGACGTTGTCTTGGTACCACAAATTGATGTAGGGCAACTCCCGCGCCAAAATGCTCTGCAGCTCGGCATAGAGCCGCTTACGAGCATTCTGATCTAGCTGGCTGCGTGCTTGATTGATGAGCGCATCCACCCGGGGATTGGCGTAGTAACCGCGATTGGCTCCCTGCGGAGGAAAGCGGGTGGAGTGGAAGACGTATTCGAAAATATCGGGGTCCTCATTTCCTCCAATCCAGCGTAAGGAATAAAGCTCGAACGCGCCTCGCGTAACGTCGGAAAAGAAAGTGGCAAATTCAAAAGTGCGGATATCGAGCGCGATTCCCACGTCACGCAATTGCTGCTGCAGTACCGCAGCCATCAGCCGCGTGCTTTCCTCGGTGGTGGTCTTCATGGTGAGATGAAACCGCACGCCGTTGACTGGCGAGTATCCGGCTTGCTCCAGCAGTTGCCGCGCGCGCTCGGGATCGTAGGGATAATGCGCGACCTCAGCGTTGGAGGCCCAGCTCTCGGGGGGAAGAACACTGTCGGCGGGACGGGCAAAGCCGCGACTCAGATATTGCAACATCGGACGGCGATCAATTGCGAATGCCAGCGCCTGCCGAACCCGCACATCCTTCAAGATCGGATCCCGCAGGTTGAACGCCAGATAGCTGAGCACAGTACCGGGCGCGCGCAGAACCTCGAGTTTGGATTCTCGTTGAAGCGCCAGGATCATGTCCGCGGTCAGCGCGTTGATGGCAATATCCGCGCTGCCTTTCCGCAACTCTAGTGCGCGTGTTGTCGTATCCGGCACTACGATAAAGCGAACCCGGTTGACCCGCGCTTTTTGGCCCCAATAATCCTGGTTTCGCTCAATCACGATTTCTCGGTCGAGTTGCGCACTCACGAAGCGAAAAGGGCCGGAGCCGATTGGCTTGTTACTCATTTCATCTCCGCTGCCGTAGGGCACGATGCCAATGGCGCCATCCGAGAGATTCCACAGCAGGGTTGCGAAGGGCTCCTTCAGGTGGAAGACAACAGTCGAGTCATCCGTCGCGTCTATCTGATCCACGAGCCGATACGCGCCTGACTTGGTGCTGCGAATTTTCCCCTGGAGCAGAGAATCAAACGTCCATTTCACGTCGCGAGATGTTAACGGACGCCCGTCGTGAAACTTTACCCCTCGGTGTAGATGGAATACGTAGGTTCGAGGATCCGGTATCTCCCAGCGCTCGGCCAGCCCGGGCTGAACATTGAGGTGTTCATCGCGAGTGAGCAGGTCATCAAAGAGCAGATCGTCAATGCGTTCGGATTGCGCATCTAGTCCCACGCGAGGATCGAGATTCGTGGGGCTGCTCTCAATGATCATCACCAAGGTTTCGGGATCAGCTTTGCTGGAGCAGGAGAGGGTCGCGAAGAGGAGAAGCGTGGCCAAGATTCCACCTAAAGCCCTGCGGGCATTCTTACGCATATGAAATTTTTCCCAGGATGGCGGCGCTCTTCGCGCCCGTTGCTGAGGGAACGTTCGAAGGCTGCCGGTTCCATGTCTGGTACGCCAGCAAAGCGAACGCTGCGGCTTCCTTTGCCTCTGATGGTAATCCGAATTCATCCGACGAACGGAGCTGCAGTCCTAGTGGCGTAATCGCCTTGGCCAACATCGCCAGCAGCGTGGAATTCTTCGTTCCGCCGCCGGAAACGATCATCTCGCTGAAGGGGACGCGTCGCCGGATGACGAAACGGTTCAGAGCATCCGCAATCGAACGTGCGGTCAAGGCCGTGGCGGTCGCCACCACGTCCCGGCTTTCCGCGCGCCCGCACTTTCTGAGGAAGTCGCGGACAAACTCCCGTCCAAACTCCTCGCGTCCCGCAGTTTTCGGCGGCTTGTGGTGGAAGAAGGGCGCATGCAAGGCTCGGGCGACCACATTTTCGAGCACTGCCCCGGAACCTGCGATTTTCCCGTCGCGATCGTAGGGTTTGTGAAAGCGATGCTCAGTGATCGCATCAATCACCATGTTGCCTGGACCAGTGTCGAAAGCGAAAACCTGCCCTGGAGACGCGTTACGAGGAATTGCCGTGAGATTGGCGATGCCCCCGATATTTTGCACTATGCGGCCGATTCGGTTGTCGCGATAAAGCAGGTAGTCGAGGAAGGGAACCAGTGGCGCGCCCTGGCCTCCGCGAGCGATGTCTGCTGGGCGAAAATCCGAGACCACGGGCACACGCAGACGCGCTGCCAATACCGCTCCCTCGCCGATCTGCCACGTAGCCGCGAGTTTGAATCCCAAGAACGGCGCCAGCTTGCCCTGATGATAAAGAGTCTGCCCATGGCAGCCGACCAGTTCAACTTCCATTCGGAACTGACGTTGGGTGACCAAAACCGCTTTGGCGTACAACTCGGCCAGTAGGACATTCAATCGCGCCAGATCGGCAACCTTGGCCTGCGACGCATTCATTGCTGCAAGCACAGCATTTCGCACATTCTTAGGATAGGGATATTCCGCGTGCGCCAGGAATTTGAATTGGGGGAAGCGATGCGGAGCTGCAGTCGCTTTCACGGTTGTTTTAACCCGGCCTGAGCCGCCTTCAATCTGCACCAGCGCTACATTAATACCGTCGGCCGAAGTGCCGCTCATCACGCCGGCGACAATCATGCCCGGTCCAGCCGGCTTAGAGTTTCCAACCGCACTTGCTCGCTGAATTCCCATAATTGCCGTGAAAGGTTCTCCAACTTATCTGGGGTGGGAGGCGAAACATGGCGCTTCAGTTCTCGCGACTTCTTTTTGAATGCAAGCACCCGCGTGGCCGATTCAGTCACACGGCGCGCGAAGCTGCTGTCCCGCTCTGCCTCACGAATAAGTGCCTCATAGGAGCGGATAACGTAGTCCCTTTGATGACAAATCAGGCACAAGTCGCCGCCGGCCCGAATGTGCTCTACCGCTGCTCGCTCAATGGGGGCGGCCTTGAGCACTCCCCCCATTTCGAGGTCGTCTGAAACCACTAGTCCCCGATAGCCGATTTTCTCGCGCAGCACACTCGTAATCCACTTCTTCGAGAGGGAGGCTGGCAAACCTTTGTCTGTAATTTTGGGATAGCTTGCGTGCCCAACTAACACCATGCTCAGCTCACGGACCATAGTGCGGTAGGGAGAAAGGTCTTGTTCCCACAACTTTTTCCAGGATTTGGAGACGTTCGGAAGTTCGTGATGAGTGTCCAGATTAGCCTCGCCAAGTCCGGGAAAATGCTTGGCCGCGCCCAGCATGCCCGCGGTGCGCAGTCCGCCAAGGAATTCGCGCGCATACATGACGACTTTCTTAGGATCGGCTGAAACCGCGCGTGAAGCCATAACCGTGCGCGAGGCTTCGAAGGCAAGGTCCACTACAGGTGCGAAATCGGTGTTGAAGCCCAGCGCTCGACAACATTCACCGATTAATCTCCCGTGCTTGCGGAAGAGCTTGCGATCGCGAGTGGCAAATACATCGGCAGCAGCAGGAGATGGACCGATGACATTGCGCAAGCGATCCACGCTGCCGCCCTCCATATCCACGCAAGCGAATAGTGGGGTGGTAACGCGCGCCTGACAGTCTTTGAGCAGAGTATGGGTCTGCAGCGCCCCAGTGATGTTACGCGTAAAAAGAATTACGCCGGCGGGTTGCAGCCGAGTCAGAAGGGAGGCCAAGCGAGAAGACGTGGAGGTGCCGTCAAAGCCCACGATCAGGAGCTGCCCCACCTGTTGAGGTATCGATAGATCGTATTTCCGTTCAGCCACTTAGCTGCCTATACCTCAATTAGCGCCTTAAGTCAGGGCGAAGTTCGCGGAATCGAAACTGACGTTATTGAATCTGCTTTTTCAGCTCGGCAAGCAGGTTCAGTGCCTCCAAGGGCGTCAATCGGTCCAACTCCAGTTCGCGTAATCGTTCCAGTACAGGCTGCGAAAGCGGCGTAAAGATCGTCAATTGAGCTGGCCGAGCTTCTGCGCCTTGAGATAAGTGTCCCGTCACCTGC
>Ga0070697_100005149_pt1 | contig 10041 bp, 5 predicted proteins | sample KBSK1501metaG_FD_65475 | JGI IMG/M metagenome (GOLD analysis project Ga0070697, IMG submission 65475) | Corn, switchgrass and miscanthus rhizosphere microbial communities from Kellogg Biological Station, Michigan, USA - KBS K1-50-1 metaG | ecosystem: Host-associated > Plants > Roots >... | reverse complement strand
CCCTGCTTCATGAAGGCGCGGATCGCCGTGGGCGCGCAGTACAGGATCGAGACCTTGTAGTCCTCGACGATCTGCCACCAGCGATCCCACGCCGGCGTGTCCGGTGTGCCCTCGTACATCACCCCGGTCGCGGCGTTCGCCAGCGGCCCGTAGACGATGTAGCTGTGGCCGGTGACCCAGCCGATGTCCGCGGCGCACCAGTACACGTCGTTCGGCTTGAGGTCGAAGATCATCTCGTGGGTGTAGCTCGTACCCAGCAGGTAGCCGGCCGAGGTGTGGAAGATGCCCTTCGGCTTGGCCGTCGAGCCCGACGTGTAGAGCAGGTAGAGCATGTGCTCCGAATCGACCGCCACCGGCTCGCACTTGGCGCTCTGGCGGTCGACCAGCTCGTGCCACCAGACGTCGCGACCGTCCTTCATCGTCACTTCTGCCTTGTCGCCCAGGCGCCGGACGACCAGCACGTGCTCGATCGTCTTCGTGGCCGCGACCGCGTCGTCCGCTGCCCCCTTGAGATTGGCCGGCCTGCCCCGCCGCCAGCCGCCATCGGCGGTGATGAGGACCTTGGCGCCGGCGTCGTCGATTCGGCCGGCCAGCGCCTCCGCACTGAAGCCACCGAAGACCACCGTGTGCGCCGCCCCCAGCCGGGCGCAGGCGAGCATGGCGATCGGCAGCTCCGGGATCATCGGCATGTAGATGGCGACCCGGTCGCCCTTCTTGACACCCAGCTCCTTGAGGCCGTTGGCGGCCTTCGAGACCTCGCGCAGGAGGTCGGCGTAGGTGATGGTCCGGGTGTCGCCGGGCTCGCCGATCCAGTGATAGGCGACCTTCCTGCCCAGACCGCGCTCGACGTGCCGGTCGACGCAGTTGTAGCTGACGTTGAGCTGGCCCCCGACGAACCACTTGGCGAACGGCAGGTCCCATTCGAGGGTCGTGTCGAACGGCTTCATCCAGCTGATCCGCTCGCGGGCGAGGCGCGCCCAGAAGGCCTCGAAGTCCCGCTCCGCCTCGTCGTACAGGGACTTCTTCGCGTTGGCCTGGGCGGCGAACGACGGATCCGGCGGGAACGTCCGCCGTTCGACGCTGAGGTTCTCGATCTCGGGGCGCTGGTCGACGCTCAACGAGGCTCCTGCACGCGCGTGGGAGGGCTACTGGCGGCCCATTCTACCCGGCCGATTGGGCCCCTAACCCCACCTAGCCGCTGGGCCTAGCGGTCGGGCGGCAGGGCGTCCTGGCCGGGCGGCGGGCCAACCACCAGCTCGGGCGGCCTGGGACCCGCACCATCGGGGTAGCGGGCGAGGATGACCCGCTGCGGCCGGGGGATCTCGATGCCCTCGCGGGTGAACGCGGCGAGCAGGCGCTTGCGCAGCTCGCCGGCGGCCGCCCACTGGTCGACGGCCTGGACCGTGCCCAGGATCTTGAGGGTGATGCCGTACTCCGCCAGCGCCTCGACACGCTCGACCCGCGGCGGCTCGATGACGATCGGCTTCCAGGCCGGGTCTTCGGCCATCTCGCGGCCCACCTGGTTGACCACCTCGGTCGCCCGGTCGATGTCGGTGCCGTAGGAGACCGTGACGTCCTGGTTGATCCGCGACCAGCTCCGGGTTCGGTTGGAGGCGACCTTGATCTCGCCGTTGGGCACCGTGTGGACGACGCCGTCGAGGTCGCGCAGGGTGGTTCGGCGGAGGGTCAGGTCCTCGACGTTGCCGGTCACGCCGGCGATCGACACGACGTCGCCGATCGAGTACTGGTTCTCCAGCAGGATCAGGGCGCCATTGAAGTAGTCGCGGACCAGGCTCTGGGCACCGAAGCCCACCGCAATGCCGACGACGCCGAAGCCGGCGACCGCCGGGCCGATGTTGTAGTCGAGCTTGGCGAGGATCGTCAGCGCGGCAACGACGACGACGAAGCCCTGGATGACGCGCGCGCCGAGCCGCTCCACGGTGTCGCGGCGCTTGGCGACCTCGATGGCGCTCAGCTCCTTGGCCGAGTCGTGGGCCGCCTCGCGGTCGAAGACCGCCTTGACCAGGCCGTGGACCAGCAGGCGCGCGGCGCGCATGGCGACGAGCGTCAGGACGACGATCAGCAGGACGGGGCCGATCGTCCCACCGAAATCCTGGAGCCAGGTGCTCCAGGGCGGCGCGCCGAAGTTGGGCATCGCCCGCTAGCGTAGCGAGTCGCCGCGCTCGCGCCGCGGCCCGGCGGTCAGGCGGGAACGGCGGCCGGTGCGGGACGCGCGGGTTCGGCCGGCGCGCCGGTCCCACCCAGGCGAACCGAGATCGCCGCCGCGGTCTCGCGGGCGTGGGCGGCCAGCTCCGGGATCCGCCGCGGCGTGATCCGAAAGCCGGGTCCCCAGATGTGGACCGCCGCGACGACCGCGCCGCGCGCGTCGTGGACCGGCGCCGCGACGGCGTTGAGGCCCAGCTCGAACTCGCCCAGCGCCGTGGCGTAACCGCGGCGGCGGATCCGTGCCAGCTCCTCGAGGAGTGGCTCGAGCTCGACCAGCGTCCGCTCCGTATAGGACGCGAGGCCGCGGCGGACGATGCCCAGCACCTCGCGCTCCGCGAGCGCGGCGAGCAGCACCTTGCCGGACGCGACACAGTGGAGCGGCGTGCTTCGGCCGGTCCAGTCGCCCACGGCGATGAGGTTCGGGCCGTCGGCCTGGGCGACGGTCAGCAGCTTGTCGCCGTCGATCACGCCCAGGCCCGTCGTCTCGTGGGTCAGGCGGGCCAGTCGCTCCAGCTCCGGCATCGCGATGCCGCGCAGGTCGAGCGTGCGCTCGGCGCGTTCGGCCAGGCGGATCACGACGAGGCCCAGCCGGTACTTGCCGGTCTCGTCGTCCTGCTCGACCAGGCCCCGTTTCTGGAGCGTGGCGAGCAACCGTGACGCGGTGGACTTGTGCAGTCCCAACCGCCGGGCCAGCTCCGTTACCCCTGCTTCTCCCTGGCTCTCCCCCAACGCCAGCAGAAGAGCCGCAGCCCGGTCGACGGACCGGACGGCGTTTCCGTCGAGGACCATCTCTGTGCCTCCTCCTGGTTGGCCAACGTCCCCCCGCTACGTCCCCCGACGTTCCCGAGTGGACTAGGTCGCGGCCGGTGCGGCGAGCTCGCCCCGCGACCGCGCCTCCAGCACGGCGTCGAGCGACTCGCTGAAGATCGAAACGACCTGGTCGACGATGTCCCCCGTCGCGTGGTCCTCGCAGATGAACCACGGCTCGCGAGAATCCGGTTCCGGCATCGCGCCCCGAAGCTGCATCGCGACGGCGACCGCGTCGTACAGGTCGTGGTCCGAATTGGCCCAGTCGCGGTACTCGGTCGGAACCTTGTCCGAGAACATGATGCCGAACATCGACGGATGGCCGGTGAACACGAAGACCTGGCCCTTCCGCTCGAGGACGTCCTTGACCCCGGCCTGGATCGCCCGGCCGGTTCGGTGGATCGTCTCCAGCGCGTCGGTCTCCTTGATGATCGACAGCGTCTTGACCGCGGCCGCGGCCGCGACCCGGTTGCCGGCGTACGTCCCGCCGTGGCTGACCTTGTCGGGCAGCACGTCCATGACCTCGCGGCGCCCACCGAACGCCGCGGCGGGATAGCCGTTGCCCATCGCCTTGGCGAACGTGGCGAGATCGGGCGTCACGCCGAAGAACTCCGCCGCGCCGCCGCGGGCGAGCCGGAAGCCGGTCTTGACTTCGTCCCAGATGAGCAGGATGCCGAACTCCGTCGTCAGCGCCCGCACCGCCTCGTGGAAGCCGGGCTGCGGCATGATCGCCTGGGCGTTGCCCATGACCGGCTCGACGATGACCGCGGCGATGTCGTCGCCCTGCCGCTCGAAGAGCCGTCGCAGCCGCTCGATGTGGTTGTAGCGGGCGGGGATCATCGTGTCGGCGACCGCGGCCGGAATGCCGCGGCCCCAGGCGAGGGCCACGGGATTGTCGTCGTCGCCCAGCTCGCTGACGTCGTTGGGCGTCACGCTGATCAGCGCGTAGTCATGCACACCGTGGTACTGGCCCTCGAACTTGACGATCTTCGTGCGGCCGGTGAACGCCCGGGCGACGCGCATCGCGTGCATCGTCGCCTCGGTGCCCGAGACGGTCATCCGGGCGAGGTCGACCCAGCCGTTGAGCTCACACAGGAGCTCCATCGCCTGGACCTCGTCCTCGCTCGTGAGGCTGAAGCTCACCCCGCGGCGCATCCGCTCGTTGACGTAATCGTCGACGCGTGCGTCGCCGTGACCCAGGATCACCGGCCCGTAGCCCATCCGCAGGTCGATGAATTCGTTGCCGTCGATGTCCCAGACCCGGCCGCCCTTGCCCCGATCGACGTAGATCGTGTCCTCGCCCCACGCCCGGAAGTTCGAGTCGGTGCCGCCGGGGAGGTGCCGCAGGGCTCGGCGATACATCGCGAGCTGGCGGGCCCTGGCGAGGGCGGGCCGGGGCGGCGCGGCGGGTGTGGCGGGATGGGCGGCCGAATCGGTGGCCATGACTCCTCCGGAGCGGATGTCGGGCGTGACCGCCTGTTGCGGTCAGTGAGACGGTGGCCCCCAATCGTGGCACATCCCCCGCGAGCTAGTCAACGCGACATTCGCGGCCCAGCCTCCAATCTCGTGCGAAATCCGTTGAATTTGGGTGGCATTGGTGCGGATGCGCGGCCTGCACGCACCGGGGTGCCGGGGCTTGCGGGGCCGGGCCGCGCTCCGCCCAGCTGCGGCCCGCCTGCCAGATTCCTGCCGGGCGGGAATTGCCGGGCCGGGCATCGTCAAATTCCCGTGGGGCGGGAATGGCCTGGTCCCCGGTCGTCAGATTCCCGTGGGGCGGGAATTGGCCTGGTCCCCGGTCGTCAGATTCCCGTGGGGCGGGAATGAGTCAACGCGGCGGGGTCAGACGGTTGGCAGATTCCCGTCGGACGGGAATATGGCCGTCAATCGAGGCGAAACGGGTGACAAACGGCCGCTTGGCGTGACAACGCGTTGCCCCGTTCCCGTGGGACGGGAATTTGGCAGACGGCGGGGGCGGCCACCGAGCGGCGCGGCCGGGCCGCCGGAGCAATCCGCAAGCGTCTCGTCACCTAGCCACCGGGTGGGTCTTCGTCAGAGACCTTTCGGCAATTAGGCGCGCCGTGGCTACATGACAGGGGTTTTGGCGTCACCTAGCCATCCCGTGACTGCCCGCCGGTAATTCGGGCCTGGCGGCCGGACTAACAGTCACCGTGCGGGTATCCGCCGAAACGGCACGGCCCGGACCGGCCCCGGCGCCGCGCGCGGCCTCAGACTGCCAATTACCCGTCACGCGGATATGTGGCCGCCATTCGGCTCGCGGCGACGGGCCCCCACGCTCAGGGACATGACGTTCGTGGCAAAACCCGTGCCCGCCAACCGCGTGACGAATATGTGGCAAGAGCGACGTGAAAGGGCCCCGCCGGCGGCCTCAGGCGGGCGTCGCCAGCCAGTCCGGTAATTCGGAGGCCAGCGTCGCCAGTGGCAGCGAGCCGTGGCCCAGAATCGCGTCGTGGAACGCGCGCAGGTCGAAGCGCGAGCCGTCGCGCGCCGCGAGCTCGGCCCGCAGCCGCTCGATCTCGCGCTGGCCGATCTTGTACGTCAGCGCCTGGCCCGGCCAGCAGATGTAGCGGTCGGTCTCGATGGTCGCGTCGGTTTCGGACAAGCCCGTATTCAGCAGGAAGTCGATGGACCGCTGGCGGTCCCAGCGCAGCGCGTGCAGCCCCGTGTCGACGACCAGCCGCGCGGCCCGCCAGGCGACCGCGTCGAGCATCCCGAATCGTTCCGCCTCGGATCGGAAGATGCCCATCTCGTCGGCCAGCTGCTCGCTGTAGAGGCCCCAGCCCTCGACGTAGGCGCCGCCGACCATCCGCGACCCGAGCCGGCGGAACGTGTTGAGGTCCGGATTTTCCATTTCCAAGGCGATCTGGAAGTGGTGGCCGGGAACCGCCTCGTGGTAGGTCGTCGTGGCGAGCTTCGTGTACGTCCGCGACGGCAGGTCATACGCGTTGACGTAGTAGATCCCCGAACGCGACCCGTCGATCGCCGGCGGGAAGTAGTAGGCGAACGGCGCGTCGCGCTCCTTGAACTCCTCGACCGGCCGAACCTCGCAGCCCGCGCGAGGCAGGCGTCCGAAGAAGCGCGGCGCGGCCGCCATCGCCCGCTCGATGTCCTCCGTGGCCCGCTCGATGAGGGCATCACGCGACGGCGGGATGTTCGACGGATCCGCGGTGAGCGAGGCGCGGTAGTTGTGGGTGTCGTCGCCGAACCCCGCGGCCTGCGAGATCTCGCGCCGCTGCGCCTCGATCTTGTCGAGGTCCTCGAGGCCGATTCGGTGGACGTCGTCGGGTTCGAGCTCGAGTGTCGTCCACGACCGAATCTGCGTTCGGTACAGCTTGTCGCCGTTGGGCGCCGACCACAGGCCCGGGTCGGTCCGGGTCGCCGGCAGGTACTCGTCGCGGAGCACGGCGAGGAACGCCGCGTCGGCGGGGTAGACGTGCTTCCGGACCGCGTCGCGGATGCGCTCGCGATCGGCCTCCGACGCGACCTTGACCATCGAGGGGACGATGGCCTGCTCGATCGGGATCTCGAGCAGCCGGTCGAGCTGGGCGACCGTTCGCTCGGCGACGATGCGTGGCGCTGTCAGCCCGTCGGCCAGGCCCTCGCGGAGGATCGCGGCGTTCGCCGCCATGAAGGCGGGGTAGGCCGCCAGCCGGGCGAGGAGCTTGTCGAGTCGCTCGGGGGTGTCGGCCGGCTGGAACTGGATGAGCTGCGGCAGCAGCGTCTGGGGCCCCGCCATCTGGTCGACGACGCGCAGCTCGTACAGCTTCTGGTTGTCTTCCTCGATGCCCAGCTCGGAAACGATTCGCAGCATGTCGCGGGTGATGCGGTCCTCGACCGGCAGCCCGGCCGGCGAGATGGCCGCCACGTCCTTGAGCGTCTGCTCCAGCAGCCGTCGCGCCTTGGCCCGGCCCGCCGGGCTGGGATCCTCGAGACGGTCGGCGTAGCGCTCGTCGCCGTAGGTCGTCGCCAGCGACGGGTTGAGCTCGAGCAGGTCCTCCCAGAATCGGTCGGCCAGGGCGTTGATGGGCGTCGCGGCGCCGCGGGGCGTCGCGGCGCCGCGGGGCGTGGCGGCGCGGCGGGGCGTGGCGGCGCGGCGGGGCGTCGCTCCGTTGCGGGACTGGGTCACCAGGGACCTCCGGGTTGGCTCGCCGGCACGGGGCGGGCAGGAAGCCGAGCGAATTGCCCGTAGCCTAGCGGCTACCCGACGAAGAGGGGCAGTTGCTGGCCGTTGCGGCGTTCGGCGGCCGGGTCCAGGCCCAGGTAGGGCTCGAGGGCGTCGAGCGTCAGCGGGTCCCCGGCGAGGAAGGCCCGCAGGTGGCCCCACTTCAGGACGTGCCAGTTCCCCTCCTCCATCGCGGTCCGCAGCAGGGGCGAGCGCTCGAGCTTGTAGCGGACGAGGCCGGTCCGCTCCGCCGGCACGACGAGGAAGCGAACGACGTCGTCGCTGGCGGGGATCCGGGAGTGGCGGCGCAGCAGGGTCTCGCCGATCATCGCGGTCCACTCCACCTCGAAGAGGAACGTGGCTCGACCCGGCACGTACCAGATGCAGTCGACCGATTCGAGGGCGTCCACGAAACCGGTCGCGATCTTCCGGACGTCCGCCGAGCGCTCGCTGCCGTCGAGCGAGTCCGCGAGTCGATGGTCGCCGACGCGGCGCGCCTGCTCGCGCAGCGCGATCCAGACGTTCATTCCCAGCCGATGGCCGCCGTCGGCCAGGGCGGCAAGCAGCAGCCCGTGCTCGTGCGTCCGGGCGAGCAGGTCTTCGGTGGTCGTGACCGCTTCGGTGGTTGTTGTGGTCGCCCGGTAGCTGTCGAGGCAGGCCCGGATGAGCGCCTCCTCGGGACGGTCGTGGCCCTGGAACAGGCCACCGATGCGGGCGAGGAACGCCGCCTCAGACGGGCTGCCGGAGGCGGAGAGCAGGCTGTACACGGCCCACTCGACGCGATCGGCCAGTGGCGACGCGGCCGCCTCGCGGTCGTCGTCGTGGGCGAGCCACCAGTGGTCCGGCGCGACCTCGACGAGCCGCCGGCGGTTCGGCCGGGCGAGCTCGTCGCGAATGATGCCGACCAGCCGATCGACGACGTCGGGTTGGCCGGGCCCCCCGCCATTGCCGCCGTTGGCGCCGTTGCCGCCGTTGGCGCCGTCCCCGCCGTCGCCGCCAGAGCCAGCGTTGCCACCGCCGGCGAGCAGCCGACGCAGGTGCCCCGCCCGGTCGAGCGCCACGACGATGTCGCCGAGCAGCGCCGCGGTGGGCGCCGGCTCGCCGCGCGCGCGGAGGATCGCGACCGCCGTTTCGGTGACCGTCCGCGCCGCATCCGTCGCCGAGAACGATCGCGCGTCGTAGCGCTCAGGCGCGGTGAACAGCCCCGGGCCGGGGACGAGATCCGGATCGCCGGCGCCGCCCGGAACCGCCGGCAACGCCACGTTGGCCCGGGTCCGCGGAGCCGGCGGCGGGGTGGCGCCTGGTGGGAGCAACTCGACCGCGCCCGGCTCGGCGTCCGCGACTCGGAACCCCGACGCGACGCCGCACAGCACGGCCGCGACCATGGCTTCGGGGCGCTCGTCGTCGAGCAACAGCACGACCCGTCCGTCCTTGCGCAGCAATGGCTCGACGGCCTCGAGCGACGGCCGAAGCGCGGCCGCTCCCGACCACCACGACGGCGTCGAGGACGCGCCCAGCAGCACATCGATCGGCACCAGCGAGGCGGCATCGCGGCCCAGTGCCCAGGCCGTCGCGTGGAACTCGAAGGCGATCGATTCGGCGCTTCGGCGCGGCGGGAACTGCGAGAGCACGAGCTTCAGTTGGGGGGCTCGCAGCTCCGCGAGGTCGCGCGCCTCCGCCGCGAGCGTCCGCCACGCGGACGCGCCGCCCAGCCGCACGACGGCCGAACCGGGCGTGCCCGCAAGGCTCTTGATGTCGTCGACGAACCGGGCCACGAATGGCGCCTCGGACTGGGCCTCGAGCCGCTGCACGAACGACCGAACAATGCGGAATCCGTCCTCGAAGGTTTGCCACGGACTGCGCTCGTGCCACTGGCCCGCGGCGGGCTGTTTGAGCTTGCCATTTGCGATGCGCAGCGGCGCGTTTCGGCGCGACTCCCCGTGCGTCGCGAGGCGGCTCGCGGGGAGCACCGCGTGCGCGAAGGCCAGCCGCATGGCGGCGTCGACCGCCAGCCCTTTGCCGTCGCCTTCGATCTGGGCGAGGATCGCGGACAGCGCCACGAGCTGGCGCTCCGTGTGGAGCGTGAGCAACTGCTCAGCGAGCGACGCATGAGGACCCGGGAGCGGGAAACGCCGGGCGAGCGTCTTGCGCGCCTCCGCAACGCCCTTTGCCGAGTGGGCTCGATCGGCATCGGTGGCGTCCACCGTCGCCTCGCGCAATTCCGAGCCGCTCCCCTGCTCGCGGCAGCCCGGGCAGCGGTAGTGCTTCAGGATCGGCTTGGGTTGCGCGTCACCGTCGCGCGCCGGCGGCGCTTCCCAGGTCACGTCCTCGGCGATGACCGCCCGGTCGCACGTCGCGCAGCTGGTCGCGTACAGGTCCGCGATCGCCAGGCGGAGGTTCGTCTTGCCGTGGGCCGTCGCGCCGAGGCGCTGGAACGCGGCGTCGAGCTGGCGGACGTCGGGCGGCCGAAGCACGACCTCTGCGACCAGCCGGGCCAGCGGGCCCGATTCGAACGACATCGTCTGACGATTTCGTTCGATGGCGGCGCGGGCGATCCATCCGCCGCGGGCGTACAGGTCGGCGACGACGTCGCCGGATTCGGTGTGCCGTTCGAGCCGCGCGACGACGGCCGAACGCGCGGGTGGCGGGGCGAGCCGATCGACGATCGGCAGCGACAGGCCGGGCTCGGACCCAACCGGGATCGCGCTGCGCGCCACCGCCGAATCCTAGTCGACGGAGAGGGCCGGTTGCCGGCGTATTACCCCGGGTATTAGCGCGACCGCTTCTCCGACAAAACGAGCACGATGCGCGGCGCCGCGAGCGTGGGG
>Ga0070697_100005148_pt1 | contig 10041 bp, 5 predicted proteins | sample KBSK1501metaG_FD_65475 | JGI IMG/M metagenome (GOLD analysis project Ga0070697, IMG submission 65475) | Corn, switchgrass and miscanthus rhizosphere microbial communities from Kellogg Biological Station, Michigan, USA - KBS K1-50-1 metaG | ecosystem: Host-associated > Plants > Roots >... | reverse complement strand
GATCGCGAAGTCCCGCCTGAGGTGGTACAGGCTGACGCCGTAGATACGTGGCGCGTTTTCGTCAGGTACGTCGCCCCGCATGAGCGTTTGATCGCCCAGCCGCACCCAGATCTCATTGCCTTGGAAGACGGCGCGCGGATTGCGTTTTTCGATTTTGATCTCGCGCAGCGTTTCCGCCTGCTGATTGGCGCCCGGGATCACGGCATCGCTGGCCCAGAGCATCAACACGCTCAGAGCCAGGGCGATGACGAGAAACGGGACGGAGACCCGGTAGAGGCTGATGCCGCTGCTGCGCATCGCGGTGATCTCGTTGTTCCGAGACAGGATCGAGGCTGTCAGCAGGGTGGACATCAGGACGGCAAGGGGTGTGATCTGGAAGAGGATGCCGGGACACTTCAACACAAAGTACCAGAGGATATGGCGAAGTTCGGCCTGGTAGCCCACGAACTTCCGGATCTTCTCGACAAAGTCGACGACCAGGTATACGACCGCCAGGCCGCCCAGGCACGTCGCAAACACCCGGAGGTACTCGCGCAGAAGATACGACATGAGGAGCGTCATCGGTGCCCTCGTATTGAGCTACATGCGCATGCGCTGGTGGAACAGCCAGACCATGACCAGGGCAAAGACGGCATCAGGGAACCAGGCGGCGGCGAAGGGGCTGAGGACGCGGGCTGAGACCCAGAAGTCGCCCATGACGCTCAGGACATAGAAGAGGACGATGACCAAAATCCCCACGGCGAAGCCACCGGCCCGGCCGGACCGTTTGACGACGATCCCGAGCGGCATCCCAAGGAGGCCGAACAGGATGGTGGAGACTGGGAAGGATAGATTCTTATAGTGGTCTTCCAGGAGCCGGAGGTAGTGCGGGTCTTGCCCGTGAGTCTCGGCGATCTTCTTACGGATTTCGAGCAGCGAGGGACGCGTTTCGGGTTCCGGAGCGAGGCTTTCAGTGAGGTCCAGCTTAAAATCGTAAGTGTTGAAGCGGATCGTCTGATACCGGGTGGGGTCCTTCGGATTCACATGGATGGTGCCGTCTTGAAGCGTCAGACCGAGCCGGTTGTGGAGGGGATCATTGACGAGAGTCCAGTCCCGGGCCACGATCAGCCGAGGCTCGCCGCTGGTCCGGGTATCTGAGATAAAGATTCCGGAGGGCCCGTTCGGCAGGCTGCGCTCGCCGATGTACATGACCACCTTGTTCGTCGGGGTGTTGAACACCCCTTCATCGAGTGCCAGCGACACTTGGTCTCGCAGCATGTCCAGCGCCATCTTCTTGAGAGACTGGCCCGTCCAGGGCTGGGCGAACTGGGACAGAGTGAGGGTCATCAGGAAAACCGCGAGCGAAAACAGCAGGACGGACGGGAAGAGCCGCCACGCGCTGACTCCCGTAGCGTGCAATGCGGTGAGTTCGCGGTCCGAGGACAGCCGGCTGAACGCACTGATCGATGCGATCAGGCAGCCCATCGGCAGGGTTAGGACGAAGAAGGACGGCAGCAGCAGGAGGAAGGTCTTCAGCAGAGGCAGGAGCCCCACGCCTTTGTTGATCAGGAGCTCGACGAGCCGGAGAATCTCCCGCGTCATCAGGATAAACGTCAACGCGCCGAGGCTCTGTGCAAACGGCATGCCGAGCTCTTGTAGGATGTACCGGTCGATCGTCTGCACGCGAAAACAGCGCTCCCGGCGACAGTTATACTGGAAGGCTTGGGGCAAAGCAAATTGCGGGGATGACCCACTTGACACTCCTGAGGGGCTGTGGTAGATGCACACCCGCAATTGTCCCGCTGATTCTTAGGGAGCTTTCTTAGATCGGGAGGCCCGACACGGTGAGTCTTGGGACCGTGGGGCTGGTGTGACGAAAGGAGGGCGGTGTGAAGAGCAAAGGCACTGTCAAGTGGTTTAACGATCGCAAGGGGTTTGGATTTATTCGGATGGATAGCGGACAGGACGTCTTTGTCCATTATTCGGCCTTACAAGGGGAAGGGTTCAAGAGCCTCAAGGAAGGCGAAAACGTCGAATTTGAGGTCGTAGAGGGCGCAAAAGGGCCACAAGCCTCGAACGTGGTGAAGGTCGCTTAAGCCCACGCAGGGCGTGGGGAAGCCACGCCTTGCCACCATATCCGCTCTGCAAGGGCCCATCCCCTCACGGGGGTGGGCTCTTGTCGTTTCTGGCCAGGTGCGATTCTTGACTTGATGGGTAGAGCCGCGCTAGGTTACGCAGGGCTGTTAACTCGAAGGGAGTGAGCGTGGCTCCTGAGAAAAAGGCTGCGAATACCGAGCGCGCTCGTCAGCTCGCGGATGCCGGCCAGTATGCCCAGGCCATCAAAGTCTGGCGCCAACTTCTCGACGGTTCCCCCAATGATGCGAATGTATACAACACCATCGGAGACCTCGCGCTCAAGATCAAGAACAATCCAGGAGCGATCGAGGCCTACCACAAGGGTGCCCGTTTATTCGTTCAGGAAGGCTTTCACCTGAAAGCCATCGCCGTCTACAAGAAAATCCTCAAGATCGAGCCAGATCGCGCTGAGATTTACACGCTGCTGGGCGACCTCAATGTCGTCCGTGGCCTGATGCACAACGCCGTCGCCGACTTCTTGTGCAGCGCCAAGCTTTTCCTGAAAGCGGGAAAAACCATGAACGCGCTCACCTTGTTGCGCAAGATTGCCAAGATCGACCCCCGGAACACGGATGTGCGCCTGCGCATGGCGGAGCTCTGCCTGAAGGAGAAGCTCAAGGACACGGCCATCGGGGAGTTCCTGTACGTTGGCAAGACCTATCAGCGTGAAGGTCGTGCGGCTGAGGCCCGCACGATCTTTGAAAAGATCCTCAAGCTCGCGCCAGGCCATGCGGAAGCCCGCCGCCGGTTGGACTCTTCTGATCAGCCTGAATTGGACGGGCCCGAGCCCTTCGCAACGGAAGCCGTTGGCATGACCGTCGCCGATGTGGTGCAGGGCGAGACGGTCGAAGGGGGCATCAAATTGAGCCTTCCGGAATCGACACTGTCGGCTCCCTTACAGCCCGCACCCGAAGCCCAGGGAGCACCAGGCTCCCTGTCGGAGGCCCGCTCCTTGCTTGCGAGAGGCGACCTCGCCAAAGCCGAGCGAATGGTCCGGGCGCTCCTGGTTGAAGATGCGGATCAACTCGATTACCAGGCGATCCTGGGGCTCGTCTATTTGAAGAAGGGCCAAATAGCGGCCGCCTACGACATCTTGTACCGTATCGCCCAGGCTTGGCATACCCAAGAGCGGCGTGAGGACGCGTCGGAGTTGATCGATGCTTATCTCATGGCGGAACCAGACGACAGCGATTTTCTCCAACTCAAGGTTCGAGTGACCCAAGAACCTGCCGCGGCCACGACTGAAAGTCCAGATTTACCGGTGATACCGGCGCCGGAAGAGAAGCCGGCCGTCCTCGAAGTGAAGCCGGCGACTCTGGATCAGGAGGTCGCGCCAAGTGCGGCGGCGGGGATACCTACGGGGGTCCTCGAGCCGGAGGTCGAAGCCCTCTTTCACGAATCCCGTCAAGGGAGCCCGGCGGCAGCGGGCGGCGACAAGTATGAGATGCATTATGATCTGGGGGTGGCCTACAAGGAAATGGGCCTCTTGACCGAAGCCATCGAAGAGCTGCAACTGGCCGCTCGCGGGCGGACGCGTTTCGTCGATGCGTGTGCCATGATTGCGGCTTGCTACAAAGCCCAGCGGCTCAGCACAACTGCGATCGGGTTGCTGGAGCGCGTCTTGGCCGATCCCCGGTGCGCGGGACCTGGGGGCCCCTACGTCAAGTACGATCTCGCCGTCCTGTACGAGGAGGGAGGCTTGACCGACAAGGCCGCTCGACTCTTTGCGGATATCCCCTCCGTTTTTGACGCCCAGGACCGTCTCGTTCGCCTCCAAGGAGGGCTTCCTCCTATGGAGCATTCTTCCGCCCAGACCAAGCGTCCAGCCTCGCTTCTGTAGGCCGCCACGGCCCCGCCGGCTTCCTTGACTTCATCGAGAAACGGATGCTAGAGTCTGTGCCATGACAAGGCATGACAGCGACGGTCATCCACGTGTCCGGCTCGCGCTGACCGCCGATGGTTCGGAACAACCGGGCGGGGGTACGACGGCGGAGCAATCTGACCTGCCACGCGCGCCGCGCAACGTCGCGCTCAAGATCGGGGATGGCAAGCTGACGCTCGACTGGGAGGCCGTTCCCGACGCCCTCTTCTACAACATCTACTATAAGACCACCCGAGGCGTGACCAAGGAAGGAAAGGAATTCGACCGGTTCCAGTACGATGCCGTCGGCATGGAACGGTTCAAGACCAAGATCGGGGTGACCAAGGAGAACGGAACCCTGATCGACACGGCCGCGCCGCCATACATCCACACCGACCTGGCGAACGGCATGTGCTACCACTATGTGGTCACGGCGGTCACGAAGAACGGAGAGAGCCCGGAATCCGAAGAAGTGATGGGGATCCCCGCCCCGTACGTGTGCGTCATGCACTTCGGGACCGAGGGGTATGATGACGGAGAGTTCAAGTCGCCCACCGGAATTGCGCTGGGCCGGGAGGGCCAAATCTACGTGGCCGACACTGACACGCACACCATCCAGAAGTTCGACAAGGAGGGGAAGTTCCTCACGCGCCTGGGCGACGAACCGGGCGACGCCGAAGGCCAGTTCTATTACCCCCGGGGCCTGGCCTGCACCTCCCAGGGCGACCTGATCGTCATTGACGCCAACAACCACCGCATCCAGAAATTCGACAAGGACGGGAACTTCCTGACCATCTGGGGCAAGTTCGGCTTTGCCTGGAAGGGCGCCTCGCAGGGGGTCTTCGATAATCCGTGGGGTGTTGGAGTCGACAAGGACGACAACGTCTACATCGCCGACACCCTCAATAATCGGGTCCAGAAGTACACGGCCGATGGGGAGCCGATCCTCATGTGGGGCAAGGAAGGCGCCTTTGAAGGGGCGTTCTTCTACTGCCGGGACGTCGCCGTCGATTTCGCCGGGAACGTCTACGTCACGGATGAGATCAATAATCGCGTCCAGAAGTTCGACAGTCGGGGAAATTTTCTGGCCAAGTGGGGCAAGGAAGGTAACGGTCCGGGGCAATTCAACGGCCCGTGGGGGATCGCGGTCGACGCGCTGGGTAACGTCTTTGTGACAGACACCGGCAACCACCGGATCCAGAAGTTCACGAGCAATGGCGCCTTCATCTGTCAATGGGGCAACCGCGGCAACACCTTCGGCCAGGTGAACTTCCCCTACGGGATCGCGGTCGACCGGGAAGGCTTCGTCTACGTCGTGGACAGCGGCAACGCCCGCGTCGTGAAGTTCGCGCCGGTGGAGGGCACCCAGTCCCTCGCGCAGGTACCGGCGGAGAAGGGCACGACAGAATTGTCGGCGCCCGCCGAATTGATCGCCAAGGCGGGCGACACCGAAGTGACTTTCAGCTGGATGGACGTGCCGGGTGCGGCGTCCTACAACCTCTACTACCACACCGAAGCGAACGTGACACCACAGACGGGGACCTGCGTCGAAGGCGTGGCCTCGCCGTACACCCACGGCGGGCTGGCCAACGGCACCACCTACTATTTCATGCTGACGGCGGTCAGCGCGGAGGGGACGCAGAGCCCGCCGTCGCCTGTCGTCGAGGCGACGCCCACGATGATCGACCTGGCCGCGCCGCAAAACCCCTACATGATCATCAACCACGGGGCGTTCATGACGAACCTCCCCGACGTGGTCCTGACGGTCTCGGCCAACGACGTGGATTCGGGGGTTGCCGGCTACTTCATCTCGGAGGCGCCCACCACGCCGACGGCGTCGACGCCAGGGTGGGTCGACGCGGAGCCGGTCGGCAAGTTCGGCGCCACGGTGCCCTACACCCTGTCGCCAGGCGACGGCAAAAAGACCGTCTATGTCTGGTTCAAAGACGGGGGCGGGAACATCTCCGCCCCGGCGACCAACTCCATCCTGCTCAACACGTCCGGCTATGTCTGTGTGAACATCTGGGGGAAGGCCGGCAGCGGCGCCCACCTTCTGCACGGCGGGGAATTTGGCACGCCCTCGTTCGGCCTGTCGTGCGACCAGAACGGTAACGTGTACGTCGTGGACACCGGCAACTGCCGGGTCCAGAAATTCGACAACGGAGGGAATTTCGTCCACCTGTGGGGTATGTTTGGAACCGCGCCCACGAACTTCCACAATCCCACCGGCATTGCCGTGGACGACAAAGGAGTCGTCTACGTCTGCGACACCAACAACCATCGGGTCCAGCGGTTCGATGCCAAGATGGGCAGCTACCTCTCCAAGTGGGGGCGGCAAGGCGGGGGCGAGGGGCAGTTCAACGCCCCGTGGGGGGTGGCGGTCGATAACACCAGGGGCTACGTCTACGTGGTGGACAGCGCCAATTTCCGCATCCAGAAGTTCGACCGCAGCGGCGAGTTCGTCATGTCCTGGGGCAGTTTCGGCAACGCGGACGGCCAGTTGTATTTCGCCCGCGGCATCGCGGTGGACGAAAACGACGGAGCGGTGTACGTCGTGGACATGGGCAACCATCGGGTCCAGAAGTTCGACACCAGCACGAACTTCCTCCCGCAGCTACTCTTGAAGTGGGGGACCAAGGGGCAGGAGCCCGGCCAGTTCTGGAATCCGTGGGGGATCACCGTCGATCGGGACGGCTTCGTGTATGTGACGGACACCGGCAACCACCGAGTCCAGAAGTTCGATCGGGACGGGAACTTCGAAACGCAGTGGGGCGGGTTCGGCGGCGCACGGGGGCAGTTCAACTTTCCCTACGGCCTCGCGGTGGACCGGCGCGGCGCGATCTTCGTGCTCGACAGCTCCAATTTCCGGGTGCAGCAATTCATGACGGCGGAGGAAGGGGAGTTGCAGTTGCGCGAGCAGGCCGAGGTGGCCGAGTCGGAAGCCTCCGCGTTGGAGGAAAAGAAGACGATCCAACAGGAAACCCCGGGCACGCATCTCTTGTCGACGCCGAAACCATAACGACATGCTGCAACCTTCCTTGCCGCTGGGACTGACCTTCGACGATGTGGCGTTGGTTCCTGCGAAGTCCTCCGTGTTGCCGGTCGAAACCGATACCCGCACGCGATTGACCCGCCGCATCACGATCAACATCCCCATCGTCAGCGCCGCCATGGACACGGTCACCGAGGCCCGGCTGGCCATCGCGATCGCCCGTGAGGGCGGCATCGGGATCATCCATCGGGTGCTCTCGGCGGCAGAGCAGGCCGCCGAAGTGGACAAGGTCAAGAAGTCCGAGAGCGGTATGATCCTGAATCCGGTGACGATCTCTCCGGACCACACGATCCGCGACGCGCACAAGATCATGGAGCAGTACCGGATTTCCGGCATTCCGGTGACCAAGAACGGCAAGCTCGTCGGCATCGTGACCAACCGGGACCTGCGCTTCGAGACGCGCATGGATCTCAAGATTTCCCAGGTCATGACCCGGGAGAACCTCGTCACGGCGCCGGAAGGTACGACGCTGGACAAGGCCCGGGAGATTCTGCACCAGCACCGGATTGAAAAGCTCCCAGTGGTCAACGACAGCTTCGAGCTCAAGGGCCTGATCACGATCAAGGACATTGCCAAGCGGATCCAGTACCCTGACGCGTGCAAGGATGAGCACGGACGCCTGCGCGTGGGGGCGGCGGTTGGAGTCGGGGAGGATGCCGAGGAACGCGCGGCGGTGCTCGTCAAGGCCGGGGCCGACGTGGTCGTGGTGGACACCGCGCATGGCCATAGCCAGGCGGTGCTGGACACCGTGCGCGCGTTGAAGGGCCGCTTTCCCGAGACGGAGGTCGTGGCCGGCAACGTGGCCACGCAGGAGGCGGTGCAGGATCTGATCGATGCCGGGGCGGACGCCATCAAGGTCGGCGTCGGGCCTGGCTCCATCTGCACGACGCGGATTGTGGCGGGCGCCGGCGTGCCGCAGTTGACCGCGGTGGCGGAGTGCGCGGCGGCGGCGGCCCGCGCGGAGGTGCCGATCATCTCCGACGGCGGGATCAAGTACTCCGGCGACGTGACCAAGGCAATCGCGGCCGGCGCTTCGTCGGTCATGATCGGCGGGCTCTTCGCCGGAACCGAGGAAAGCCCGGGCGAGACGGTCCTCTTTCAAGGTCGCACCTATAAGGTCTACCGGGGCATGGGGTCGCTCGGCGCGATGGAGCGCGGCGGACGCGACCGGTACGCGCAGAGGGATGAGCCGGCGCCAAAGCTGGTGCCGGAGGGCATCGAAGGGCGGGTCCCGTACCGCGGCACGCTCTCGGGAGTGGTGTACCAACTGGTCGGTGGGTTGCGCGCCGGCATGGGATACTGTGGGTGCCGCACCGTCGCCGAGATGCAGCAGAAGGCCCGCTTCATTCAGATCACCCAGGCAGGTCTGCGGGAGAGCCACGTCCACGACGTGATCATCACCAAGGAAGCCCCCAACTACCGGACCGAAGTTGAACCCTAGCCTGCTTCCAGATGCGATGGGGTCCGCACACGAGAGAATCCTGGTCCTGGACTTCGGCTCCCAGTATACGCAGCTGATCGCCCGCCGCATCCGCGAAGCCCACGTCTACTCCGAGATCCTGCCGTACAACGTCCCGCTGGCGCGGATCCTGGAACGCCGCCCGGCCGGTCTGATTCTCTCCGGCGGCCCCGCCAGCGTCTACGATCGAAAGGCACCGGGCATCCCGGCCCCGTTGCTGGATGCGGGGATCCCGCTTCTGGGCATCTGCTATGGGATGCAACTGGTGACACAGATTCTGGGCGGGAAGGTGGCGCGGGCTGTGCATCGCGAGTACGGGCCGGCCCCGCTGCAGGTCGACGACACCACGGACCTGTTCAAAGGGTTCGAGGGGGAGCGGGCGCACCCGACCGTCTGGATGTCGCACGGAGACCGCATCGAAGAGATGCCCCCGGGATTCCGCGCCATCGCGCGGACGTCGAACTCGCCGGTGGCGGCGATGAAGGCGACGTCGCCCGCGCGGCGGGTCTACTGCCTCCAGTTCCACCCGGAAGTTGCGCACACCGAGGGCGGAACGGCGATCCTGAAAAACTTTGTGCATGACATCTGCGGGTTGAAGCCGGATTGGACCATGCGTTCGTTCATGACGGATGCCATGGCGGCCATCCGGGATCAGGTAAGGACCGGGCGGGTGTTCTGCGCGCTCAGCGGCGGCGTGGATTCGTCAGTGGCCGCAGTGCTGACCCACCGCGCCGTCGGGGATCGTTTGACCTGCCTGTTCGTCGATCATGGTCTCCTGCGGCAAGGTGAGGCAGAGTTGGTCCGCGAGACCTTCGCCAAACACTTCAAGATGAAGTTGAAGTTTATTAATGCATCCGATAGATTTGTCAAAGCTCTTCATGGCGTCAGCCATCCCGAGCGCAAGCGAAAGCTCATCGGCCGGCTGTTCATCAAGGAGTTCGAGGCCTTTTCTCGCAAGGCCGGCGAAGGCGACTGGTTGGTCCAGGGTACGCTCTACCCCGACGTGATCGAGAGCGTGAGCTTCAAGGGCCCGTCCGCGACGATCAAGACCCACCATAATGTGGGGGGGCTGCCCTCGCGCATGCGGTTCAAGCTGATCGAACCCCTGCGGGAACTGTTCAAGGATGAAGTGCGGGAACTTGGGCGCGAGTTGGGGCTGCCCGACGAGATCGTCTGGCGCCAGCCGTTCCCGGGGCCGGGCTTGGCGATCCGCATCCTCGGGCCGGTCACCAAGGAGCGGCTGGCGACCGTTCGGGCGGCCGACGCCATCGTCGAGCAGGAAATCCGCAAGGCGGGCTATTACCGGAAGATCTGGCAGGCCTTCGCGGTCCTGCTGCCGGTGAGAACCGTCGGCGTCATGGGCGATGAGCGGACCTATGAGAACGTCGTGGCCGTGCGCGCGGTGAGCAGCGTGGACGGCATGACGGCCGACTGGGCGCGGCTTCCCGCCGAGGTGCTGGCATCCGTGTCGACGCGGATCATCAATGAAGTGAAAGGCGTGAATCGGGTGGTCTTCGACATCAGCTCGAAGCCGCCGTCCACTATCGAATGGGA
>Ga0070697_100005146_pt1 | contig 10043 bp, 6 predicted proteins | sample KBSK1501metaG_FD_65475 | JGI IMG/M metagenome (GOLD analysis project Ga0070697, IMG submission 65475) | Corn, switchgrass and miscanthus rhizosphere microbial communities from Kellogg Biological Station, Michigan, USA - KBS K1-50-1 metaG | ecosystem: Host-associated > Plants > Roots >... | reverse complement strand
GCCTTGTACTTCCGATGTGGCCATGAGTATCCTCGCCTGATAGGTGCGTCCGTCTTCCGCGTACCAACGGTTCGTCAATCCAAGGATGAGGAATACAATTTACAAGTTTGAGAAACAGTATACCTGACGAGGAGCAGTTTTTCCAGGAAACTTTGTCCCAGTGCTCACATTGGAGGGCAAGTGCTTACGTCGGAGGGCCAAACCTGCTCACTTGGTACGGCATTTACCAGTTGAATGTGGGGCGGAACACCGGTGTTGGGAGCATTGAACGCTTCGGAGAGCGTGAAGGCTCCATTGGTGTCGCTGGCCAGCAGCTTGAAGGTACACAAGAAGCCTCTGGCACGATACGTCTTTCCCTGGCTAGGGAGGACATGTTTCGGTTGGGCATGTGGGGTCGTGCTCATGTGGGAGAAACCTCCTTCTCTGCACTTTGTAAGACATTCGTCTCTTTGTAAGACTTGTATCTCATGTCGAGATAGTAGTATAATAACCTCCAAAGGGACATCTGTCAAGAGGAAGGAGAAGGAAATTCCCTTCGATCTTAGGCACGCGAGGTGTGCAGCACGGAAAAGGCAGTATGCAAACAGAGGAGGACCTAGCATGGCCAGCAACACGAGTTGGGAAGAGGAAGGACGCATCAATCAGAAGCGGCGCACCCGCGCGGCGGTCTTAGAGGCAGCCAAGCAGTTGCTGCGCGAGGGACAGACGCCCTCGGTGGCCGAGGCGGCCGATGTCGCCCGTGTCTCGCGAGCCACAGCCTACCGCTACTTCCCCACCCAGGAATACCTGCTCTCGGAGGCGTCATTGGAGAGCGCCAAAGCGGATATCAATCACCTCCTCGAACGGTCTGCGCCCTCCGATGATCCAGCGGTGCGGCTGGATACCCTGGTCCAGGTCCTTCAGCAGGTCACGCTCGAGCAGGAAGCGGCCTTTCGCACCCTCCTGCAACTCTCTCTAGAGGCGCACGTCGCAGGAGGGCAGAAGCGCGAAGCGACGCAGGAGAGGCTGCGGGGAGGCCGGCGGATCGGCTGGATCGAGGAGGCACTAGCCCCTCTCAGCAATCCCTTCGAGAAGGACCCGGCCACCCTCAGACGGGTGGTAGCTGCACTCTCGCTGTGCATGGGTATTGAGGCGCTGGTTGTGCTCCAGGACGTATGTGGCCTGGAGGCGGCGGAAGCCGTCGAAGTGTCGCGCTGGGCGGCTCAGGCGCTGCTGCAAGCTGGGCTGCGTGAAGCGAAGGCATCCTCGCTGCAACAGCCAGCAGCGAGCCACCAGGAACCAGACCGAGAAGAGGATGTGGGCACTGGACGCAGTACAAGTCTCTAAGGCGAAAAACGGGACAGACTCTCAATCACATCGTATTCTCAACCAAGCAGGCGATTATCGAGATGCCGCTGAGATGTACAAGTTACTTTTTCCGCGCTAAACGCTTTTTTCGCGTACTTTTTCTACGTTGACCGTAGAGTCATTCCACGATTACAGTCGGCATTTGCGACTCTTTACGCTCATTCTATTCCATGATAACAAGAGACCGCACATGTGTTGTGCTGTCATTTTACCCATGGTTTTGCAGATTCTGCAAGACTGTGCTTCCTATTTCAGACTGCAAAACTATGCTTCCCAGCAAATATTCAAAAATAGTAGATATTTGTCGGGTCACAGAAATTTCTAGAGAACCGGTCGAGAAATCACGCAGCCTCCTGAAGCTCAGGAGAGAGATGCACTCACTTGAGCGGGAAAGCAGGCAGTGCTTGGGCTAAGCCACGTATCAGCACGCTTGTCACCTGGCTCGCCAACTCTTCTGGGGGCGAAACCACCTTCTGCTCGTCCCATATGTTGGCTCCATTTAACGTTGGGGTATCTTTCCAAAAAGCTGTGATACTATCGTGGCCCCTCTGCCCTGATAAGTAAGACCTGCCCAGAGACGGGAAGAATTTCTGAACGACCAGGCTCCTTGTCGTCAGCAGTGGCTCTCGGCAAGGCGAGCGATATAGCTCGTCAGGCTCTCTATAAAGGAGGTTCCCAGGCCCGCGGGCCGCATATGATAAAGCTCGCTCCTCGTCGGGAAAGACGCGTGATTGTCTAGCGTCCATTCTTCAAATTGCTCAGAAAAAGGTATCTGTGTCTCCAACATATTTCCCGAATTTCACTTACTATAACCCAGATCTTCCAGTATTTTTTTCCATGGAATATATGCCTCTAAGTAAAAAATGGGAGGATTTACACAGGATAGATCAATAAGCTTTAACACTTGGTGAAGACTGGGGTATTTTTGCTCGGCATGAATAGTAAGTACAGCGCGTTGAACCTTGTCCTGAACCCTTTGTTTTCTCAATTCACTGTGAGCCTTCCGGTAAACCTGCCCACGGACAATTATCTTCTGACAGATCTCAGGAAAAAACCGCATAAGTGTTCGAACCGGGTAGCCAAGGCTCCTAGCCACTGCGGATAGCGATTGCGGTGCGCTGTCCGATGTCAGTTCTTTTTCCAATGCTGCTTGTAGAGCCTCAATATCAAACGACTGGATCAATCGCTTCTCTAAGGTACTTCGCAATTCAGGAAAATGATGGTGGAGTTTATTAATTGACCAGCCAAAGTGTTTGGCTATCTCTTGTTGCGTAGTCGCAGGATCAGCATCCTTTAAGAACGTTTCTAATTTCTGCTGTAAATCCTCGCTATTACGCTTTTTCATGCTGATAGCTCGTGATAATTCGGGAAAATGCTTATAAAGAAACGTAGGATGGCGATACCCCAGACGCTGGGCCACTTCCTGTATAGACGGAAAGGGCTCTTCGTCGTTGGCTAATATCGCTTCCAGAGCCTGGCGTAATTCCTCCAAACTCATGAGCTTTTGCCGATTAAATTTGTACTTTCGGTGCCTTTCAGCAATTGCACGTGATAATTCAGGGAGCCGCCGATAAAGAGATCTTTCGCTGCGATATCCCAGGCGCTGAGCCACCTCCGGAACAGAGGGCGGAGGATCTTCATTACTGGCTAGCACAGCTTCTAGAGCCTGGCGCAGTTCCTCCAAACGTCTTCTTTCTTTAGCGTTAGAATCCTGATCTTCACACCTTACGGCTATAGCATGTGCAAGTTCAGGAAACTGCTCATAAAGAGGTCCTTTGCTGTGATACCCCAGGCGTTGTGCTACCTCTTGAATAGACGGAAAAGGATCTTCATTGCTAGCCAGCACAGCTTCCAGAGCCTCTTGTAACTCACCCGAACTCATTCTCTGCTTGTAGTTAGAATGATATGCTCGATATTTTGCGACGATTTTACGGGTGAGTTCAGGAAAGCGCCCGTACAAGGATGTCTCGCTACGGTAGCCCAGACTACGAGCGACTTCTTGAATAGAGGGAGGCGGTTCCTCTTTGCTTTCCAGTATAGATTCTAGAATTTGTCGTAATTCCTCTGAATTCATGACCGCTCTCTTATCTGGATTATAGCTCTGATATTTTGCAACAATTGCATGTGTGAGTTCAGGAAATCGGCTATAAAGAGCACTTACACTACGATATCCCAAACGCAGAGCTACCTCCTGAATGGAGGGCGGGGGCTCCTCATCACTTGCTAATATTGTTTCCAGGGCCTGCCGCAACTCCTCCGAACTCAACCTCTTTTTAATGTTTAAATTGTACTCCTGACGCTTGGTCACAATCGCATGTACAAGTTCCGGAAATCGACTGCGAAGGGGACTTGCATTACGATATCCTAGACGAAGCGCTACCTCTTTGAGAGAAAGAGGCGGCTCTTCGTCGCTGAGCAATATAGATTCCAGCGCTTGCCGCAATTCCTCTGAACTCATGGGTTCTCTTTGGCTGAGATTGTGTTTTTGATACCTTACCGTAATGGCATGCGAGAGGTCAGGGCACCGATGACGAAGCGTGCTAGAGTTGCGATATCCCAATCGAGAAGCCACTTCCCGGATAGAGAGGGGAGGCTCTTCGTCGCTGGCTAATATCGCTTCCAGAGCCTGGCGCAATTCCTCCAAACTCATGGGTTCTCTTTGGCGAGGATTATGCTTTCGATATTTCGTCGCAATTGCTCGCGAAAGTTCCGGGGCCCGGCTATAGAGCGGGCCTACGCCACGATATCCCAGGCGCTGCGCTACTTCTTTAATAGAGGGAGGTGGCTCTTCATCGCTTGCCAGTATCGTTTCTAGAGCTTGTTGTAATTCATCCGAACTCTTTTTTTGATCGGGATGAGGGTTTTGATATTTTTGATGCTTTGCCGCAATGGCATAAGTGAGCTCAGGGAACCGCTTGTAAAGCGTACTTTTGTTACGATATCCCAGGCGCCTGGCTACCTCTTTGATGGAGGGAAACGGTTCCTCATCACTAGCGAGAATTGCCTCCAGAGCCTTTTGTGTTTCTTCAAAGTCAGGGTATATCTTTTTAGGCTCTATATCAAGCTCACGATTCAGCTTTTTGTGCTCTTCAGAAATCGTAAGAAATACGCCATCTACTTCTCTAAAAAAGATTTGCCGAAGAGATGCATCTTGAAGGTGGCATATTTGCAGTAGTGTACTCATCCGTGGGATTTCTAACCCTTTTTGCCAAAGAACTACTGTCGGAACAGATTTTCTATTGAGCAAGCGTGTTAAGGAAACGGCCTTTTTAACGGGCATACGACTAATCAGGGAGTTTATTGCTAGAACGAGATCCTCTTTTTGCAGTGGAGAAGATAAACAAGGAGCTACCTCCAGCAATTCTCCAATAGCAGTGGCATTCCAAACTGCCTGCTCCAATTTCTCATTGATTATAGTCTCAGGAGGAGTGACATCAACATCTGCTACGTTACCAAGCCAATGATTACAATATGGGCAATAGCCTAATCTACTACGAGAATGGAGTATAGGTATAGGTTTTTGGCATTGTAGAGAAGGGCATCTTTCATTGAGAATTCGTTTGTGATGTAGACATACTCGGACCACTTTCAATGACCACAATAAGGGATTGTAAATTGTCTCTTTATTTATGTGCCATTCCTCATAACATAGCGGACACCAGGCCTGGCTTGTGCGGAAAATCCCGTATTTAGATATTACGTTTGCCCAGGGTAGCATAGTGAGGAGCTGAAGGTCTTTATACAGGGTTAATTTCTCCAATGCACGCACACCGCTTGTGGCCATGATGCTCATTCCATTCAGCGCCTGCGCATTACCTAACAATGCTCCATATGAAAAAAGCGCTGGCGCTCCCACTTCGCCTGTCTGAGTCAAAAGCGGTAAGACTTCGCTTATGGCCAGATCCCTTAGAGATATACAATGTGCCTCAGCAAGCCGAAGCATGTAGCTTGTCAAGCTCTCCACACCAGGTGTGTCGATACCTATAGGCTCTAAATGATAGAGACGACTGCGAGACGGTAGGGGCGGAACGGTTACATCCCATTCTTCGTAATTTTCCAATGGATTGCCTCCTCAATAACTTTATTTTCATTTTCACTTCAACGGTGGTCCCCCTGTCCTATCCCGTTGAGTCTTGCGCCGGAAAGGCCGCGCTGCTTCATTTCGTGGCTTTCGTAGCGGCTTCGGCGGCACTTCTTGGGTAGAAGTTTCTCCGGGCAATTCCTGATTAGCTTCATCAGTAATTTTGCTTTCTCTACTGTCAGGAACTGGCTTTAATCCTTCGCCAGTTGCAACTGAAATATCCACCGCGGTTGATGATGTCTGGTTAACTTCGCTGGACCTTTCTCCGGGCTGGCCAGGTTGCGGCAGAACCGGTTCGGAAGGTGTGTCTTTGCCGGGCGTTGTATCAGGCTGAGGTGTCTCCTGGGATCTTCTTTTAGAGGGTAAGCCGAGCATTTTTAGTAAATCTTCGTGTTGCTTGGGTTTTGGAGCCAAATTCTTCTCGCCTTCATAAGCCTCAAGCATCATTTCGTAACTCTCAGCTTCGGTAAAAGCGTATGTTTTTATGTGCTTCCAAGTTAAGGCCTTCGCATCCGTCCACAATGCAGCACGGACCGCCCTAACAAGCATCAGGCGAAGATTACCAACACACCCGATGGATCGTTGGTAGCAAAACTCCCAGTGTTTGAGCAGTATATCGGTTTCTTTGGTGAATGGTAATGCATCTTGAAATGTTCTGAGAACATTCTGGAATTGTGAGAGTTCTTTTTCGGAACTGCGATAGCGCGGGAAATGAATATCTAAGCTTCTACCGATGAGTTGAGCACTTAGCTTGAGTAGAGGAATCAACTCATATGTGCCTATTAAGACGATTGGTATTCCAATCTCCTCGGCGAGAGATTTAATGCAATCTAGTTGATTTTGCAACTGGGCACCACTTATTTTACCAATATGTTGTGCTTCATCAACAAAGATAGCTACTGGCCGTCGCCGCTTTGCAGTTGTCACAAATGAAGCACGCAACGCATCTTTAGTGCCTTCTGGTGGTTTACGTTTAGTTGGAACTTTATCCACATTTGGAAAGATCATTTTCTCCTCATCGTCGTCCGTATCGTAAATGATTTTGTGTTCAAGCAGAGGCTCATCAAAGGCTACAAGGCCAACCTGGAAAAAATCTCTCCAACTAAAAGGTCCACTCAGAGGAGGTCTTGGAACCATACTTAAAACGGGTGTACGCTCTCTGTCCTGGTCTAAAAGAGGAAGCGCCCCAAGCACGATTGACCTTATTACATGATTTTTCAAGGTAGTCTTTCCCACGCGTGCCGGACCATAAACATTGATGAGAGAGGCTCCACCAGTTTCACTAATTGCCTCGCGCAACTTTTTGTCGGCCTCTCCTAAATGAGGATGAGCTATGGTGCGCTTGAACGACTTCAGACGCTCTTCTTTTGTCATCTTAGAATATTGCGCCCTATCAAATGGCTTCTCTTTGTTCTCCATCACTCGTAATCTCCATATATCTCTGCATCTTCCGGCTTACCATCCTCACTATCCTCCTCATCCTCGTCATTTTTTTGCATATCCTGCATATCCAGGGATAAAGCCGGAACTTGAAAAAGGGAAAATTGATCTGAGTAACTTGGATCAATAATCTGGAGAATGTCACGAGACTCTGCATCGCGTAGTCTCTGGATTCCCAATAATTCCTCTGCCTCTACAGAAGCCAGAAACTCTGCAATATGTTTGATTCTAATTTGATACTGTTGAGCGGAAACAGTTTGCCTTCTGCGCAACTCGGCGGAAATTAATTGCAACTCACGCTCTGAATGATTGCGTAGTATCATACGGTTCGCAGCAGTACATGAAATCCACTCCCCTTTTACAAGAGCAAATACACGGCTGATGTCAAATGGGTCATAACGAATCTCTACGTCTGTTCCCACTACCTCAGAATCCCTAAACTTCTCGGACCAATAGAACTCATAATGAACCTGCACCCCTTTTCGATAAATCACTTTTGCCATTGGTCTCTCCGGTGCCGGTAAAGTCATCATAAGGAATTTCTTATCGTAGTCAATTTCACGGTAAGGACGTACTCCACCCAAAGCCATTCCAGCCTCGTATTCTTCACGGGGCGATTGTTCAAGTGTGGAATGGAAACTGGTGTCGTAAACATCGTAGCACCATTGGCAGAGTCGTCGATAAAACGCAGAAAGCGTCCAAACAGCTTTATTTCGCGGATCAACCGATTGCGTCATTTCGCGAACCTGTTTGCTCGCCTGGGTATTACCTAGCAAGTTATAGATGAAGCTGGTGTGCGTCGTCCCAAAGAGTCTCTCGATCGGTGACCCAGCTCGGGGTTCAGCGGGGGGCCGTTCAAGCTTCGTGATATTGTAATACGCTAGAAGTGACTCGAAATAAGTGCTGTTAAAATCAGCTCCGCCATCCACTACCAGGATTTGCGGTAGTCGCTTATAGCGCCGTACGCACTCTCGTATTACCATCATATCAGAACGATGACTAGGAGGATCGTAAGACAAGTATACAGCCAGAGTACGGCGCGAATATGCATCGACCATGACAGTTTCCCACGGTTTGCCCAGCACTTTTTTAGTCCTCGAACTGACTAATTGGATATCAGGCTGACCATGATCAAGATGAACAATCTGCCAGGGAAAATCGCCGTGACGTGGTGTACTGTATTCAAGAAAAAGATAAGGTACCTCCACCTGATAAGCAGCACGCCGTCCTTTGCGCTTTAACGTTTGCTCATAATCGCCTCGTTTTGCAATCTCCTTGCAATACGTTTTATAGGTTGGAGCATGTATGCCATTTTTCTCGCAATACTTCGCCATCTGTCCCCAAGAATGCACTTTCGATTTTTGTTTGTCGGTTTCATAATCATTCACAATATATTTCTGCATCGCCTCTAGAGAGGCATCTGGCAATTTACGCTGGGGGTTACCACTACGCTGATAATGGGTGATCAGCCCGAGATATCCATGGCCATACTCGCGCTCGGCCTCTTCATGTTTTACTTCCCAATCGCGAAGGGTACGATATGGTGTGCCAAGTTGTTGAGGAGTTTCACCTGAGCGGTATCGTTGCAAAAGCCGGTATCGCGCGTTCCCTTCCTCGAGGTCCTGCTTAGTAGCCCTTGCCAGGATAGTTACTTCCTCATCATTTATCCCACCTATCCTTGTCTGTCCTTTTTGTATGGGTTGAGTAATCCTGTTGCGAGATACCAAGGCATAGAACTCTTCCCGATTAACCTCAATCCAGTCGCCGCTATCAGAACGCATCGAGACTACAGTATCGCCTTGATTAAAAATAGTCCATGCTCGACCATCCCAAACAATTCTTTCGCCTATTCCGACCACAACAGGACCAGGATTAGATGGTTGATAGGGCGACTCGGACAGAATAAGGTAAGCTTGGGCCATAGCTTCATCGCGAAAAACGTGGACATACTGGCTATCTGCTAGAGGTGCAGCAAACAAATCAATATAAATGTGTTTGAGCCCACATTCCGCAGTTTGATTGACAGTTTTTCGGAAAATTGGTAGTGTGGAGTCCACTACAGTGGAGGACTCCAGATGACAACAGCAGAAAACTACATCAATGAGCGCCTCGACCACCTGGGGATTGTGGCGGGCGTGTGCCAAGAGATTGGTCTTGCGGCGTGGCTGGATGCCCACGACCCCGGCAATCGCCAACAAGTGAGTGTGGGAACAGCAACGGTTGCGATGATTTTGAACGGATTGGGCTTCAGCAATCGACAATTGTATCTGGTACCGCAGTACTTCGCGAACAAACCGGTCGAGCACTTGCTGGGTACTGGGATCAAGGCCGAGATGCTCAATGACGACTGTCTGGGTCGCACGCTGGACTGGTTGTATGCCCACGACCCGACGAAACTGTTTGTCGGGATCGCCAGCCAAGCGCGGCAGGTCTTTGGCATCTCAGCCCATCAGGTGCATGTAGACACGACCTCTTTCTCGGTCAGTGGAGCGTACAGCAGCGCAGGTGAGTGGGTGGAAGAGCCAGGCAAGACAGCAGAGGCCATGGAGGCCCAGACGGCACTGATCGCGATCACGTATGGTTATTCGCGCGATCATCGGGAGGATCTCAAACAGTGGATGTTGGCCCTGGCTACCACCCATGATGGGGATGTCCCGCTGTTCCTGCAACCGCTTGATGGCAACAACAGCGACAAAGTCAGCCTGCTCGCAGCAGTCCTGGCCATCCAGAAGCAATTACAAGAGGCGGATGCAGAACCAAGTGTGTATGTGGCCGATAACGGCATCTACAGCGAGGCGAACATGCGGCAGTTGAACGCAGCAGGGGTGAAGTGGGTGAGTCGGGTGTCGGAAACGTCCACTGAGGCCAAAACGGTGCTCCAAGAAGGCAGTCAGGACTGGCAACGGTCCGAGGATGGCAGCATCCAGTGGTATCGTCGGGTCATGTCCCTACCACAGGGCAGCGAACGCTGGGTCATCGTGCGCACCCAAGCCAGCCAGCAGCGAGCACAGGCTGCATTGCAACGGCAGGTCAGCCATGCACAAGCCAGTTGGGAGAGCAAGTGCTGGCATCTGGGCACGCGGCGCTTTGCCTGTGAAGCCGATGCGCGGGCGGCCTTGGAGCGTGAACTGAAAGGCAAACCAACCTGGTTGGAGCTTCACCATGACGTCCTCGC
>Ga0070697_100005144_pt1 | contig 10044 bp, 8 predicted proteins | sample KBSK1501metaG_FD_65475 | JGI IMG/M metagenome (GOLD analysis project Ga0070697, IMG submission 65475) | Corn, switchgrass and miscanthus rhizosphere microbial communities from Kellogg Biological Station, Michigan, USA - KBS K1-50-1 metaG | ecosystem: Host-associated > Plants > Roots >... | reverse complement strand
CCGCGAGCAGCATGTCTGCCTCGAGCTCGCGCGCCGGCAGCAGCTCGGCAGGCGTGACCGGCTGCTTTTCCGTGACGTCCTCGATGTCGGCCGCCGCCTTCGCGTCCTTCAGCGCCACCGCGGTATCTCCCGCCGCAAGCTCCCGCCACGCGGTGACCACCTGCCGCTTGATGTCCACGACCGTCGCCCAATCGTTATCCCCGCGGCGCATCATATCGGCCTGGACCCGTGCGAGCGCGGCGATTTCGACGCCGGCGCGCGCGGTATCGCCAAGGCGCGCTGCGCCGATGCCGCGGGTGAAGTGGGCGAGGGCCGCGCCGATCGTCAGCTCGGCGGCGCGCACCGGCAATCGTGACGCCGCCGCCCAGTCGCTGCGTTCGAGCGGCAGCCGTGCCTCCATCGCGATCTGGTTGTAGTTCGCGATGAGCGCGTCCGAAGCGATGGTCGCGGTCACCAGGTGCTGCGCCGTATCGACGGTAGCACGGGCCTCGCGGTCGCGGCCCTGCTGCAGATACGCGTACACCATGTAGTCGAGCGCGTGCAGCCGCTCCGGCGCGACCGGTTGTTGGTGGGCGCGGGCGTACTCGAGGCCCGCTTCGAAGGCGCGAGTGTTGGCGGTGATCGTTTCGTCCCAGAGGCCGAGTCGGACGAAAATGTGCGATGGCATGTGCTGCGCATGGGGGGCTGAGGCCGCGATCTCTGCGTAGCGGCGCGCCGCGTCGAGGCCGAGCGCCGCAAGCCGCGGCGAGTCGTTGGCGTGGATGATGTAATGCGCGAGACCGGGATGCTCCGGGAAGCGCTGGAATAATGGATTGAGGATCGCGGCGGCGCGTTTCTGCCGCGCCAACGTCGTGTCGGTCTTGGGGGCCGTTTCCACCAGGGAAAGCGCGTAGTAGATCGCCACTTCCGGATCGGCCGGGAAGTCGTGATAAACGCGCGCCAACGTATCGGAGTACGCCTGCAAGCGGCGTGCGTTGGAGACCGAATCGGAGCCGCGATACAGCGCCGCGCCCGCTGCGAGAAAGCCGCGTTCTCGCGCCGTCGCGGCACCCAGCGCAAGCGCGCGCTCGGCGAACGCCGCGCCGCGGCGCAACGGCTCACCCTTGCCCGCGTTGCCGCCCGGCCCGCCCGCGAACGGATTGCCCCACGCGGTGAGGGCCATGCCCCAATACGCCATCGCACAGGTGGAGTCCGCATCCGCCACCGCCTGAAACGCCGCCGGGCCCTGTTCCCACCAGAACGAATGCAGGATCGCCATCGCACGAGTAAAGCGCTGCTGCGCGGCAGCGTTGCAGGAGATCGGGAAATCCACGCGTCCCAGCTGCTCAACGGACCGGCCGTGCTCGTGCTGTGCCAACAACGGGGGAGCGAGCAGCGCTGCTGCGAGCGCGGCGAGACAGGTCGTGCGTGTCATGGACGGCTCCGCCAGTAGAGGAAGGCCGGGATGCCGAGCGCGATGAGCCCGGCCCCGATCGCGGCGTTCTTGGGATTCGATGCTACCGCACTGAAAACGACGTACGCCGCCGCCAGGACGAAGAGCGCCGGTGTCACCGGATAGCCCGGCACGCGGAAGGCCGTCACCGGCTCCCGCGCTCTATAGATGAATAGGCCCGCCACACACAGGCCAAAGAAGATCCAGTCTCCGAACGTGACATAATCGACCAATTGACCGAACGTCCCGGTCAACGTCAACGCGACGGCAAAAACCCCGAGGGCAGCTATCGCCGCGGTCGGCGTCTGATACCGTGGATGCAGCACCGCGAAGCGGCGGAAGAACACGCCGTCAGCCGCCATCGCCTGCAAGACTCGCGGAGTCACGAGGATCACGAGGTTCAGAAATCCGAACGTCGACATCGCGATTCCGGCGGCGATGATTGTGCCGCCCACCGGGCCGAGGACTGCTCGCATCGTGTCGGCCGCCGGCGCCGTGCTCGCCGAGAGTCCCTCGATTCCCAGAACGCGCAGGTATGCGACATTCGTCAGCAGATAGACCGTCACGACGATCGCCACGCCCAGCACGAGTGCTCGCGGTAGATTTCTCTCGGGGTCGACGATTTCCTCGGCGATGAAGTTCGTTTGTTGCCAACCGCCATAGGTAAAAAGGATCGGCACAAGAGCGGCTCCGATTGCTCCGATAGGAGAGGCGACGGTAAGGGACGGTAAGGGGCGGTACGGGGCGGTAAGGGTGAGCCCGGCGCCGATAAGCATCGCGAGGGCGACGAGCTTCAGCACGGTGAAAATGTTCTGCGTGATCGCCGCGGGACGCACGCCGACGTAGTTGATGGCGGTATGGAACACGATCGCGCCCACGGCGAGCGGCACCGAGAAACGGTGCGGCAGACCGAACAGCGTGAGCGCGTAGTCGGCGAAGGTGACGGCAACGGCGGCAATCGCCCCGGTCGCAATGACCAGCACCAGCGTCCAGCCGTAAAGAAAAGCGGGCAAAGCGCCGAACGTCTCGCGCAAGTAGACGTAGCCGCCGCCCGCGCGCGGGCGGCGCTGGCCCAACTCACCAAAGCAGAACGCGCCGATCAGCGCCACGATCCCGCCGATCACCCAGGCCAGCAGCACCAGTCCCGGAGACCGCAGCCGCTCGGCGACGGTCGCCGGCGTGCGGAAGATCCCGCCGCCGATGATGCCACCGACCACGGCCATCGTTCCCGAGAACAACCCCAGGCGCCGAGCGTATGTCGTCATGGAACACCTAACTAGCGCCTTCTCGGTTTGTCCGCCACGTTTGACTCAACCTCTCCTCCTGAGGCCTGCCTATGCCCGCGTTTTCCCTTCTGGTGAATGGTCGGCGGAGAACTGTTGACGCGGCGGCCAACACGCCGCTGCTCTGGGTGCTCCGCGACAATCTCGGTCTCACCGGCACCAAGTTCGGCTGCGGCATCGCGCAGTGTGGCGCGTGCACCGTGCATCTAGGCGGTGACGCGGTGCGCTCGTGTGTGCTGCCCGTGTCGGCGGTCGGCACACGACCCATCACCACGATCGAAGGCCTGAGCGCCACGTCCACGCACCGCGTACAGAAAGCGTGGATTGCCGAGGACGTCCCACAATGTGGTTACTGCCAGTCGGGCCAAGTCATGGCCGCGGCGGCGCTGCTGCGACGCTCGACCACCCCGACGGACGCTGAGATCGACGCGGCGATGACCAACATCTGCCGCTGCGGCACTTACCAGCGCATCCGGGCCGCGATCCATCGCGCGGCGAAGGAGGCCTGATGCAACGGCGCGCGTTTCTTCAAGTGGCCGGCACGGTCGGTGCCGGACTGGTGATTGGGTTTCGGCTTCCCGACCGCGATGGCGTAGTCCCATTTGCACCGAACGCCTGGCTCCGGGTCGACACCAATGGCACGGTCACCTTCACGATCGACAAGTCCGAGATGGGCGAAGGCAATCATACCGCGCTAGCGATGATTCTCGCCGAGGAGCTGGACGCGGATTGGTCGAAGGTGAAGGTCGGAGCGGTGCCCGACAATCCGGCTGGATGGTCTCGCCGGATGTCGACCGGCGGCAGTACGAGCGTGCGCACATCGTGGGACATCCTCCGCAAGGCGGGTGCGACGGCGCGCGCGATGCTCGTCGCCGCAGCTGCGCAGACCTGGGGCGCCGAGCCCGCGGCCTGCAGCACCGCGAACGGCGTCGTGAGCCATACGGGGACCAGCCACCGCTTGACGTACGGCGAGCTGGCCCAAAAGGCCGCGTCGATCCCGATCCCGGAAAACCCGCCCCTCAAGGATCCGAAAGACTTTCGGCTGCTCGGCCACCGCACGCACCGTTTGGACACGCCGTCCAAGGTGAACGGCACGGCGCAGTTCGGCATCGACGTCCGCGTGCCGGGCATGCTCATCGCAAGCGTCGAGCGCTCGCCGGTGTTCGGCGGCAAAGTGAAGAGCTTTGACGCCGCGCGCGCCAAGGCCATGCCCGGCGTGCGACACGTCGTCGAGCTGGAAAGCACGCCGTGGACAGGGACCGGTGGCGCATGGGGCGTTGGCACCGAGAGCGGCATTGCCGTCGTCGCCGACACGTACTGGCAGGCTGTGGAAGGCCGCCGCGCGCTGCAGATCACCTGGGACGAGGGAGCCAACGCTACGCTCGGCGATATCCCAGGCAAGCTCGCGTCACTCGCAAGCCAGGCAGGTGTCAGCGCGCGCAGGGATGGGGATGCCACCGCGGCGCTTGCCGGTGCGACGAAGAAGATCGACGCCGTATACACAGTTCCCTTCCTGCATCACGCCACGATGGAGCCGATGAACTGCACCGCGCACGTACGTGCCGACGGCACCTGCGACGTCTGGGGGCCGACGCAGAACCAGACGCGCGCCCAGGAGGTCGCCGCGGAGGCAGCAGGGATGCCCAAGGAAAAAGTCCGCATTCACACGACCCTGCTGGGCGGCGGATTTGGCCGGCGGCTCGAATCGGATTTCGTGGCCGAAGCGGTGCGGCTGTCGAAAGCGGCGAACGCGCCCGTGAAGGTGATCTGGTCGCGGGAAGACGACACGAAACACGGCTTCTATCGGCCGGCGACGTACAACCGGCTCGCGGCCGGGCTCGACGCGCAGAACAAGCCGGTCGCGTGGACGCATCACATCGTCGCGCCGCCGATTCTCCTCAAGTTTGGTCCGCTTCAGAACGGGATCGATAGGACGCTGATCGACGGCGCGGCGAATGTGCCGTACGCGTTCCCGAACGTGTTCGTCGATCAGGTCGCCGCGGACTTGCCCGCCATCCCGCTCGGTTTCTGGCGCTCGGTCGGCGCGTCACAAAATGCGTTCGTGGTGGAGTCGTTTATGGACGAGCTCGCCGTCGCGGCGGGGCGTGATCCCTACGAATTCCGCCGCGAGCTGCTGCAAGCAAAGCCGCGGCATCTGCGCACGTTGGAGCTTGCGGCCACGAAAGCCGGGTGGGGCACGCCGCTGCCGGCCGGCCATGCCCGCGGCATTGCGATCGCGGAGTGGGAACCGACGACGTGCGCCGAAGTCGCCGAAGTGTCGGTGGCAGCGGACGGCACGGTGCGCGTCCACCGCGTGGTGTGCGCCGTGGACTGTGGACCCGTGGTGAACCCCGATACGCTCGAGGCACAGCTGCAGGGCGGCGTCGCGTTCGGACTGTCCGCCGCGTTGTATGGCGAGATCACAATCGAAAACGGCCGCGTGCAGCAGGGCAACTTCACCGACTACCCGGTGCTCCGGATTCCCGAGATGCCGGTCGTCGAGGTCTACACGGTGCCGAGCACCGACACGTTGGGGGGGATCGGCGAGCCTTCAGTCCCGCCGACCGCCCCCGCGCTGTGCAACGCGATCTTCGCGGCGATGGGGAAGAGAATCCGGAGCCTGCCGATTGGGAAGGTGACTTAGGCGGTCAAGCGTGCATCAAGCGCTCAGTGGACCGCTTTCCCGGTGCGGGGATCGACGTCGCGCACGCCGCGCAGCACCATCATGCGGAAATGGATGCGCTGGATCGTCGTCCAATACTCGTCCAGGTCCGGCAAATGGAGCGCGATGGCGCCGAGGCGCGTGACACCTGGCGGCGGGGGGACGAGCGTAGCGAGACGATCGTATACCAGGCCGCGCAACGAGGGATCGACGCGCTGCAGCAGATGCCAGAGCGAGAGCGCATCCTGCGGGCGCGCGAGCGCGAGCACGGTGCGAATCGCGCGCGCTCGCGTGCCGCGCGGCTCGTAGTCGAACGTCATCAGCGCGCGCACGAAGGGCGCCGGCGCGTCATCGACGTACGGAATCCCCGGGCCGGTGGTTGGGCGAATCTGGATGAGCGCGCCGAGGGGGACGCGCGCCGAGCGTAGCCCGGTTTGAAACTCCACCTCGCCGGCGGTGACGTGCAGCACGCCCTTCCCGAGGGAATCGGTGGCCAGCGTGTAGGCGCAGCCGAGATCGATCGCCGTTCCCGCGGGTGTCTCGACAAAAAAGAGGCGCGGCACGGCATCGACTTTCGCGGCGATCGTCCCGTGTGCCAGCGCCAGGCGATGCTCGTCCGCCCGCGCAACGACGAGCTGCACGCGCGTGTCCGGCTGCACCTCAACCTGTCCAATGCGACCCACCGCCACGAGCGCGCGCGAGGAGTCGTCGGTCTGCAGCCAGTCGCCCACCCGCAGCCGCCCCGAGGCGGCGAGCCGGTGCGTGCCGATAAGGGGACGGCCGGCCAGGGCGGTGACATCCCAGGCGGTGGGCTTGATCGAGCGTCCGATCATCACGAGCACGAACACCGCCGCCGCTGCGAGCGGGACCCAGTACCAGCGCCGCCAGGGGCGGACCTTGATCCGCGCCGAGATATCGGGCCACAGGTCACGCGGTGGCTCGATGCTCTTCGGCAGGCGGCTTACGGCCTCGTGCAGCTCTTGTTCGTTCATCGCTCGAGCTTCTCCCGTAGCAGGCGCCGCGCCCGAAACAGCTGCGCCTTCGACGTCCCCTCCGCTATGCCCACGAGCTCGGCGATCTCGCCATGCCCGTATCCTTCGATGTCATACAGCACGAAGACCTCGCGCGCTCCGTTCGGCAAGTCGGCGATGGCGCGCTCGAGGTCGATGCTCAACCCCTCGAGCGACGTTCCAGGATTCTTTTCAAGGACCGCCGGATCCTCCGCCAGGGTCACGCGCCGCTCGCGCCTGCCGGTCGTGCGGCGTTCGTTCAGAACCACATTGACGGCAAGGCGGTGCAGCCAGGAACTGAACGCGCTGTCGCCCCGGAACGAGCGCAGCTTGTCCCACAGCCGGACGAAGACATCCTGGGTGCGCTCGTCGGCATCGCGCGCATCGCCGGTGAGGCGAAGACACAACGCGTACACGCGGCCGGCGTGCTGACGATATAGGTCCCGGAAAGCCGTCTGGTCGCCAGCCTGCGCACGGGCGACGAGATCGTCCGGGGGGGGCACAGAACTAAGACGCCGTCGGGTGCTGCAGCGTTTGGAGCGGAGTCACGGCAGGCGGATCCGCGTGAGCTCGCGCAGCCGCTGCTCCAGCTGGTTCTGCACTTCGTCCAGGCGCGCGCGCTGTTGGGCGACTTGCGCCTGCGCCTGATTCTGGACCTCGGTCACGCGCGCCCGTACGGGGCCCACCTTGTCGTGCACCAGCGCATCCACTCGATCGCGCATTTGCTTCTCGGCGGCGGCCACCTGCGCGCCGAGCACCGCGCGCAGCTGCGTGGCGATCGCCTGATCCAGATTCGAGCGCACCGCGAAGTGGGGCTTGTGCAACGCACCCGAGAGGCGCGCTTCGACATCGAGGTTCGATACCGCAGACACCGCGCGCCAGATCAACTCACCGATCGTGCTGGTCGCGAACCCGGAGTCGCGCGTCCAGCGCGCACCGCTGGAACGGATCGCGAAGCGCGCGTGAATCGTGTCGCCGTTGAGATTGAAGCCAAGTTGCGTGGTGGCAGCGCCGGGATCGACTCTGAGCGGTACGCCCGGAACTTGGAATGCCGGGAAACGAACGCCGCCAACCGACGCGCCGGCGGTATCGATTGGAATGTCGCGCAAGTGATTCAGCGTAAGCCCGGCGCCAAGCTGTGGCCCCGTGGCCGTGGCGATGGTCGGCCGGCCGTACAGCGCCGGATCGCTGGTGAGGCCGCTCAGCCGGCCGGCGTAGCGCTGGGGCTGCTCCGCACTCGGGTGCAACAGGAATGACAACTCGGCGCTGCGCACGAGAAAACCGGGGAGGTTGCGCTCTTTGGGGAAGCGCACGTTCTCGCCAGCGCGCCGTATGCGCCTCGGGCCGGTCGCGGCGCGGGGGAGCAGGCCGGGCGGCATGTAGCGACGCGCCAACTGCATGTAGTAGAGGGCCTGCTCGAATGGCCTGATCGCGACGGGGCCGAACAGCGCGGCGCCCACCGCCGGCGCATCGAGGCTCGGCAATTTGAGCAAGCCGCGCGCGAACGCGTAGTCGCGCTGCCGCGCACTGTCGAGCCCGGCGAGCCCTGATTTCAGATTCGACACGCCCTGCGTCACGTTGCGGTCGAGCGTGTTCACCCGATCACGCGCGCGCTTGAGCCGATCGATCGCTTGCCGAGCTTCGTTGAGCGTGGAGAGATCGGTGGCGCGGGCGTGGCGCAGTTTCTCCAGCGTCGCGCGCGCCGTGTCGAGCGTCGGGCCGAGGCGCAGCGTATCGAGCGCCGTCTGCCAAGCGCGGCGGCTCGAGTCGGCGCGCGCGCTGAGCGCGTCAGCAGCCGGAATCGTGGAGAGCCGCCGCGGGTCGAGGGAATCGACGCTGATCTTGCCGGTCGCCAGCTGGAGCACGGGTACCTGGAACTGGCTCGCCCACTGATGCGTCTCGGCCAGGACGCGGCCGGCAATCCCCTCCCCTTGTCCGGATTGCGCCGCGACGCGGCCGTCCGTCTCGCGCGGAGTCCCGAAGCGGAGCCCGTTGGCGGCGACACGGTTGATGATGAGTTTCTTCTCTGTGAGAGGCACCAGGTCGACGTCCGCGACCAGCTCGTCCGCCTGCAGCAGGTTGCGCAACGCCTCGTGCGGGCTGGCGACCGTCAAGCCCTGGATCAGGACCTTGCCGTGAGCCAGATCGAGATGGAGCCGTTGGATCTCGACCTTCGCGCCCAACAGCTGCGTGCCGACCTTCTGCGATTCCCGCCGCGCGATCGTGTCGGCGAACACCCACCACAACACAACCACGATTACGAGCAGCACCAGCAGCGGGCCCACCGCTTTCCAGCGGAAGATCTTCAGGCGCTGAGTCATGGCCGGAACATCTTGTAGACATTGTACGCCTTGGACGCCGTGAGGGCGCGATACCACTTCGACTGCCGCACACGCTCCCCGATCGTGGCCCGGTAGCGCGTTACGCCGAGGCGAGTACCGTAGAACAGCGGCACCGCGAACAAGACAGCAAACACAAAGCTGCCGAGCACGATCGTGTTGTTGAAGTTCGTGAGCGGCACGATCGGCACGTTGTACAGCGACGTCCACAACCCCCGCAGTGACGGCGCCAACAGGAGGCTGTGGCCGATCCAGTCGAACAGCGGGTCGAGCAGGAATCCGAACGGGATGAAGACCGCCCAGCCCAGCATCCCGCCGGCGAAGGAGACGTTGAGGAGCACCAGCGCCGCGAAGATCACCGCGTTGTGGATGTTCACGAGCGGTGTCAGTCCGAGAAATGACCCCAGGACGATGCCGGCGGCGAGGTGGCCTGGCGTGCCTTCGGAGTGCAGCGCGCCGAAGAGGGACTGGATCAGCTTGATGAGGGCGAACACTCAGACTTCCCCCCGTTTGAGCCGATCCTCGGCGATCGCCAGAATCTCTCGCAACGCCGTCCGGCGCTCCTCGTCGCGCGTCCCCCGCAGCCGAGCCTCGAGCACCGGGACGATGGCTTCCTTGGATCGCCGGTTCACGAACACCACGAAGCGAAACCCGAACTTCTGCTCGTATTCTTCGTTGAGCATCGCCAGCCGCCGCAGGACCTCGGGCGGCGTCGTATCGCGATCGTAGCCCTGCTCCTTGAATGAGAGCGCCGACACTGTGTCCGAGCGCTCGCCGATGCGCGGGTGCGCGTTGATCACCGCGATCTGCTCAGGCTCGGAAAGCGCTTTCAGGATTTCACGGGCGCGCGCGAGCATGGCGGCGCCGCTGGGGAAGGGCTCCTCCGCACCAAGCCGATCCAGCAACGGACCCGCGTTTTCGAAGAGGTTCAACTGCCTCTGTAGCTCGAGCACGCAAACGGTGACATCAACAGCGGGATGTGGTAACGACGGTTGGGATCGGTGATCTCGACATCCAGAGTCGCGCGCTGAAGGAACGCCGCGGTCCCCTTCCTCTTGTAGTACGCGCCCACCTCGAAGGACAGCCGGTACGTCCCCGCGGTCAGGGCGCCATCGCCCAGCGCGGCGATCCGCCCATCGGCGTCGGTCTCTCGCGTCCCCTGCGCAACCTGCTCCTTGCCGTCGAGCCGCCACAGCGTCACGGCGACGCCGGCGGCGGGCTCGCCGCGCGTGGTATCGAGGACGTGCGTCGAAATCGTCGGGCGGTTAGTGTTGGGCATGCTCAAGATCCGCGTGGGACCCCTGACGTTCACGGCGCG
>Ga0070697_100005143_pt1 | contig 10044 bp, 9 predicted proteins | sample KBSK1501metaG_FD_65475 | JGI IMG/M metagenome (GOLD analysis project Ga0070697, IMG submission 65475) | Corn, switchgrass and miscanthus rhizosphere microbial communities from Kellogg Biological Station, Michigan, USA - KBS K1-50-1 metaG | ecosystem: Host-associated > Plants > Roots >... | reverse complement strand
CCGTAATCCACAATGGCATTGGTGGTGTCCATCGGAGACCCGGCTCGGGCCAGTCGAGTGTACGTCGGGTGCGGTGCTCGGGGTGTCTGCGGCCAAGCCGGAGTGACCACAAACGCGAGCAGCGGTACTCCGAGCGCACCGATAGTAAGGAGGGAAGCGCGGCGACTAACCCGATTCATGTCATCCTCCCATTATGGGACATTGATCAGTTCCGGCGTGGCGGACCGGAGAAAGAAGTCAGATGGCGGCGCAGCGGCTCGAACGGAGGGTCGGCGTGTTGGAACAGCGACACGACCGCTCCCGCCCAGCGCGTGGCGGTCACCGTATCGCGCGCGCGCGCGGCAAGCTCGGCGCGCAAGGCCATGGCTCGAATCGCGCACCCGATCTGTTCCGGTTGATCGAGGAGGTACGTCCCGAATGTCGGCAGCGCCTGCAGGGAGAAGTCGAGCACCGCAGTCGCGGCAGCGGTATCGTGCATCTGCAGCAGCACACCAGCCTCTCCGTACGTTCCATCGATGGCGACATCACCGGGGCGGGCGCGAGATCGAAAGCTGGCTTGGCGCGCGAGCTCCGCTCGCACGGCGGCAGTGTCCCCATGGACGAGCGCCCACTGGATCTTGAGCACATAGTCGCCGCCGGCATCGCGCCGATGGACGTCGCTGAGCCCAATGGTTTCGAACGCGAGCGACATGGGCACGTGGAGCACTGCGAGGCGCAGCTGCTCGCGGTTCACCGGGCCGGCCCAGCTCCGGACTCGTTCTTCCACACGCCGTTTGCCCGCGCGCAAGCTTTCGGCAGGTTGGCCTAGGGCAGCGTACGCCATGAGCTGGAGGCCCGCCTGCTTAACGGGCATCGGAGCTCCGGGCATCGCGATCCCGTCCCATGTCAGCGGCGTGTCCAGCGGGGCGGCGCGTTGGAGCAGCTCTGCCGCCCGGAACACACGCCCGGTCAGCAGCGCGAGACCGCCCAGCGGACGTGCCATGACAGGCGCGGGTTCGGCGGGCGCGGCGGCGAGAACGGAGTCGGCAATTGCTGCAGCGGCCGTGAAGCGCTCCAGCTTGAATAGCAGGCGTGTCTCGGTAACCGCCGCGCGCAACGCAAGCTCTGGATCTTGGGTGAGGCCGCGCGCGCGTCGAATAGCCGGTAGCGCGGATCGCGTTGGCTCAGCCCCGAGATCCAGCTCGCCCGTCGTTTCAAGAATCCGCGCGAGCGCCTCGTACGCGTTCGCGCTCGACGGAAACGCGGCAATCCATTTCAGAATGAGGGCGCGCAGTTCGTCGCGATTGTGGGCTACGGCAGCTTGCGAGCTGGGCGGACGAGAGCCGCCCTTGGCGCTGAAGAAATCCGCAATCAACCACGGGACAAACGCCAAGGTGTCGTGGTCGAGCGAGGGGAACGCCCCGAAGCGGAGGGTGTCACCGCGCGCGGCATAGCCTGAGCGATAGAGGAATGTCTCCGCGAAGAACAGAGACATGAGGCGCTGGACCGCAACGCCCGTGAACGCGCGGTGCGCCGAAGGCACGAGCTCGAGTGCGTGTCGATACGCCGCGGCAGCGGCGCGATAACTCGAACGGAAGCGCCACCGCGAAGGGCTCGCGGCGTCGGACAGCACGAGTTTGTCGCGCCGCTGGCACTCCCCTAGTCCGAACCACGCCACGAAGTCCGCAGGCTGGCGCGCAATGCTCTGCTGATAACGGTCGCACGCCTCGGGGAAATGTCCCTGCGCGAGCGCGGAGAGCGCTTGTGCAAGTTCGAGATCGGCGGAAGAGAGTTTCCCGGGAGTGCCGAGCGCTCGCATGATGCTGGTCTGCCAATCGACGGCTGGCTTGTCACCCCACAGCTGGGCGTGCGCGAGCCAGAGATCGGCCTGGGCATAGTCGGGATCGTTTTCCAGCGCCGTGCGAAATGCGCGCTCAGCCCGAGGCAAATCCCACCGCGCCAGCGCTTCCCGGCCCTCCGCATACGCATAGAACGCGGCGAGCACATCCGTGCCGACAATGTCCGGCCCCAAGCGTTCGGCGTTTACCCCGCCGAGCAGTATCGAATCGGCGAGCTCGCGGAACTTTGCTTCGAGCTGCTTCCCGTCCTTGGGAATGCGCACCGTGTAATCGCGCACCGTTCGGCCGCCATGCCGCAGATCATACAGCGCCGCAGTAACCTGAATCGAATCGCCAACCTCGGACACGTCGCCCCAGACGAGCATCCCCGCCCCGACGTCTTTCGCCAGTGTCGTCGCTTCGTCGAGGGTCATCGACTGAGGGCCGCGTCGCACCCGGGCATCGTGAACTCTGAGCGGATCCGCTAGGCGTACATCGATCCAGCGCCCGAACGCCTGCGAGAGCAGCAGCTCGCACTGGTCGCCGTTGACCAATGCCGGCGCGGCACCGCCGCGATGTCCGAACGGGACGACGACGTACAATGACGCATCCAGTTTGGCGGCGGCCAGGCGCGGCAGGACGATGACGCCGATCGTTACCAGCCCGAGCAGCACCACGGCGGCAGCCGCCGCCCAGCGCCGCGCGGCGCGGCTGAACCCGCGGCCCGCGGACGTGGAGTCCTTCGGGCCCAACGCCGCGGCGAACTCGCTGGCCGTCGCAAAGCGCTCATTCGGCACCTTCGCCAGCGCAACCTCGATCGCGTATTCGACCTCGAGCGGAATCTCCCGCCGCTCCTGCGAGACGGACCGACTGAGCGCCGTGTGCTTGCCGCTCGAGTATGGCGGCCGGCCGAGCAGCATCTCGTACAGCACGCACCCGAGGCTGTAGATGTCGCTGCGGCCGTCGACCTCCTCCCCAGCCGCCTGCTCTGGACTCATGTAGTCGACCGTCCCGACGACGATGCCCGTGCTCGTCATGCGCGACGGGTCGGCGGCGCTGATGGCGCGCGCGATCCCGAAGTCGCTCACGACCGGCTGCCCCGACTCCAGCAAGATGTTCTCGGGCTTGATGTCGCGATGCACGATGTTCTGGCCGTGCGCGTAGTCCAGCGCGTCGGCGACCTCGCGGGTGATCTGGACCGCCTCGGCCACCGGCAGCCGCCGCTGCCGGATCAACCGGTGGCGCAACGTCTCGCCCTCGACGTAGGGCATCGTGTAGAACAGGAGCCCACCGGCGACCCCGGAGTCGAACAGCGGCAGGATGTGCGGGTGGGTGAGCCCGGCGGCGACCTTGATTTCGCGCAGGAATCGTTCAGGACCCAGGGAGTGCGCGAGCTCGGGGCGCAGGATCTTCAGCGCGACGCGACGCTCGTTCCGGCGATCACGGGCCACGTAGACAATCGACATCCCGCCGCGTCCGAGCTCGCGCTCGAGCGTGTACCGACCGCCAAGAGCGTCCGCCAGGCGGGACTGGAGGTCGTCCACGACCTTAGCTTACGCTGTATCTAAGGTCTTGGCTATGCGCGGTTTGCCGACTACTTTCCGAGGCCCAAATGCGGGATCTGTCGCTGTCACGCAGCCAGCTCCTGCTCCTCGCCGGAACGGCCAACCGGCCCCTCGCCGAGGAGATGGCCCAGCATTTGGGACAGCCGCTGTGCGCGGTGACGATGCGGCGGTTTGCCGACGGCGAAATCTTCGTCAAGATCGACGAGAACGTACGCGGGCGGGATGTCTTCATCATCCAGCCCACGAACCCGCCGGCCGAGAATTACATGGAGCTGCTGCTGCTGATGGACGCCGCGCGGCGGGCGAGCGCGGCCCGGATCACGGCGGTGCTGCCGTACTTCGGCTACGCGCGCCAGGACCGCAAGGATCAACCGCGCGTCGCGATCAGCGCGAAGCTGTTGGCGAACCTGATCGCGCACGCCGGAGCGGACCGCGTGCTGGGAATGGATTTCCATTCTCACCAGGTGCAGGGGTTCTTCGACATTCCGGTGGACCATTTGTACGCGGCGCCGGTGTTCGTGAGCCACTACCGGACGAAGCGGCTGCACGATCCGGTGGTCGTCGCCCCCGACGTCGGGTCGGCGAAGATGGCCCGCGGGTTTGCCAAGCGGCTCGACGCGTCGCTCGCGATCATCGACAAGCGGCGGCCGTCAGCCAACATCGCGGAAGTGTTGAACGTCGTCGGGGAAGTCGAGGACAAAGACTGCCTCATTCCCGACGACATGATCGATACGGCGGGGACGATCTCCGAAGCCGCGGCGGCGCTGAAGCGGCTGGGCGCGCGACGGATCTTCGCCTTCGCGACCCACGCGCTGCTGTCGGGGCCGGCGGTCGAGCGGCTCCGCGCGTCGCCGATCGAAGAAGTGACGGTGACGAACACGGTCCGGATTCCAGAGGAGAAGCAGTTCGAGAAGCTGAAAGTCCTGTCCATCGCGAGTTTGATGGCGAAGGCCATCGGGTACGAACATTCGAATCAGTCAGTCAGTTCTCTATTCGATTGAGTTGAGGAACGTATGGCGCAAACAGTGACGCTTTCCGCGACAACGCGGGACAAGACCGGCAAGGGCGCGGCGCGGCAGGCGCGCTTCCAGAAGCAGATTCCGGCGGTGATCTACGGCCACGGCCGCGCGACGCAGCCGTTGATGGTCGACGCCCTCGCGCTCGAGAAGGCGCTCACCGGCATCGAGCCGGAGAGCACGCTGTTCGAGCTCACCGTCGACGGCAAGATGTCGCGGACCCTGATCCGCGAGATCCAGCGCCATCCGCTCCGGCCCGACATCATCCACGTCGATTTCTACGAGATCAAAGCGGACGAGAAGATCACGCTGAAGGTGCCGGTGCACCTCGTCGGGACCCCCGACGGCGTGCGCAACGCGGGCGGCGTGCTCGATCAGGTCACGCGCGAAGTCGAAATCGAAGTCATGCCCGAGAACATCCCGGACCGCGTGGAGCTCGACGTCAGCGCGCTGAAGATCGGCGACTCGCTGCATACGCGCGATCTGTCGATCCCGAACGCCGTGATTCTGACCGGCGCGGATCTCACCATCGCGACGGTGGTTCCGCCGCGCGCCGAGGAAGTGGCCGCGCCGGCGGCCGAAGCCGCGACCGAAGTCGCCGAGCCCGAGCTCATCCGGAAGGTCCGGGAGGGCGAGGAAGGGGAAGAAGGGGTCGAAGGGGCCCCAGCCCCCACTCCGCCAAAAACCGAGGAGAAGCCCAAGGGCAAGAAGGAAGAGTAGCTTCTGCGCGCCGTCGTCGGCCTGGGCAATCCGGGCGAGGACTACGCGGCGACGCGGCACAACGCTGGTTTTCTGCTGGCCGACGCTCTCGTCGAACACTGGAAGCTCGCGCCCTTCCGTCGCGCCGAGCGCGCGCGCGCGACGGAAGGCAGCATCGGCGGAGTGCCGGTCCGCGTCCTCAAACCCACGACATTCATGAACCGCAGCGGCTCGGCGCTCGCGTCACTCCGCGCCGATCCGGCGTTCACGCCGTCGCGCGATCTCCTCATTCTCGTCGACGACTTCCAAATCCCACTCGGCACGTTTCGCTACCGCCCTGACGGCTCGGCGGGCGGCCATAACGGGCTCAAGAGCATCGAGGGCGCCCTGCAGTCGCCGCAATACGCTCGGCTGCGCATCGGCGTCGGCCCGCTGCCCGAGGGCATCGGCGACTGGGCGGACTACGTGCTGCAGCCGTTCGAACCCGAAGAGCTCGAGCAGGTCGAATCCCTGATGCCGCAAATGATCGACGCAGTCGAAAAGTGGCTTGAATCATGACGTGCGTCGTGCGTCGTGCGTCGTGCGTGGTATGCTGCGCTTAGGGATTGTCGGTCTTCCAAACGTCGGGAAATCGACGTTGTTCAATGCACTGACTTCATCGAAAGCCGCGGCGGCGGAAAACTATCCGTTCTGCACCGTCGAGCCGAACGTCGGCGTCGTGGAAGTGCCCGACCAACGGCTTGAAACGTTGAACAACGTCGTCAAGCCCAAACGTAAGGTCCCCGCCGTCGTCGAGTTCGTCGACATCGCGGGGCTCGTGAAAGGCGCCTCACAGGGTGAGGGGCTGGGCAACCAGTTCCTCTCGCACATTCGCGAGGTGGACGCCGTGGTGCACGTCATCCGCGCCTTCGAGGATCCGGACGTCGTGCACGTGATGGGGCCCGTGGATCCGGTGCGCGATCACGACGTCATCACCAGCGAGCTCGCGCTCGCCGATCTCGCCGTCGTCGAACGGCGGCTCGACAAGACCCGCAAGTCGGCGCGCGCCGGCGACAAGGAAGCACAGCAGGAGCTCGTGCTGCTCGAACGCGTGATGACTGAGCTGAACGCGGGGCGCGGCGCGCGCGAAGCCGGCGAAAACGCCGACGCGATCAAGTTTCTGCGCACGCTCGGCCTCCTGACCGCCAAACCGATTCTCTACGCCGCGAACGTCAACGAGGACGATCTCGCGTCAGGAGGTGGGAAGTGGATCGAGAAGCTCCGCGCGGCCGTCCAGAGCCACCACGAAGAAGCCGAGATCGTGCCCTTCTCCGCGAAATTCGAGGCGGAGCTCGGCGAGTTGGCCGGCGAAGAGCGGAAGGAGTATCTCGCAAGCGCCGGCGTCACCGAGCCGGGGCTCGACCGGCTGATTCACGCCGGCTACCGGCTGCTCGGCCTACAAACGTTTTTTACCGTGGGCGAAAACGAAGTGCGCGCCTGGACGATGCATCGCAGCGATACCGCCTTCGCCGCCGCCGGCGAAATCCACTCGGATTTCCAACGCGGCTTCATTCGCGCCGAGACGGTGGGATTTGCGGAGTTCGTGAAAGCGGGCAGCTACAAGGCTGCCCGTGAACAAGGGCTGATCCGCAGCGAAGGGCGCGACTACGTGGTGAAGGACGGCGACATCCTGCTATTCCGATTCAACGTCTAAGCCTCTATCTTTCAACCCGCAACACATATCCCCTACTCGGTGCCTTCCACCGCACCGGGTCACCTATGACCAAAGGGAGGTGGCATGAGTCGTCGGTACGAGACGGTCTACATTTTCGATAGTGCCCTGGATGAGCCGGCAATCACCGAAAAACTCAACCGCTTTCATGCCCTCCTGACCAAGGATGGCAAGGGCACGCTGTCGAACGTGTCCCATTGGGGCAAACGGACGATGGCGTACAAGATCAAGAAGAAAGACACGGGCTACTACGTCGTCGCCGAGTTTCAGGCGGCGGGCGATCTGTTGCCCGAATACGAGCGCGCCGTGAAGCTCGACGAGGGCGTGTTGCGCTACATGACGGTCGAAGCATCGCGCGAGCAGCCGAAGCCCGTGGTCGCGGCGGTCGTCGCACCGGAAGAAGACGAGATTGAAGAGGAGGAAGCGTGAGACGTCCCGCCAAAACCTGTCCCGTGTGCGAGTCCGGCGCGCGCGTGCTCGACTATAAGGACGACCGGACCTTGAGCCGCTTCCTGACCGAGCGCGGCAAGATTCTGCCGAGCCGCCTGTCCGGCATGTGCGCGCGGCACCAGCGGCAGCTCGCCACGGCCATCAAGCGCGCGCGGCAGCTGGCGTTGATTCCGTACATCAAGGGGCACACCGCATAGACGCCAAAACTCCGTCCTGGTGGCGCCTGTCGCTGGCGCTCCTGGGGTTCCTCGTATGGGCACCGGCGAGTCTCGTTGGGTTGCCGTGCGCGGCGCTGCTGATCCTGGCGCCCGCGTCGGACGAGTCGCCGGCCTTTTCGCAGCCGATCGCCGGGGTGATCGGGGCGGTGAGCGTCGCGCTGCTGGTGATCGGCGGCGCGAGCGGCGGGCGGTTGGCCGCCGTCACCAGCGCCTACATCGTCCTCGCGTCCGCGGCGTTCATTTCGCTGGTGCTGCTCAGGCCCGATACGATTCTGCGGCAGGCCGTGCGGTCGATCGTGGCCGCGGGGTTCGCGTGCGCGCTCCTGATCGAAATCACCTGGGGATCGGCCGCGTGGGGCGGCCTGGCCTGGGAAGCGACGCGGCAGGCGAGCGTCGCAATGCGCGCCGTCGTCGAAGTCGCGCCGGACGCGTTCGCGATCTACGAGCCGATGGTGCGGTTCATCAGTCTGACGTGGCCGGGCATGCTCGCGCTGCAGACGCTCGCGGGCCTCGCGCTCGCCTGGCAGCTGCACGTCCGCATCGCAACCCGTACCGCCGGCCAGACGCCGACGGCGGCGCCGCTCACGCGGTTCAAGGACTTCAACCTCGGCGACGGTTGGGTATGGGGCATCATCGCCTGGTTGGGCGTGCTCGTGTTGCCGGTCTCGGGCGCGCTGCACATCGCGGGCACGAACCTTGGGCTGGTCGCGGGCGCGCTGTACGTCCTGCGCGGCGCCGCGATCGTCGCGACATTCGGCGAGGCGTTCGGTATCTCGGCGCTGAGTCTGCTGCTGATGGCGGGGGCCGCCGCCGCCCTCGCCGTGCCGATGCTCTTTGTGCTGCCGGGGCTGTGCACGCTCGGCATCACCGATACGTGGTACCAGTACCGCCGGCGCCTGGCCGATGCGAAGACCAGGCAGCGGTCCAATACACCTTGAGGTAAAGCAATGGAAATCATCCTGCGGGCGGACGTGCAACATCTGGGCAAGGTCGGCGAGGTCGTCAAAGTGAAGGACGGCTACGCCCGGAATTACCTGCTGCCCAAAGGCCTCGCGTATCCGGCGACCGAGGCCAACAAGAAACGGATCGCCTACGAGGGCGAGCGTTTGGTGAAGCAGCAGGCTGCCGAGAAGGCGGCGGCCGAGACAGAAGCCACGCGGCTCGCCGACGTGCATCTCACCTTCGAGGTGAAAGTCGGGGAGGAAGAGAAGCTCTACGGCTCCGTGACCGCGAGCGACATCCAGCGCAAGCTCGAGGAGCTGAACATCAAGGTCGACAAGCGGAAGATCGACCTGCCGGAGCCGATCCGCGAGCTGGGCGAATACCAGGTCGGGATCAAGATCCATCCCGAGGTGCGGCCCGAGGTCCGGGTGACGGTGGTGAAGGAGTAACGATCGTCGCGATCGGTTACGTCGACGGCGCGCGCTTCCGGCGTTCGCTGCTGGCGGCGGCCGATTGGGTGGCCGCCGGTCGGGACGAGTTGAATCGCATCAACGTCTTTCCCGTCCCCGACGGCGACACGGGGACGAACATGTGCCTCACTTTGCGCGCCGTGGCCGGCGCGTTACGCGACCTCGGCGCCGACGGCGCCCCTCCCCTTCCCTACGTCGCCGAGACGATGGCGCAAGCGAGTGTGCGCGGAGCGCGCGGCAACTCCGGCATGATGCTGTCGCAGTTCCTGCTCGGCTTCCGCGAAGGTATCGGCCAACGGCTGCGCGTAAACGCGCGCGAGCTCGCCACGGCAATCGGCGTCGGGTTCGAGCGGCTGCGCTCGTCACTCGACGAGCCGATGGAAGGCACCATCCTCACCGTGGCCCGCGAAGCCGCCGACGAGGCGAACCGTGCCGGCGGCGAGTCCGACCTGCGCGTGTTCATGAGCCGGATCGTCGGCCGGGCCGAAGCGGCGCTGCAGCGCACGCCCGAGCTGCTCGCAGCACTCAAGAGCGCCGGCGTGGTGGACGCGGGCGCCAAAGGGTTCGTGCGGCTGTTCGAGGGCGTCAAACGCCTGATAGAGGAAGGACAGATCGCCGAAGGCGCGGTCGACCGCCTGAGCCCCGCTTCGAGCGCCGCCGCGCTAGCAGACGTAGAGGCCGACCGCGACTACCGCTACTGCACCGAGCTGATGGTGCGGTCACCGACGCTTCCCGACCCCGCCGCGGTGCGCAAGGCGCTCCGCGCCCACGGCGGCTCCATTGTCGTGCTGTCCACCGGCGACCTGCTCAAAGCGCACGTGCACACCGACGCCCCCGAGGCCGTATTCCAGCTCGCCAGCGCGTGGGGAACGCTGGAATCGACCAAGGCGGACGACATGCGGGCTCAACACCAGGCGCTGCAGGCGCGCCGCCCGATCGCGTTCGTGAGCGACACCGCCTGCGACCTCCCCGATGAGCTGGTACTCCAGTACGACATCGGCCTGGTCCCTACGCAGCTGATCGTGGGCGAGCGTGCATATAAGGACCGCCTGGAAATGACGTCTGGGGAGTTCTTCCGGCGGCTCCGGGCCGGCCTCGACGCCAGCACGTCACAGCCGACGCCCCAAGCCTTCACGGACGCCTACGGGGATGCGGC
>Ga0070697_100005142_pt1 | contig 10045 bp, 4 predicted proteins | sample KBSK1501metaG_FD_65475 | JGI IMG/M metagenome (GOLD analysis project Ga0070697, IMG submission 65475) | Corn, switchgrass and miscanthus rhizosphere microbial communities from Kellogg Biological Station, Michigan, USA - KBS K1-50-1 metaG | ecosystem: Host-associated > Plants > Roots >... | reverse complement strand
AGCGGCTGCGTAAACGCCTCCACGCCGCAGGAGACACTGGAGCCGATCAATTTGTGAGCGATGCGCGCGACGTCGCCGCTTGAATTGGTTTGGATCGCTTCATTGAGGCTGTCCAACATGGAAGCGGTTTGAGTCAAATAGAGATCGATCAACTGCTGCATTCGATCCGGCTCGTCGTCAGTGACATCGCGCAACTGATCGATGTCCACCAGCACCTCCTCGGACGCAGGACGAGGGCCCGTGGGAATTGGTGAATCGGGTTCGTCCTCATCCGTCTCCATGTCTGCGCCGTCAAGCGCCCGAAGGAGATCTTCTTTCCGCAGTGGCTTGGAAACGTAATCGTCCATACCCGCCGCCAGGCAGCGCTCCCGGTCCCCAGCCATCGCATGCGCGGTCATCGCCACGATCCTCGTGTGGCCTCCGGTGCCTTCTTCCAATTCACGAATGCGCCGGGTCGCTTCGAATCCGTCCATTTCCGGCATCTGCACATCCATCAAAATCAGATCGAAGGGTCCGTCGCTGAAAGCTTCCACTGCTTCGCGGCCGGTGGTGGCGTGCACTAGGACATGCCCCTGCTTTTCCAAAATACCGGTGGCGACCGCACGATTGACGAGATTGTCTTCCGCCACCAGGATGCGCAGACGCGACCCGGGGGGCTTGCCCACAACCAATGTGCGCAGGCCCGCCAGGTCACGCGGGTCCGCTTGCTTTACGATGGGCGCGGACGTGTCACGCACGCCGAGGCGGGCCGTGAAATGGAAGGTGGTTCCTTCGCCCACTTTGCTTTCAATCCAGATCCGGCCATGCATTTTCTGTATTAGCTGCGAGGCAATCGAAAGCCCCAGACCGCTGCCGCCATACGTCCGCGTCATCGATCCGTTCGCTTGCACGAAGGCTTCAAAAATCGCGCTTTGTTTTTCAGGCGGAACGCCGATGCCGGTGTCTGCAACGGAAAAATGCAGATGACTCTCGCCGTTGGGCGCGGCTTGATTGATCACCCGCACGACGACCTCGCCGCGCTCGGTGAACTTGATCGCGTTATCGGTAAGATTGATCAGGATCTGGCGAAGCCGCATCGGATCGCCGACCAAATGATCTGGCACATCTGGGGAGATGTCGGCCACGAGTTCGAGACCTTTTTGATCCGCGCGAACACCGAGCGGCTTGAGCAATCCGCCGATGCAATCGCGCAGGCTGAACTCGATCGCATCGAGTTCCAGTTTGCCGGCTTCGATTTTCGAGAAATCGAGAATGTCGTTAATCAAACCGAGTAGTGAGTGCGCGGAGCTTTTCACCATGCCGAGATATTCGCGCTGGTGGCGATTCAAGTCAGTTTCGAGCGTGAGATCGGTCATGCCGATAATGCCGTTCATCGGCGTGCGGATCTCGTGGCTCATGTTCGCAAGGAACTCGCTCTTTGCCCGGCTTGCCGCCTCGGCCGCTTCCTTTGCCTTTTTCAGCTCCTGCTCCGCGCGCTTGCGCTCGGTTATGTCGCGGAGGGAGGCGCTGAAAATGAAACTGTCGCCGATGCGGATCGGTGAAATCATCAGCTCGATCGGCATTTCGCGCCCGTCGCGGTGAATCGCCGAGACCTCGATGAGCTTGTTCAAAACCGGTCCTTCGCCGGTAGCCAGGAAATGTTTGAGACCTCGCACATGCATCTCGCGAAACTTTGGCGGGATGATTAGTTCGTGCATCGGCTGACCTAGCGCTTCCTTGCGCGACCAGCCCAATGTCGCCTCTGCCCGCGGATTCCAGTCGGTGATTAAACCGGCGGAATCCATGCCGATGAAGGCATCGTGCGCGGTGGCCACAATGAGGCGCGTGCGCTCCTCGCTTTCGCGCAACGCTTCTTCCGCTCGCTTCCGCTCGGTATTTTCTGCCTGCAACGCGTGGTTGATGTGCTGCAACTCGCCGGTGCGCTCGGCGACCCGGCTCTCCAACTCTTCCATTTTTCGCCCGGACTGTTGGTGCAACCACCATTTCTCCGTGAGCGCGTGCGCCAATTGGAACGCTTCCACGGAGTCAAACGGCTTTTTGAGAATGAGCAACCCGTCGCGCTGGCCAAGCTTTTCAAACATCTCACTCCAGGAATAATCGGAGTAGGCCGTGCAGAGAACCACCTGCAGATTTGGATCAAGCTCCCAAATTTTCTGGGTGGTTACCACGCCGTCCAAGCCGGGCGGCATCCGTACGTCCACAAACGCCATCGCGTACGGCAGCCCAGCTTCAAGGGCCTTTTTCACCAGCTGCACTCCCTCCTGTCCCTGATAGGCCGAGTCCACTTCGAATTGAAATTGTTCGACTACGTCGTTGGCCCTGCCAAACAGCGCTTCTTCCGTAGCGTCCAAGGCCGCAGCCGTGGCGGTGGCGAGTGACAGAATCTTGCGAAAATCATCGTGAATTGAACGATTGTCATCAATGACCAGCACGCGCCGGTTTTTGTCGGCAGGCATATTATTCATGGGAGTTCTCCCGCGCCGGGCAAGGCAGTTCCAGTGTAAAGGCAGCGCCCTGGCCGGCGCCGTCGCTCTGAACGGTTAACGAACCGCCCATTTGTTTTGCCGCCACCATGCCGGTGTGGAGGCCGAAGCCATGACCATCCTTGCGGGTTGTGAAGCCATAATTGAAGATGTGCGCGAGGTTTTCCGACGGAATGCCTATGCCGTTGTCGGCCACGGCGATTCGGAGGTGCTGATTCCCGTTGGTCACGCGAAGGGTCAACCGCTTATCCAGGCGGCCGGAATCGTCACAGGCGTGCTTGGCGTTGCGCACGAGGTTAACGAGGATTTGCAACACCTTGTGTTTCTCGACCGTCACCGGCGGAACGTTTTCGAATTCCTTGGTGACTTCGATGTCGTGTCGGGCTAGCTCGCTTGAATTCATCCTGAGGGCGTCATCCACCAGGTCGGCCACATTGACGCTTTCCGTCATGCTGGAGGTTTTGGCGGAGCTTTGCTGCAGCGTCACGATGTCCTTGATGTGCTCGATGTTCTTTTGCAGTGCGGCCAGCTCTTCAAGCGTGCGGCTTTGTTCGCCGGCCAGGTGTTCGGCCAGTTGCGCGAGATAGCCAGGGAGTTGCCTGCCTTTGGGATCGTTGGTGAAAAAGTCTCCCAAATCCCTCTCGTGCTCACGGAGTAACGCGACCACTTTGGACAGATTGACGGCCTTCGATTTTCTGAGACTGTCGGCCACGCAGGAGGAAGCGACGTTGACGCTGTTGAGCACGTTGCCGACGTTGTGCAGGATGCCGGTGGCCACTTCCGCCATGCCGGCCTGGCGCGAAGTTTCCAGCAATTCTTTGTGCGCGACGGTCAGTGCAGCAGTGCGTTCGGCAACCTGGTTTTCGATTTCCACGTTGACCGCTTCCAGTTTGGCGCGGCGGGTAGCGACTTCAAACATTTCACCGAGACTTTGCCGAATCGAGATGAGCAGAAAAGTATCTTCAAAAATCACCCAGCCTGCATGTTCGAGCCAGCGCCACGGGCTGGCCGTCAATATGCCGAAAACGGATTGCGGCCAGAATACTCCGCGTGCGAAATGATCCGCCGCCACCACAACCGTGGCCGTAAGGAGCACACGCCAATCGCGATAGAACGCGATAAACGCCAGCGAGCCAAAGACGTGAAAATGCGTCTCGATGCGTCCGCCAGTCAGATGGATGAGCAACGCTGAAAAAATCATTTGCGCCACGGCGATGATATGGCGGGTCAACGCGCGCCCAGGTTGTTTCCAGGCGAGAAAAACGGGAAGACTGGTAATCGCGCCGCCAAGGAATATCGCCGCCCAGATGTGCCAGTGAATCTGGCTGGTAATGCCAATCCATGTTCTGGGAGAAATCCACCAAGCCGCGGCAATTCCAGCCAGCCATTGAAATATCATCAGCCGGGCAAACAAACGATCCCCCCGCCGATGAATGTTGTCCTGTGATGCTTGAAAAAGCGTCTCGATTCGCTGCTCCAACCCGGCGGCGGGTATTGTCGTGTCTGTGACTACGGTTTGCATTCGGAAACTGCTTGCTGAACTTCGACCTCAGAAAGAGAACAACCGAAGATCGGGGTTTTGATTTGGTTCGAGAGTTTGTGTTCCAGCAAAGCCACGAGCGCGCTGCGTCCGGGGTTGTCGCCGGAGTGACCGCGAGAAATGGTGATGCCGCCTTGAAACAGCAGGCGTCCGTTCGGTTCGTAGAGCGCGGTGTGGCCGGAGGTTTGCGCATGAAAATTCCGCGCTTCAACATCCGCGTTGTCAGCGTGAACGCTCACGCCCGGAATGGCGGAGGCTTTGCGCCACAGGTCTGTCTGTATCCAATCTTCAGCCGTGCCTGCGGGTCTGATAAATATGACATGGGCACTGAGCCGATCTCGACAACGCGCCATGAGCAGTTCCAATTCACCGAGCGTCGCGCGAGTGCAGGGACAATGTGGATGAGCGAACATGACCAAAGTGGGACGGGTGGCATCCAGTGGTATCTGAGTTTGAGCCGGCCAGCGAAGTGGAGTTGCACCGGCAGAGCCGGGAGAATTTGAAACCCGCAGGATCAAAGCCATGCCGGTAACAAGTGCCGACAGCCAAACCATGATCGCAATCAATGTGACGGCCAACGTGTGGCGTCCAAACCAGCCGACTTTCCGCGCGGACCTTGTTGAGGGGAAATCATCAATTGGTTTTGGATTGGATTGGTTCATGTTCAATTGTTCTGGCAAGGCAGTTCCAGTGTGAAGACAGCGCCCTGGCCGGAACCGTCGCTGTGAACGGTCAACGAACCGCCCATTTCCTTTGCCGCCAGCGCGCCGCTGTGCAGGCCAAAGCCGTGGCCGTCTTTGCGCGTGGTGAATCCGTGATTGAAAATACGCGTCAGGTTTTCCGCTGGAATTCCAACTCCATTGTCGCTGATGGCTATCTTGATCCGGCCTTCGCCGTTGGCCACGCCTACCGTCAGCCGCTTGTCCATGCGGTTGGACTCGTTGCAGGCGTACTTGGCATTTCGGATCAAGTTTACTAACACCTGCAGCACCTTGTGCTTTTCGATTGTGATAGGAGGAACTTCCGCGTACTCGCGAACGAGCTGGACCTCATGCCTCGTCAGCCCACTGGCGTTGATGCGCAAAGCGTCTTCGACGAGGCCGGAGATTTGGAACGTTTCAGTCACCCCAGAGACCTTGGCGTAGCTCTGCTGCATGGCCACGATGTCCTTGATGTGCTCGATGTTCTTTTGCAATTGCGCCAGCTCCTTGAGTGCGTCGGCCTGTTCGCCGGCCAGATGCTCGGCCAGTTGCGCCAGATAAACCGGCACCTGCCTGCCTTTGGGATCGTTGGTGAAGAAGTCGCCCAGATCCTTCTCGTGCTCACGCAGCAGCGCGACCACTTTGGACAAATTGGCAGCCTTCGATTTTCTGAGGCTGTCAGCCACGCAGGAGGAGGCGATGTTGACGCTGTTGAGCACGTTGCCCACATTGTGCAGGACACCCGTCGCCACTTCCGCCATACCGGCCTGGCGCGAGGCTTCCAGCAATTCCTTGTGGGTTTTTTCCAACTCGGCTTCCGAAAGCTTGCGTTTGGAAATGTCTTGAGCGACGCACACAAGTCCTGTTGTCACACCGGCGGCGCCCCGCAGAACAGACGCCGAAAAGCTGACGGGTACCGTTAGGCCCGCCTTCGTTTGATAGATGAATTCCACATCGCTCAACCCACCTTGCACGGCGTCATCGAGAATCGATTGCAGACTGGCCCCGGGCGTTTGTAGAACGCGCTCCAAAGACTGGCCAATGAGTTCAGATTCCGTGTAGCCAAGCATTTTCAACGTGGAGTCGTTGACGGACTTAATCGTTCGATCCGTTCGCACCACGATGAGTGAGTTGACCATCGATTTAAGAATGCCCTCCACGTAATCCATCGAGACCTGAAGATCCACGGCCATGCGATTGAAAGCCTGCGCCAAAAGCCCGAACTCATCTTTGGAATCAAAAGCGACGGCGGTATCGAGTTGTCCTTCACCAATGCGGTGGGCAGCACTTGCGAGAAGATTAAGGGGCCGAGAGAACGTGCGAGAGATAAACCATGCCAACAAGCCAGCCGCCACGAGGATTGCGAAAATGGACCAGAGCATAACGTGGTTGGCGTGGCTCAACGACGTTTCGACTTGCCTGACTTCGTCGCTCAATTCGTTGTCCGCGCCAACATTGTAGGTTTGCACTAACGTCGTGATCTCTTCGTACTGACGCTTCCACACCGGGAAAAGCGCGGTACGGGTAGGTTCCAGACTTCTGTTCGTTCCGGCCACCTGCCGTTCAAGCAGCTCTTTCATCCCGGCAAACTTCTGCCGGATTTCGTCCAGCAAAGCCGCCTCGTGTTTGGCCGCTTTGATTTCTTCGGCGGCCTCTTGAGCAACGGCCAGTTGGATGTCGCGCGTGGTCACATCGTGACATTGGGCAAGGTATTGCTCGAAATGCTCCACGTCCTGCGCCACCGCCTTGGCAACGTTCGGGCCGGAGATCCCCTCGACCTTTGTCGGAGTTCTTTGGGCCAACAACTCCTGCCAGTGCAACCCGATGTTCAGCAGCGATTCAGACATTCCCTCTGCCGCCTTGGGCTTTTCCACGGAACTCTGAACGATTTGAGCGACGTCGGACTTTACTGCCGAGTTGATGAGCACAGCGATAGCGCCAGCGCCGCAAGCCAGCACGCTGATTGCGCCGAATGCCATTAAAAGTTTGGATCGAATCAACATGTCGGTTGGTTCCCTGGCTCGGCTTTAGAGTTCATAGATGAGCTGGGTGATAATCCGAAAACAGTCGGAGCCTCGGTTTAGTCCGATTGGCACTCCTACGCCCATCTCCACTGAACGGGAGAGTTTCCAGACGCACCCTGGCGTCAGATACGTTTGGTTGACCTTCCCGCCGTGGTTCCATTGATTGTTGCTCCCGCTGAGTTCCACGCTCGCCACCCAATGCGTGAAGGGAACGAAAAATCCTGTGCTCCAGGCGAGCTCGTGCGCCGCGGGCTCGCGGTCGCGAGCATCAGCCGGCTCCTTGACTCGCTGCACGAGACCCAGGCCGATTTGTGCGAAGAACTGGGCGTTGCACAGTTCAGGGAAGTCTCTCGCCAGAATAAGCGACGGCACGTATTCGACGAAACCCTCGGTGAGCCCCTTGTTGATGCTGGCCGATGGAAGCTGGACGGAAAAGCGCGGCGCGGCATGGAACGAGGAGCCATAGATGTTCCGGAAACTGTATTGTGTGCCGAACTCCAGATCGCCAATGCCCCGAGTCGTGCGACCGGTCTCTGGATTTCGTTGACTGAGCGCGGACCATTCGACTCCGACCTGCCAGGCATCGGTCAAGCCATACTCCACCGATATCGGAATTTCGGACACGTCCGCTCCCCGTTCGCGCCGGAAGGTCGGGGCCAGCTTGAATTGTAATTCTCGGGCTTCTTGCGTATAGACCAGGTCGGTTCGGAAAAGGTCCTGAACCGGCTGTTGCTTTGTCTTTTCCTCGATTTCATCCGCACGGCCAGACGCAGCAACGACGATAATCATCAGGCTCGTTGCGAACGTGACATGAAGCGATGGCGGGGTGTCCGTTTGGGCGACGGTCCCCCGGCCGGCAAAGTTCTGGGTGGCCTCTGATTGGTTGCTGGGATTCTTCATGCTGCGTGCTTCTCCGATTCGAGAGGCAGTTCCAGAATGAAGGTCGCGCCGTGGCCAATGCCCTCGCTCTGCACGTTCAGTGAGCCGCCCATTTCCTTTGCTGCCAGCGCGCCGCTGTGCAGGCCGAAGCCGTGGCCGTTTTTCCAGGTCGTAAAGCCGTGACTGAAGATGCGAGTCAGATTCTCCGGCGAAATCCCAACCCCGTTATCAATCACCAATATCTTGACTCGACCATCACCGTTGGCCACGCGCACGGTCAGCCGTTTGTCCGCGCGCCCCGACTGATCGCAGGCGTACTTGGCATTGCGCACCAGGTTTACCAGGATTTGTAGAATTTTGTGCTTCTCGACGTTCATAAGCGGCACATTTTGAAATTCGCGGATCACCTCCACGCGGTGGCGGCTCAAAGCGCCCTCATTCATGCGCATGCTGTCTTCCACCAGATTGACCACGTTGATCATTTCCTTCACCCCGCCGAACGTTGCGTAGCTTTGCTGCATGGCCACAATCTCCTTGATGTGCTCGACGTTCCCCCGCAGCGAATCCAGTTCGCTGGCGATTGCCGCCTGATCGGCCGTGAGATGTTCGGAGAGCTGGGCCAAATGAGCAGGCACATGTTTTCCTCTGGGGTCACTGGTAATAAACGCCCCAAGGTCATGGGCGTGTTCCCGTAGCAAGACCACAACTTTGGCGAGACTTGATGCCCTGGACTTCTTCAGGCTCTCAACGATCAAGCCGGTGGAAACGTTGACGCTGTTGAGCACATTGCCCACGTTATGGAGCACGTTAGTAGCAATTTCGGCCATGCCGCCCCGGCGGGAAGCGTCCACCAATTGCTTGTGGATGTTTTCCAGTTCGGCTTCGGCGCGCTTGCGCTCGGTGATCTCCTGGACGCTGCCTTCATAATAGAGAACACGCCCTTCGGCATCGCGAACGATTCGCGAACTCTCTGCCACCCAGATTTTGGCGCCGTCTTTACGATAGACTTCATATTCAAAGCCGATGATGAAGCCGTTTTTCTCCAGGATTTCCTTAAACTTATCCCGTAGGGCCGGGTCGACATACCCCTGACGCTCAATATCCTCGCGCCCGCTTATTAGTTCCTCCGGCGAATCGAAGCCCAGCATTCGGGCCAGCGCTGGATTGGCAGAAAGAAAAACGCCCTCGGGCGTGTTCTGGAAAATGCCTTCACTCGATTGCTCAAAAATCGAACGGTATTTCTCCTCCGCACCGCGCAGAGCCTTCTCCGACTGCTTGCGCTCAATCGCCAAGGCGATCTGATCTCCGACAGAGGAAAGAAATTCAAGATCGCGCTGGCTGTAAGCGTTTTCCGCCTCGTAGCTCTGCACAGCCAGGACGCCAATCGTGCGCGCCGGAGTTCGTAACGGTACGCCTAACCATGAAGCGGAAGCGGACCCGCTCTGGCTGATCTCGCCTTGTTCGAACAGCTGCGCTTCGAGTTCTTTTGTCAGCAGGAGAGGTTGGCCCGTCCGCAGCACGTAGCTGGTTCTGGTGTGGCCATTGTCAACGGGTTGTGGCGGGGAGACGGAATCAAGTTTGTCGATCCAGAACTCGAAATGCACCAGGTCCGTCGCCGAATCGTGGAGAGCTACGAAGCAGTTCTCCGCGTAAAGGACCTTGCCGATTGAACGCCAGGCAAGATCGAGCAGCTGAGTAAGATTGGTTGTCGTGATGACGCCCTGGACTATCTCCGCCATCACCTGGCGCTCGGCGATCTCGTTCTTCAACTTTGCTGTCCGGTCCGACAAATCATTCTCGACACCCGTCAGGAAGAAATAGAAGAACACGATCACGACTGCACCAACGGCGAGGCCAAGCACGACAACGAACTGAATGGAACGCTTCGTTTCCGCCATCTGTTCCGCTACGTTTCTTAAAACGATCACCTTGCCAAGATCTTCACCGGTGACATCAGTTAGCCGTAGGAACCCCAGCTGAAATTTGCCATCTTGCCAGGAAGCTTGCGGGTTCAGGTTCTCCGTCGAAAGGTACTCGACCGCGAGTTTGGGAAGAGATCCGACGGTTTTGTTGATGACAACGATCTGCGCAAATCGGTTCCAATCATCCGTCCGCCCCTCGCGCTTCGCGGCCGCAGCCCATTGCTCCCGATCGAGAAACTTCTTGTTTACCGCAACCACGAAATCGAGGTCGTCACTAAATTGATCGTCGACCTCCGCGATTATCTTTTCGAACTCCACGCCTAGCTCAAGGTAGCCTAACAACTGCTCATCCTGCCGCCATGGCGAGACAACCCGAAGAGTCAAAATGCCGGTTAGGCCGCGTTCGATCGCGACAGAGACCTTTCCAGTCCGTTCCGCCTCCAGCATCGTGTGGCGATCGATCTTGTCTCCATTGACGTCGGGAGCGTGCACCCGT
>Ga0070697_100005140_pt1 | contig 10046 bp, 11 predicted proteins | sample KBSK1501metaG_FD_65475 | JGI IMG/M metagenome (GOLD analysis project Ga0070697, IMG submission 65475) | Corn, switchgrass and miscanthus rhizosphere microbial communities from Kellogg Biological Station, Michigan, USA - KBS K1-50-1 metaG | ecosystem: Host-associated > Plants > Roots >... | reverse complement strand
TGAAGTTCTTCATTGTCTCATGATGAAGAGCGCTGGGGAGCGACGCAACCTCGCGAGGAGCCCTATGCATCTCGTCTTCGTAAGCATCCCCGTTGCTGTCCTGCTGCTGTCTACCCTTATCGCCGCGACTTCGGGCACACGCTGGGGTAAGGCCGGATCGCCGCCGGCAGCCTGCGCGGCTGAAGAGTTCCGTCAATTCGATTTCTTTGCCGGCGACTGGGACACCTACGACGTCGCCGACTCTACCAAGATCGTGGCCCGCAACCGGGTGACGATCATTCTCGACGGCTGTGTCCTGCGCGAGGTGTACCAGCAGACCAACGGCCTGGTGGGTGAGAGCTTCAGCCTGTACGACGCCTCTCGCGGCAGATGGCATCAGAGCTGGTTCACCAACCGGGGCTCGCTGCTCCTGCTGGACGGCGGCCTGGAAGGCGACCGCATGGTGCTGACCGGCCGCAAGCACGGTGCAGCAGGCGGTCCATGACCAGAAGGTCAGCTCGATGGCTTGCGTCCTACGCGGCCCTCGCACTGTGCGTCATCATGGGCGGAGTGGGGGGCACGTTGGCTCAGGACCACCGCTGGTTGGAGCTGGCACTGGTACTCGCCTTCACTGGGGCCCTGGCGTGGATTGCAGCACCTCCACCCGCGCGATCCGGTCCCCCTCCAGAATCCGCTCCGCCACCTCCTGACCATTGACGATTCGTCCGAAGATCGTGTACTCGTGGTCGAGCAACGGGTTGCCCACCAGGTTGATGAACCATTGGCCGTCACCTGTGTCTCGGCCTCGAGTCGAGATCCCCAGCGTACCCCGAGCATGGGTTCGCGCTGCCAGCTCGTCTCGCATGAAGCGTGAGTCACCCACGTACTCATTGGCATCGGGCCCACCACCCTGAATCACGAAGTTGGGCTCGACCCGTTGGAAGATCTTGTCATTGTAGAACCCCTCGCCCACCAGCCGGAGAACTCTCGCCGTCGTGGCCGGCGCCTCATCCGCAAAGAGCTGTACCGTGAAGCTTCCGCCGCCGCTCGACGGTGCCATGGTCACCCGGAGCTCAGGGTCCCGAAGCAGAAAGACGTGAGCCAGGGGCTCCGGCCGGATCGGGAGCGGGACGGGATGCGCCTCCGCCGGTGTGCCGGTCCATTTGCCGATGATGGCGGCAACGGCGGCCGCGACCGTGGTGTCGTAGTCGGCCAGGTAGGGTCGAAGGCGCGGTGCGACCGATGGTGATCCTGCCTCAGCAATGCATTCCAGCAGCGCCAGCCTGGGGTCACGGGCATTCTCGTTCCGCCGGGCACTCAGGTGATCGAAGGCGTCCAGCAAGGCACTGCGAGCTTCGGGGTGAGAGGAGCCTTTGAGCGCCACCGCGGCCGCGAGCACGACCTGGTGTCCGCTCGAGCCGAGAGCGCGGAGGTAAACGCTATCGGCCTCGTGGGAGACGGAGGCCGCGAGCCCGGCGATGGCTGCTTCCTGCACATTGCGATCGGCATCACTGGCCAGCCGGAGAAGCACCTCGCGATCCCGGATAATCGCCGCGGTGCGCGCGGCGTACTGCCGGACCTCCCAGCGCTCCGATCCGACAAACCGCGGCAGCAGCTCGGAGGCAGCGGGCTTATCCAGCCGGGCGAGTGCCACCAGCGCGTGTGCACTCGCCTGCCAACGATGATCTGGTGGACCGTCCATGATCGGGCCAGCGGCGAGCCGGCGCAGCCTGTCGCCGGCTGCCTTGGGCTCGGCGCAGCCACCGCCTAACGAGTCGATCGCGGTGAGGGCGACGTACTGATCCCGGTCGCCCGTCACCCTCAGGATCGGGGAGCAGTCGAGTGGTGTGCCGCCGCGCCGCGCAGCAATGACGGCTTCGATCCGAACGATCCTGCTGGAGTCGGCCAGTGCCTGGCGGACCAATGCCGAGCGGTAACCGGCGGGAAGGTTGCCCGTGCCCCGCAGCATCGCGCGGCGTACTTCTTCGTCCGGGTCGCGAGCCGCCCGGGTTGCGGTTGTGCTGTCCAGACCCTCGGACGCGGCCAACGCGAGCAGGGAGAGGCGACGAACCGTCGTGTCCGGCGAGGCTACGGCGGCCTTGCGCAAGACCACGATGCTGCCCGATCCCAGGTTTCCGGTCGCTCGACGGGCTAGCGCCAGGGTGTACAACCCGTGGACCAGGCCGGGTGTTAGCTGGCTTACGAGCCGGGTTCGTATCGCGTCCTCCGCTGCGCGCGCCGCTGCGCTGTCGCCAAAGGGCAGACGGCCGAGCGCCTCCCCCAGAGCGTCCACAACGCGGGCATCCCTCTCACGCGAGAGCGCCTCCATGAGCGCCGCCGCGGCCTGGCGCACGGTGAACTGGGTGCCTTCGGCGATCGTCGAGTCGCGCCGGACCCGGCGCATAGACTGGGCGAGAGCGTTGGCCGCCTCGGCCCGCACCGATGACAATGGATCGTCCAGCGAAGCAAGCAACAGTCGGCCTAGCTCCGGCCGCTGCACCCGGCCGAGCCCGCGGACGGCCAACCGGCGGAGCAGGCTGTCCTGTCCTTTAGTCGCGTCGAGAAGCGGTGTCAGGCCGTCCGGACCGCGACCTCGAGCGTCTTCGGCAAGGAGCAGGCGTTGCAGCGCCGCGCTATCGACGGTATTGGTCGCAGTAGTCTGGGCGGCCAGCCGGCCACCGCTCACGATCAGTACGATGGCGATCAGCGCACAGGCTACGCCGGAGACCTGCCAAAGGTTGAGGCGCTCCTTGAGAACTGCCCGAGCCAGCAGCACCGTGCTCGCGGGATAGAGAGACGACAGGGTCACGACGATGCTGAGCGGGCCCACCCGCGCCGCCAGCAGATACAACGCATTGGCCAGCATGTCGACCACCCCACACACGACAGCCAACAGAACCATGTCCGCCGGCATCCGGATGGATCGCCTGCCGATAATCGCTATCGCCGCGAAGAGCGTGACCGAAACCGTGCGGGCGGCCGCGAGCGGCCACATCCCAGCATCCGGTCCGGTCTGAGCCACTGAAAGAAAGAAGAAACCGATCGCCACGCCCGAGGCGAACGCGGTGCCAACGCCCGAAGGCCGCCGGGGCGGCGTGGTCGGTGCCTCATGAGGTTGCAGAGTTTGCTGGCTGACTAGGATGATCGAGACGATGCCCAGGGCGATTCCCCCGAGCGCAAGCGGCACGGGCCGTTCACCGAGCAGGAGTGAGACCACGACCGGAATGGCCACCGCACACACCGCCGTCGTCGGCGCAACAACCGACATTCTCCCGATGGCGAGCGCGCGATACAGGAGTGCGACGCCGATTCCGCCGGTCAGCCCGGCCATGCCACCCCAGAACAGATCGGCCCGTGAAGGTGAGGCATGAGGTAGCAAGAACAGAGCCGCCACCAGGGAAACCAAGCCACTGAGCTGGGAGAGAATCACAACCGGGATAGTGCCGGCGCGCCGGCTGGTGAGGCCACCGGTGAAATCGGCAGCCCCGTAGAGTACCGCCGACGCGATCGCGAGCAGGTAGACCATGGCCTAGTGGCAGCCCTGCTCGTGGGACTCGGAGGTCCAGAAGGTATAGATCTCGCAATCGTCGGGCGCCGGCGGTCGATCCGCCGGCACCTTGTTCTTCATCGCCGGCATCGTCCGCAGGAACCCAATCACGGCCCGCAGGTCCTCCTCGTCCCAGTTGCTGGCATGATCCCAGATCATGCCTTGCCAGTGCAGCTGGTAGCCATCCCGGCTCACTCCACTCCGGATCGCGCGGGCGATCTCCCTATCGCTCCACTTGCCGATGCCGGTCTCAGCGTCGGGTGTGATGTTTCTGGCCCAGAGTGTCCCCATCGGCTTCCAGCTCACCTTGAGGCCTCCCGCTCCGTTGGCGTTGTGGCAAAGGGCGCACGATGCGACGGAATAGATGTATCGCCCACGCGTCACCATGGCTACGCGCTCCGCATTTCCGAGCCCGGCAGAGTCGATGGGAGGCAGACCGGCAGTGGCCCCCGCGATGATCTGCGCGGGAGGTATGATCCCGAGCAGAGGAAGCAGGTAGAGCGCGTAAACTATACCGCCCAGAACTCCGAGCCCGACGACGCCAGCCAGGGCCTTCACCCATCCCCTTCTCGTGCGAGGCCAGCGACGGTCCCGCGGGCCGGCCAGCAGGAACAGGATCGCCCCAGATACCAGTACGAGCCATTGTCCTCGAAGGAGCCAGGTCTGGGGCCACTCCCGCGGCGGCCCGCTGGTCTGCCCGAACTCCCCATCGGCGTAGGTGAGGTTGATCGTCGTCACGGCGGGCAGTGGACGGGTCAGCTTGCCCACGATCGTCTCGACCACCCCGTAGTGGAGCGGTGCGGGAATTCGATTCTTCACCGGTGGCATGCTCTTGAGGTAGCGCGCGATGGCAGTCGCGTCGCCGTCGCTCAAACTGTGGAGCCAGTGCCATGGCATGTCGAAAAGATTGAGCACCCGCCCGCGCGCCCGGCCGATGCGCAGCGCGGTGACGATCTGCTGCTCGGTCCATTCACCCAGACCGGTGGCCGAATCGCCAGTGAGATTTCGGCTCACCAGGAAACCGTGCGGCCAGGCTCCTACCCGCATGCCGCCGGCGAGGTAGAAGTCGTCCGCCCGATAGATGCCGGTCCGGTTGATCATCGTATGACACAGCCCGCACATCTGGGCGTGAACCAGGTACTCGCCCCGCCGGGTGAGGTCCGCCTGTTGCCCTGGTCCACCCAGCCTTCCACCCGGCTCCCAGGGCGGCGTGCGCCCGAGCGACAGGACGTAGTTCACCAGGTCCCAACGCTCCTTCGGCGTGGTGGTTGACGCGAACGAGGGCATCGGGCCTGGAGCCAGTCCGGTGGTGAGCCGGAGCCAGAGCTGGTTGGGTGTGCTGCCACCGCGGAAGGTCCACGGCGCGGTCAGATCGCGGGAGATGACCGGGTAGCCCTTCGCGTCCTTGAGCGGTGCCCCACCGCGCGCGTCAGCGCCATGGCAGGTGGCGCAGCCCTGGGCCTGGTACAGCCGGGCGCCGCGGGCCCGGCTCGCGCTGTCATCAAGGACTCGCGGCGGGACCGGGATAGAATCGGGCGTCCGGCCGTTCGGTCTTGGGGTAAAGGCGATGACGTAGCCAACCACCTCCCGGATCTCCGTGTCACTCAGCAGATCGCCGAAGTAGGGCATCGCGCTCGCATGCAGGCCCTCCCGCACCGTCCGCGTCAGATCGGTCTCGCTGGGTGGCTGGCCTGCCGGAGTCGTCTTGTACTTGAACTGTCCCAGGGTGAAGTCGCGCGGCCTGGGTATGAGCGAGGGCGCCGCGGGGCCGTTACCGCGCCCATCGGGTCCGTGACAGACCGCGCATCTCTGGGCATAGATGCGCTTCCCCGCGGGCGTGTTTGCCGGCAGATCGGCTCCTGGCGGCCAACTCAGATCGGCGTAGACCTTGGGAGCGGGGTTCCAGACTGCGAGGGGATGGGCGTAGCCAACCCGGGCAAAGATCGAGCGGCCCAGGTCAAGCAATGCGAGAAGCGCCAGCGTCACCAACACGGCTCGCCGGCGCGAGGCGAGCAACCAGGACAGGAATCCTCCGACGCTACCCTTCGCCGGTGGATTCTACTGAGGTTCCCGGCGCGCAGCGAGCGAGGTCGCAAGCGCAATCGGAACGCCGATCAGGAACATGTGCACCACAATGCTCAGTGTGACCCAGAGCGGATCCTTGGCTCCCCCGTGCCCGGCCCTGGACAGCGGCACCACGACGTAGTTCATGACGGCGTAGAGGATGAGACCGTACCCCGCGCCGCAAAGTACCGGCCGTTGCCACAGCAGAGGCCACCGGCGCGCGACCAGGTAATACACGACCGACATCGTGGTCGCGATGAAATAGTGCAGGCCGAGGCCGAGTGCCGCGGTGGCCGCGCCGCCCTCGAAGCTGGCCTTTCCCAAGAGACCGGCGGCGACGGATTGAAAGATGCGCTCCATCGGTACCGCTGCCTTCAGTCTCCAGAACGTGCAGGCATAGACGATGTCGAGCGTCCCCGCGATGAGTCCGCCCGCCAACACGTATACCGTCGGATGACGCTGGCGAACAGGAACGGACGACGACGCCATCATGGTCTGTCTCTCAGCCCTTTTTGTACTCGTCGTGGCGGCGGAACCAGAACCCCGTCTCGTTGCGCCCCCGGGGCGCTCGGTCGAGCCATTGGTACGTGCCCCAGAGCCCGTCCAGCCCGCGCGAGTAGGCCGAGTAGGTGTGGTAGACGACCCCGTCCTCGAGCACGAACGCACTCATGCCCGGCCTCTCGCGCGTGTACGTGGGCACGTCGGTCCCGGTCATGGCCGCGACCTCGGCGACGGGCCCCTCGCCCTGTTTCGTCAGTGAGTCGCCGATCCCGCTTTCCGCGAGCGCCGGCTCGCGCCGGTAGTTGTATTCGACGGTTCCCTCGCGCTGTTGCTTCTCGGTGAGCGAGGCGTTGAAGTCGAAGTTGAACTCCCCGCCGAGGGACGACGCCCACGGGAAGCTCCACCCCATCCGCCGTTTGTACGCCTGCAGCTTCGCGAGCGGGGCCCGCGAGACCGCGGCGAGGGTGACGTCGTGGTTGGCGAGGTGGACCACGGAGCCGTTGAAGCCGTCCGCGATCGACGAGCAGGCCGGGCACCCCGCGGTGTAGTCGGGCCCGAACATGAAGTGATAGATGAGGAGCTGCGAGCGTCCTCGGAAGAGATCAGCGAGGGTGGCCGGTCCCTCGTCGGTCTCAAAGCGGTACTCCTTGTCGACCCGAACCCAGGGCAGCTCCTGCCGCCGCCGCGCCAGCTCGTCGCTCCGTCGGGTCAGCTCCTTCTCGGCCTGGAGCAGCTCCAGCCGGGCTGCCAGCCACTCGTCTCTCGTTCCGGTCCTGTGGTCGGTCATCGTTTCTCTCATTCTTCCAGTCATCGTCTCTCTCCCTCTGGGAACTAGCGGCTTGGCCGCTGGTATTCACCATGGTACTGAACCCATTCGTGGACGAAATCCAAGTGATCTTCAAGTGCGGATCAAACCTGTGGCGGAACGGCCGGAGCTCAGCTAATATCCCACCAGTCGGTTGAACGAATATTACTCCACCATTTGGTTGAATACAACCCCGTGGCTCGCCCCCAGCTTCTGGACCAGGTCTACGGCGCGATCGCCGATCCGACGCGTCGCGCCATTCTCTCGGTGCTCGCCGCCGGCGAGGAGAACATCGGTGGTCTGGCCGATCACTTCCCCATCTCGTTTAACGGGGTGTCCAAACACGTGAAGGTGCTCGAGCGGGCAGGGTTAGTAGAGCGACGGATTCGTGGGCGGGAGCATCGGCTCCGGCTCCGGGCGGAGCCATTACGGGAGGCGGCGCGCTGGCTGGAGCACTATCGGCAGTTCTGGGGCGAGCGGCTCGATGCGCTGGAGTCATTTTTGGTGGGAGAACAGCAGCCCAAGGCTGGCCGCCGCAGCGGACGAAACGGCAGACCGCGCCGATGACCCCGCCCGACGACCCGGCCGACATCCTCGTCGTACGGCGCATGCTGCCGGTTCTAGGTTTCGCATTGTCATGAGGCACGGGAGACGAGGGAACCAGGACTACGAGCACGGACCATCAACCCACGGTCGTCATCCTGGAGCTGCTCGAGGGGGTGGCACTACCGAATTGGTCCTGACCCATCTGCGGCTACCGCCGGACAAGCTGGAGTCCCACCGGATGGGCTGGACCGATATCGTCGGGAAGCTGGGCGAAACTTTGGATCTCGGGGAGACCCAAAGGTGAAATGGGTCGCACGTCACAGGCGCCTTGCGGCCGGGCGACGATCTTATCCCAATAGACGGAAGGAGGCTTCCATGCGACGCGTCGTTCTTTTTGGGCTCGCCTTGGGCGTGGGATCACTGTTGGCCAGCGCCCTACCGGACATCAAGCGGTACATCAAGATCAGTCTGATGTGATCTGGGGCCCCGCGGGCCTTTGCTGGGTAGTGAAGAAGAACAGAATGGAACGCGGGGCGAGCGCGGTAGACTATCGCGTTGCCTAGCGTGGGGTCCAGCTCGGAGCAGCCCCGAACAACCCGTCCACCACTCCAATCTGATACGCGAGCGCCAGTCCAACTATCAGGCTGACCACTCCCGACGCCAGTCGAAGCCCCCGGTGCAGCCGGGCGAACCGCGCCCCGGCATAGGCGAAGGGCCAGGCGATCGCGGCCGTAATGAGCATCATTCCCACGATCGTTCCCAGTCCGAAGACCATCAGGTAGGCGATGGCCCACGCCGAGTCGCCGATAGTCGTCAGAACCAGTAGTGCCACCGCGGCCGACCCTGCCAGACCGTGAACGACGCCCACGATCAGCGGGCGAAGCAGCTGGTAAAGTCCGAGACTGCCGAGCGACCGGTCAAGCCTGGCAAGGGGGGTTCGCTCGGGTGGGTGAGGGTGTGATTCCGGTTCGTGCCCGTGCAGATGGCTGTGGACGTAATCGCCGTGCTGATGGGGATGGGCATGCAGGGTGGAGGAGTCGCGGCTTGCGGGCGTGACGCTTTCAGTGATCCGGCGCAGGACACCGGACAGATTCAGAAGTCCGAGCACGATCAGCATCACCCCGACCGAGAGCTCGAGCGACAATCCCACCCGAGGCGGGATGACCCACCCCAACAGGATGATCCCGGCGCCGACGACCATAATCGTCAGGGTATGACCCACCCCCCAGAGGGCCCCGATCATCGCAGCCCCGCTGGTGGTCCGGTGCCGGGCGACGATGGTCGTGATTGCTATGACATGGTCCGGGTCAGTCGCATGCCGCATTCCCAGAAAGAAGCCGAGCACCGTGACCGCGAGGAGGCCTGTCATCCCGACCTGCCGGCGACCGCGCCACCGCGCGCAGCGAGGAGTCCGGTCTCGAGTAACTCGAGATAGTCAGTCATGCCCTGTCCGGTTTTGGCCGAGACTTGAAATACTTTCATGCCGGGCCGGACCGCCTGGACTGAAGCGAGTGCCGCCGCCGGATCGAAGCCGACCGCTTCGGCCAGGTCGATCTTCGTGATCAGCGCAACATCGGCTGTATTGAAGATGGTCGGGTACTTGAGCGGCTTGTCTTCCCCCTCGGTTACCGAAACCGCCACGAAGCGCAGGCTTTCGCCCAGGTCGTAGGACGCCGGGCAGACCAGATTTCCCACGTTCTCGACGAAGAGGAAATCGAGCTCGTCCAGCTTCCATCCCTCCAGGCCCCGCTGCACCATGGCCGCCTCGAGGTGGCAGACCGTCCCGGTCGTGATCTGGCGAACCGGGGCCCCGCTTCGCGCGAGTCGCGCGCAGTCGTTTTCGGTCGCCAGGTCGCCGACCAGGGCGGCCACCCGGTGGCGCGGGCGCAGCAGGGTCAGCGTCTGCTCCAGCAAAGTCGTCTTGCCGGCCCCCGGACTGGAGACGAGGCTGACCACGAATACCCCCGCCTCATGGAAACGCTGCCGCAGCGCGCGGGCATTTACGTCGTTTTCCTTGAGCAGGTTCTTGCGGACTTCGACGAGTCGGGGCTCTTGGCTCATTGCTCGATCTCCAGGCCGACCAGCACCAGCTCCCGGCCTCGCTCGATTTGCGGCGTCGGGGTGCCGCACTCGGGACAACAGAACGATTGCAGGCTGCTCAGCTGCCGCTGGACCTCACAGCTGGGGCAGAACACCACGACCGGCACCTCCTCGATCGCCAGCCGCGACCCTTCCAGCGGCGTCCCGGCGGAGGCCATTTCATAGGAAGCCAGCAGCGCCTCGGGCACGACGCCGGCCAGCGCGCCCACTCTCAGGTGCAACGTGCACACCCGTGCCCCTAGCCGGTCGGCCTCTTCCTGGGCTACGTCCACCAGGCTGAGCGCTATCGAGAGCTCGTGCACGATCCCAGCGCGCCGAGTGCGGCCTGGCCCAGGCTGATGCCGCCATCGTTCGGCGGAACGGTGTGATTAACCCAGAGCCCGATCCCCTCCTGTTCGAGCAAAACGGCGAGCTCTTCGGTGAGCAGGGCATTCTGGAACACGCCCCCTGACGCGGCGACGATCCCCAGTCCCTGCGCCCGGCACAGGAGCACCGCGGCGTCCC
>Ga0070697_100005139_pt1 | contig 10046 bp, 8 predicted proteins | sample KBSK1501metaG_FD_65475 | JGI IMG/M metagenome (GOLD analysis project Ga0070697, IMG submission 65475) | Corn, switchgrass and miscanthus rhizosphere microbial communities from Kellogg Biological Station, Michigan, USA - KBS K1-50-1 metaG | ecosystem: Host-associated > Plants > Roots >... | reverse complement strand
GGGTCCGGGCGGTACCCGCCGGTGAACACCTCGTTCCTGATGCCGAGCGGGTCGAAGAAGTAGATCGTGTTGCCGCGGGTCACCCCGTGCCTGGTCGGGCCCTGGTCGATCTGCACGCCGTTGAAGGCCAGGATGTCGGCGGCCTTGCGGACCTGGTCCCAGTCGTCGAGCCAGAAGGCGAAGTGGTGCAGCGCGCCGTTCGGCCCGTTGACGATGGCGATGTCGTGCGGGGAGTGACTGCGTTCCAGCCACACCCCGAGCTGGTGGCCGTTGGCGTCCAGGACCTGTTCGGTCATCCGGAAGCCGAGCACGCTCTGGAAGAACACCGCGGCCTCGCCGACCTCCTCGGCGTTGATCAGCATGTGGTCCAGCCGCGGCGGCGCGATCCCGGGCAGGCCAGGCGGCGGGACCGGCGCCGGGTTCAGCTTGCCCAGCAGGCCGCCAGTCTTATCCAGCTCGTAGACCAGCTCCATGGTCTGCCCCGACGGGATGCCGAACCTGATCGACTCGCCCTGGCCGACCGCCTCACCGCGGCTGATCCGCTGGACCTGGCAGCCGTATCGGGTGACGGCGTTTTCCAGCTCGGCGAGGTCGTCCTCGTGCTCGACCCGGAAGCTGAACAGGTCCAGGCCGGTACGCGGGTTGTAGCGGAGCCGGATCGAGTGGTGATCCTCCTCGTCCCAGCACTTGAGGTAGACGGTGTCCTCGCCGCGCTCGGCGAGCTGCAGGCCGAGCACCTCGGTGTAGTAGGCGGTGGATAGCTCGAGGTCGGGCGTCCGGACGTCGACGTGGGCAAGGCGCAGGATTCCCACGGTGCCTCCAAGGGCTGATAACGCTTGACGTGTCGAACATACCTCGCCTACTGTTCCAGATAAAGAGCAAGCGTTCCAGATAGAGGAACGCTCCGACGTAAGGTCTCCGATGTCGACGCCGGAACAGATGCGCCCCGAGCAAATGCGCACCGCCGTCGCGCGGTACGTCGAGGAGATCCACCGTGCCTACGTCGCGCAGGCTCTGACCTTTCCCGCGGCCGTGCGCGGCCGGATGCCGCTGCTGGCGCCGGGTCCGCTGACCGTGGCCGCGGTGGGGGCCCGGAACCTGCACGTGCTGGCCACCAGGGATTCGCTCGGGCCCGTGCGCGGGCCAGAGGTCGAGCTGCCCGGGTCGGTGGAAGGACTCTCCTGGACGGTGCGGTTCTTCGACCCCATCGTGCTGCCCGAGCTATCCCTGATCGATGAGTCCGAGGGACCGGCGTTCGGCGAGGTGCGGCACGCGCTCGGCGTGACCACGGTGGTGTACCACTTCGTGGCCTCCCCGGGCTCGGGGCTGTCCGCGCACAACGCGGCGCACGTCGGCACCGGCCTGGCCGGCGGCCATTCGGCGGCGGCGCGGGACTTCGAGACGATCCGCAGCCGGGTCCGGGGCCGCGAGGATCTGGTCGACGAGATGGCCGGCGCGGCGGCGGCCGGGCTGGTCCGGGCGCACGCCATGCTGGCTTCGGCTATCGCGCCGCATAACGCGGCGCTGTCCGCGCTGGCGTCGCACGCGCGGCCCGATCCGGACGAGGTGCGGCGCGAGCTGCTGACCGCGGTGGGCGGGCGGACGCAGTGGCACCCACCCGCCCCGCCGGCCCCGCTGGCGCAGCCAGCCAGGCCAGCAGGGCCGGCCGAGCCGGCACCGCCTCAGGGGCCCTCGTCGTGACGACCGCCGTCCCCGGGGGCGGGCTGTCCACGGTGCGCAACGCGGCCCGGCTGCTGAAGGTGTTCCGGTCCCGCGAGGCCGACCTCGGGGTCTCCGAGCTGGCCCGGCGGCTGGGCCTGGGCAAGAGCACGGTGCACCGGATGCTCACCACGCTGGTCGCCGAGGGACTTATCGAGCAGAACCCGCGGACCGGCGGCTACCGGCTCGGCATCGTGATGTTCGAGCTCGGCGAGGCGGTCCGGGTGCACATGGACCTGCACGCCGCGGTGGGGCCGGTGCTCGGCGAGCTGCGCACGCAGACTGGGGAGTCCTCGCAGGTCGGCGTGCTGGACGGGCATGAGGTCGTGTACGTGGACCGGCTGGAGAGCGCACACTCGCTGCGGCTGTTCACCGAGACCGGGCGGCGGGTGCCGGTGCACTGCACCAGCTCGGGCAAGGTGCTGCTGGCCTACCTGCCGGAGGCCAGGCGGCAGGCGGTGCTGCGGGCCGCCCCGCTGACCGCGCTGACCCCGCACACGATCACCGACCGAACCCAGCTCGCCGGCGAGCTGGACCGGGTCCGCCGGCGCGGCTGGGCCGAAGCCGTCAACGAGCGCGAGATCGGCGTGGCGTCCATCGCGGCGCCGGTGCGCGACGTCAGCGGCGAGGTGATCGCCGCGATCGGCATCGGCGTCCCGCTGGCCCGGTGCAGCGCGATGGCGCTGCGCAGGCTGGCGCCCGTGATCATGGAGGCGGCCGAGGCGGCGTCGCGCCGGCTCGGCTGGTCACCGGAACTGTCCTCGCAGCAGCGTAAGGAAGGGTGAGGCTGCCATGCCGCTGACCGACGTGCCCGGCAAGGCCAGGGCGCTGTACGAGGCCCGCCGGACCCGGCAGGCGATCGAGCCGTTCACCGACGCCGACCCGGACCTCGGCATGGCCGACGGCTACGCGGTACAGCAGGAGCTGGTGAGGCTGCTGCTGGCCGACGGAGACCGGATCGTCGGCTACAAGGTGGGGCTCACCTCCAAGCCCATGCAGAAGATGATCGGGGTGGACACGCCGGACTACGGTCCCGTGCTCGGCTCGACCGTCTACGCGGACGGCGATTCGGTGCCGGTGTCCGCCTTCATCCAGCCGAAGATCGAGGCCGAGATCGCCTTCGTGCTCGGCGCGCCGCTGGCCGGTCCCGGGGTGAGCGTGCTGGACGCCCGCCGGGCGATCGCAGGGATGACCGCCGCGGTGGAGATCGTCGACTCCCGGTTCGCCGACTGGCGGATCAAGCTCGCCGACACGGTCGCCGACCTGGCCTCCAACGGCGCGGTGGCGATCTCCAGCCGGGTGGTCCCGCTGGAGGGCCTGGATCCGCGGCTGATCGGGATGATCCTCACCCGCCAGGGCGACCTGGTGGACACAGGCGCCGGCGCGGCCGCCCTCGGCGATCCGGTCAAGGTGGTGGCCTGGCTGGCCAACACGCTGGGCGAGATGGGCGCCAAGCTGGAAGCCGGGCACCTGGTCATGACCGGAGCGCTGCACGCCGCCGTGCCGATGCGGGCGGGGGACGTGTTCCGCGCCGACTTCGACCGTCTCGGCCCGCTTACCGTCCGCGTTGTGGAATAACAGGAGGCTGCCATGATCGGTGCCGATGAGATCGCGGCCCGGCTGACCAAGGCCCGCGCCGACCGCACGGCGATCGGCTCGCTGTCGGCCGAGCTCGGCGCCTTCGACCTGGCGTCGGCCTACGAGGTACAGCGGGTGCTGCGGCGCGAGGCAGGGCCGCTGGCCGGCTGGAAGCTCGGCGTGACCTCCCGCGCCAAGCAGGCTCAGGTCGGGGTGCACGAGCCGGTCCGCGGCCACCTGGCCGCCGCGGACGCGCTCGACCTCGGTTCGCCGCTGGCGGTGGCGGAGCACATCCAGCCCCGGTGCGAGCCGGAGATCGTGTTCATCATGGGCGCGGACCTGTCCGGGCCCGCCGTCACCTCGTCAGCGGTGCTGGCCGCCACCGCTTCGGTGGCGGTGGGCATCGAGGTGCTCGACTCGCGGTACACCGACTACAAGTTCACGATGCCGGACGTGGTGGCGGACAACACGTCGGCGGGGCGGTACGTGGTGGGTTCGGCCGTCCCGGCGGCGGGCCTGGACCTGCGGCTGATCGGGGTGGTGCTCGAGCACAACGGCGAGGTGGTGGCGACCGCGGCCGGCGCCGCGGCGCTGGGCCACCCGGCGGCCGCGGTGGCCTGGCTGGTCCGGTCGCTGGCCGCGGAGAACGAGGGCCTGCGGGCCGGCGACATCGTGCTCTCCGGCGGGCTGACCGCCGCCGTGCCGGTCAAGGCCGGCGACGTGGTCACGGCGACCGCCGACCGGCTGGGCACCGTCGAGCTCGGCTGCGTCTAATGGAGCCGAACGGCCCGGCCGAACCGGGTGGACACTGCCCCGCCCTGGTGCCGCTCGACCGCCCGGATGGGCGGAGCCAGTGGACGTTCTCGCACTCCGGGCGGTCGTTCGCGGTCTTCGAGTCCGGCGGGCAGCTGCACGTCACCGACGGCGCCTGTCCGCATAACGGCGGGCCGCTGGCCGAGGGCCTGGTCCGGGACGGCGTGGTCACCTGCCCGTGGCACTGGTACAGCTACGAGCTGGCCACCGGACGGTGCCGGACGGCGGCCGGCTACGAGCTGCGCCGGTACCCGGTCGTGCTCGTCGGCGGCCGGCCGCACGCCGAGATCCCGGCGCCCGCGCCGCCGCGGAGCTGGTCGCAGATCCTGCGCGCGCACGCCCAGGAGCCGAGGCCACGGCTGTGACCTGGCGGGCGTAGGATGCCGGACAGGTTCCCGGGACAAGCAAGCTGGCTTTTCCTACCGGCCGGGCACGCAAGGACAGCCATGTACTTGTTCGAATGCGAGGCGACGTTCGAGGCCGATCCAGATACGGTCTGGAAGATCTGGACCGATGTGGTCCGCTGGCCGGAGTGGGATGTCAGCAAGGAGATCGCGCAGCTGGACGGCCCGTTTGAGCCGGGTACGCGAGGCTGGGCTAAACAGCGCGGCAACCTCGGCGGGTCGTTCACCATCACGGCGGTCGACATCGGGCGGCGCTGGGTGAGCGAATGCCCGATGCCGCTCGGCAAGGTCATCTTCGACCACCTGCTCGAGCCGGTCGCCGGGGGACACGTCCGGGTGGTCAAGCGGGTTGAGGTACAGGGCGGGTGCGGGCCACTGGTGCGGATGTTCGCGCCCAAGATGCGCCGCGATATCGATGCGTCCCTGGCCGCCCTGCAACGGCAGCTGCCTCGCTGAACGAGCGACGTAGCACACCGCGAGGAACCGGCATCGTGTGTGCTTACCCCCCGGAAAACGGGGGGTAAGCACACACGATCATGTCGCGCTACCCGGGCGCGGCCGGATCAGGGAACCGCGGCTGGCTGGTCCCTGGTGATCTCGGCTTCCGGGGCGGGCTGGCGGGCGAGCCTGCTCGGCCACCAGACCCACCGGCCCAGATCGAGGTTCAGCGCGGTGACCAGCACCGAACGGACCACGAGGGTGTCGAGCAGCACCCCGAACGCGACGGCGAAGCCGAGCTCGGTCAAGAACGTGACCGGCAGGGTGCCGAGCACGGCGAAGGTCCCGGCCAGCACGGCGCCGGCCGCGGTGATCACGCCGCCGGTGGCGGACAGGCCGGTCAGCGCGCCCGTGCGGGCGCCGTGGCGCTTGGCTTCCTCGCGGACCCGGGTCATCAGGAAGATGTTGTAGTCGATGCCCAGGGCGACCAGGAACACGAACACGAACAGCGGGAACGAGGTGTCGGCGCCGCCGAAGTTGAACACGTTGTTGAAGAACAGCGCGCTCACCCCCAGGGTCGCCGCGAACGACAGCACCACGGTCACGAGGAGCATGATCGGTGCGACCAGAGCCCGCAGCAGCAGCGCGAGGATGACGAACACGACGGCCAGGACGATCGGGATGATCAGGTTCCGGTCGTGCGCGGCGGCCCGCTGGACATCCAGGTTGATCGCGGTGTTGCCGCCGACCAGCGCGTCGGCGCCCGGGACGGCGTGCACGGCGGCCCGGGCCCGGTCGATGGTCGCGTAGGCGGCCTCGCTGTCCGGAGCCGAGGTCAGCGTGCCTTCGAGGTAGGCATGGCCGTCCTGGATTACTGGCGACGTCACGTCGGTGATGCCCGGCACCGCCCGCAGTGCCGAGGCCAGCTGCGCGGCCGAGGCCGCGTTGCCGAACACCTCGACCGGCTGCCCGGCCCCGGCCGGGAAGTGCTGGTCGAGCACGGTCTGCCCGGCCACCGAGTCCGGGTGACCACGGAACGACTGCGCGTTCGTCAGCCCGCTGGCCTTCAGCCCAGTCAAACCAAGGGCCATCGCGCCGAGGAGCACCGCGGTGGTGATCCAGACAACCCGCGGGCGCACGGCGATGCGGCGGCCGGTTCGCGCCCAGAAGCCCCGGGCGGTGGGCTCCGCCGAGCCGTACCCGGGCTTGGCGGGCCAGAACACCCAGCGGCCGGTGATCACCAGCAGGGCCGGGAGCAGCGTCATCATCGAGAGCAGGGCGACCCCGACGCCGATCGCCAGCACTGGTCCCAGGCCCTTGGTGGAGTTCAGCTCGGCCAGGGTCAGGGCCAGCAGGCTCAGGATCACCGTGCCGCCACTGGCGACGATCGCCGGCCCGGCGCGGCGGATCGCCACCCGCATCGCCTGATGCCGGTCCTCGTGCCGCCGCAGCTCCTCGCGGTACCTGGCGGTCAGCAGCAGCGCGTAGTCGGTGCCAGCGCCGAACACCAGCACATCCAGGATGCCCGCGCTCTGCGCGTTGACGGTCAGCCCGGCGTGCGCGGCCAGCAGGTAGATCAACGCCTGGGAGCTGGTCAGCGCCACCCCGGCGGCGATCACCGGCAGCAGCCAGAGCACCGGACTTCGGTAGGTGATCAGCAGCAGCACGATGACTACCGCGAGCGCAGAGAAGAGCAGGGTGCCGTCGATACCCTTGAACGCCTTCCCGGAGTCGGCCGCGTAGCCGAGCGGGCCCGCGATATGGATCGTCAGGCCGCTCGCGTCCGAGGCGGCGATGCTCCTGAGGGCGTCCGCGGCGGTCCCGGCGTGGTTCCAGCCCTCATGGCCGAGGTTGACGGGCACGATCGTCTCGATCGCCTTGCCGTCGCGGGCCACGAACGGCCCGGTTACCTGGCCCCGGAGCACACCCGCCACGTCCGCGAAGCGCCTGGCGTCGGCGGCCGCCTTCGCCTTGTCGGCGGCGGTCAGGCCAGCCGGCCGGTCATACACCACTACGGCCGGGAACACGTTAGGCGACACGACCTTCGACCGCAGCGCCAGCACCTGCGTGGACTCCGCCTTGGGCGGCAGCCACGACTGGGCGTCGTTCTTCTCCGCCCCCGTCAGCTTCCCGGACAGCGGCCCGGCCACCGCCACCACGACCACCCAGAACACCAGCACCAGCCACTTGGTCCGGCGGCCTGCCGGAATACCTACCATCGATTTAAGCCTGGACATGCCTGATTCTCCCGTCCCCGTACTGTCCTGACCTTCGTGAGACGATCCCAGGCTCTGTGACTCATCGGAGATCGCCCGGAAGATCCGGTTGACTCAATCCTGACGGAAGGACCGTCACGAAGCCAGTTTTTAATCAGGCGGCGGCGAGGACGGCTACCAGGCCCGCTGTTCCCGCTTGGCGGGAACAGGGCTGACCATTCGATGCGGGCTGAACTGCGGACGGATCTACGCGGGCTGCATCGGGGACACCTCCGGCTGCACTCCCGTCACCAAGGGCGCACTCGGCGGAGGGTGGGCGCTGACCGTGACGAACGACGGCACCCAGCCATACGCCGCCGCCCTTCGCGGGGACGCGGTGAGCCACTTCACCATCGCCGGGTTCTCCAGCGCCAGCAGGGCGGGATAACCGAATGATCGCGGATATCTACCCCCTGACCAGGGGTGTAGATATCCGCGATCACGGGAGCGCAGGGCGGGTGTCGTCGAGCTGGGCGCGGAGCTCGGCGAGGGACTGGCGGTAGGACTCGACGGTTCGCAGCTTCACGTCCTCGTAGCCGCGCACGACGTCGGGCAGTTCGGCCAGGCGCACGGCCAGGGGCGTGGTGGCCGGGCTCAGGCGGTCGATCAGGTGGTCGACCAGGCCGAGGTACTCCCCGATCAGCTCGCGCTCGACGACCCGGACGCGGGTGCGGCCGAACGGGTCCATCGGTGTGCCCCGCAGCCCGCGCATGGCCCGCAGGACCCGGAACGCCGGGACGAACCACGGGCCGAGCGCGATCTTCCGCTTCATGCCGAGGGCGCGCAGGACCGGCGGGTGCAGCCGCCAGGACGCGCGGGCGCCCGGCCCGAACTCGGCCTCCAGGCCGGCCCCGAGGGACGGCTCCAGGCTGAGCCTGGCCACCTCGTACTCGTCCTTGTAGGCCATGAGCTTGTACAGGTAACGGGCGACGGCCTCGGTCAGGGCGGTCGAACCCGGCGTCTTGTCCTGCTCCGCGGCACGGACCCGCTCGACCACGTCGAGGTAGCGGCGAGCGTAGGCGTCGTCCTGGTACGCCGTCAGGTCCTCGGACCGGGTCCGGATCAGCCGGTCGAGGGTGGGTTCGGCCGCAGCGGGCCTATCGAGGCCCGCTGCGGCCAGGAGAGCACTGGGGTCGGCGACGTACTGGCGGCCGCGCCGGAACGCCTGGAGGTTCTTCTCGACGGCCACGCCGTTCACCCGGATCGCCTCCTCGATGGCGTCGGGCGGCGGCGGCAGCGCCCCGGCCTGGAAGCCCGCGCCGACCAGGAAGACGTTGGCGAACTGGTCGTCCCCGAACAGCCCGAGGACGATCTGGCGCGCGTCGAGCAGGACGGAGCCGTCGCGCACCCGGTCCAGGATCGGATGGCTGGTGGCGGCCTGGCCGGGAAAGGACAACGCCGGGTCGGACACCATCGGCCCGGTCGGGACCTCGGCCGTGGAGACCACCGCGACGGTCCGGCCCGGCGCGGTCACCGCGAGGTTCTTCGGGTCGGCGGCCACTAGGAGGTCACACCCGAGGTAGAGGTCACACTCCCCGGCGCCGAGCTTGTTGGTGGGTGCCTGGCCGGAGCGGCTGAACCGGACGTCGGACACGACCGCGCCGCCCTTCTGGGCCAGGCCGATCTGGTCGAGCGACCGGGCGTGCCAGCCGGCGATGAGCCCGGCGGTCGCGAGGATCTGGGACACGGTGACCACGCCGGTGCCGCCGACCCCGGTCAGCCGGACTCCGAACGAGTCTGGGTCCACGATTGGCTGCGGGGCCGGGAGCTCGTCGGGGCTAAGGGCTGTGGTGCCGGGATTCGTCGTCCGGCCGGTGGCCGGAACTACCGTCATGAACGCGGGGCAGTCGCCGTCCAGGCAGCTGTAGTCGACGTTGCAGGAGGACTGGTGCACGCGGGTCTTGCGGCCGAACTCGGTCGGCACCGGCTGCACCGACAGGCAGTTGGACTTCCGCCCGCAGTCCCCGCAGCCCTCGCAGATCCGCTCGTTGATGAACACCCGGGCCTGCGGCTGGGCGATCTTGCCCCGCTTGCGCTTGCGGCGCTTCTCGGTGGCGCACTCCTGGTCGTGCACGAGCACGGTGACGCCGACCGTAGCCGCGAGGACCCGCTGGGCCTCGGCGATCCGGCTGCGGTCCCACACGGCCACCCCGCGGGGCAGCTTCACGTGCCGGTAGCGGCCGAGGTCCTCGGTGGTGACGATGACCCGGGCCACCCCCTCGGCCAGCAGCACGCCGACGAGCTGCGGCACGGTCATGCCGCTGGCCGGGCGCTGGCCGCCGGTCATGGCCACGGCCGAGTTGTACAGCAGCTTGTAGGTCATGTTCGCCCCCGCGGCGACCGCGGCCCTGATGGCCAGCGATCCCGAGTGGTCGAACGTGCCGTCACCGATGTTCTGCACGAAGTGGTCGCGGTCGAGGAACGGCGCCATGCCGATCCACTGCATCCCCTCGCCGCCCATCTGGGACAGGCCGGTGACCGTGCCGGCCTGCGAGGAGTCCATCAACAGCACCAGGGCGTGACAGCCGATGCCGGCGCCCACCAGGGCCCCGGGCAGCGGCTTGGTGGAGCTGTTGTGCGGGCAGCCCGAGCAGAAGTACGGTACCCGGCTGATCAGGGGCAGGGCCGTCGTGGCGCGCTCCCGTTGGTCGCGCGCCACCGGGACCCCATGGACGGCCATCCGGCGCCGCAGCGGGCCGATGATCGAGTCGGCGTCCAGCTCGCCGTAGCCCGGGAGCAGCTCCGAGCCGTCGGCGTCGCGCTTGCCGGTGACGGCGGGCTGCGCCGGCCCGCCGTAGAGCACGTCACGGATGGCGGTCTCCAGGAACGAACGCTTCTC
>Ga0070697_100005137_pt1 | contig 10047 bp, 8 predicted proteins | sample KBSK1501metaG_FD_65475 | JGI IMG/M metagenome (GOLD analysis project Ga0070697, IMG submission 65475) | Corn, switchgrass and miscanthus rhizosphere microbial communities from Kellogg Biological Station, Michigan, USA - KBS K1-50-1 metaG | ecosystem: Host-associated > Plants > Roots >... | reverse complement strand
GGCGACCACCTTGATACCCGCGGTGGCCGGGTCAGCTTTGAGCTGGCGAGTGACCGCTAATCCATCAACGCCGGGAAGCTGCATATCCATCAGTATTAGGTCCGGCCGGAGGTGGCGAGCCTTCTCCAGGCCCTCCTGGCCGTTGCCGGCGGTGTCTACGGTGAAGCCGTTGCCCTCCAGGACCATGCGGGCGAGATCCAGGTTGGAGGGGTTGTCCTCGACGACCAGGATGCGGTTTCGTTTGCTGGGGCCGGGCCGGAGGGGGAACTCGACGGTGAACGCGGTTCCCTTGTCGGGTGCGCTGTCGAATTCGATCGAGCCGCCGTGCAGCTCGATCAGCTTCTTGGTCAGGGCCAGGCCCAGCCCGGTGCCGGGATACTCCCGGTTGTTGGCGCTCTGGACCTGGTAGAAGGCGCCAAAGATCTTGTGCTGGAGCTCTCTAGGGATCCCGATGCCGCTGTCCTGGACCGTGATCCGGAGCGCGTCCTCCCGGACGACCGCCTGGAGGCCGACCTTCCCCGAGGGTGGCGTGAACTTGATGGCGTTCGACAGCAGGTTATAGAGGACCTGCTTGAACTTGTTCTTGTCGGCGATCAGCAGGGCCTCCAACGGCTCGACGCTGGAGGCGATCTCGATCTCCTTCTTCATCGCCAGCGAGCGGACCACGTTGAGCACTTCCCGGACGGCGGAATCAACCCCGAACTCCTCGTAGACCAGGTCCATCCGCCCGGCCTCGACCTTGGTCAGGTCGAGGACATCGTTGATCAGCGACAGCAGGTGGCGGCCGCTGTTATAGATGTTGTCCAGGCAATCCCGGCGCTGCTTTTCGCTGATCTTGCCGGCCAGGTCGTCCCGGAGCAGTTCCGAGAACCCCAGGATAGCGTTGAGTGGCGTGCGCAACTCATGCGACATGTTGGCCAGGAACTCGGACTTGAGCCGGCTGACCTCGGCGATCTGCGCGTTGGCCGTCTCCAGCTCCCCGAGGTGAGCCTGCAACTGCTCGTAGAGCCGGCCGTTCTCGATCGCGATCGCGGCCTGGTTGGTGATGACCTTGAGGATGGCAACGTCAAGCTCGGTGAAGGGATCGACCCGCTGCCGCGAGATGGTCATGGCGCCCACGACCCGCTGCGTGGTCGCCAGCGGTTGAACCATCAGCGAGCGCGGCGAGCGGCTCTGGTCGAGCATCTTGAAGCGCGGGTCCAGGGTGGCGTCGGCGATGTTGAGCGTCTCGAGCTGTTCGACCGCATAGCCGAGGATGCCTTCGCCGAGCACGAAGCGCGCGATGTGCGGCACCATGTCGCGATGTGGGTAGGTGGCGGTGGCGGTCAGCTCCCGGCTGCCCTCGTTGAGCAGGAAGACGGTGGCCGCGTCGAATTGCACCATCTGGGAGGTTGCTCGCAACATCGCGTCGATGTTGTCGTTCAGCGAGAGGGAACCGGTGAAGAGACCCCCGAGCCGGTTCAGCAATTGAATCTCGGGGTCGGCTGTCACGTGGGCCACATTATAGGTCATGATTTTTGACACAACAGCAACTGCGGTTGTGGGCTTTCGATTCTGCAACGTCACCCTCCGTGACTTCCTTTCTCTGTCGGCCGCCTGATTTCGGGCCGGCGACGTTGTGTGACGCAACCGGGCCCCCGGTAAGCTGAGACGCTGTGAAGGCGGTTCGATTTCACCAGCACGGCGGGCCCGAGGTCCTGCGCTATGAAGAGGTGCCGACGCCGGCGCCGCGACCTGGCGAGGTCCTGATCGGGCTGCGAGCCGCGGCGCTCAACCATCTCGACCTGTTCGTCCGCAACGGCCAAACCCCCGGCGTGGCCCTCCCCCACATCGGTGGCGCTGACGGCGCCGGGGTGGTGCTGGCCAACGGCACGGGCGCGGCCCGACACCCCGTGGGCAGCCGGGTGTTCTTCGACCCCGGCCTCAGCGACGGGACCTGTGACTACTGCGCCCGCGGCGAGCACAGCCTCTGCGATCGCTGGGAGATGCTGGGCGAACATCGAGACGGCACCTTTGCCCAGGCGGTGGTCATGCCGGAAGTCAACCTGCGACCGATCCCGAGCGAACTCAGCTTCGAGGAGGCCGCCGCCTTTCCGCTGGTTTTTTTGACCGCCTGGCGCATGCTCATGACCAAGGCCCGCCTGATGCCAGGCGAGAGCGTGCTCATCCTGGGCATTGGCGGCGGCGTTGCGCTGGCCGCCTTGCAGATTGCCAAGCACGTAGGCGCCCGGGTCTTCGTCACCTCGAGTAGCGCGGAGAAGCTCGAGCGCGCGCTGGCGCTCGGCGCCGACGTGCTCATCAACCACCAGGAGACCGATTTCTCGCGGGAGGTCTGGAGGATCACCGAGAAACGAGGGATCGACGTCATTGTCGATAACGTGGGGGCGGCGACCTGGGACCGCAGCATCCGGGCGCTCGCCAAAGGCGGCCGCTTGGTGACCTGCGGCGCGACCAGTGGGCCGAAGCCAGATGAGGACCTTCGCCGGATCTTCGTGAAGCAGGTAACCATCTACGGATCGACCATGGGAACGCGTGACGACTGGGAGCAGCTGAACCGGCTGCTGGCCGCGAAAACCCTGCGCCCGATCGTCGACCGGATCTTTCCGCTCGAAGAGGCGGCGCAGGCGCAGACGCTGATGGAGGACCACGGCCAATTCGGCAAAATCGTGCTCACCATCCCGCCGCTGTCGTGAGACGCCGGGCGCTGACCACCTTGATGGCGCTGGCGCTCATCGCCTGTGGCCAGCCGGCAGCCCAGTCGGGGCCGACGGCATCGCCGCGCCACGCGCCGACCGTGACGCCCAGCCCGACCCCGCCCCCGACGCCGACGCCCCTGCCACCACCGCCCAACCTCCCCGCCGCCGGCGGAATCAATGTGCCGGCAGGCTTTTCCGCCTATCTCTATGCGAGAGGAGCCGGAGCCACCACTGCCATGACGTTTGGACCGGACGGCCGGTTGTACATAGCAACCCAGGGCGGGACCGTCGAGGTGGTGGGCGCCCCAGGCGCGGCGCCCCAGACGTTGGTCTCGGGCCTTCCCATCGCCCTTGGACTCGCCTGGCGAGGGAACGAGCTTGTCGTTTCCGTACGCGGCAGCGTTCGCAGTTACCAGCTCAGCAACGGCGGCCTTGCCGGTGGGCACGTCGTCGTCGGCGGCCTCCCGACGGGCCGCCACCAGAATGACGCGATCCTACCCATGCCGAATGGCGACGTTCTGTTGGGAGTGGGCTCGACCTGCGACGTTTGCAACGAGCCCGACTCGCGCAGTGCCACCGTCCTGCGCTTCCATTCCGACTGGACCTTTGCCGGGATCGCGGTGCGCGGCACCCGGAATCCTTTCGGACTCGCCTTGCGGGCCAGCACCGGCGATGCCTATGTGATGATCAACGGCCAGGACAACCTGGGGGCGCAGCCTGCCGATCACATGTTGCGGGTGGTCGACGGCGAAGACGCCGGTTGGCCGCGATGCTGGCCCGCGTATCCGGATGGCAGCCTCCATGGCAATTGCGGCGGCGTCGCGGCGCCGGTGGCCGTGTTCACGCCCCATAGCTCAGCGGACGGCGTCGTCATCTACGACGGCAGCGAATTCGGCGGCGATTACGCCGACAATGCCTTCGTAACCGAGTGGGGCGCGAACGCCGGCGGGCCGATCGGCCGGCGCGTGTTGCGGGTCGTTCTCTCCGGCTCGGGCGCGAGTGAGCAGGGCCAGGTCAGCGATTTCGCCACCGGATTCTCGCATCCGCTGGCGATCACCGCCGCCCCGGACGGCGGCCTGCTGGTCGGCGATTACGGCACCGGGCAGATCGTCGAGATCTTCCGCACCAGCTAGGGAAAGAACGGAGCCGTTTTGCCCGTCGCATTCACCATCGGCCTGGTCGATCGCTTCAAAGACATGACGGACTGGCTCGCCCAGGGCGAGGCGAGCGCCAGCCAGGGCTACCTCACCTCCGAGGGCGGCCCGCTGCACCGTCCCAGCCGCGAGTGGTACGGGCAGGTGATGCCTGGATCATGGGCGCCAAACATCGACGGCGACGGAGTCGACGGCAAGCTCGCCGGCATCGGGGCCATCCATCGGCACGACCCCGGGTTCGACGAGAACGTCTTCCTGGCCCAGGTGCAGCGGCTCTTCTTTGCGGTGCTCGAAGCCTGGACTGCGCTCAAGCCGGCGTTGAGCCAGGGCGTGATGGCCTCCGTGATCTGGGAGCAGCAGAAGGCGCAGATCAGCGCCTATCGCGCCAAGGGCTGGCGCAACATGCTCGACGGGCTCAGCTTCACAAGCGGGATCGTGGCCGGCGCGCTCTCCAATAGCGGGTTCGACACGGTGACCGTTCGCCTCAACGCCAACTCTGCCGACTACGATCTCGATGGTGGCGCACGGGTCATCAGCGGCGACACCAATCGCTGGGATTGGACGGAAGATTGGACCTTTCAGCGTCCGTCGACGATGACGACCGGTCTGCCCGGGACGATTACCTCGGAGAGTTGTCCGAACTGTGGCGCGTCGGTCAACGTCGACATCACGAGCATTTGTCCCTTCTGCGATGCGGCAATCATCTCCGGAAAGTTCGGTTGGTTGCTTACGAGAATCGATCGGGTTTAGTTAAGGAAGTTCGCGAGCCGCTCTTTAAGAAGTTCGCGAGCCTTGTCGCGGCTCGCGAACTTCGAAGGCCGAGCTCCCACCGGTCCGAGAGACGCGCGGACATGCGTTCGTCACGAACATGCGAGGCAGCGCGCGTACGCCAATAGGTGCAGGGACTGACGGTGGGAGCTCGGTTTCAGCGCCTTCTCGGCGCTGAAAACAGAAAACCGACCATCGCTCAGTGGTCGGTTTTCCTGCCCCGCTGTGGGCCGTGCCCGCCGGCAGGCGAGCGCGTCTATTCTCTCACCGGCGAGGTCCCTTTGGGCGGCGATTCGCTGATTTGATGGCAACGCGAGTTCCGCACCTGTCAACACCGCTATCAGGTTATATACCAGTCGCGGTGCGAGCCTGCCGGTGGTCTCGGGCCGTTTCCCGGCGGCAGCAGCGGCGCTAAAGCGCTCCCGTCTCGCGGAGGCTCCGGAAGCGCTCCGCCGATATCACCAAGTGATCCAAGACTTCCACACCGAGTAGTCTGCCGGCCTCGAGGAGGTGGCGCGTCACAGCAAGGTCCTCGGGACTGGGGGTCGGGTCGCCGGACGGATGATTGTGCGCCAGGATGACCGCGGCCGCGCCCATGGTCAGCGCCGGCCCGAAGACCTCGCGCGGTTGGAGGGCGGCGACGTTGAGCCCGCCAATGGCCACCTTCTCGCAACCGACGGGCTGGTTGCGAGTATTCAGATACAGCACCGAGAAGCATTCTTTCGGGCTGCTCCGCAGGTCCTGGAACTGCAGCAAGGCCTCCCTGGGTGAGGTGACCGCGGGGGCGGCACTGTCAGCCGGAATGTGCCAGCGTCTGGCCAGCTCGCGAACCATCAGCAGCCGGCGGACCTGTGCCGGCCGAAAACCGTGCCGTCTCGCCGCGTCCCGCAGATCACCCGGCTGACGCTCGACGATGCCGCCTTCGGCCAGCAAGGCCTTCACCCCCGGGAGGTCAGCGCGCTGCCCGAGCAGCGCCGCCAGCAGACCTGGCTCGTCCGGCGCAGCCATGGCAGCATGATACTACAACTCTGTGTATCTGTCGCCGCTTACGGTTAGTGCCGCCCCAAGACCGCGCCCAGGATCACCAGCAGCACGATGACGACGAAGACCACGATGACCACGCCCACCAGCAACGCGTAGCGGTTGATCGTCGTGTCGCTGATGGGCGCGTTGACCGACATCGGCGGTCCAGGCTGCACGGGCGAGCCTGCGCCGGGTGGGAGCGGAGCTCCAGCAGGCACAGCAGGGCGATCGACAAAGGCGCCTATGGGACCCGGCGACTGCGGTGCGGGCGGTTGCGACCAACCGGTGTGGTCTTCCCCTTTGGCCGCTGAGTCGGGTGCATGTTCCTCGGTCGGTGGGTTGCTGTCTTGATCGTTCATCCTTGCCACTCCGATGCCTGTGTGATGTTGTCGAGGACCCAGCCGAACTGTCCACTCGTGACGGTCGCCTTGCAGTAACTGCAGACGCCCGACTCGTTGATCGACAGTGGCGCGCCGCAGTTGGGACACTGCGTCACCTCTGCCCCTTCGCCCGCCTTGGTCCGGGCAGATCCGCTTCGAATGAAGGTCCAGTATTCCGTGAAGTTCTGGTTCTGTCGCGAGCCGTAGATGACTTTGTTGGCCGTGGTGTCGTCCACCTCGTAGTCTGCGGCGCTGGCGTCGATGCGGACCGTGATGGTATCGAAGTTGGGATCAGTCTGCACCTTGACGATCTGGACGCCACCGATGACCAGGTTGTCGAGCATGTTCTTTTTGTGGGCGGCGATCATCGCATCGACTTGTGTCTTCCACCGGTGGTAGATGCCGTCGGACATGTAGACGCGGGCTGGCTCGAGGTTGCGATCCATCCAGGCCTTCTGCAGCGCAAAGAAGGCGGCCTGCGCCCGGTCGAGGAACATCTGCTGATTGAAGTTCGGATCCTTGGCCTGCAGCGCCGCCAGGTCTTCGGTCACGGTCGAGCGCATCTGCGCCATCGGCGCGTAGGCCGGGCCGTAGTTCGACGCCTGCATCGGGTTGCCGATGCTCATCCGACGGTAGACCTGCCAGAGGGCGAAGAGGATGAAGAGAAAGAAGAAGAACCCGCCCCCGCCGCCGCCAAAGAAGAGAAAGGGCAGGAGCAATCCGCCGCCGCCAAAGCCGCCGCCCCCACCGAAGGAGCCGCCGCCCCCGCCAAATCCGCCGCCGCCGAAGCCCTGGCCGCCGCCAGCCCGAGCAAACGCGAACAGCGGGCTCGTCAGGACAACCGACGTTGCCAGCAGCGCCGCCAGGCCCAAACGCCGCGTCAGGTTCACTGGGCCGGTGCCGGTGTGCCTCCGCCGGTGAGTGTTTGGCCGCAGTTGGTGCAGAACTTGGCGGTCGCCGAATTCTGGGTGCCGCACTTTGGGCAAGCCATGGTGGCGCCGGCCGGCGCCGGCGCCGGCGAGAGCGCCTGGCCGCAGCTGCTGCAGAACTTGGCGTTCTCCGCGTTCAGCGCGTGACAGTTGGGACAGCGGACCTGGATCTGGCCGCCCGCAGCCAGCGTCTGACCCATCTGGCCGGCCACCAGTCCACCGACCCCGAGGCCGACACCGAGGAACGCCGGGTTGACGGCGCCGCCCTGACCCGGCCCCTGGGCTAACCCCTGCCCAGCGCCGATCATCGCCTGGCCCGCCGCGTACTGCTGGAAGCCGCCCGCCAGCTTCGTGTACTGGACGTCATGCAGGAACGTCTTCAGTTTCTCTTCATCCTCTGGCTTGAGCGTGATCGTGAAATTTCCGAGCCGGACGATCTGCAGACCGTAGCTGTTGATGTTGCGCTGCACCTGGGCGATGGTTTCCGATTCGATCTCGTCGGTATGCGCCGCGATGCCGAGCAGCGGCCAGCCGCTGCTGACGACATGCGACACCACGTCGGTTCGCAGGGTCTTGAGCAGTTGCTCGCGCATCCAGTCAGTGATCTCGTCGTTGGTCGACAGGTTCTGGGTGCCGACCAGGTTGACGATCAACGACTGCGGCTCGACCACCTTCAGCGAGTATTCGCCAAACACGCGCAGCCCGACGCCGAAGTTGGTCTGTGGATCGACGACATTGTCGATGGCGCCGCCGAACGGCAGGTTGGGGAACTCGCGGGTGGAAATGAAGTAGAGCTCGGTACGGAAAAGGTTCCCCCCGCTGGCGGCGTCCACGAGGATGCCAAGGAACGGAATCTCGGATGAGTCGAGCGTCACCCGGCCCGGCTGGATGGTGCCCTGAACGCGGCCGTCGCGGAAGAAGACGGCGAGCTCGTCCTGCTCGACGGTCAATTGCGTCAGTTTGCGGATGTTCGTATCGGGCCACTTGAACAGAATCTGGCCCTTGGCTGAATCCGGGCGTGCGATGAACTCGCGCCGGACTTCCCCGAAGATACTCATCTGAACCTCCAATACTCGATCCGGCGGTTCGGCCGCCCACCGGCGTTATAGCAGAAAAACGCCGGACCTAAAGAAGTCCTTCCCCAACGCGGTGAGCGGCAAACTATGAGCCTTCCAGCGCCCCAGCTTCACCCGGACTCGCGCGCGCTCAAGCCGGCGCCGGCGCGCCGCTGGCTGTTGCGTCTCACCACGCCAGTCGTGCTCTTGCCGGTCTACGGGCTGCTCGCCCTGGGATTGTTTGCCGCTACCTGGACACACCCTTTCTCATTTGTCCTCGGCGACGGTCCCGACCCGCCCGTGTTCATCTGGTACCTGCGTTGGGTGCCATTTGCCATCAGCCACGGGCTCAACCCGCTGTTCACCAACTACCTCGATTTCCCTGACGGCATCAACCTGATGTGGCAGACGTCGGTGCCATTGCTCGGCCTGCTGCTGGCCCCTATCACGCTGACGCTCGGGCCGATCTTCGCCTACAACCTGCTGATGACGGCGTCGATGGCGCTCGCGGCGTGGTGCGCCTTCCTCGCGTTCCGCCGTCATGTCGCGCGTCCCTGGGCTGCCGCCCTGGGTGGCCTCGTCTTTGGTTTCTCGCCCTACATGCTGGCCCAATCACTCGGACATCCGCATGTCGGGGTCGTGTTCATCTGCCCGCTGATGCTGATCGCCTTCGAAGGGGCCGTGCTGCGGCAGCAGCGATCACCCTGGGGGCTGGGGGCAATCATCGGCGCGCTGGCCGCGGCCCAGATGCTGATCTCCGAAGAGATGTTGCTCACGCAGGTCCTGCTCGCGTGCATGGCGCTCGCCATTCTGGTTGGGTTGCGTCCCGACCAGGTCCGGGTACGGGCGGCCTACGTCCTCAAGGTTCTCGGAGTTGCGGCCGGCATGCTGACGCTGGTCGCCGTCTGGCCGCTGTGGATGCAGTTCCTCGGTCCACTGGCGGTCCACGGCACCCTAGCGGCGTCGAATGTTTTTGTCACCGATGTGGCCGGCGTCGTGCTGCCGACCTCGCTGCAGGCCATCGCACCGCCCGCGCTCACCGCGGTCACCGACCGGTTTAGCGGCAGCCAGTATGAGGCTGGGGCATTCCTCGGTCTGCCGCTGCTCGCCCTCCTGGTCTTCACGGCGGTGCGCTGGTGGCGGGTGCCGGCGGTGCAGGTTGCGTCGATGCTGGCATTGCTCGCCGCCTGCCTGTCGTTGGGCGTCACCCTCCACCTCCGCGGCGTGACAACCGGGATCCCGGCCGGGCTGCTCGCCCTCGGATTCCTGGCGGTAGGCCGCACGCGGGTCGGACGCCTGACGCCCGTGATCTTCGGGCTCGGCTGGGCAGGGCTGGCGACGGTGCCACTGCTGCACAATGTGGTGCCCAGCCGCCTGATGCTTTACGTGTTCCTTTTTGCCGGCCTGTTGCTGTCGGTGCTGATCGACCGCTGGGACTTCGCATCGCCACGGCGGACGATGGCGGCCGGTGCGATCGCGGTCCTGGCGCTGCTGACGCTGTTGCCACGGATTCCGTTTGCCACCTCACCCGTCAACGTGCCTGCGTTCTTCTCCGCCGGCGCGGTCTCGACCCTTCCAACGAACAGCGTCGTGCTGGTCGTCCCCTATGCCCATGAATTGGAGTCGCGCGCGATGCTCTGGCAGCTGAGCGCGGACCTTCGCTTCAAGATGCCTGAGGGGTACGCGAACCGACCTGGCCCCGCGCTGGATCCAGCGCCGACCATGCTGGGGCACGACCTGATGGCGATGCAGCAAGGGGCGTCGGCGCCGCAGGTGTCGACGGCGTACCGCACGGCGGCGCTGGCCGAGCTACGACGCTGGCAGGTGCAGGCTGTGGTACTCGGCCCGATGGCGGGCGAGGATCGGATGCTGGAATTCCTGACCGCCGTCATGGGGACCCCCCCGACGCAGGACGGCGGCGTTTACCTCTGGAGGCTGGGCCCGAGCTAGAGAGTTGGCTCCGGAGCCCGGATTCGAACCGGGAACCATCGCGTTAACAGCGCGCCGCTCTACCGTTGAGCTACTCCGGACTGCCAGGCGCG
>Ga0070697_100005136_pt1 | contig 10047 bp, 8 predicted proteins | sample KBSK1501metaG_FD_65475 | JGI IMG/M metagenome (GOLD analysis project Ga0070697, IMG submission 65475) | Corn, switchgrass and miscanthus rhizosphere microbial communities from Kellogg Biological Station, Michigan, USA - KBS K1-50-1 metaG | ecosystem: Host-associated > Plants > Roots >... | reverse complement strand
AAGTACGAAATCCATTACTGGATCAAAATTTCGTGGACGCGGCGCTTCGGCTTGCCTGTCGTGCCCGCCCCGGGAAAACCCTATTGAGAGAGATGTTGGCCAGGCGTCTGCCGCGGGCTTTGTTCGAGCGTCCGAAACATGGCTTTGGCATGCCAATCGATGACTGGTATCGAGGGCCGCTCCGTCACGTTCTTGAGAAATACACCTCTCCGCACCGAATTCGCAGCCGGGGCTTGCTAAACGCGGAAACGCTTCAGCGATCCGTGCAAGCGCACGTTTCCCGTCGACGAAACTTTGGCCGAAAACTTCACGCTATTGTGGCGTTCGAAATTTGGGCCGACCAGTTCTTCGGCGACAGAGAAGTCCTAGCTCAACCGCCGGCCGGTAATTGAGATTCCGCCGTGCGGATGGCGTGGATCGACACTAAAGTTCGATTCCTCGAGCCACGCTTTTACTCCAGCGAATGTCTGCGGATGATCGTGAGCAGGCGAATACATATCCAATGTGTCCAATCGTACCCATTCTCGAAAATGGGCCTCGCTGAGCGGCACAGAATGAAGATGGGCGCATGAAACGGGCAAGATCCTCATAACAAACTTGCCAATAATCCCGTGACGTCGCGCCCACTGAGTGATTGGCCAAAACAGCTGTTCCAGCCACGTCGCAAACCTTTCCGTCTTGCGAAAGCCCAGCCGCCGGGTCACCGGCCGCAGGAGATACTTGAACCCCACCGTTCCGACGAAGGCCTTCCAGTTCAGCTCGTAAATCCACAAACCTACTCTGCCATCTGGCTTTATCTTTGGCAGAATGTTTTGCACCGCGCGATGTGGATCGGGCGTGTGTTGGATCACTCCGATGCAATATGCGTAGTCGAAGATCGCATCGGCCAATGGCAACTCGTAAACGGAGGCCTGTAAACAATGAAAACGAGGATGGGTCCCGAGATTGTTATAGGCGGCGTCCACCGCCGAACTTAGATCAACTCCCACAACTTCGGCCCCGTCGCCAAGCGCGATTTCTGCAAAGCGGCCAGCGCCACAGCCAACGTCAAGAACCAAGCGGTCATTCAATGTCGGCGGCAGCCATTCGGTGATCGTGTAAAATCGATCTCGTGAGAAACGCGTGCCGTTTCGAGAATCGAGCTGCACTTCGGCATGACGATTCCACTGCAATCCAAAACTCGAAGCATAGTCATCGGATTTGACGAACCTGGGCACGCCACGCACCACGGGATAACGCGCACCACACGTTGTGCAGATCAGCATCCCTGATTTGATTTCGCCATTTTCTTTCTCCGGATCAGTTATCTCGACACGCCCTCGGTCGCGCGGACAAATTAGCCACTGTAGGAGCGTCAATTTCATCGAAATAGAGGCGAACTAATTTTTGCGCCAACGAAACACGATGTGTGAGCAAGAAATATTGCATCGCCGATCAGACTGATCTCGTCAGTCCATTTCCATATTCCTATCGGCGATCCCAAATTGCAGATTGCGCGTAATTCCCCATTAGCCATTTTGCCTGTGTGAGTGAAACGCCGGTAAGTGTTCCCGACCAAGCGGACTTTCTTAGTTGTTACCGCGGACGGCAAACAATTCTTCACCACATGGGCTACATGCGAATGGCGAAAGTCTTACTGGCGCTTCACGTCTGCGAAAATGTCGGCATTAGTCTTGAGAACAAATCAATCTTCGATTACGGCTTTGGAGCGGGAACCTTCTTTCGCTATTGCCCGCCGAGCAGCCGGCTTTTTGGTGTTGAAGTCGACCCGGAAAATGTCGCGGCGGTCCAAGGCATGCTCGCCGCGCGTGGATTTAGGAATGTCAACGTTTGTACGATTGACCTCAAGAGCTGGTCTGTGCATCCCTTCCTCAAACGGAGTTACGACATTATCTTGTGCAGTCATATTCTCGAGCATCTTCCGGATCCGGTTCTATTTTTGAAACGGATCCGCGAATGCATAAGTCCGGCTGGTGTTTTGATCGGCTTGGTCCCAATTAATGAGCGGGAATTGGATCCTCATCATGTCCAGAGAATAGATCGCAGCAAGATCGAGGAATGGGTTCAGGCGGTTGGGTTGCGGATGACAACCTACCTTGAAGCTGACCCGTGGCTCTACTGGTTTCAGCCGATATTCGCATCACAAAACAGAACCATGCATGTGCTTGCCCAAGCGATTAGCTTTTGCGTCGGATTACCGGCAACAGCTCTGAATCGGCGGGCATGGTTCCGACTGAGCAATATTTTCGGGGTTATGACAAGATCGCTACCGATTCAAGCAGCATTCGTCTTGACCAGGTAACGCCATCCTTTGCCAAACCGCCCCGGCCAGATGTAAGTGGGCTTATCGACAGCGAACGTCTGACGTTTTGACGGGCTTTGGTGGGTGTAGATGCAATAGGTCAATTTACATGGCATGTACACGCCGTGGAGCAATCGGCGCAGACGATGCTGCAAAATCCAAAGGGGGCGAAGCCATCGCGCCCATCTTGGGGCCGATTCGCGAAGCCGCTTTTGCTCGCGGAACGCGCTCGGTCTTAGCATCAGATTCTCGCCAGTGTCGGTGAAGGCGGTCATGAAGTGACCAAGGGGAGCCATGGGGATTCCGCGTTTTAGCATTTCGAGAACCCAAACGGCGTCTCCCACTTCGCGCCATTGATCATTAAAGTAGAGTTTATGCTCATCCATGATCCGTCTGCGAAAAAAGGTAGCTGCTGTAAAGACCGGAAGCGTGCAAACCCAGGTGTGGTACAGGTGCGGCAGCAAGGCTTCTCGACTGCAAATATATTTGCCGACGGCATCTACAACTACCACGTTGCCAAAGGCCACATCGACAGTGGGATGCCGTGCAAAGAAATCCGCTGCGACTGCCAGTGTCCCCGGCAGATATTGTTCATCGCAGTTCAGGTAGGCGAGGATTTCGCCCCTGGCGCGCCGCAGCCCGCGATTCACGGCATCGTACATGCCGCTGTCCCCTTCTACGTAGAGCCTCAAACCAGGTTGTCCCACTGCCCAAGCCTCTAGTTCAGGTCCAGTGCCGGCGTCCTGTATGATGTGCTCGAATGTCACACCTTCTTGATCAGCGATTGATGCCGCACAGAGCTTGAGCCATTCGAACTGCCGGAAACTCGGAGTAATGATCGAGAATTGTGGTGACACGAATGATGGTCTTGATTTCCGGAAACTTACTCTTCAACCCGATAAGATCATGCTCGTCGCCGATAAATCGCGACGATCGACATTCCGATCGGCGGCGGCCAGAATCTTTCTAGGGGCTTAACGATTGGTATCAGCGCGTTCATGATTTTGTAGTTGTCGTCCGTATATGTTGTCTGCTTCAACAATCTGCCTTTCAAGAAAAAGCCGGGAACGCCGAGGAGGTTGAAGTAATAAGTTTGAACAACGTCGACAGGCAGATGGCGGACGCGATCCATGAGCGACCTTCGCGTGTAGCGGCGGTAATGACCGTCAAGTTTATCTAAACTTCCGTAAAGAAATGGCAGTGCGGGCACGAGCAAACATAGGTGGCCGCCAGCCGGTAACGATTCAACCAGGTGGCTAAGGGCGAGCCGGTCATCCTCGATGTGCTCGATGACATTGACGCACAGGATGGTGTCGACCGCGTAACCGCGAAGCGTCGCGGGAACGGTCGGCGAGGTCAGGTCTAGTTGCATCGTCTGGACGTGTGGAATGGTTCCATAGTTACTCGCTAGTTCAGCAAGCAACTCCGCGTCCAAGTCAACGCCAAGGTAAAAGTCACGATCGAGAAGCGATTCCGTGAAGTTACCCAACCCGCACCCTACATCCGCGATTCTGCGACCGAGATAGGGCGTAAACTGCGCTAGTTGCCATCGGATATACGGCTTGGAGAGGCGATGCCAGCGGCGGTAAAACTCCAGATGAGATTCGCTCACGATATCTTGGAGTTATCGGTGCCGGGCGGTGTTCGATGTCCTGTTTTTAAACCGAGTACGCTCAGGAAGAAACTTGAAAAGATAACTTGTATGCCTACCGCGATGAGCGTCATCGCGGGTATTACTCGGCGAAGATTCTCTGAGTAAGAGATCTCGCCAAATCCGGCCCCTTTCCAGATCAATAACGCCCGGATCAGCAAAAACCCGCCTGCCATAAGCATCAGGATTCCCGCCATAACCCCTCGTTCCAGATTTATAAAGCGGAAGAGTTTTGCCAGTGATGGATCGTTCGGCAACAATCCTTCAGCAATTGCGAAGACTTTGGTGAAGCACGCAAACGTGATCAGTTGGAAGCCAACCAGCACAGCCGCACTTGTTACGGCCATCGTTCCCGCATCCAGCGTGAGGCCGGCAAGTCCAAACTGCGAGTATGAAAGAAGCAGCATTCCAATCAAACCAACGATAGCCAGGATCAGACCAGGTATGAGGAAAAGCCATCGCGGGCTGAAGAGCAGCATGAAGCGAAGGTGTCGCCACCCATCGCGCCAGCTACGCAGATGCGGGGGTCTGGAGCGCCCGTCCTTGTGTAAAGTAATCGGAACTTCACCGACTCTGAGGTCCTTCATTGTCGCTTTGATGACCATTTCGGACGCGAATTCCATTCCCGTCGTCTGCAATTCCATCTTCTCGAAAGCCTGCTTAGTAAAGGCTCGCAATCCGCAGTGAAAGTCATTGATCGGGCAGCGGAAAAAAATTCGTCCAACCAATGAGAGAGCCGGATTTCCGAGCCACCGATGTTTCCACGGCATCGCTCGTGGCGCGATAACTCCTCCTCCTCTCGGCATGCGGCATCCGATGACGAGATCAAAGTCCTGCTTTAGCTTTTCAACAAATGGGCCGATTCGGGAAAAGTCGTAACTGTCGTCCGCATCGCCCATAACAATCCATTTCCCGCGCGCAGCTCTAATTCCGCCGCTCAAAGCGCTGCCATAACCTTTTTCTTTCACATGCACGACTCGGGCGCCGGACCGCTCAGCTATTTCCACCGAGTTATCGGTGCTACCGTTATCTGCAATGACGACTTCGAAGTTCAGACCAAGGAGCGCACTTGCCTTCAGTGCTTTTTCAATACACGTGTGAAGTGTCTCCGCCTCGTTTAAACAAGGCATCAGGATAGTTAGATCAATCTGTCCTGGATCTGAGTTCATTGCGGCCGATGCCTTTCGCCCAAAGCAGAATTCATTTTGACAGTTTGAAGCGAAAGACCTCGAATTCTTCAATATTCGCCGGCCTAGTGCCTTCCGCGAGCGACCGATGTTTTCCGGCAATTTGCCAGTAAAAACTGCGCAATCGAGTGGCGGTCGAAACTGGTTCTGTAGGAGTTTCAAATCGTGCAAACTCTGGCCGCGCCGCTGCTTTCAAGAAAGCGTGCAATGACTCGTCGATCGGTTTGCCGGTGTCGTATAAAAAAACGACGTTTAGCTGACGTGTTCGAAAATTCTGGAGCAACGCTTCCAAAGATGTCGTGTTGGAAATACTCTCTCGAAGTGCGCGATCAGCCACCAAACAAACGTTCGTGATTGAGCCGACATCCCACGGTTGAAATGGCCACTGTTGCTGTTGCAGATTCGTGACCACCACTTCATCGGGCTGACTTATTCCATGGATGTAACTACCCAACTTCCTTGATGTCTCTGATACTTTTGGAATCGAAGCCTGAAGAGCGGGATAAGTTAGGCCCAGGGCGGTCAGGCATAGAGTCGCTGCTGTAACGCGCTTGCTTCTGGAGTTTTGCAGTGCCGTGAGAGTAAGCACAGTGCATGGGAAAACCAGGTACCCATACATAGTGCGTTCTCGGTAGAAAAATCGAGGAAGAACAAGTGCCGCTGTGACGAAACAAAACGGGTATAAAATGGCGCCAAGTTGCAGCCAGTTCATGGAACGATTTCTCACTAGAACAAAGAAACCGCCAAGAGCACCTAGGACAAGTACTGGACCAATACTCAATACGCTCCTCATGGCAATCGCGAGATACATTCGCGGCAGCGTCGCTCCCTGTTCCGCGCTAGCCTGGCCGTGAACGTAGGATAACGTATCGGCAAAGTTGTAAGTGTAGAGCCAGATTTGAAGAGCAAACACGACTAACGTCAGCAATCCACTTGCGATTACCGCGATTAGCAGTTTGGTGTTCGGTTTAACGATCAACCGACCGGCCGGGTTAAGGGCCAGCCCTGCTGTCGCAATAAGCAGCACGGGCAAAACGGTATAGGTGAACCAGGAAACCTGTCCGGCAACGAAAACTGTCCCACCGAGTAGCGCCGCGGCAATCGGCCACTTTTGGCGCGCGCTTTTTCCGATCAGATAAATCGAGATCGGCCAAACTATGGCGCCCAAGGCAACAATATTCGTGTCGGCGTCGAAAAGAATCGCGGCCGGCGCCAAAGTATAAAGAGAAGCGCCAATCCCAGCTTCGCGGTGCGAAAAGCAGCATTGCAATGCCGGAATGACGGCGAGACATGTCAGCAGGCCGAGGAGGGAGGTAAGAATGAGAACGGCCCATGAGCCACCAAGCCAATAAATAAAAGTATCAAGCCAAAGAATCGGATAGGGGTGATTGACGTAGTTGAACTTCCATGGATCAGGCATGATGCCGGTCATGAAATGAATGTTGATGATGGCCCCCTGCCGTTCGCCAAAGCCATATTCCAGGAGCTTCTTTACTTCCGCGACTTCCCAGCAGGCCCACGGCTGGGCCTGACTCAACGGATACGCGCGCGTCACGATCCAGATAATGGTGACGAGCAAATACGGCCACCCGGCCGAAGAGGTGATGCTTGAACGCATGGAGTGACAACCCGTTCTAGCGTCTCATGGAGAAAAGAAATCGTGAATATGGGGAAAAGAGATTGCCGGGTGTGAAGCAAGCGTATCAGAGTCCTGCATGTTGAAATAGGTCCGCCAAAATTTACCTCTTCACCGACAGATTCCAACATCCGAAGTAGCCGAGTCGATTCTCGCGGGGCAAATTTGTCTTTTGAGTTGTAGGCTGACACGTAACGTCCAGACGTGAAGGTGCTTCACATCTGCAACGCTCCGCTTACTTCCGATCATCCTGATTATGGGCGGGTGAGCGTGCATCCCGGGCGCTGGGCGCTGAATTTAGCGATCGCTCAACGGACGCATTGCGGGATCGCCGCAGAGCTGCTCGTGCAAGTGCCAGGGAGCCATAGCGAGCACTTAACCGAAATTGAAACGGTGCCGGTGCGTTACGTCGCCGCGCCGGATAAGTTCCGCTCTGCAACCTTGTTCCAGTTGGATGCCAGCCGTCTCGCGAGGCGCGCTAGGGAGATGGCCCCCGACATCGTGCACGCGCACGGAACAGAAGATGCCTATTCGCTGGCAGCGCAGCGTACCGGACTGCCGAATGTTATCACGGCGCAGGGACTTTATTTTTTAATCAACCGCAAAGTTAAGCTCAGATTCGTTAGCCGCGCGAGAGCTGTGCAATTTACTGAATGGCTCGCCTTCAAACGCGCGCGCCACGTCATCGCTAAAAGTGACTACGTTGCTCGAGAACTCAAGGCGCGATTCCCTCATCTGACCCTTCACGCAATTCCCAACACTTTCGATGAACGGCTGCTACGCGTTCAGGAAGCGAAACGACCTAATAGCCTTGTCTTCGTCGGAACAATTTCGCCTTGGAAAGGTATGCATACTATACGCGAAGCGCTGATTAGGGTGCGCGACGAAATCCCAGACGTTACGCTTGATATTGCTGGCGACTCCACAAATTCGGTTCTTCCTTACGAAGCGGAGCAGAAACGGCTTCTTAAAGAAACCCATGGGGATCGAGTTACTTTTCACGGCCAGCTAGGATTGATTGAGCTCGCGCAACTCGTTGCCTCATCCAGAGCGCTAGTCGCTCCCTCCCTCGAAGACATGTTTGGAAATCAGCTGGTGGAGGCCCTTCTCGTGGGCACGCAATGTATTGTGGCCGAAGGCACTGCACTCGCCGAGAACGTTCGACGATTTGGCAACGGCGTGATAATTCCACAGGACGACCCTGAAGGGTTGGCCAAGGCGATTGTGAAAGCGCTGACCGAACCGACTCCTGTTGTGAAAGTGCAACAAGCTCGAGATGCTGTTGCGATCGACTTCGGACCCGCCAAAGTGGCGAAACTTCATTCTAAAGCATATGAGCAGGTATTAGGGGTTCGCTGATTTTTACTCGCAAATCGGGGTCACTGTAACAGCCAGTTTTTTAGGGTGCGAGGTGTCACCTTTGCCACTGTTCCAACAACGTCCCGTGTCCCGATGTTGTCGAGACAGACACGGTCTTTCCCGTTCGGCATAGGTATGCTCAAGGCGCTGTCGGTCGCGGAAAAGATGTAAGGATAGGCGCTGATTGCCTGCAGGCTTCGCAAGCATCTCTCGTCGAAATGTGTTTCCGGAACGCCAAACGGATATGCAAAAGCCTCCGGCGATTCGCCCAAAAGCCCCTTGAGGATCTCATGGCTGCATCTCAGATCGTTATCCAGCTCGGCATCAGTCAATTTGCTTAGTATGTAATGAGAGTGGGAATGGTTACCGATCTCAATAAGATCGTTTCGTTTGGAAATATCGGCGGACGCCACATACAGCTGGTAGCGAGCTGCAAGCTCCGCGGGAGTCATTCCGAACCTTGCGAGACCTTCCTCAATCGGCTCAACGACATCGCGAAGGCTAAAGGATTCGTGGCAGCGTTTTCTGGCAGCTGCCGGCGTAAGAGGCACACCCTTGGAAATGGACTTCCAGAGAGGCTCTAGGAATCTACCGTTCGCTTCAGAGCGCAAAAAGTAATACTGGATTGTCCAAGGCGAGTAGGCGTTGTCCAGAACCCTGGTGTTCACAAAGAAAAGACTTGGGATCTGATGGTCTTCAGCAAGCTGTTTGGCAGTGGCCCAACTACTTTGGAAGCCGTCATCAAAAGTGAGAAGAATTGAGCGCGTTGCTTCTCGTGGTGAGACAAGCGCTTCCTTGTACTCGCGCCAGGTAAGAAAACGATAGCGCCGCCGCAATGCCGAAATCTGCTCAAGAAAGCGTTCTTTGCGAAGCGCTGTTTCGCGCAAAAAGGGCGGCTGCGCGCTACCCACATAATGATAGAAAATGACCCTCGGCCAAGGTGTAATTCGTTCCTCCCACCACGGGAGCAGACCGGTTGAAACGACAGTTCGCTTAAACAGGAAACTGAACCTTGCTTGGAACATCTGATGCTAGCGCGCCGGGCGTCGAAGAAAAAATACAGGTGCCGTATCGAGTCCGAGCCGTTCGCGCTCTCTTTCCGGCACAGTTTGCGTTAAGTCCATCAATTCAACTTCAAAGCCAGCCCTGCGAAAACGGTCAGGCAAGTCCCGGCCATACCGGCGAATGTGGTAGGAGTCGTCGGCATCAGGCTTTTGATACTCGACGGTTGTTTGAAGCTCTTGACTAGAGGCTACTCGAACAATGCCGACGCCTTCCGGTTTCAGAACACGGCGCAGTTCGGCAAGTGCGATATTATCCTTCGGAATATAGTCAAGAACCTCATAGCAGAGGAAGAGATCAAATGATTCAGGTGGAAAACAAATATCTTGAAGATCGCCCATTACGTCGGCCCACCGATTTGAGATATCAAACCCAATCGACTCCCGAGCTGCGAACTCATTCTCCAACATTTTTCCGCTGGATTCGGTAGGTGCGATATCAAGCACGCGTGGTCGTAATTGCCTGATGTACGTCCCCCATTCCGACCGTCTAGCGAAGTATACCAAGGTTCGATATCGATCCATCAGTCGGCAGCGAGGACAGAACACATCGGCGCGATAACCATCGACGTAATAGATCGGCACGAAACTAAAACCCGACCAGCCGCAAAACTCGCAATAGCGCCTTTTCGGGAGTAGTCGGAGAATCGCAAGAAAATTTGCAGCGATGTGGAGATAGACTTTGAATCCTCGTAAAGCCTTAACGAATTCCGCGCGTTTCAAATATGCAAACTGAATTCGAGGACAACTCTCAATGGTTCGAATATAGAACCGCGCAGACGAAGGAAATATCTGTTTGGCTCGCGCTGTAATCGATTGCCGAAACCCAACTCGAGATTCTCCAAGCTTTT
>Ga0070697_100005135_pt1 | contig 10049 bp, 10 predicted proteins | sample KBSK1501metaG_FD_65475 | JGI IMG/M metagenome (GOLD analysis project Ga0070697, IMG submission 65475) | Corn, switchgrass and miscanthus rhizosphere microbial communities from Kellogg Biological Station, Michigan, USA - KBS K1-50-1 metaG | ecosystem: Host-associated > Plants > Roots >... | reverse complement strand
GAATTGGCTGGGAGGCAGGGACTCGAACCCCGATTCACTGGTCCAGAGCCAGTTGTCCTACCATTGAACGACCTCCCAGTCGTTGGCGGAGCGCGATTATCCGGGAAGCCTCGAGGTTGGTCAAATCTCTCCGCAAAAGACCCTCGCCGAACGCTCGACAAGTTTGGGCATGGCTCGGAACTGCGGCCCGCTCCCAGCGTGTCAGAATTCTGGTTCATGCTGAAACCCGGAAGGGGTACTCCCGGACCGCGATGAACGCGACGAATAAATCGGAGGGAACGTCTCCGATCACGCCGGAGGAGGAGCCGCCGCTGCCCTGGTCGAGTCAGCTCGTGGTCCGGACAACTCTCCAGATTCTGTTCCTGGTGTTGGCGGTAGCTGCCGCGCTCTGGATCCTGTACCGCCTGCGAGGCATCCTCCTTCTCCTGGTCGTGGCTGTGTTCTTCGCCTACCTGATCGCTCCTTTTGTCGGCTTCTGTCGGCGACCCGTCGTCGTGAAAGGACGGAAGCTCGTTCTTCCGCTGCCGGCGGCGATCGGTGTTGTCTATGTCTTTATCTTCGGATCTCTGGCGGCTGCAGTGGTGCTCCTCGTCCCTGTCCTCAACAACCAGCTCGCCGAGCTCGCAACGGAGACCCCGGGCTATCTGGCGCGAGCTCAGGCTCGATGGCAGAGCTGGCAGTCGAGCTACCAGAGCCGCGCGCTTCCACAGGCGGTGCGCGATGCGTTCGATCGCGCGATTCCTCAGGCGGTGGCCGCCGGAGAAAAATTCGTGACGACCGAGCTCCTTCCGCGCCTCGCCGGCTGGCTCATCTATCTGCCCTGGCTGATTCTCGTTCCGATTCTGGCGTTCTTCCTCCTCAAGGACGCAGAGTCCCTCCGCAAGAGCGTTCTGCGGATACTTCCCCGGGGGCACCTGCGGTCGCGGGGAGACGTTTTTCTCGTCGAGCTCAACGACACGCTGGCGGCCTACATTCGCGCCCAGGTGACGGCCTGCCTGCTCATCGGAGTGGTCTGCACGATCGGATTCCTCCTGATTGGAGTGCCGTACGCGATCGTCCTCGGGATCGCGGCCGGTGTGCTGGAATTCATTCCGTTGGCCGGACCACTGGCGATCGGCGCCCTGGCAACTGGCTTCGCGGCATTTCACTCACTCGGCCAGGCGGTGACCGTCCTGCTTTTCCTTCTGGTGCTGCGGGCCGTTCAGGATTACATCGTGTATCCAAAGATCGTCGGAACGGGAATTCACCTGCCTCCGCTGGGCGTCATCCTGGCGATCCTCTGCGGTGCGGAGCTCGGTGGTCTGGCGGGAGTCTTCCTCGCGATCCCTGTCGTTGCGGTAATCACGCTGGCCTCCTGGCACTACCGCGACCACCGAGCGGCGGAGGCTGAAGAGGGGAGACCGTAGGGCGGGTCTATCCATCCGCGAATCCACCCCACCGCAAACGGCCTCCGCCACGGCGGAGGCAGCGTTCGACCTAGAGTGACTTGAGGTACTCGATCAAATCGAGCTTCTCCCGCTCGCTGAATTTCAATCCCAGAAGGGTGTCGTAGTGGTCGATGACCTCTCCGAGATTCGCAAAGCGGCCATCGTGGTAAAACCCGCCCTTTTGATGGCTCCAGAGTCCGGCAAGCGGCGCCGTGCGATACATGTGCGTCGGTGAACGGTCGGCCTGGAAAGAGTCGACGCCCATCTCGGCCGGTGAGTGCAGATTGTTACCGGGCTCGGTGTAGAGCGGCGGCACGTGACACCTGGCGCACTGGCCCTTGAGATCGAAAACCTGTTTCCCGCGTGCGGCCGCGCCCTTGTCGAAAGAACCTGCCGGCGGCTTCGGGGCAGGTATCGCCAGCTGATAAAAGTGAAGATCGGCGAGTTTGGAAGTGATCAGATCCGGCTTAGCCCGCGTGTTGCCCGAGCCGCTCTTCGCCGCGACCGGAAACTGATCCTTGTCGGCGAGTCGGGCATCGAAGAATGTCCCCGAGCCATGCATCTCGGTCGCGGCGACATAGGCGTTCCAGTACGGGACCGATCCGAAGCCCGTCCAGGTGTGGAGGTTGACCCCGGCGAGGCCGAAGGCGGGCGGAATGAGCGTGCCTGCCTGTTTCCCGTCCGGCCGCAAGGCCTTGCCGTCCTTGTCGAGCTCCGCGTCGAATCGGCCCGGACCCCAGCTCGTGAGCACCTTCTTCACCGTGGCGACATCGACGCCGAGCAGGTCGCTGAAAGGCTTGAGGTTCGGAGCGAGCGAGACGATGACGCCGACGTTCAAGTCTCGAGCGGCCCACCCGTCCAGTCGTTTCCCGATACCCGGAGCAAAGGAATCATCGACGGTTGAGTGGCAAAAAGCGCACTGGATGCCCATCGAGCGGATACTTCCCTTTTGGTCAAAGAGGCCGGTAACCCCGACGACGGCGTTGAGCTTGAGCAGCGCCAGGGTGATCGCCGGGTCGTCCAGATCGACCTTGCCGTTCTTGAGCTGCTGCTTGAGTGAGTCGGGCAGAGCGTCGGAATCCACCTTCAGGCCGACAGACAGAGCGGTCTTCGGGCTCACGCCACCGCCCACACCGCCGTTCTTCTCTCCCGCAATGGCCTTGTGAAGCTGGAGAGTGTCCCCCCAGAAGGCTTCGCTTCCGAAGGTGTCGAAGCGGAAGATTCGACGACCCTGCTCGATCATCGTCAGCGCATTCTTGGCAACCAAGCCATCGAATGACGAAGGAGGCCGGGACGCTGCTCCTCCGGCCTTCTTCTCGGCCGCGGCCGCGCCAGGCGATGCGGCCTCCGCCGCCGCGACGACGGGACCGCGGGTAAGGAAGATCAGAACGAGACCAAGTACCCCTAAGGCTGTCATGGATGCGGAGTAGACCTTACCCTTCGTCGACATGCGTCCCTCCTTTCGGCGTGTTCCCTCCGACGTAAGCCAGCCGAAACATGAAATCTCTTCATTGATAGAGTCGCGAGATCAACGGAGGTGACAAATTTAATGAGATGTTTATGGAAGCCGGCTGAGCAGACTTCGCGCGCCGCGACCCGGATTGTTTTTAGGCTCGGCGAGCGAGAAGACTTTCGGCTTTCGGAACCGAAGAGAGGCGAAGCTGGTTCGCCGGAACGGAAACGGAAACTGTGCCGCGGCCGCGTTGACGTGCGTCTTCCTCTCATTACGTCTGACGGGAACCCGGCAACCGAACCGGCAAAACTCCCGCGTTCAAAAGAAGACGCCGGATGACCAGGCTGAGTGCAGAAAAAGTGCCGGTGAGTCTGCGAAGCGAGCGTGCCGGCTTCCTGTCGTTAATCGTCAGCCCGGCTGACGGACGTTTTCAGTCTCATTCCCCTGGGCTAGACAAACCTGAATGGGATCAAGGGATTGCAACCCGAGCGACTCTGGCGCTTCCCTTGCTCTAATCAGTCCTGTCCGCCTGAGCCTGCGGCCGCGGCTCGATCGAGCGGCAGCCGGAGGTCCAGATGAAGATCGAATCCGTACCAGCGGTGGCAGGCCAGCAGACCTACGACGTCACTGTCGATCGGGGATCCCTCGCGCAGGTGGAGCTCCTGGGATCCGGAAGCGGTTACGAGATCGCGCTTCGCGGTCATAAGGATTCGAACTGGCTCGCGTGTTACAAACGACTTCGCAGCGATTCTCCGAGCTTCTTTCGATTCTGCATGGAGGGGGAGAGAGTTCTTTTCGCCTGCCGTGCCGGGGACGCTTTGACCGACGTGGAATCGATCCTTCGAGTCCTGGACACGCTCGTTCAACGCGTCAATGAGCTCGCGACCGCGTCCGCGCCGCGCGACGAGTAGCAGGAACGGCTCGGATGCGTGAGACTGCTCTCGTTGGTAACAATGTATAAATTGTATCTACTCGATGCCGTGGGCTCGTTTCAGAATCACGTAGAGGTGGTGCCCTTCGTGCGCGAGGAAGAACTCGAGCCAGGCGCGCAGCGTCATTGACCCGAACCGTGCGTGTCTGCCCGTGCGGGCGAGTTGCTCGGGCGTCAGGAGCGCGACCCGAGCCGCCAGATCGGCGCGAGTCGCGCGGAGCTTTTCCACCACCTCTTCAAAGGACCGGGCTTGCAACGCCGGCCATTCCGCGTCCTGTTCGGCCCGGTAGGGCGGAAAGATCGGTTCCTCCTCGGCCAGGATCCGCCGCACCCGCTCGATCGTGAGCTCCGTGTGGCGCGCGAGATGCGCGGCGTTCTCCGTGACCGACCACTTGCCGTTGACACGCTTGTCGAGCTCGGCTCGGGGCACGCCTTCGACGAACTGGGGAAGGGCGTCGAGTTGCCGCAGGAGCCGCTCGGAGATCGCTCTGGAATCGTCCACAAATCTTCGCTCGCGCAAGCGAGCTTATCTCCAACGGGACGGAAGCGACCCTGGGAGCCATGCGGCGCGGTTCTTGCCGAGCAACGGCGATGCCACTGTTCTGTCCTCCAGAACGTGCAACAAAAAACGGCGCTCGCGCTGGCCGAGTGCGGGCGTTACACTCCATCCGGCCATGATTCCGGAAGTCTTCGAGTGCCCGCGCTGCGAGCGGCAGTTCGTCATCGACGGCGTTCCCGACAACGGGAGCGAAGAGGTGCACTGCCCGCAGTGCAGCCGCTTCCTCGGCGTGCGCGACATCGCGTTCGTCCTGCGCACCGAGCTCGACGAGCTGATCGAGCGGCTCGACTTCGAGAAGGACCGCCTCGAGAAAGACGAAGCGATCTATGGCATGACCGAATGCGATCCCGAGATGAAGTTCTACGGCCGCGAAGTTTCCAGCGTCGTCCGTGTGCTCCGGACGGCGCTGAAAGACCTGCGCCATTTGCGCGAGGACTACCGGCTCAAGAACGACTGAGGAGCGGGCGGCGAACAAGCGCTGCAAGCGTAAGGACGCCCCTCACCCCGCCCCTCTCCCGGAGGGAGAGGGAGTAGGCCAGCCAGATCTTCCAGTGGAGTTCCCTCTCCCCTCGGGAGAGGGACAGGGTGAGGGGGAAACTTAAGCCGGAGTGTGTGGCTTGAAGGCCTCGAGAAACTTCTTCAGCCGCCGCAGAGTCGTCTCTTTTCCGAGCAATTCGGCGACGTCGAAGAGCGGAGCGCCGACAGTTAGACCAGTCAGCGCCAGACGCGTCGGGTGGATCAGTTTTCCCGCAGAGACACCCGCTTCCTCAGCTGCCGAGCGCAAGGCCGCCTCGAGCGTCGCTGCCCTCCAATCCTCGACCGCCTCATAGCGCGCTGCCAGCTTCTCGAGGAGGACGGGCGTCTCGGGCTTGACCTGTTTCTTCACCCCGTCGGCGTCATACTCGGTGGGATCGTTCGCATACATCGCGAGCGCGCGCGCCATCTCGATCGTCGTGCGAGCGCGGGTGCGGTGCAGTTCGATCGCCTTCCAGGCGGCGCCCTTGGACAGCGCGATAGCGGGTGGTAGCACTGTGCCAGTCGCTGTCGCCGTTAGCGGGTGAATGTCCACCGATATCTCCCCTGCGTGTTCGCTTACCTCACCTATCGACTGGAGAACCTGCTGAGGCTGCATCCGTGCGATGTACTGCGCGTTCATCCAGAGGAGCTTCTCCGGATCGAAGACGGACGGGGACGCGCCGACGCGGTCGAAGGAGAACTCGCGTTCCATCTCATCCAAGGACAGGATCTCGCGGTCTTCTCCCGGCGACCATCCGAGCAGGGCCAGAAAGTTTACGAGCGCCTCGGGCAGGATGCCCTCGTCGCGCCACTCTTCCACCGCGGCGGCTCCATGCCGTTTGGAGAGCTTCTTCTTGTCGGTGCCGAGGATCATTCCCAGGTGGGCGAATTGCGGCAGTGGTGCGCCCAGGGCCCGGAACAACGCCACGTGCTTGGGGGTGTTGGCGAGGTGGTCGTCGCCGCGGATCACGTGGGTGATCTTCATGTCGACGTCGTCGACGACGACGCAGAAGTGGTAGAGCGGATGCCCGTCGGAACGGACGAGAACGAAATCGTCGAGCGCTTCGGCCGGGAACTCGACTCGGCCGCGGATGAGATCGTCGACCACGATCGTCTCGGCCGGCATCTTCAGACGCACGACGTGGCGCTCGCCGGCTCGCGCCCGGCGCTCCGCCGCTTCGGGGGCAATCTGCCTTCCGGCCCCGGAGTATCGGTAGGCCCGGCCTTCCGACTCCGCCTTCTTGCGGTCGACGTCGAGCTCCTCCGGCGTCTCGAAGGCGCGGTAGGCCTTCCCCTCCGCCAGCAGCCTCTCGACCTGCGCGCGGTAAAGGTCGTAGCGCTGGGACTGGTAATAGGGACCTTCGTCGTACGAGAGGCCGAGCCAGTCCATCGCCGACAGGATCTGAGACGAGAGCTCCTCGCGCGAGCGCTCGACGTCCGTGTCCTCGATCCGCAGCACATGGGTCCCCTTCTCCCGGCGGGCGAAGAGCAGGTTATAGAGAGCAGTCCGAGCGCCGCCGACGTGGAGCGAGCCGGTCGGCGAGGGGGCGAAGCGGACACGAGGAGCGGCGAGATCTTTTGACAAGGCGAGGAATCTTAGATGATTTCGGATTTCGAATTTCGAAATTCGAATTTGTGGAGAATCCAATTCCGAAATTCGCAATTCGCAATTCGAAATCGATGCTTAACTGGAGGACATGCCTGGCGGGAAGAACCTTGGATTGAAAGCCGATGCCGTCCTGGTGGCCGTCACCTTCGTCTGGGGCTCCTCGTTCATCGTCATCAAGAACGTCCTGAGAGACGCTCCGCCGCTCGCGTTTCTCTCCTTGCGCTTTTTTCTGGCGGCGCTGCTCATCCTGCTCGCTCTGCCCCGGAGGCCACCGACCCCCTCGTTCCTGCGCGACGGCATCGCCGTGGGGCTTCTTCTGGGCTTCGGCATGTCCCTGCAGGTCATCGGCCAGGTCGATACGACTGCTTCGAATGCCGCCTTTCTGACGGGTCTCTCCGTCGTATTGACCCCGTTTGCCGCCTACCTGCGAACACGGCGGCTTCCTTCTCTGGAGAATGGCCTGGGGATCGTCCTGGCTTCGGCCGGGTTCCTCCTCCTGACGTTTCCCAGGGAGGGAGGGCCGCTTCGCCGGGGAGACCTCTTCGTGGCGGCCTCGAGCGTTCTCTTCGCCTTCTTCATCGTCGAGCTGGCGGAGCGGGCGCCGGCTCACGACGCGGCGCGATTGGCCTGCGTCGAGCTGGCAACGGTCGGAATGATCGCGGCCTGCCTCTCGTTGCTGTTACGCGGAGTGATGCCGGCCGAGCTTGCTGCAACCCTGGGCGAATCCCGCCTCCTGCCCCGAAGCTCGCAGTTCCTCTGGAGTCTTCTCTACCTCGCATCGATCGGCACGGTCGGATCCTTCGTCGGGCAGACCTGGTCGCAGCGCCACATGTCGGCGACGCACGCCGCGATCATCTTCGCGCTCGAGCCCGTCTTTGCGGCGATCCTGGCGGGCTGGTTCCTTCAGGAGCGCCTGGGCCCACGCGGCTTCGCCGGCGGCGCCCTGGTGCTCGCCGGAATCGTCGTTTCGGAACTGAGGTTGAGAAGAACGGGGAGTTGAATCGGCGAGCGGAGGTGGTCGAAATGAGACTCTCTCAACGCGCGACTAATGTATCGGAATAATACATCTGCCGTGACATCTCGATATGCAACCTGCCGCTAAGTCATGATCACTCAATGGCAGGCGCAAACCGACGGTTCTGGCTCGGCGATTGCTCTTCACTTGCTGAGATCGACGCACTACTGTTCGGACGGGAAAGGAGAGAGAGAGATGGTTGCGAAGAACAAGGCAACCACGAAAACTCCCCTAGCAGGCTGCTGAAAAAGGGTGTGAGGCCGCAACCGCTTGCGGCGGCGGGCTCTTCGCTCGCGGCGCGCGAAGAGAGGAGAAACGACGTCATCCGGATGTTCTCACGCGGCGCGAGATGCGAAAAGCCTGACGCGACGCCCGCATCCATTTTTCAGCAGCCTGCTAGGCCCCTGCCCTGATAGCGCGGACGAACGGGTAAAAGAAAGGGCCGAGGGAAAAGTCGTCAAGAGAGGGGCATAGCCTCGATCGATTGCATCAAAGGGGCGGTTCAAGAACCTGAAGGTCATGAAGAAAGTACCTCAGGATGTGACCCCCCAAGAGAAAGGCCGGAATGTCAAAGAAGCGAGAAGCCGCGAGTCCACTGAGGGCGAGAATCTGATTTAGGTTTGAGAAAGGAGACGCAGATGGTCGCGAAGAACAAGGCAACCACGGGCAAGGGAGGGGTCAAGAAGCTGAAGGTCAAAAAGGAAACTCTCAAGGACCTGGACGCCAAAAAAGCCAAGGACGTCAAAGGGGGATATCCACCTATTACTACACGTCTTGAAAAATGTGACAATTGCTAGAGTTTCGCCCGCGTCCTCACGCATTGGACGCCGATACGCTCGAATTGCCGCCCCCCGCCGCGGGCCGAGGTTCCCGCCGCGACAACTCGTCGTTTGACCGGAGGCCTCGAAAGGCTGCCAGGAGCGCATGTGCATCCATCAGGCTCTGCGCTGGTCCCGAGAGAAGGGCAAGGCAGGTGTCAAGAAGCTGTAATGCGAGAAGGAAACCCTGAGGGACTTGGATGCGAAGAAATCCGCCCAGATCAAGGGCGGGGCAGCGGCAAAGAGCCGCGAGTTCTACGGCGTGACCGTTCCTCCGATTACTGTATTTGCTAACCAGGGAGCCGCCGCTCGCCGGCGCGACTTGGGGAGTATGAGGAGTAAGGGCGGATCCAGCGCTTGGCGCCCGATCCTCACTGGAGAGATTGCGAACCGGGCGCGCCGGGCCGTCGAGGGGATCGCCGCCGCGATCCAGAAGCAGGCGGGCCCTCCGATTGCCGGGACGCGAGCCGCCCGGAAAAGGCTGTTCCGAGACTCGTCGCTCGCCGGCGGAACTGCCGGCCTGGCGGTCTTCTACGGATACTTGAGTCGGGCCGTTTCCAGCAATGACCACAAGAAGACGGCTTTGCGCCACCTCCAGGAGGCGGGAGACGCCGTCGAATCGGTCGTCATGAATCCATCGCTCTACGGCGGCTTTACCGGGGTGGCCTGGGCGACGGCGCACCTTCAGCGAAGACTCCAGCCGGACGAAGAAATCTCGACCGAAGCGATCGATGAAGCCTTGAGAGACCATGTGAACCGCCCGCGCTGGCGCGGCGACTACGACCTCATCAACGGGCTGGTCGGTTTCGGGGTCTACGCGTTGGAGCGATTGCCGTCCCCGGCAGCAGTCGCGTGCCTGGAAGGCGTCATCGACCGACTCGAGGAGACCTCCCGGAGCCGCGCTGGCGGGTTGACCTGGCATAGCTCGCCGAATCTGCTCCCTGAGCACCAACGCAAAGAATGCCCGCACGGCTATTACAACCTCGGTCTGGGCCACGGAGTGCCAGGGGTCATCGCGCTTCTCGGCGCGGCATGGGCCGCCGGCGTCGGACGACGAAAAGCGCGGAGGCTGCTCGACGAGGCCGTCGGCTGGCTGTTGCGACAGAGGCTGACCAAGAGCCCCGGAGCGCTCTTTCCGGCGTGGATCGCGCCGGGCTTGAAGCGCGAGGGCAGCCGGTCGGCATGGTGCTACGGCGATCCGGGTGTGGCCGCCGCGCTTCTCTGTGCCGCGCAGTGCGTGGGCGAGCCGGCCTGGGAACGGGAAGCTCTGGAAATTGCTCGAGGAGCGGCGAACCGCCCTCCCGATCAGGCGGGCGTCGTGGACGCCGGCCTCTGCCACGGCGCCGCAGGCCTCGGACATCTCTTCAACCGGATGTACCAGGCAACTGGTGATGCGACGCTCGCACGCGCCGCCCGATTCTGGTTCGATCGCACGCTTGCGATGCGGGAACCGGGTCGCGACGTTGGAGGATTCTCCGCCCTGGCGGCCAAAGGAGATGGGACAAGATTCCGGCAGGACGATCCAGGCCTCCTCACGGGCGCCTCCGGTATCGCGCTGGCGCTTCTGGCGGCGACGACCTCGATCGAGCCGGCGTGGGACCGGATGCTGCTGGTCTCAGTAGGGCCACAAGCAGCGGGATGACATTCGGGAGGCACCCATGAACGAGCACGCATCGCAGAAGGGCATCGCCCCTTCGGGTTTCTTCGCCCTGCGCACGCCG
>Ga0070697_100005134_pt1 | contig 10050 bp, 10 predicted proteins | sample KBSK1501metaG_FD_65475 | JGI IMG/M metagenome (GOLD analysis project Ga0070697, IMG submission 65475) | Corn, switchgrass and miscanthus rhizosphere microbial communities from Kellogg Biological Station, Michigan, USA - KBS K1-50-1 metaG | ecosystem: Host-associated > Plants > Roots >... | reverse complement strand
TGTAGTCATAGAACACCGAGACAGCCAGCACCACGCTAGCGCCGATGCTCAATAGCTTTCCCACGCCCTCCAAAACCTGCGGACGCCCTGTACCCTCTGTCATGGCGGACTCCAAAATCAGAAACGTACCCGCACGACACCGAACAACATTAATTCATTCCCATTCGATCGTCGCCGGGGGCTTGGAGGAGATGTCGTAGGTGACGCGGTTGATGCCGCGCACCTCGTTGATGATGCGGTTGGAGACCTTGGCGAGCAGCTCGTGCGGCAGCGGCGCCCACTCGGCGGTCATGAAGTCGGTGGTCTGCACGGCGCGCAGGGCGACGACGTGCTCGTAGGTGCGGCCGTCGCCCATCACGCCGACCGATTTCACCGGCAGGAACACGGCGAAGGCCTGCGCGGTCTGCTCGTACCAGTCCGCGCTTCTCAATTCCTCGGTGAAGATCGCATCCGCCTGGCGCAGGAGATCGGCGTATTCCCTGCTCACCTCGCCGAGGATGCGCACGCCCAGGCCGGGACCCGGGAAAGGATGGCGGAACACCATCTCGCGCGGCAGGCCGAGCGCCAGGCCGAGCTCGCGCACTTCGTCCTTGAACAGCTCGCGCAACGGCTCGAGCAGCTTGAGGTGCAGGGTCTCGGGCAGGCCGCCGACGTTGTGGTGCGACTTGATGGTGGCGGCCTTCCTGGTCTTCGCGCCGGCCGACTCGATGACGTCGGGGTAGATCGTGCCCTGGGCGAGCCAGCGCGCATTCTTGATTTTCTTGGCCTGTTCCTGGAACACGTCCACGAACAGCCTGCCGATGATCCTGCGCTTCTCCTCCGGATCGCCAATCCCCTTCAAGGCCGAATAAAAGCGCGCGGACGCATCGACGTGCACCACCTTGACTTGCATGTGCCGAGCGAAGGTGTCCATGACCTGCGCCGCCTCGTTCAGGCGCAGCAGGCCGTGGTCGACGAACACGCAGGTGAGCTGCTTGCCGATGGCGCGGTGGATCAGCGCCGCCGCGACCGAGGAGTCGACGCCGCCGGAAAGCCCGAGGATCACTTCATCTTTTCCCACCTGCTCGCGGATCTTCGCCACCGCCTCGCCGACATAGTCAGGCATGTTCCACTCGGCTCCGCAGCCGCAGATCTCGTGCACGAAGCGACGCAGGAGCTTGGTGCCCTGGCGCGTATGCGTCACCTCGGGATGGAACTGCACGCCGTAGAAGCGCCGCGATTCATCGGCCATGCCGGCGATCGGGCACGACTCGGTCGAGGCCATGAGCTTGAAGCCGGGAGGCAGCTCGGTGACCTTGTCGCCGTGGCTCATCCACACGCGCAGCATGCCGTGGCCTTCCGGCGTGCGGAAATCCTCGATGCCCTCGAGCAGCTTCGTGTGGCCGCGCGCTCGAACTTCGGCAGAGCCGAACTCGCGCACGCGGCCGGCTTCGACCCGCCCGCCGAGCTGCTGCGCCATGGTCTGCATGCCGTAGCAGATGCCCAGGACCGGCACGCCTTGCTGGAACACCGCCTGCGGCGCCTTGGCGGTCGATTCCTCGTAGGCCGACAGGTGGCTGCCCGAGAGGATGATGCCCTGGGCGCCGAAATCGCGCACGAAGGCGTCGGCTACGTCGTGGGGGTGGATCTCGCAGTAGACCTTGGCTTCCCGGACCCGCCTGGCGATCAGCTGCGTGTATTGCGCACCGAAGTCGAGGATCAGGATTTTCTGGTGCACTACTCGGCCCGGTAGTTCGGGGCTTCCTTCACGATCTGGACGTCGTGGACATGCGACTCGCGAATGCCCGCCGCCGTGATTTCGACGAACTGGGTGCGGGTGCGCAGCTCCTCGATGCTCGAGCATCCGGTGTAGCCCATGCTCGCGCGCACGCCGCCCATCAGCTGCTCGATGACCCGCAGCGCGCTGCCCTTGTAGGGCACGCGGCCTTCCACTCCCTCGGGCACCAGCTTGTCGACGTTCATCTCGGGTTCCTGGAAATAGCGGTCGGCGGCGCCCTGCTGCATCGCGCCGAGCGAACCCATGCCGCGGTAGGCCTTGTAGGAGCGCCCCTGGAACAGCTCGATCTCTCCCGGCGATTCCTCGGTGCCGGCGAACAGCGACCCGAGCATGACCGCGTGCGCCCCGGCGCCGAGCGCCTTGGCGATGTCGCCCGAGTAGCGTACGCCGCCATCCGCGATCAGCGGCACGCCGGACTTGCCGAGCGCCTCGGCGACGTTCTGGATGGCGGTGATCTGCGGCACGCCGACGCCCGCCACGATGCGCGTGGTGCAGATCGAGCCGGGGCCGATGCCGACTTTCACGCCATCGGCGCCGTGATCCACGAGAGCGCGCGCGCCGTCGCCGGTGCCGACGTTGCCGCCGACGACCTCCACCTGCGGATAGCGCGCCTTGATCCACTTCACGCGGTCGAGCACGCCCTGTGCGTGGCCGTGCGCGGTGTCCACCACCAGCACATCGGCGCCCGCCTCCACAAGCGCCGCCACGCGCTCGTCGGTGCCCTCGCCCACGCCCACCGCCGCACCCACGCGCAGCTTGCCGTGCGCGTCCTTGCAGGCGTTGGGGTGCTCGCTTTCCTTCAGGATGTCCTTGACCGTGACCAGGCCCATGAGCCTGAACTCGTCGTCGATCACGAGCACGCGCTCGAGCCGGTGGCGGTGCATGAGCGCCATCGCTTCTCCGCGGGTCGCGCCTTCGCGCACGGTGACCAGCTTTCTTTGCGGCGTCATGATCGATTTCACCGGCTGGTCGAGCTCGGCCTCGAAGCGCAGGTCGCGGTTGGTGACGATGCCGACCACCTTGCCGCTCTTGACCACCGGGAAGCCGGAAATCTTGTACTGCTGCTGCAGCGCCATCACCTCGCGCACGGTCATCTCGGGCGAGATGGTCATCGGGTCGCGCAGCACGCCGGACTCGAAGCGCTTGACCTTGGCGACTTCGACCGCCTGCGCCTGGGGCGTGAGGTTCTTGTGGACGATGCCGATGCCGCCCTCCTGGGCCATGGCGATGGCGAGCCGGGCCTCGGTGACGGTGTCCATGGCAGCCGACACGAGAGGGATGTTCAGCTCGAGCTTGCGGGTCAGGCGGGTCTTCAGGGAGACTTCGCGCGGCAGCACGCGCGAGTGGGCGGGAAGGAGGAGGACGTCGTCGAAGGTCAGCGCCTTCTGGATCACCCGCATGTCTGATTCTCGCAAAGCCGCATTATACTGTCATCCATGCTTCGGCTTGAGCGTTGATCCATCAATGACAAAAGCACTCCTCCTCGCTGTCGGCATGGCTTTCGCGGCAGTGGCCATGGCGCAGCAGTACAAATGGGTGGACCCGAACGGCAGAGTCCAGTACGGCGACACGCCGCCGCCCGGCGTGCAGGCCACGCCGCTCAAACCGCCGCCGGGCGGCGCATCGGCGCCCGCCGCTGCGCCGAAAATGGACGCTGCGAAGGACCTCAGCCCCGAAGCGGCGTTCCGCAAGCGCCAGCAGGAACGCCAGGAGGCCGAGGAGAAGGCGGCCAAGGAGCGCACCGACGCGGAAGCAAAGCGCGTCAACTGCGAGCAGTCGCAGGGTGCGTTGCGCACCCTGCAGAGCGGGCAGCGCATCTCGACGACCAACGCCGCCGGCGAGCGGGTCTTTATCGACGACGAGGAGCGCGCGAAGGAGATCGAGCGGACCCAGCGCGCCGTGAACGAGTGGTGTAAGTAGCGGCGCGGGCGCGTCGCGCCTCTTTCGGATCCACCGCCAGCGGGCGATAGATTTCCACCCGGTCGCCGTCCGCCACCGGCGCATCCTCGCGCACGACCTTGCCGAAAATGCCCACCTTGCCGCGCACCCGGTGCAGCAGCCCGGACTTCGCCAGCACATCGCGCACCGTGGCGCCGCTCTGCACGGCAACACGGGCGCTCTCCTCGCGCTCCGGCAGCGCGTAAACGACCTCAACCTTCAGCACCGCCATAGACTCGCGCGGCGCGCTGCGTGAAGGCGTCGACCATCGTATCGGCGATGCGATCGAACAGCGGCTCCAGCAGCTTCGCCAGCGCCCGGCTCGAGAAATCGTACTCCAGCGAAAACTCGATCCTGGAGGCCCGCTCCGACAGCGGGGTAAAGCGCCAGGCCGCAGCGAAACGCCTGAACGGTCCCTGCACCAGGCTCAGGTCGATCGCCTCCCCGGGGCGGCTGCGGTTCAAGGTGGTGAACGACTGGCGCACGGCGCCGACGCCGACGGTGAGGGTGGCACGCGTTCCCGCCGCGGCGCGCTCGTGAACCTCGGCGCCGACGCACCAGGGCAGGAAGCGCGGGTAGGCTTCGATGTCGTCCACCAGCGCGTAGATCTGGGCGGCGCTGTGCTCGACGATCGCGGATCGCGCAATGCGCTTCATGTTCTAGAATCGTTCATGTCCATCGTCCAGAACCGCAAGGCGTTCCACGATTATTTCATCGAGGAGCGCTACGAGGCCGGTCTCGCGCTGGACGGCTGGGAAGTGAAAGCCATCCGCGCCGGGCGGGCGCAGCTGGCCGAAGCCTACGTCTTCGTGCGCGGAGCGGAGCTGTTCCTGATCGGCGCGCACGTCAGCCCGCTGCCCACGGTTTCGACGCATTTCATTCCGGATCCGACGCGCAGCCGCAAGCTTCTCATGCACGGCGAGGAGATCAAACGGCTCATCGGCAAGGTCGAGCAGCGCGGCTATACGCTGGTGCCGCTCGACCTGCATTACAGCAAGGGCCGCATCAAGCTCGAAGTCGCGCTCGCCCGCGGCAAGCTCAAGCATGACAAGCGGGCCGCCGAGCGCGACAAGGAATGGGGCCGGGAGAAGCAAAGGCTGCTACGCAGCCGCTGATTTCTTCTGCGGCGCAGGCTCGGCGAGCGAGAGCCAGGTCGACACCACGGTGTCCGGATTGAGGGACAGGCTCTCGATGCCCTGCTCCATCAGCCAGCGCGCCAGGTCGGGGTGGTCGGAAGGGCCTTGCCCGCAAATCCCGACGTACTTGCCGTGCTTGCGGCAGGCGCGGATCGCCATGGCGAGCATGGCCTTCACGGCGGCGTCGCGCTCGTCGAAGCTCCCGGCCACCAGGCCCGAGTCGCGGTCCAGCCCGAGCGTGAGCTGGGTGAGATCGTTGGAGCCGATCGAGAAGCCGTCGAACAGCTCGAGAAACTCCTCGGCCAGGATGGCGTTCGACGGCAGCTCGCACATCATCACCACGCGCAGGCCGTTCGTGCCTCGCCGCAAGCCGTTTGTTTCCAGCAGGCCGATCACCTGTTTCGCCTCGCCGAGCGTGCGCACGAACGGCACCATCAGCTCGACGTTCGTCAGGCCGAGCTCGTCGCGCACCTTCTTCAGCGCCGCGCATTCCAGCTCGAAGCACTCGCGGAAGCTGGGCGCGACGTAGCGCGAAGCGCCGCGCAAACCGAGCATCGGGTTTTCCTCGTCGGGCTCGTAGCGCTCGCCGCCCAGCAGCTTCTTGTACTCGTTCGACTTGAAGTCGGACAGCCGCACGATCACCGGCTTCGGCCAGAAGGCGGCCGCAATGGTGGCGACGCCCTCGACCATCTTCTCGCGGAAGAAGCTGCGCGGGTCGGCGTAGCCGCGGCACTTTTCATCCAATTTCTTCTTCAGTGCGGCAGGCAGATCGGCGTACTCCAGGCAGGCGCGCGGGTGCACGCCGATCTCGTTGTTGATGATGAATTCGAGGCGCGCCAGGCCGACGCCCGCGTTGGGCAGTTGCGCGAACTCGAACGCCAGCTCCGGATTGCCGACGTTCATCGCGATCTTGACCGCGATGCGCGGCATCTCGCCGCGCTCACGGCTGGAGACTTCGAACGGCAACAAGCCCTCGAACACGCTGCCGGTGTCGCCCTCGGCGCAGGAAACCGTCACCGGCTGGCCGTCCTTCAGACGCGCGGTGGCATCGCCGCAACCGACTACCGCGGGGATGCCGAGCTCGCGCGCGATGATCGCCGCGTGGCAGGTGCGGCCGCCGCGGTTCGTCACGATGGCGGCCGCCAGCTTCATGACCGGCTCCCAGTTCGGGTCGGTCATGTCGGTGACCAGCACGTCGCCCTGCTTGACCTTCGCCATCTGGGAGGCATCCGGCACCACGCGCACCGCGCCGCTGCCGATCTTGTGGCCGATCGCGCGGCCGCTGGCCAGAACGCGGGAGCTGCCCTTGAGGGCGTAGCGCTCCTCAACGTCGCGCTTGCGCGACTTCACCGTCTCCGGCCGCGCCTGGAGGATATACAGCTTGCCGTCGGCGCCGTCCTTGGCCCACTCGATATCCATCGGCCGCCGGTAGTGCCTCTCGATGGCCAGCGCATAGCGCGCGAGCTCCAGCACTTCGGGGTCCGTGAGCGAGAATCGCGCGCGCTCTTCCGCGCCCACTTCCACCACGCGGGTCGAGCGGCCCGCCTCGGCCGATCCGGCAAACAGCATTTTCTCCAGCTTAGAGCCCAGAGCGCGCCGCACGATGGCCGGCCGGCCCTGCTCCAGCATCGGCTTGTGCACGTAGAACTCGTCCGGATTGACCGCGCCCTGGACGATCATTTCGCCCAGACCATAGGCGGCGGTGATGAATACCACGTCGCGGAAGCCGGATTCCGTGTCCAGGGTGAACATCACCCCGCTCGCGCCCAGATCGCTGCGCACCATCTGCTGCACGGCAGCCGAGAGCGCCACGCCGCGGTGGTCAAAGCCGTGATGCGTACGATAGGAAATGGCGCGCTCGTTGTAGAGCGAGGCAAAGACCCGCCGGATGGCTTCGAGAACGTTGTCGATGCCGCGGATGTTCAGAAACGTCTCCTGCTGGCCGGCGAACGAGGCTTCGGGCAAATCCTCCGCTGTGGCCGAGGAGCGCACGGCAAATGACACATCACATGAGGTTATCTTCTCAAGATCATGATAATATGATGTTATCTCTCTCTCAAGATTCGCAGGGAAAGGCGCCTTGAGGATCCAGGAGCGGATTTCGGCGCCGCAGGCGGCCAAGGCTGAGACCTCTTTGGGGTCGAGGCCGCGAAGCCGCTCCTCGATGCGGCTGTCGAGGCCGTTGGCGCGAAGGAACTCACGAAACGCCTGCGCGGTGGTGGCGAAGCCGGCCGGGACGCGTATGCCCGCCGCGGCCAGCGCGTTCATCATTTCGCCGAGCGAGGCGTTCTTGCCGCCGACCCGCTCCAGGTCCGCCATGCGGAGATCTTTGAGCCAGGCTACGCGCATTGCCTTAGTATTTTATCGTCATGAGTCAGCGGCGCACCGTGTTCTTCGTTTCCGACGGCACCGGCATCACGGCGCAGATTCTCGGGCACAGCCTGCTGACGCAGTTCGAAGGCGTCGATTTCAACCAGGTCACCCTGCCGTTCGTCGACAGCGCGGAAAGAGCCGAGGAATGCCTGGCGCGCATCGAGGCGGAGTCGGCCAACGGCAACGGCCAGCCGATCGTCTTTTCCACCCTGGTCAACCACGACGTGCGGCGGGTCGTGCGCCGCGCCAACGCGCTGTTCCTCGATTTCTTCGAGACGTTCATCGATCCGCTCGAGGCGGGTCTGGGGGTGAAGTCGAGCCACACGATCGGCCGCTCTCACAGCGCGATGGACAAGAAGGAGTACCAGCAGCGCATCGAAGCCATCAACTTCGCCATGGCGCACGACGACGGCGCCTCGCATCGCGAGCTCGGCCAGGCCGACGTGATCCTGATCGGAGTCTCGCGCAGTGGCAAGACGCCGACCAGCCTATATCTCGCGCTGCAATTCGGGGTTAAGGCTGCAAACTACCCCCTTATTCCCGAGGATTTCCAGCGCGCGAAGCTGCCGGAGGCGCTGCGCGCCTACAAAGGGCGTCTCTACGGCCTCACCATCGCCTCCGAGCGGCTGCACGAAATCCGCCAGGAGCGGCGCCCGGACAGCCGCTACGCCGACCTCGATAACTGCCGCTACGAGGTCGAGGAAGCCGAGAACCTGATGCGCCGCGAAGGCATACGCAGCATCAACTCGACCAGCAAGTCGATCGAGGAAATCGCCACCACCATCCTGCGCGAGCTCAGGATCCAGCGGCAGGTCTACTGAAAGCCTCGTAGAGGCAGATCGCCGCGGCGGCAGCCACATTCAAGGACTCGCTGCCGGGTGTCATCGGGATCGTCACATTCAGCCTGGCCAGCGCGGCGGTGGGCTTGCTGACCCCTCGCCCTTCGGCTCCGAAGATCCACCCCAGACGGCCACCGAGATCGGCCTGGCGCAACGGCACCCCGCCGCGGGGAACGGTGCAGACGGGGGTGCCTTCAAACCGCCCTATTTCCGCGCCGAGGTCACCCGCCATGCGCAGATTCAGCCGGAAGTGACCCCCCATGCCGGCGCGCAGCACCTTGGGCGACCAGACGTCCGCGCAGCCGCGGTCGAGCACGACTTCGCCGACGGCGAAGGCTGCCGCGGTCCGCAGGATCGCTCCCACGTTGCTCGGGTCCTGGACGCCTTCGAGGAACACGCATTGGGCGACGGATTTTGTCCTTATTTGGGGAATCTCGATCTCGGCGGCGACGCCCTGTGGATGGTCGGCGTCGGCGATGGCTCGAAACACGCCCTCCGACAGGACCACGGGCTCCACGTTGGCCTCGACGACCAAGGCCTCGTTGCGCTCCAGGCCGTTCGCGGTGGCAAAAACGCAGACCGGTTTAAGTCCTTGCTCAAGCATTGCGGCGAGAAGATGCGGGCCCTCGACGATGGCGCGCCCTTCCCTTCTCCTCAGGCCCGAGTCGCGCGCCAGCTTCGCCCAGCGCTTTACTCGCGGGTTGTCGCGAGAGCGCAGCACCGTCACAGAGCGCACGTGCGGAAGCCGGCGAAGATGTCGGCCCGGTCGGGCGTGTAGAAATTGCGGAACGCGGCGTGCGCTACCCGCGACGGAGTGGCGAAGCTGCCGCCGCGCAGCACTTTGTGGGTGCCGAACCAGGGCTCGGAATACTCCTGGTAGGGGTCGCGCACGAAGCCCGGATAAGGCAGAAACGTCGACGCAGTCCACTCCCAGACGTTGCCGATCATCTGGCGCAGGCCGAAGGCGCTGTCGCCGCGCGGATAGCCGTGCACGCTGGCGGGCGCTCCTGCCTCGAGATTGGCGAGCGCCGTCGTCCAGGCATCGTCGCCCCACGGATAGCGCCGCTTCATGCGCGAGACCGGATCAAAGCTCGCCGCATACTCCCACTCGGCCTCGGTCGGCAGGCGCCTGCCCGCAAACCGGCAATAGGCTTGGGCCTCGTGCCAGCTGACGTGCACGATCGGCTCGTCCGGAGGGACAGGAATCCAGCGATCGAAGCGCCGCAGCGTCCTTCCGCGCCAGTAAAGGGGTTCAGTTCGATCTTTCCGTGCCCAGCCCTCGTCGGACCAGTACTCGCGCTTGCGGTAGCCGCCCGCTTCGACGAAGCCAAGGTACTCGGCGTTGGTCACCGCGGTGCGCGACATGCGAAATGGCGCCAGGATGACCGGGTGGCTCCATTTCTCGTTGTCGAAGGCGAACTCGGGGCCGGGCCGCGCGCCGAGCTCGAAGCGCCCTCCGGGGAGCTCGGCGTCGCCCGGGGCGCGGTTGCCGGGAAATCCGCCCGGGACCGGGACCTGCGGCGCCGGATAGCCGAGCGTCTGGCGCGTGTAGTGGAAGGCTTCGGCGTGCATGTCCTCGTGCCGCGTGGCGAGCCGCGCAAAATACGCGAGATCCGGCTCGCTGCCGGCCCGCACGCGCTCGATCACTCTGCGCAGCACCTCGTCGCGGTACTCGAGAGTGCCCGGGAACGACGGCAGCGGCAGCCTCCAGCGCTCGTCGTGCGCCACGGTGGCCGAGTTGTAGAGCGCGTCGGCGTTCGGCAGAATCGATTCGCGCCCGGCGCGCCTCAGGCACCAGAATTCCTGAAACCATCCCACATGACCCAGCTCCCAGCGCGGCGGATTGACGATCGGCAGCTGCGGGCCGAACTCGCGCGTCCCGCCGAGGTCATCCGCGACGCGACGGGTATGCGCGCGGGCCGCGTGCAGTTCCTCGATGAGGGGTTGCATTGGCCCAAGTCTAGCGAATGAGAATCGCTCTAGTCAC
>Ga0070697_100005132_pt1 | contig 10054 bp, 9 predicted proteins | sample KBSK1501metaG_FD_65475 | JGI IMG/M metagenome (GOLD analysis project Ga0070697, IMG submission 65475) | Corn, switchgrass and miscanthus rhizosphere microbial communities from Kellogg Biological Station, Michigan, USA - KBS K1-50-1 metaG | ecosystem: Host-associated > Plants > Roots >... | reverse complement strand
CACCCAGCGCTTTTCGCCAACATCGAGAGCCAGGCCAGGGCCGTTCGCCAGAAGCGGAGCGGGGCGCGTCGCGCGGGTGAAGGAAGATATCAGCCGTCTGAAAACCTGCAGGGGCTAAACGGCAAACGGGCGACAGCCAAACGCTGAGAATCAGCATCTGGGCCGGGAGAGGACGGTCAACGTGCGTGGCGACAAGCGGCGAGGACGGGGCGCGGCGCCCGCGGCAATAGAGGCATCCTCTCGCGTCCAGAGTCCGTCGCTCGCGACTGTGGCGCTCGAGGGCAAGACCTACACCGCCGCCGGCGATAGAGGTACACGTCGGCGTCATCGCCGGTGAGATCACGGACATGCAAGTTGTGCAGCGAGTGGAGAGGAGCTCCGGGCGCGTCATCTTCTTGCCGAGGCTCGTGGGAGCGCTCAGGCTCTAGAGTAGCTCGGAGACGCACAGTCGTCCGTTGCACGATCGGCTTCTGGTGGAGCCTCGAAGAGAAAGAGGTCAAGAAGGGCGGGATCATCATCCCGGACAGTGCGAGTGGCCGAAACGGGACACGGCCGGGGACGACTCAGATCCAGATGACGATGCCCTGAAGTTTATGTTCCCCAACGCTGACGCTCTATACTGCAGCTAACGCACACAATCGCCACGCCGCGACCAGCCACCTGCTTTTGGGAGGGCAAGGGAACCATGGCCGGCAGAGTCACCGTCGGAATCTTCCCCAAGCTGTTCCTGGCGATGATTATCGTCGCCGCGATCCCCCTCGGCGCCATCTGGTACGTGGACTACCGCGCCTCGCTTGAGCGCCTCACCAGCGACATCAACCAGCGGTTGAGCACCCAAGCGGGCGCCGCGGTCGCCTACGTGGACGGCTGGGTGGAAATGAACCTCAAGATGCTCCGCCAGAACGCCGCGCTGGACGAGATGGCCTCGATGGACACCAAGAAGCAGCAGCCTATTCTCCGTTCCGTCCTCAACGAATACCGCTGGACCTATCTCATCTTCACGATCGGCCTCGACGGGATGAACGTGGCGCGCAGCGACGATGAGGCCCTCCGAGACTACAGCGACCGCGTCTACGTGCGGCAGGTGCTCGGGGGCGCACCAATGGGCCAGCAGGTGGTGATCAGCCGGACGACCGGCCAGCCGTCGTTCATTCTCTCCGTTCCGATCGCGGCCAAGGGAAAGCTGGCGGGCGTGCTCGCCGTGGGCACGGGGGTCGCGGAGCTGTCCGCTACCGTGACCAACGTCCGGATCGGCGGGACCGGCTACGCGTTCCTCCTCGACGAGACCGGCGCCGTAATCGCCCATCCAACGGCGCGCGGCAACCTCAAGGAGCACCCTGCGGTCGCCGGCCTCGGGGCGGACATCAAGAAACTGCTGACGTTTACCGATCAGTCCGGCAAGCGGGTCATCGCCGTCGCTCAGAAGGCCAAGTACGGATGGACGCTGATCACGCAGCAGGACTACGCCGAGGCCTACGCCCCCATCGAGGAGGCCAACCGCAACGCCCTCGTCCTGCTCGGAGTGACCGTGCTGTTTGTCGCCGTCGTCTCCTATCTGGTGGCGCGCCGCTTCTCGCGCCCAATCCGCAACCTCACCCAGATCGCGGACAACATCAGCCGCGGCAACCTCCGCGCCAGCATTGCGGAGGTGAACCGCTCCGACGAGATCGGTGGGCTCGCCCGCGCGGTCGAGCGGCTCACCGCCAGCGTCAAGCTCGCGATGGAACGGCTGTCCCAAGCCTGAGCTGGGGCGTTGCGGTGAGCCCCGAGCAGGCGTTCTCCAACCCAGACCAGTTCGTCGCTGCCATTCGGAGCCTCTGCTCCGAGCAACGGACGGGCACGCTGTTCGTCGTCACCGTCAATAATGAGGCAGCGCGCTTGGTGCTCCGCCAGGGCAAGATCGTTGCGGTCCAGTTCCGGGTCCGACACGGCCTCGATGCGATCGGGCGCCTGCGCAGCGTCACCTCCGGACGCTTCAACTTCGCGCCTGATATCGCCGGCGCCCCGGACGCGCCCGCGCTGCCGCCGACCCAGGAGATCCTCGCCATGCTCGCGCAGCAGGAGCCCGCGCCTAGGAGGCCGGTCCGTGAAACGGCGCCGGCCCCGCAGGTCATGTCCACTCCGCCGGTCGCCCCAGCAGGCGAGGCGGTCTCTGCGCCGAGCGGGACCCACTTCCAGCGCGTGCTCGCGGCGGAACTGACCGAGTATCTGGGGCCGATGGCACCTATAGTCTGCCGGGAGCACCTGCTCCGGGCCGGTGACCTCACCGAGCCCGGCGACGTGGCACGGGTCGTCGAGGCCATCGCGAAGGAGATCGGCGACCCGGCCAAGGAGGCGCGCTTCAAGCGCGAGGCGCTGGCCAAGCTGCGAGAGTAGCCCAACCATCGCGAGCCATGTAATAAGCGTGTAAACGTACCAGTTCCGGATCAACGCGGAGTCGGAGGACCGCCTCGTTCAGGACATCGCCGACGTTCTTGTGGATCATGGTCAGGAGACCGAGGGCGACGACCGCCCCATCGCCTGCGAAGTACGGCCAGTCGCCTCAGTGCGTCGTCGGTTGGACATGCACTGTCAGGGCCAAAGGTCGATCCCGCAGGTGGTTGCGGTACCCTGCAAAGCCGAGTCCGCGCAACCACCGAGAACACCTCCGAAATCGTCTCCGAGTAGAGTGGTTTTCGGAACGCTTCGGACTCAACTGACTGGCGGCTGTCCTTTCGGAGGCTTACCCTGGCCCTCGGAGCCGGGGATTCTTGAACACGCATAGCGCGAGCCTGGCTGACGCAATGGACCCGCTGATTAAGGGGCACCTTGGCGTTGTGTCCCGGCGCGCGTAAGACTGTTTAGAGCGCTTCGTGGTCGCGTTTGAGGTCCTCGCGGTGCAGCATAAAGTCATGCACGGCCCGGCTACGGGCGCGGGGCTGCCATCGTGAGCATCAATTGCCGACGGCTGACAACATGCAGTGGTCGGTGCCTCATGGCGAGAGGAGCGCAGGATACTCATGGCTGAGACACCATATCCCACGACCTGGTGGACCCGGCTCGACGACGGGCGAATCCGCTGCGACGTGTGCCCGCGCGCCTGCGCGCTGCACGAGGGGCAGACCGGCCTGTGCTTCGTGCGCATGCGCGCGGGCGACCAGATCATGCTCACGACGTACGGGCGGTCGTCCGGATTCTGTGTCGATCCCATCGAGAAGAAGCCACTGAACCACTTTTTGCCCGGGACGTCGGTGCTGTCCTTTGGAACGGCCGGATGCAATCTCGCGTGTCGGTTCTGTCAGAACTGGGACATGTCGAAATCCCGTGAGATGGACACGCTCGCCGACGCCGCCTCGCCGGAGCAGATCGCCGAGGCGGCATCGAGGCTCGGCTGCCGCAGCGTGGCGTTCACCTACAACGATCCCGTGATCTTCATGGAGTACGCGATGGACGCCGCGGACGCATGCCGGGAGCGGGGCCTGAAGGCGGTCGCCGTCACCGCCGGCTACATGAACGCCGGGCCTCGAGCGGAGTTCTACCGCCACATGGACGCCGCCAACGTCGATCTCAAGGCGTTCACCGACGACTTCTATCACCGCATCTGCGCCGGCCGGCTCGAGCCTGTCCTCGACACGCTCGAATACCTCAAGCACGAGACCGCCGTCTGGCTCGAGATCACGAATCTGATGATCCCGGGATTGAACGACGCGCCGGAGGAGACCGACGCGATGACGGGGTGGATCGTCGAGCACCTTGGCCCCGACGTCCCCGTGCACTTTACGGCGTTCCATCCGGACTGGAAGCTGCGGGATCGGCCGCCGACGCCGGCTGTGACGCTCACGCACGCGCGCGAGATCGCACTCGCGAACGGTATTCGGTATGCCTATACCGGCAACGTCCACGACGTTGTGGGCCAGTCGACGTGCTGCTGCCGGTGCGGCGGGGTGCTGATCGAGCGCGACTGGTACGAGCTCGGCGCCTGGCGCCTCGACGAGCGCGGGCGCTGTGGGGCGTGCGGCGAGGCGTGCGCCGGCGTCTTCGATGGGATGCCAGGCCGCTGGGGCGCCCGCCGGCTGCCGGTGCGGCTGCGTGGCTGACCGCGACGCGCCCCGTCGCGGTCGGGTGCGTCCGCCGGCCGTGGCGGGCACGTTCTATCCCTCCGACCGCGCGAGGCTCACGTCAGCGGTCGAGAGCTTCCTGCGAGGTGCCAGCGCCGGGCGGGCGGCGGAGCCGCTGCGTGGCGTGATCGTTCCGCACGCCGGCTATCGCTACTCCGGTTCCATCGCTGCGTCGGCGTACTCGCTTCTGAGGGCTGGCGTGCCGGCGATCGAGCGGCTGGTGCTTGTCGGTCCGGCGCACTTCGTGCGGCTGCACGGGGCCGCGGTGCCTGCGGCCGCCGGCTGGCGCACGCCTCTCGGTCTCGTCCGCATTGATCACGATCTCGTCCGCCGCGCCCGTTCGCTCAGGGCGCACGTGGACGACGAGCCGCACGCCTCCGAGCACGCCCTCGAAGTCCAGCTCCCGTTCCTCCAGGTCATGCTCGGAAACGACGTGCCAATTCTCCCGGTCGCGGTGGGTGTCGCCGACGCGACGTGGGTGGCTGATCTCCTCCGCGCGCTCGTCGAGCCCGGGGTGCTGCTCGTCGTGAGCACTGACCTCAGCCACTACCATGCCGATGCGACCGCGAAGCGACTCGATCAGCGCACGGCGGCGGCGATCACAGCGCGCGACCCGGCCGCGATCGGGCCCGACGACGCGTGCGGCGTCTTTGCCCTTCGCGGGGCTGTCGAGTGGTCGCGGCGCGCCGATCTTGCCGTCAGGTTGCTCGACCTGCGCACGTCCGCCGACACGGCTGGCGACGCCTCGCGGGTCGTCGGCTACGGAGCGTTCGCAATCGGATAAGCGGGAAGCATCAGTGCGCAGGCCAAGGCAACCCTGCGAGGGAACCCACTGATACGACAGTTCCAGCTCGTTGGCATGTGTTACCACGGGCGGCTCGTGATCAGCGGCATCGTAGATCGGGACGATCAACGGGAGGCGGCGGAGAAGGCTCTGCGGGTGATTCCGGGTGTCACCGACGTGCTGAACGAGATCGTTGTGCGTCGGCCCGTGCCCGCGGCGGGCGTTTGAGCGGTCTTCGACCCGCTCGCCTCCGCGGAAGACGACCGCTGGTGAGGGGATCTGACTGCTGAATGCCGAGAATCACGCCCCCTGGGCCGACCATCGACGCGATCACGCCGCGGCGCGTTGGCGCGCCGCGCTTTCCACCGAGCGACCCTTGGGTCTGGGAACAGCTGCGCGGCCCGCGACTTCGGCTCGATCTGCCTTTCGCCCCCGGCGAGCCGGAACAGCATTGCCGATCGTCCAAAACAATCGGTGGCAGGTCGTGTTCGGGCTGGCCCTTCGGAAATGAGGGAAGGCGGGAGGCCCGCAACTGGCGAGTGCGGTTCGCTACCACCAGCGTAGCCGCGACGATCGCCTTGGATCAGCAGCGCGATGGGCGAAGGATCACTCAGACTCTTGTCGGAAGCGGATGGCAGTACGAGGTGCATGCCGCCGGCCCGGCCGACACCGTGGCACCCGGTATGGTTGTGTACATTCTCGGCAGGCACACCCTCAACTTCCCGAGCAGACTCGATGTCGTCTTGGTGAGATGTTGGATTAACGCTGCGGGCGTGCCTGTCCGCGAGGACACCTTACGCTTGGAGCCCGACTGGACAAACATGTCCGCTCAATTCCGGCGGCTCCGGTAGTGTGTTTCATCCGATAGTCACGCACTCTTCTGCCCACTGCTGCCGACGCGGGTCTTTGCGACACCGCTTGACTATCCTTGACGACTCTGACTCGGATCAGTATGGTGCCGGCGTGACCGTCCCTCGAAAGAATGGTCCGCTCGGGACGGCGAGCGGCCGCAAGGCGGCCGCGGCGGCGGCGACTCGTCGGCAGCGACGGATGCGTGCGCGCAGACCGACACAGGCCCGGTGGAGTCAACTCGAGCTATCAGTCGCCAGGAAAGGTCTCGTGCGCGGGCTACCATACGATCCTGACTGTTTGCTCGCGCGCCTTATCTACCGCCACCACGAGTCGCTCGCGAGGAAGATCGGCGCACGCAGAATTGAAGTGGTGTCGTATCTCTAGGTGGACGGCGATACGCTAGAGCTCGCTCCGCCGCCATCTGGCGGTCACCGCGAACCACCGCATCACTCGCTCTGCGGTTCGCCCGAGCGCATCCGAGGGCTTCGTGTCGCTCTCCCCCTAAGATCGCGACACCTGATGAGCGCCGCTGTTAGAAGCCTGGTCAGAGTTGCAAATGTGCGCGGCCCATTCTCCGATCCCACGGAAAACGACACCGCAGCCAAGACAGCAAATCCAATCGGAGCCGTACTCCCACGATGGGACCGGGAGTCCGCGAAGATCAGTCATGTGCCTTCGGTCGAGTATTGCGACGATCTCCCCACAGAGTCACGAACCTCTCCCTCGTTGATGGTCGTCGTTTAATAACGATGCGGCCCGGCATGTCCGAGAGGGCGATAGAGAGCTCCGCTCTCGTCGCCTCAAGGGATTGAGGCGCGACGCTTCACATCGTTCATGGAGGCGGATTCTACGCCTGCTGGCCTTCGCCCCGCTATTGCGACCCTCGAGTCTCAATCATCCCACCTGAAGACGACGCCCAGGCGAGGTGGACCCCCTTCCTTAGGGAGAGCGCTCGCTGGAGCGCCGCCAAGGGCGACGGGAACGGCTCATCGGCGATCGGATCCACCGGACCGCTGCGCTCGCGCGCACATCGCGAGTGGCATAACCCGAAGACCGGCGCGCGCGTCATCGTCCCCGCGCGTCCCATTCTTTCGGGTAGCCCGGGAGCTCTCAAGCGCGTCGTTCTCACCGTCCAGCCGTAAACTGATAAGCTGTACCACGCCTGACGCTGCCCGATCTGGAGGGACGTAACTGATGGCCTTTCCGTCGCTGGCGCAATCGCTCAACAAAGTGTCCAACCGCTACCTGCTCGTGGCGCTCGCCTGCAAGCGCGCGCGTCAGATGAACCGCGGCGCCGCCGCCCGGGTGGAGAGTAACCACCACAAGCCGACGAGTGTGGCTCTCGAAGAGATCGCCGCCGCCAAGGTAGCGTACCGTGTGAAGGAAGAACCCGAAACGGCGAAGGTCTGAGCACGTCGCCGGCAAGCACAGACCGCAGACGTCAAGCGTTCTCGGCAAGGGCGTCGAAGCTGCGCGAGCCGGCGACCTCGCGTGATGGCAAATACGGCGAGGGGTTCGCCCGTCTAATGATAGTGTGAGAAAAGACGAATGCGAAAAGTAGCGTCAATCGCTCTTCTCGCGATCGCGCTGTTTCTTGTCCCCGCTGTGCCAAGCGACGCTTGGCGCGGGCATCCCAGCGTCTTCATCGGTGTGGGCCCAGTTTGGTGGGGTCCACCCTACCCGTACTGGTACTATCCGCCGCCCTACTACGTATACTCACCGCCGCCGGTCGTCGTTCAGGTGCCACCGGTGTACGTCCAGCCGGCGCTAGCTCCGGCCCCGCCCCCCGAGACGTACTGGTACTACTGTCCCAGCGCCAAGGCGTACTACCCGACTGCACCAACGTGCCCTGAGGCGTGGGTGAAAGTCCCGCCGCGGCCGGAGTGAAGGAAGCTCTTCCTCCCCAGCTAACGGCTTTGGCGTAGGGGCCGTCTGACTGGTCCAAAGCTTCTCAGAACCGACGCCGGCAGCCCACACGGGGCTGTAAGGGCTCTGGCCGGGTCCGTGACCTCGGTCCCAGACAGGAACTTTCAGCACGTCCTGTGGCCGGGATGAGGAAGTTGAAACCCTGGACGAGTCTGCCGCTGCCGGACGAAAGAGAGACGAACGTCATAAGACCGATGACGTTAGCCTCGTCGCCGCTGGCGGGGCCGCTGCTGCTGCCGAGGGCCGTTGGGGCGTCGGTCTGGATCATGGCTTGCCCAATTGCGTCCCGGTTGAATCCTTCATCAGCGACTTGCCCGTCGCCTTCTCCCTTTGGGAGAGGATGCGACGACAACACGGAGCTTCTTGACCCGAGCTTCGCGCGAATCCTTGCCAGGAACCTAAGACCGTGACATCGTTTGCCCGAAAGCGCGAAGGGGCCCGTCACCTCACGGGCGAGCCCTTTCAGGGTGCGGGAAGGCGGTGACTGCAGATGTCTCTGATGTGTTCAATCGCAGCCTGTCAGGCGAAGGCGGGGATGTGTACGCATGAGAAGGTGACGGCGGGTGTGATCGCGCTGCTCGTCATTGGCTTTGTCGCGGCGAAAAGCTTGAACCTCTTCTAGGGATTCGGCCGAGGCCGCGGGCGACTACAGATCGAACGCGCCAACGAGGAGCACATCGGTGGAGGTCATTCAGCTGCGCGATTATGGCCGTCGGACGGGCGTCCGCGCACAGCAGATCCACGACCAGATCGCCAAAGCGTTGAAAGCCTCCGGCCGCGTGCGCCTTGACTTCGCCGACGTCGAGTCCATCGGCGCGACGTTTCTCGATCGCAGCCTCGGGGCGCTCGTCGCGCGGCACGGTGCGACGGTCCTTCGGTCGATTGTGTTCTCGCACTGCAGTACACGGGTCGAGGCGAGCATCGTCAAGGCGTTCAGCCAAGCGGCACCGCTCAGGAGGCTTCTTAACTTTTCCCGGCGGCGTCACGCTTCCTCAAGACCGAGATCAACGAGCTTGTGCTTGACGTTGCTCTCGTCATCCATCGCTACACATTGAGTGACATGGGACACCGTCGCCGAGAAGCCGGATGGGACAGAGATGGGGGGTTGCTCCCGGTGGACCGACCGAAAGCCCTGCACCGCTCCATGATCGCCGTCGCGTCCATGGTGAAGCGGGCATCGCCGTCCGCGAGGTCGGCACTGCTGGGGCCGAGAGTGGTCGATGCCAAGATCGTGTAGGTCACGTGTGCATCGGTGGGTGCGACATAGACGAACAGGTGAGGAACCAGTCGGGAACCCTCGCGCCGTGCACGCCCGGGACGTAAGCTGACACCCCCTGCGCCTGTCAGGCGATTACCGACTCCCCGATCGTCCACGAAGCCGGTGCTCTTCGGGGCCCTGGCCTTGGTGGCTCTCATTGCGATTGCGCAGCTCATCCCGCTCTATACGGACTGGCTGTGGTTCCAGGAGGTCGGCTACTCCCAAGTATTCTTGACCATGCTGTCGTTACGCGGCTGGCTCTTCCTGATCGTCAGCATTGGCTTTCTGATCTTCCTCTACAGCAACCTGACTTTCGCCACACGCACGGCCGCCCCGGATGTGTACTGGGAATTGGAGGATCAGCTCGGGCTCCCCGGGTGGGCGGTCATCGAACCCCTGATTCGGCGCTTCCTGCCCCTGGCCATCGTCGTCATCGCCTTCGTGGCCGGGCTGAGTGCTATGGCGAGCTGGGAGACGGTTCTCCAGTTCGTCAACGCGACGCCGTTCGGCGCCACCGATCCGCTGTTCGGTCGTGACCTCGGCTTCTTCGTCTTCACCCTGCCCTTCTGGCGCCTCGTGCACGGGTGGGCGATAGCCCTCGTGCTCATCACACTCGTGCTTATGCTGGTGCTCAGAGTGCTGCAGCGGAGCCTCATGATCACCGCGCGCCGCCTACGCCTGGCGGCGGGAGCCCGCACACACCTGCTCCTGCTCGGGACTTTGGGCCTCCTCCTCAAGGCCGTGGGCTTTTGGCTCGACCGCTTCGAGGTCGTCTACTCGCCACGGGGCGTCGTCTTCGGCGCCTCCTACACCGATGTCTACGCGTCCCTGCCGATGCTGGACGCCCTCGCGGTGCTCGCCCTGCTGTGCGCCGGCGCCTGCGCGGTTCAGATCCGGTGGCGGGGCGTGCGGTTGGTAGCGGGCGGGGTCATCGTCCTGGTCATCGCGTGGGTCGGTGGCCTCGGGGTCTACCCCGCGCTGGTCCAGCGGCTTCGGGTCTTACCGAATGAGCTCGCGGCGGAGCGCCCGTTCATTGCCAACACCATCCGGATGACCCGGCAGGCCTACGGACTCGATCGAATCGAGGCGCACGACTTCCCGGCGACGGAGTCGCTTGACCGGGCGGCGCTCGAGCGG
>Ga0070697_100005127_pt1 | contig 10060 bp, 11 predicted proteins | sample KBSK1501metaG_FD_65475 | JGI IMG/M metagenome (GOLD analysis project Ga0070697, IMG submission 65475) | Corn, switchgrass and miscanthus rhizosphere microbial communities from Kellogg Biological Station, Michigan, USA - KBS K1-50-1 metaG | ecosystem: Host-associated > Plants > Roots >... | reverse complement strand
ATTTCCCAAAGCGAATTCGTGATTACCCGGGAATTCGATGCGCCGCGCGACTTGATGTGGCGTTTGTGGACGGAGCGCGATCATTTGGCGAAATGGTTCGGGCCGAAGGGAGTGACGATTGTTTCAGCCAAAAACGATTTGCGGCCAGGCGGCGTTTTCCATTACGGCATGCGAACAGCAGACGGCATGGTGATGTGGGGCAAATGGATCTATCGAGAAGTCGTTCCACCGGAGCGGCTCGTCTTCATCGTTTCGTTTTCAGATGAACAAGGTGGCGTGACGCGTCATCCATTTGATGCCGAGTGGCCGCTGGAAACGCTGTCGATGGTGACGTTGGCCGAGAATGAAGGCAAAACAAAGGTCACAGTGCGGTGGACGCCTCACAAGCCGACCGAGCCGGAACGCAACGCATTCGAGGCTCGCCGCGAAGGAATGAAGCAGGGCTGGACCGGAACTTTCGATCAACTGAGCGAATACCTGATCAAAGTGAAGCGATTGCCGGAAGAGACCTAAAAACAGGAGAGGAAAATATGACCACGAAAAATAATTTGGCGGAAGCGGTTGTGATTGAACGCGCTTTCAACGCGCCGGTTGCACGGGTTTGGAAGGCGCTCACCGATGTGGACGAAATGCGCCTCTGGTATTTCGATCTGAAGGAGTTCAACCCCGAGCCGGGTTTTGAATTTGAGTTTATCGTCGAGCACGAGGGCATGAAGTATCACCATCTTTGCAAGATCACTGAGGTGATTCCGCAAAGGAAGATCGCCTACACCTGGCGATATAAGGGATACGAGGGCGATTCCCTGGTCACCATTGAATTGTTCGCCGAGGGCGACAAAACGCGGTTGAAATTGACACATGAAGGATTAGAAACTTTTCCGAAGACTCCAGCTTTTGCCCGGAAGAACTTCGAGGCTGGGTGGACGAATATTATTGGCTCATCATTAAAGGAATTTGTTGAAAAAGCTGAAGTTGAAACTGGGCGATAGAAGTAATGACGTGTCGAGTAAATCGACCGTGATCGCAGCAAAACGAAAGGAACATTATGACCACAAAGGCAGCTGAAGACATCAAGTTGGAGATCAAGCGATTGATCAAAGCGCCACGCGAACGCGTCTTCGAGGCGTGGACGGATCCTGAACAACTGAAGGAATGGTTCGGACCTCATGAGGGCTATCTTGTTCCGCGAGTGAAGGTGGACCTGCGTACCGGCGGGAAATATCGGATCCAAATGAAGAATCCCGACGGCGAATTTCACACCGCAGTCGGAACGTATCGCGAAATCAAACCGCCCGAGCGGCTGGTCTTCACCTGGGCTTGGGAGAAGGACGGGAGCGAGCCGGATTTCGGCGAAGTCGAGCCCGCTGAGATGCTAATCGTGTTGGAGTTTCACGCGCGTGGCGAAGACACCGAACTGGTTTTGACCCAAACACAATTCACCTCGGTCGAAAGCCGGGATCGTCACGAACACGGCTGGAATGGGTGTTTGGACAATCTGGAAAAATTGGTTAACAGATAAACTCGTAATTAAAAGTAAAGGAGCAGAAAAATGAATACAGAACAAGTTGCACAAAAAGTAGTGGAGTTGACTCGCAAGCAGGCATGGAAGGAAGCGATTGATACGCTTTACGATAAAGACATCGTCAGCGTAGAAGCGCGCACCATGGATGGCAGTTCACCGGAAACTCGCGGGATCGAAGGCGTGCGCGGAAAGACCGACTGGTGGCTGCAGAACATGCAGGTGCACAATGCTAAGGTGAGTGGGCCGTTTGTCGCGCACGATCGTTTCGTGGTGCAATACGACATCGACGTCACGGACAAGAACTCGAAAAAGCGAATGCAGATGTCGGAGGTTGGCGTTTACACGGTGAAAGATGGAAAGATCGCGCGGGAGGAATTTTTGCCATTGACCTAGGCGCGACAAGGGATTACGCGGTTGGACTTGATCATCGCCTGGCGGTAATGTTCACAGTCTCGTGAAACACTGTCGGCTGAAACTTTGCGTAGCGTTGTCGTTCCTGGCCCTGTTGATGGGAGATCAGGTCGCGCAAGCTGGAGCGTTCGACGGTTTTTTTCCGGCCCTGAAGCGCCTGTTCAGCAAGCCAAAACACAAAATGTCGACGCATCGGCGTGCTCACAAAACGAGCCACGAGAGTGCATCGCGCGAGATATCGAATAATGAGATATCCGACCAGGCAACTCACACGCCACCAAGCGAGGTCAACATCCAGACCGCAACGCAGGCGAGTCGAACGAAGGGTTCCAAGGGTGATTTGCGTTACGGAATTCCGGTGCCTGGCAAAAAAGGATTGGTGACCAGCCCGTTTGCGCCGGACAGCGGATACATCGATGTCCGCAATTTTCCGCCTGGAACGCCGGTGAAAGATCCTTATACCGGGAAAACGTTTCTGACGCCCTGATTCGTACTCCTACCCTTTCTCTTTCGCTGCACGCGAATGAACAATCAGAGCAGGAGCAAGAAAAAGTGCAGGTCCAAACTATGATCCTGCCAGCCTCTGCTACCTTGTTCTTACTTCAGAGGGCGGCGCTCTAGGTCCGGCCAAATACGCGGCGCAGTTCGTCTTTTGCGCGTTCCAGAACGCGCTTTTGATTTTTCGGAAGATTTTTTCCGGCGCGATTGATGTAAAAGTTCAACATCGACATTGCCGATTGATATGGCCTGGCTTTACGCCGCTTGCTACGCTCGGCCGAGCGTTTGAGCGAGAGCGCGATTTTTCTCGGATTTGTTGATCTAAAAACCTTCGGCTCGAGGTCGAGCGCGTTGCTGTGCTGGGTGACGCGAGCTGACCACCGGCCTTTTGATTGCTTCGATGGTTTTTTGTTCCCGGCCATGACTTAGCGTTTAAACATCAACGTCCAACTCCCAACGCTCAACGCCCAACGTCCAATTAATAAGGAGCAAGGCCTCCATTGTTTCTACCCTTTCGGGAGCCAACTCCGAATGTGTTCGCGAGCCAGTGACGTACCTTGGCCTATATAGTTTCGTGCAGGGCTAGCCCTGCCCGCGTAGTTTTTCTATGTCTTGGCCGCGATACCGAGCGAGGAATTACTGCGTGGGGGTTGATTCGCGAGACACCACTTTGAAGGCGACACGCCCCGCAGATTGGCCTGAAGGGGCTTTCTCTTGCTGCGTCCCAACTGGCTTGATGCCATTTGACTGGAAGCCGCAGGAAACGAGAAAATCGCGAACCTTATTTGCCCGTCGCTGTCCCAAATCGGGCTGCTTGGCGTCGCCGGTTGAGCCGTTTGCAGACCCTTGAATCTCAAGCATTACGTCCATCCCAATCTGTTTGGCAGCGTTTGCCAGCCGATTAATCTGATCCGGCAATCTCGACAAGACGACAAAACCTTCCGGAGAGATTTCATCTTTGCCTGCGAGAAAATAAACAGACGCCTCTTCGAGGATCGCCTTGGACTGCTGAAACGCCTGTCGATCGAGATCGACGACGTTGCGCTGGTCAACCGAGGCTACGCCTGGAATTTTGGTTGCTTCAGACTGGACTTGGCCTAACCACCTGTGAGACGCTTCACCGGAAAGAGTGAGGGCGCCCTTGGCAAAGACAACGTGCACGGTCTCGGGAAGATCAAGCTGCTCCTTGACACGTGCCAGAACGCCGCCGGGATCGTAAGTGACCTCGGCATCGCGATCAACGATCGACGCGACACCCGGCAGAAAGGTTGCCTCGCGACGCACACGCTCTAGCCACTCATACGGCACCGACCCGGACAGGGTGAGCGCGCCATCATTTATTGTCGCCTCTGTACCCGGCGGTATGCCGAATCGCTGTTTGAAGCGTGCCATGATACTTGCGGGGTCGACCGCGAGATAATTCTTCCACTGAAAATCTATTCCGTCCGGATCGAGCTTCTGCTCACGCGCAATCGGCGCCGGGTTGACTGCGGAAGCATCGCGAAATCCGCTCACCCGCGAGCGGGAAAACCATCCTTTTCGTGCCTCGGTTACGATAAGACCAGGCTCCGCATTGAGCCGGTCAAGAAAGCTCTTCCAGTTCAATTCGCTCCGGATAGCTTGGAGAGTCGCGAAAATTGCAAGCGCAGCCGCGACTGCGAATGCCATCCAAGCGCGGCTCGGACGTTCGTCGCGATTGGTCACGCCATACTGCGAACGAAGACACGATTGCAATTCCGGCCGGAGCGGTTGGAAGACAGAAGCGTCACCGTTGAAGTTGGCCAGCGCAGAGGCCTTCAAAACATGAACGGTTCCGATTGTTTTCTCCAGAGCTGAACGCAATTCGTGGGAGGGGGTTCCGCGGATGACTGCGGCAAGATAGGCATGGCGTCCAAGTGCTATCCAGACCTGGAGCTGGCCGGCTCGAAATTCTACCAGGGCTGAACCTGCGCTAACTCCAAACGAGTCTCGGGCGAATTCCTGAATCGCGCTCAGCATGTCAGTGATTACTTTGGAATCCGTGTCTACATTTGGGTGGGCACTGACGCGGAGCAGTGAAACACCGGTTTCACGATGGATGAGAAAGAGTTCCTCTACGCGATAAACCAGGCTCCGCTGCGTCGTCCCTAGCGCTTCGGCGCGCCATTTCAGCTTCTGCCAGGAAAAACTGTGCCCGAACTGCTTAACCGACCTTAAGGAGTGCCGGAAACTCTCAGCAACCGATCGCCGCACGATGGACCCAATGATCGGGCCCAGAGTGTCGATAAAAGTGTCGGGTTTTTTTCTGATCCATTCCTTGATCGAATCTTCCACTGTTGGCTGTAATGCGCTTGAAAGCTCTCCGCCGTTCTTGCGACTTCGTTTGACTGCCTCCGGCAGGATCGCCGCGACATCACTGGAGCGACGCTCCTTGTCGGTGATTTGATCGCGCAGACTACGCAGCTGTTCTCGCTCTCGACTGAGAAGGAGGCGACGAAGTTCCTCAAACTCCACTGCCGGATCACGAGGAACTTGCTGCATGAGGAGCGAACAGCTCGCCTACGTACTTGGCGAGCGAGATTCGTTTTTCACCCGCTGGGCCACCTCGCTCAAAATCTCCGCCAGTGCCTGGCGGCCTATCATCGATGTCCGAACCTGTTCCGCGTTACGATTCAATTCCGCCTGCATTTGCTCGTGCCTTTCTTTAACCTCCACGCTTAAGGCCTTCGATTGCTCGAGTAATTGCCGATGGAGATCGTGAATCTCGCGTGCGTAGTCGTGCAAATTTTTGATTTTTGATTCGAATGCTTTAACCATTTCGCCGAGATCGTGGCCCAGTTTTTCAATCGCTGTGCGGTCTTCCGATTGCTCCTCATTCAGGCGTTTCGAGACCGATTCCACTTCGCTTCTCAAGAAGTTTTCTAAACTGTCGAACCGTCTTTGCATACTCGCGCGCGCCTCCGCCGCCTCCCGGTTCAGGCGTTCGTCAATACGCTGGATACGACCATCGTAATCGCGCATTTGCGATCCGACGAGAATATCGCGGATTCGGTCGACTACGCCGTCATCCTCGATTCGCCCATCGCGGTTCTCCTCAGTTGCGTCCGCCCGCTTTTGCGAGTCCTGAGGTTGTTCGGCATTCATGGCAGCATCGTGATTCGCTGGACGATCCAGCGCAACCTATCTAATTATTCCGCATCAACGTGTTCGGTTCAAGGCGGCTTTCGATTTGGAGACCGATCTAACAAACAGTCAGCGATTCAAGGTTTCGGATTAAACGTTAGGGAATACCCTGAAGACTCCGTTAAATCGGCGTATGGCGGGCTTCCCACCCGGGAATTCTTATGCAGCCTTAACGAGCCCAGCGCGGAACACGCACGCTGGACTCTTCGTAAGCTGCGCCAACACTGATTTGGAATTTGTCGGTCCCAGTGGTGCCCAGAATATAAGTCTCCATCGTGTCGCCGCCGAATTTTCCGGTTGAACGGCCGTACAAAAAGCCGACTTCGCCGCTGATATACTCCGGAGCGAACCGCAATGGGGTAACCTCGCGAGGTGCCACTGCTTTATATTCCGGCAAGGCCTGTGCTTTGTGATTGTCTACCTTTGCCGGGAGCACGACCGAAGAGAGATCGACCCATGCCATTCCCATCCGGCCCAACGGGGTCGAAATGGGCAAGCGCCCACCGTCCAAAAGGTCGAGCATCGGAAGCTTATCAATCAGCGTTGAACTATCCACCGGAGTGAGAATTTCCGGTCGATAGAGGCTCAGCTGTTCGAGCGTGATACGTTGATTTCGCTGCCAAGGGCTCGTTTGCTGCGCTCCGACCGGAAAGCAAACACTGAAAACGCCGAGAAGTGCAAGCAGTGCGCACTTAATCATGACACAAATTCACAGCCGAAAACCGATAAACGCCAGCGAAATCTTTCACGGACTGGGGAGCGCGCGCATCTTGCGTGCTTCCTTCGGCATCTTGCCGAGCGATTTGGTCTTTCGGTGAGTAGGCGCGGGAAGATGTTCGCGGCGAGATGCCGCTAACAGCATGCTAGAAGCCTGCGCTCCCCTTCAACCCTTTAACTCTTCAACCCTTCAACTACTGTCATTTTTCGACAATGTGGAAACGGTGCAGGAGCCGGTGCGCAAACGGAGCGATGATCAGCGATGCGATGCCGATGAAAGCTAATCCCGAAAACAACGCATAACCGGAAGCGAAAACCTTGGCTGCCGATGAATGGAGGGGATCGACCGGTCCCATTCCGCCCAAAATCATGGAGGCGTTCAGAAGCGAATCGATCCAGCTCAACCCGCCGAGAAAGTGATATCCCAGCACGCCGATCTCCAAGGCCACACCAATCAGAAAAAGTGCAAGCAGCAAATGTCGAGCAACGCGACCGGCAAACTTCCTGCGGCTTAGCACAGGATGGTTTCGACTTTCATACATCGGTCGGTCTCAGCTCATCCTTTCGTGCCTCTCAGCGATTCCCGGAAATATTCGATCGTCTGTTTGATTCCTTCTTCGAAATTTACGCGCGGTTCCCAATTGAGAATTTCTTTAGCCCGGGTGATATCGGGCTGGCGTACTTTCGGGTCGTCCACCGGCAACGGTTTGTATTCGATTGTCGATTTCGTTCCAGTAATGCGAAGAATCTCCTGGGCGAATTGCTTGATCGTCATCTCGCGCGGGTTACCGAGGTTGACCGGTTCGTGAAAATCGCTCATGGCCAGCTTGAAAATTCCGTCGATCAAATCCGACACGTAACAGAACGAACGCGTCTGCGAGCCATCACCGAAAACGGTGAGGGGTTGTCCGGCTAAGGCCTGGCCGATAAACGCCGGCACCACGCGGCCGTCACGCAACCGCATCCGCGGACCGTAAGTGTTGAAGATGCGCACGATTTTAGTGTCCATTTTATGGTAACGGTGATACGCCATCGTCATCGCTTCAGCGAAACGCTTCGCTTCGTCATAAACACCGCGTGGTCCGATCGGGTTCACGTTGCCCCAGTAATCCTCCTTTTGCGGATGGACGAGCGGATCGCCGTAACATTCCGAGGTCGATGCAAGAATGAATGATGCCTTTTTGTCCTTGGCTAAACCGAGGGTGTTGTGCGTTCCGAGTGCACCGACCTTTAGCGTCGGGATCGGCAGTTCGAGGTAATCTATCGGGCTGGCCGGCGACGCGAAATGAAAGACGTAATCGATCTTTTCCTCGGGCAGGAAGATGAAGTTTGAGACGTTGTGCTTTATGAAGCGGAAGTTTCCGTTGCCAGCGAGATGTCCGATGTTTGCGGTGTTGCCCGTTATCAAATTGTCGACCGCGATCACGCGATGGCCCTCAGACAGCAGCCGATCCACCAAATGCGATCCCAGGAAACCAGCGGCACCAGTTACAACCGAGACGGAGTGAGACTTTTTCTCTGCCATGCGCCGGGCTTATCTAATGGGTTGAGCGGATATTTGCCAGCAGGAACTCGCGAAATGACGAAGCATGAATGACAACCCGGTAAATGACGAATGACGAATGAACGAATGTCGAAGGAATGACGAAATCCGAATGACTAGAGGAGTGTCCGGTCGCCGTTTGTCATTTGAGCATTCGAGCTTCCTTCGTCATTAGACATTGGTCATTTGTCATTTCTCCACGATGTCGATCTTTCATGATGAGCGAGGGCCTAATAAAACATCCGTGTGCGCTCGACATCCGGCCGGGTTCTGCCGCGCGGCCGAATTTTGCCGGGCAGCCGGACCAACTTCGCTCTTCACGCGGTATCGGTCTTGCAGAAAAATTTAGCCACAGATGAGCACCGATTTTCACAGATTTCAGAAGGCAGCATTGAAACCGAAGAATCTGTGTTTCATCTGCGTGAATCTGTGGCCGGATTTCTCTGCTGCTCCAGGCCTTCGCTTTTATTCCGGGGCATGGCGAGGTTTTTACCTCACTACACCATTCGAAAAGTGTTACCTATGTCCTGAACCTATTGTGTATACGATGTCCTGAACCTGCATCACACGCATGCGCATTTTATCCGGCATTCAACCCAGCGGCGTCCTCCACATCGGTAACTATTTCGGCATGATGAGGCCGGCGATCGAACTCCAGAAGGAAGGCGAGACGTTTTATTTCATTGCCGATTACCACGCCCTCACCAGCGTGCGTGACCCGGAGCTACTACGCGAAAATTCAAGAAGAGTCGCGATCGATTTTCTTGCCTGCGGACTCGATCCGGAGCGCGCGGCGCTGTTTCGACAGTCGGACGTGCCGCAAGTCACGGAGCTCGCCTGGATATTGTCGACGGTCGCGCCGATGGGTTTGCTGGAGCGCGCCCATTCCTACAAAGACAAGCTCGCGCGCGGTCTGGCAGCGACTGCGGGTCTGTTCAGTTATCCAATCCTGATGGCCGCTGACATTTTAATCTATGATAGCGACATCGTTCCGGTCGGGAAGGACCAAAAGCAGCACATTGAGATCACGCGCGATCTCGCGGTGAAAATCAATGAAACGTATGGGTCCAAGGCGGACACGCCGATTTTCAAACTGCCCGAGGCACGGATCAGCGCTCAGACCGAAGTGGTTCCCGGGATCGACGGCCAGAAGATGAGCAAGAGTTACGGCAACAACATCGACATCTTCGGCGCCGAAAAGGAAACGCGAAAACGGGTCATGAGCATCGTGACCGACTCGACACCGGTAGAAGCGCCGAAAGACCCGGCCAAATCGACAATCTTGCAGCTCTACTCGCTTTTCGCATCGAAAGAGGAGATTGCCGGCATGCGCGAGCGATTCCAAAAAGGCGGCACCGGTTACGGTGATTTTAAAGAAGAACTTTTCGAAAAGCTGTGGGAATACTTCGCCCCAATGCGCAAACGCCGTGAAGAGATTCTGGCCGACAAATCGTACATCGACAATGTTCTTGCCCGCGGCGCACACCGCGCGAATGAAGTTGCCCATCAAGTCATGCACCGCGTGCGAAGTGCGGTCGGACTGAAGTAACACGCTGTCACTTCACTTCATACTCCACATCGACAACAACGCGGACCGTTTTGCGGTCGGGCGTAGCTGCATCGCGATCCTCAACTTGGAACCAACCTTGGGAAGCGTTGCGCAGTTTGCCCAAGCTAATCTGCGAGTCTCGCGCAAACTGGTCTGCTGCAATGCGGGCATTCTTGGTTGCTTCCTGAATCATCCCTGGCTTGATCTCGTTGAGTTGATTAAAGATATAGTTTGGTTGTGACCTACCTGCCAAAAGGACTCCACTGATCATCAGATTTGAAGCTGAAGCCAGCGCTAGTTTGATGACGTTGACCTTTGTGGTGCGAAGCAATCGGACATTCATCGTTTTTTCACTCACAATCGGTCTCAGCACCTACCTAAAGGTCGATAAAATCTTGTCCGCGCACGACCGATAACTGGTCCTGACGTCGTCGTTTGATATGTGCTGTCCGGAGTCAGAGGGGCGAAGCGGCTCTTGCGCTTTGCGGGGTCGCCTCTAGTTTGGCGCGGTGAAAAAAATCGAAGCGATCATCAAGCCATTCAAGACCGAGGCGGTCCGGGATGCGCTCGCTGAGGTGGGAATCGAGGGGATGACGTTGAGCGAAGTGAAAGGGTTCGGGCGCCAGAAAGGTCACAGCGAAATTTATCGCGGCACCGA
>Ga0070697_100005126_pt1 | contig 10063 bp, 7 predicted proteins | sample KBSK1501metaG_FD_65475 | JGI IMG/M metagenome (GOLD analysis project Ga0070697, IMG submission 65475) | Corn, switchgrass and miscanthus rhizosphere microbial communities from Kellogg Biological Station, Michigan, USA - KBS K1-50-1 metaG | ecosystem: Host-associated > Plants > Roots >... | reverse complement strand
CCGAAGAGCACGCGCTGCACCGCGATCATCTCGTCGCGCAGCACCCGGTACCTCCGGGCCTTGCCCGCCTGCCGCTTCAGGCTCTCGAGCTGCTTCTCCACCTCGTGGACGATGTCGTTCACGCGGAGCAGGTTCTGCTGGGCGGCCTCGAGCTTGAGCGCCGTCTGCCGGCGCCGGGCCCTGTACTTGGTGATCCCGGCCGCCTCCTCGATGAGGGCGCGGCGGTCGGCGGGCTTGCCCGAGAGGATCATCCCGATCTTGCCTTGCTCGATGATCGAGTAGGCCTTCGAGCCAAGGCCGGTGTCCATGAACAGCTCGTGGATGTCGCGCAGGCGGCACACCTTGCCGTTCATGAGGTACTCGCTCTCGCCGTTGCGGTAGAGCCGTCGCGTCACCACGCACTCGGGAGCGCCGTCGGGGCTGCTGCCGTTGAGGCCCGAGACCTTCAGGTTGACCTCGGCCATGGCCAGGGGCTGGCGCGACTGGCTCCCGGCGAAGATCACGTCTTCCATCGCGGTGCCGCGCAGGCTCTTCACGCTCTGCTCGCCGAGGACCCAGGAGATCGCGTCGGAGATGTTGCTCTTGCCGCAGCCGTTGGGGCCCACGATCCCGGTGACGCCGCCCCGGAACGACAGCTCCTGCCTGTCGCAGAAGGACTTGAAGCCGACGATCTCTACGGAATCAAGACGCATGGGAACCCCTAGGTATTGTGAACCTCGGGCACTCTAGCACAAGCAGCAGGGCCCGGGGAAGCACCGTCGGGTTGACTCGTTGCGCGGGCACTCGATCATCGCGGTGCGGATGCACAGGCTGCCGCGCCGTGGCTTCGACCGCATCGCGGGCGATGCACGAGTTCCTCGTGGAAGAGGAGTCTCATGGAGCCTCAGTGATTTACCCGGATCATATATCTGATATCTTTCGTTGACCGGCCGTCCAAAGCCGTGTAGGCTTTCGAGCGAATCCAAGAGAGATTCAGTGATATGGCGTTCTCGTCGGTGGCGCCTGCCCCCTAAACGTACCATGCAGGAGTTCGCCTACCGGAGGTTGACGGGGCGCGTCCGCGGACAGTGGCGGTAGTGTGAGCTGGCGCCGCATCGCCACCCTGCGCACGCCGGACGCCTTCCGCGGCCATCTCCGGGAGTCCGGCATCGCGCTCGCCTTCGACGACGAGCTGTCGCCGGCCTCCTCGTCCCCCTTCGCGCTCCCGATCGAGGTCGGCGGGGACCGCGTGGGAAACCGCTTCTGCATCCTCCCGATGGAAGGGTGGGACGGAACGCCGGAGGGCGACCCCAGCGAGCTGACGCAGAGGCGCTGGCGGAACTTCGGCGTGAGCGGGGCGAAGCTCATCTGGGGCGGGGAGGCGGTGGCCGTGCGACACGACGGTCGCGCGAACCCGCGACAGCTCGTCCTCGCCGACCGGACCGTGGGCGCGCTCGCGCGGCTGCGACAGGATCTGGTGGACGCCCACGTGGACCGATTCGGCTCCGAGCGAGGCCTGCTCGTGGGCCTGCAGCTCACACACTCGGGCCGCTTCGCGCGCCCCAACTCACGCGATCGGGCGGAGCCCCTCGTCGCGTACCACCACCCCGTCCTCGACCGGCGGTTTCCGGCCGGGGTGCGCGTGCTCGCCGACGACGAGCTCGACCGGCTGGTGGGGGACTTCGTCCGCGCGGGGCGCCTGGCCGTCGACGCGGGGTTCCGGTTCGTCGACGTGAAGCACTGCCACGGCTACCTCGGCCACGAGCTGCTCTCCGCGCGCGAGCGCCCGGGCCGTTACGGTGGCAGCTTCGAGAACCGTACGCGTTTCCTGCGCGAGGTCGTGTCGGGCCTGCGCGCCGAGGCGAAAGGGCTCGGGATCGGCGTGCGGTTCTCCGCCTTCGACACCGTCCCGTGGCGGAAGGGGCCCGACGGCTCCGGCGAGCCGGAGGGCGCGCCGGGGTACCGCTCCGCCTTCGGCCTCTTCGAAGGCGACCTCGACACCGCCCTCGACGACGCGCGCGAGCTGCTCCGCCTGCTGGAGTCGCTCGACGTGCGCTGGATCTGCCTCACCGCCGGCAGCCCGTACTACAACCCGCACGTGCAGCGCCCGGCGCTGTTCCCTCCCAGCGACGGCTACAGTCCGCCGGAGGATCCGCTTCGGGGCGTGGCCCGGCAGATCGACGCCGCGGCCGTCCTCAAGGCGGAGTTCCCCCGGCTGGTGTTCGTGGGCTCCGCTTACAGCTATCTGCAGGAGTGGCTGCCCGCCGTGGGCCAACGCGTCCTGCGCGAGGAGAAGGCGGACTTCATCGGCCTCGGGAGGATGGTCCTCGCCTATCCGGACCTTCCCGCCGACGTGCTCGAGGGCCGCCCGCTGCGCCGCAAGTCCCTTTGCCGGACCTTCAGCGACTGCACGACCGCGCCCCGCAGCGGCCTCGTCTCCGGCTGCTATCCCCTCGACGCCTTCTACGCGGGGCGGCCGGAGGCCGCGATGCTCGGGCGCGTCAAGGAAGCCCAGCGCGCATGAGCAGCGGGGGACTCCAGGGATCCAGTCCCGAGCGGGCGAAGGACCCGGCGCTGGCGGTCGTCACGGCGTTCCTGGCCCTGTTCTCCATCGTCGGGTTCGCCACCTACGGCCTTCCCTTCTTCTACGACTTCTTCGTACGCGAGCTGGGGTGGACGCGCCAGCAGGTCACCTCCGGCAACGCATACAGCAAGCTGCTGGTGGGCCCGCTGTTCGGGTTCGCCGCCGGCGTCATCATCGACCGCTTCGGCCCCCGCCGCCTCATGCTGGCCGGAATCCTGATGGCCGGGCTCGCGCTCGTGGGCCTGGGCGAGGTCCACGGCCTCGGCCCCTTCTACTTCTTCTATCTGCTGAACGCGCTCGGCTACGTGTGCGGCGGCCCCCTGCCCAACCAGGTGATGCTGTCGGGCTGGTTCGACGCCGCCCGCGGCCGGGCGATGGGCATCGCGTATCTCGGCATCGGCGTGGGCGGGGCGCTCGTGCCTCTCGTCGCCAACGCGCTGACCCAGGCCCTGGGCTGGCGCGGGGCGCTGCGCGCCCTGGGGCTCGCCATGATCGCGATCGCGTTCCCCGCGGCGTTCTTCGTGCGCGAGCCCCCCGCCGCCGCATCCACCGCCGCCGCCCGAGCGCCGCTGGGACCGGCCCTTCGCCGGCCCGCGTTCTATTTCCTCGCCCTGGCCAGCATCTGCTCGATCGGCGCCGTGGGCGGCACGATGCAGAACCTGAAGCTCTACCTGAGCCTCGACCGCGGGCTCACGCAGGGACAGGCGGCCCGGGTCCTCTCGCTGATCCTGATCGGAAGCATCGCGGGACGGCTGCTGATGGGCTGGCTCGCCGACCGGTGGCCGAAGAAGCGGGTCATGCTCCTCATCTATGCGATCGTCGCCGCCACGATCCCCCTGCTCGCGTTCTCCCAGACGTTCGGGATGCTGCAGGTGGCGGCGCTCCTGTTCGGCGTCGGGCTCGGGGGGGACTACATGATCATCCCGCTCATGGCCGCCGAGCTGTTCGGCCTGCGCGTGCTCGGCCGCGTGATGGGCATCGTCCTCACCGCCGACAGCGTCTCGGAGTCCGTGGTGCCGATGGCGGTGGCCACGCTGCGCGACCACCTCACGAGCTACCGCCCCGGCTTCCTGTTCCTCATCGGCCTCGCCGCCCTGGGGGCGGTGGGCGTCGCGTTCCTTCCCCGTTCTTCTCGTCCCGATTGAGGTCGACGACCATGCGCCAAACCCTCCTGGCCCTCCTCGCGCTGACGCTGCTGGCCCATCCCGTCCGGGCGGCGTCGAGCTACTCCCTGCGCTCCCCCAACCAGCGCATCGAGGTCCGCATCGACACGGGCGCCCGGATCCGGTACGCCGTCCTGCTCGACGGCAAGCCGCTGCTCGAGAACTCGACGCTGTCGATCCGGATCGATCAGGCGACGCTGGGCGCGAACCCGAAGGTGAAGGCCTCCCGCCCGCGCCGCGTCGACCAGACGCTGGAGCCGCCCGTCCATCAGAAGGCGGCCACCCTGCGCGAGCGGTTCCACGAGCTGCGGCTCGAGATGCAGGGCGGGTACGCGGTCGTGTTCCGCGCGTTCGACGAGGGCGTCGCCTATCGCATCGAGACCTCGCTCCCGGCGCCGGAGGTCAAGGTGTATGCCGAGGAGGTGAGGCTGAACTTCCCCGGCGACTGCGGCGTGTTCTTCCCGAAGGAAGAGGGGTTCATCTCCCACAACGAGAGGAGCTACGACTACGTCCGGCTGAAGGACATCCCGGCCACGGCGATCGGGACCATGCCCGCGGTCGTCGACGGGCCGGACGGCGTGAAGCTCGCCGTCGCGGAGTCGGACGTCGAGGACTATCCCGGCCTCTGGCTCGAGGGCACCGCCGGCAACGGCCTCGCGGGAACGTTCCCCGCCTATCCGCTCAAGGAGAGCCTCGAACGCGACCGCGACCTGAAGGTCACCGAGCGGGCCGACTACATCGCCGTGACGAAGGGCACGCGAACCTATCCCTGGCGCATCGTCGGCATCGCCGAGAAGGACGGCGACCTCATCACGAACGCGATGGTCTACCTGCTGGCCAGGCCCTCGCCGGTGGCGGACACGTCGTGGATCAAGCCGGGCAAGGTGGCCTGGGACTGGTGGAACGCCAACAACATCCGCGGCGTCGGCTTCAAGTCCGGGGTGAACACCCAGACCTACAAGTACTACATCGACTTCGCGTCGCGGTACGGCATCGAGTACATCGTCCTCGACGAGGGCTGGTACGTCCTCGGCGACGTCATGAAGGTCGTCCCCGAGATGGATATGGAGGACCTGACCGCCTACGCCCGGCAGAAGAACGTCGGCATCATCCTGTGGCTCGTGTGGAAGACCTTCGACGACAAGTTCGACCAGGCCATGGACCGGTTCGAGAAGTGGGGGATCAAGGGCCTGAAGGTCGACTTCATGCAGCGGGACGACCAGCCGGTCATCAACTTCTACCACAAGGTGTCGCGCGAGGCGGCGAAGCGCCACATGCTCGTCGACTTCCACGGGGCGCAGAAGCCGGCCACGATGACGCGCACCTGGCCCAACCTGATCTCGACCGAAGGCGTCCGCGGCCTCGAGTGGGACAAGTGGAGCGATTCCACGAGCCCCGAGCACGACGTGACGCTACCCTTCACGCGCATGTTCCTCGGCCCCATGGACTACACGCCGGGGGCGATGGTGAACGCGACGAAGAAGAGCTTCGCCCACATCTTCGAGACGCCGATGAGCATGGGCACGCGCTGCCACCAGCTCGCGATGTACGTGGTCTTCGAGAGCCCGCTCCAGATGCTCGCCGACAGCCCTTCGAACTACCTCCGCGAGCCCGAGATGATGGAGTTCCTGGGACCGGTGCCCACGACCTGGGACGAGACGCGCGTGCTCGACGGCAAGATCGGCGATCACGTCGCGGTGGCGCGGCGGCACGGGGCCGACTGGTGGGTGGGCGCCATGACGGGCTGGACGCCCCGCGACCTGGACATCGACCTCTCGTTCCTGCCCGAGGGCAGCTTCGAGCTCGACGCCTACGCGGACGGCGTCAACGCCGACCGCTGGGCGAGCGACTACGCGCGCGTGAAGAGCGACGTCGACCGGACGCGGCGCCTGAGGGTCCATCTCGCCGAAGGCGGGGGGTGGGCGGCGCGACTTCGCCCCAAGAACTGAGCGATCAGCGCATATATCATCAGAACGGAGGAATCATGACCTGCACCTCGCGCCGGCCCGTCGGTCTTCTGGGGCGGGGGCTCCTGGCCCTCGCGGTCTGCGCCGCCGGGGCGGCGTCCGTGAGCTCCGCGCCGCCGAAGCCGGATCCGGACGACGGGGGCATCAAGCTCCCGGCCGGCTTCCACGCGCTCGTGTTCGCCGACGCGCTCGGGCCGCTGCGCCACGTGGCGGTGGCGCCCAACGGCGACGTCTACGTCAAGACCACCAAGGACGGCGTCATCGGGCTGCGCGACACCAACGGCGACGGCCGCGCCGACCTGAAGGAGGCCTTTGGCGCCGGGGGAGGGACCGGCATCGCGGTGCACGACGGCTACCTCTACCATTCGTCGAACTCCGCGGTGTTCCGCTACAAGCTGACACAAGGCGAGCTCAAGCCCGCGGGAGCCCAGGAGACGATCGTCACCGACCTGCCCTCCGAGGAGCAGCACGACTCCAAGGCCTTCGCCTTCGACGACGAGGACCGGCTGTACGTCGAGGTGGGATCGCCGTCGAACTCGATGGGCGACCCCGACCGCGCAAAGGGCGCCAGGGGGAAGGATCCGACGGAGTTCCTGAAGACGCACGGCGGCTTCTGGCGTTTCGACCCCGCGAAGGCGAGCCAGAAGGAGGCTGACGGCTTCCACTACTCCACCGGCCACCGCCACATCATGGCCATCGCCTGGAACCCCGTGTCGAAGACGTTCTTCACGGTGATGAACGGCCGCGACCAGCTCAGCACGGTCGATCCCGTCCACTACAACGACGACGACAACGCCGAACAGCCGGCCGAGGAGATGCAGGTCCTGCGCGAGGGCAGCAACTTCGGCTGGCCGTACACCTACTGGGACCCCTTGAAGAAGGCACGGATGGTGGCGCCCGAGTACGGGGGCGACAACCAGAAGCGTGCCGAGCCGGGGAGGTATCCGGACCCGGTGGTGGCGTTCCCCGCGCACTGGGCGCCGATGCAGATGGCGTATTACAGCGCCGACCAGTTCCCGGCGAAGTACCGCGGAGGCATGTTCGTGGGCTTCCACGGCTCGTGGAACCGCGCGCCGAAGCCGCAGAAGGGCTACAACGTCGCCTTCGTGCCGTTCGACGCCAAGGGCATGCCCAGCGGCGGGTACGAGGTATTCGCGAGCGGCTTCCCGGCCCGCGACGAGTTCACCAACCCGCGCGACGCGAAGTACCGACCGTGCGGCGTGGCCGTCGGGCCCGACGGCTCGCTCTACGTCACCGATAGCGAGAAGGGCCGGGTGTGGAGGATCTTCTACACCGGCGAGAAGGCGGCGACGGTCGCGCCCGCCGCCGTTCCCGCGGCGGCGAAGAAGGCGGCGTCGGCGGAGCATCCGGGCGCCGCGGTCTACAAGCAGACCTGCGCGGTCTGCCACATGGCGGACGGCCGGGGCGTTCCCAACATGCAGCCCGACCTGACCGACAGCGCCGTCGTCAAGGGCGATCCGCGCCGGCTCATCGACGTGATCCTGCGCGGCCCGGCCAACGTGTTGCCGCCCGACCGCGAGAAGTACCACAACACGATGCCCGAGCTGTCTGCACTCGGTGACTCCGAGATCGCGGCGGTGCTCAGCTACGTCCGGAAGCAGTTCGGCGGCGGGGCTCCTCCGATTTCCGTGTCGCAGGTGGCGGCGGTGCGGGCGAAGGGCTCTGCTCACACCCCAGCGCCCGCAGACGGCCCCAGGGCCGGCAGCCAGAAGGTCACCACCGTACCCTGGCCCGGCGCGCTCTCCAGCGCAAGGCGGCCACCGTGGGCCTCGACGATCCGCTTCGAGAGCGCGAGGCCGAGACCGACGCCCCCCGTGTCCCGCGTGCGGCTCCGATCGCCGCGGAAGAACGGCGTGAAGACGCGTGGTTGATCCTCGGGGGCGATGCCGATCCCCTGATCGCGCACGGTGACCAGCGCCCCCCGGTCGGCGGCCGACAGCTCGACCACGAGGGGCGTGGCCGGCTCCGAGTACTTGGCGGCGTTGTCGAGGAGGTTGTCGAGGACGCGCGCAAGCAGCGCCGGCTCGGCGTCGACGGCCGGAGCCGGCTCGAGTCTGGCCTCGATCCGGCGTCCGGGACGGTGGCGGCGGAGGCGGACGAGGGCCTCTTCCACCAGGCGGGCCACGTCCACCCGCTCGCGCCGGAGGACGAGCGCGCCGCCCCCGTCGAGCCGCGTCGCGGTCAGGACGTCGCTGACCAGGCGCTCGAGCTCGACCACGTCCTGCTCGATCTCGTGCAGGTGGCGCCGGCCCTGCTCCGGCTCCGCTTCGGCCGCCAGCGACAGCGCGACCCGGATGCGGGCCAGCGGGGTCCGCAGCTCGTGGGAGACGTTGGCGAGCAGGTCGCGTTGCCCCTCCAGCAGCCGCCCCAGGCGGTCGGCCATCTCGTCGAAGGTATCCGCGAGCGCTCCGATCTCGTCGCTGCGCTCGAGATGGGAGCGAACCGCGAGGTCCCCCTCGCCCAACCGCCGTGCCACCTGGCTCAGATGCTCGATCGGACGGGTGATCGCGCGCGCGAGCGGCGCCGACGCCACGGCGAGCACGAGGACCAGGAACCCCAGGCCGCCGAGGAGGCGCAAGAGCGCGCCGGCCTCGGGTCGTCGAACGGAGACGCGCACGTAGCGTCCGGCGCCCGCGGCGGCCGATGCGAGGTGGGGCCCGTTCCGGAGCGGCCGCGAGTCCCGGTGGAGGCTCGCGAGCTGGGCGGCGTCGAGGGGCGGCGCGACCTGCTCGCCGGCGGCCGCCACGCGGCGTCCGTCGTCGGCGTAGACCACCACGTCGACCTCCAGCTCGTCGGCGAGGCGGGCGAGCAGCGGGGGCAGGCTCGGCTCGGGAAGCGCCGCCACCAGGCCGGCCACGTGCTGAGCCAGGAGGGTCGGGTGCCACCGCCAGCGCGCGTCCCGCCCGAGCACGAAGCCCGCAAGCCCGAGGGCCGCCGTCACCACCACCAGCAGCAGGAGGCCGTGGAGATAGACCCGTCGATAGAGCGTTCGGCGCGGGTACGGGTGCTTCATCGGCGGGGTGCGGCGAGCTGATACCCCAGGCCCCGGACCGTCTTGAGCCAGCGGGGCCGTTTCGGATCGTCGCCGAGCTTCGTGCGGAGCCGTGAGATGTGGACGTCGATCGAGCGGTCGAACGCCTCCTCCGCGCTCCCGCGGACCAGCTCGAGCAGGCGCTCCCGGGACAGTACGTGCCCGGCGCGCTCCGCGAGCACGCGAAGGAGCTGGAACTCGTAGGCCGTGAGAGGGAGCTCGCGGCCGGCCAGGGTGGCCCGGACCGAGGCGGGGTCCAGCTCCAGGTCGCCGACCACGATCGGCCGCGTCGGAGGCCCCGCCTGCCCGCGCGCCCGGCGCACCTGGGCCTGGATCCGGGCGAGCAGCTCGCGGGGCGAGAACGGCTTCGTGAGGTAGTCGTCGGCCCCCAGCTCCAGACCCAGCACCCGATCGGCCTCTTCGCCCCGGGCGGTGAGGATCAGGATCGGGACGTCCGATCGTGCCCGCAGCTCGCGGCACACGTCGAGGCCGCTGCCGCCCGGGAGCATGAGGTCCAGGAGGACGACGTCGAACCGGCCGCGGCGAGCCTCCGCGAGCGCGGCGGCGCCGTCGCCGGCCACGACCACCTGGACCTCGTGTCCCCTCAGGTACTCGGCGGTCAGCGACGCCAGGCGCGCGTCGTCCTCCACCAGGAGGGCGACGACGGCGGGCGTAGCCTTGTCTGCCACGCCCGCCATCATAGAGGCTTCCGTCGGGTCAGCGGCGGTGCCGGTCCATGTGCTCCTGCAGGTCGGCGAGCAGCTTCTGTCGCTGCTCCGGGGTGAAGACGGCGTGCAGCTCGACGAGGGCGTCGGCGGCATCGTCGGCGAACTTCGAGAAGGCTTCGACGCGCCCGTGGACGAGGGCCTTCACCTCCGCGGGATCGGGCCGGTCCTGCTGCATCAACGCCATCAGCTCCTTGCGGAAGCCCGCCTGCTCGCCGTGCAAGGCATGACCCTCCTCGAAGAGCCGATTCCTGATCGCGCGGACCTTCTCCTTCTGGGCGTCCGTGGCGCCGACGTCCGTGAGCTTCTCCTCCACGGCGAAGTCGACGAACTTCGCCATCATCGCGTGGTCGCGGCAGCCGCCGAACCCGCCATGGGCGTGGATCTGATAGGCGCCCGCGCCCAGGATGCTCGTGCCGCCCACGGCCAGCGCCAGCGCCGCGACTCTGGGATCGATCATCGTGATCCTCCTCGCCCGGCGCCCCCCGCCGGACGAGAGCAAGGATGCGGTGCCGGCGTGTCGTCGCTTTGTCGCGGCGATGAAGAAGTGTGAAGCGTGAGCGGGGATCGAGCCGCACCGACGCCTCGAGCGC
>Ga0070697_100005125_pt1 | contig 10063 bp, 13 predicted proteins | sample KBSK1501metaG_FD_65475 | JGI IMG/M metagenome (GOLD analysis project Ga0070697, IMG submission 65475) | Corn, switchgrass and miscanthus rhizosphere microbial communities from Kellogg Biological Station, Michigan, USA - KBS K1-50-1 metaG | ecosystem: Host-associated > Plants > Roots >... | reverse complement strand
AGGTTGCCGAGGCCGTACCGGTCGAGCTTCATCGGCGTCGACCCGGTGATCACCACGCCGTTCACGAGCGAGCCGAGGGACGCGCCGCCCGCGATCGTCGTCTCACCCGCCGAGGTGGACGCGGTGCCGCCGATCGTCATCACCGACGCGTGCGAGAACGCGAACAAGCCGTTCGGCGTCGGGTACGACGCGGCGGCGAGGCCGATCGCGGTGGACTCATCGCGGCCGTCGAACGTGAGCTTCAGCTGCGCGATCTGATTATCGTTGCAGCTGAACTCGAAATCAGTGCACTTGCAGGATATGTAGGTGAACGGCTGGACGGTGACACCGGAGATCTGGGGACGGCCGACCTGGACGGTGATGAACTGCCCGGCCTTGCTGCCGTTCGTGTGGACCTGCTTATACGCGGTGCCCAGCACCACGGTCGGGGTGACCAGGGTTGACCCGAGCGCCCACTTCCACCAGAACCCCATCGAGTCGGCGACCGCGTTCGCGGCCTCACCCGACGTGTGCTCCATCGTCAGGTCACCGTTGATGTCTTTCTGGGACACGACGGTGCGGCTGGAACGGTTGTATGCCTGGTTGGCTTTCAGGCCCATCCCGTCAAGCCACGTCGGGTTGAACTGGAAGTTCTCCGACAGGAACTCATAGAAGTGGTCGACGGTGACGGATGTGCCGTACGTGGTTTCGGCTTTCGCGCCGACCTGTCCGGACAGTCCTGAGGCGTAGGTGGGCATCAGACAGCCGCCTTACTGGCTCGCTTCGGCTTCTCTGGTTCGACCACTGGGTCGGCGACGGGTTCCCACCGGTTGAGCGGCACATCGATCCGGGATTCGCCGTCGGGCTGGAATTCAGGGATCTCGATGACTTCGCCGTCGGCGACTGTGTTCTGTTCGACTCCGGGGATGCTGATATCTAGTTCGCCGCCGGAAATGTTTCTGTACTTGGGCATTGCTTTTCCTCAGCCTCCGATGCGGCACATGAAAATCAGGTCGAATGTCTGCCGTACGAGCGAGCCCGATGCCGGGTTGTTCTGCGGGGTTGACGCGTTCGTCAGGCCGGGCATCGGGTACAGGACGTTGCCGCCGAACTGGCTGGTGTCGGCCTGCATCAGGACCTCCACGGCCGCGGTGATCCCGGTGCACGCTGTCCGCATCGCCTTGATGTCGTCGATCCCGGACCACGCTTCGGCACAGCAGTGGATGGTGACGATTTCGCTGCGGGCACGGCGGCCGAGCGCGGCCCAGTCCTGCACCGATTCGGCGCCGGGTTCGCCGCTGGTGTCATCGGGGTCGGTCCACCCGATGTAGAGCTTGAGTCCCGGGTCTAGTTCTGTGGTGGGCGGCCCGTCGTAGATCGTCACCGGCGGGTTCGCGGTGCCGAGTGTCGCGTCGCTGGTGAACAGGTTGACGAGGTAGTCGGTGAGCGCGGGGATGCGGCTGGTTACGGTAGGCACCACGCCTCCTCGATAACCAGTTCAGGCCACGCCTGCGGGTTGAACGGCTCGCCCCAGGACCACCACGTGCCGTCCGGGGTGACCGCTATCGCGTGCGGTTCCGGCAGGGTGACGCCTAGAATGAGCGGGGCTGGCGGGAGGCCGCAGCCAGGTATCAGGGCAGATTCCCTAAACGTGCTGGCAAGCCGGCAAGCTGGGTGATGTAGGACTCCCGTAAGGGAGCACCGCAGAGGAACGGCGCCGGGTTGCGGCTTAAGAACGAGGCGCCGCCACGCGCCTACTCCCGTCAGTCCGGCTTCTAGCGTCGCTTCTATCGTCGCGCCGCTATCCGGGTCGCTGGCCGTCCGCCAGTACAAGGCCAGCACGTCATCCCAGCCCCACCCCAGCAGGAACCCCAGCGCCTCCGCGGAGCAGCACGCCACGTCATAACCCGGCGACCACTTCCGGTGCGGTTTCTTCGGCACCGGTTTCTTCGGCTTCTTCGCCGGCGCCGGTTTCTTATGCGCCTTCCCAGGCGGCGGCGGTTTCTTCGGCGCCGGTTTTCCATGCCGCGCATGCGAGATCGGGTGATGCGGCACGATCCCGCCGCCCGCCGGATGCTGCCACGGGCCCGGCTTACGCACTAGACGTACGCTTCGGACATGAACGGGATCCCGCCCTGCGCCCCGTCCAGCAGCTCAGCGGCCTGATTCGGGATCGCGAACCCGAACCCCGGCAGCGACGTCATATCCTCACCGCCCATCGACGGCCGCGCCGACGGGCCATGCTGCGACTCCCACAGCGACTGGATGATCAGCCTCGCCGCCGTGTTAAACGCAGCCGGCGTGGTCGTCCCCCACCCGGCCACATAGGTGACAGTCACCTGCGGCAGCCACGAGTAGAACGGCCCGTAGAACGGCAACCCGAGCTTCCGGCGGATCACCCCCGCGTTCTGATCCAGGTCAAGACCACCCGAAATGTCGATGGCACCGCCCGACGCGGACGTGATCGACGTCACCGACACGAGCGGCCGCTGCCGGACCGGGATGACGGTCTGCAGCGCCATCATCTCGGTGCGCTCATTCGTGATCGTCGTGTTCAGGATCGGGCCGCCCGTATACGACTCGATCGCTGATTCGATCGTCGCGATATAGACAGCGAGCTCCGTGTCCACCGTCGTGTTCGACGGCGGGATGTTCAGCGCGTCCTTTGCGTCCTGCAGCGGAAGGAGCGCGGGTTCGAACGGGTCGAACACGTCGAAGTCACCGAACGAGACACCGGCGCCGGCGCCGGTCGCCGTCCACGTGTACTGGTAATGCCCGGCCGCGGCGAGGTCGGTGACCGGAACATCCTGGTGGTAAAGGCCGGTGCCGTCGTTCGCGGGGCTGGCGTATGTGCCGGTCGTGGTACTGCTGCCGTCAGCGTTCCGGATCTTCACCAGCAGGGTCAGGGCACCGGCGTTGACGAGGGTACCGGTGACGTCGCGGACAGTGGTGCTGAGCCGGATGGGCTGGTTCAGCGGGTAGCGGGCCATCAGTACGTGCTCGCCTGCGGGCCGGTGCTCTGGCTGTAGGTGGATGCTGGGGTCAGCGACGGGACCGTCCCGAACGTCCCCGCCACGCTGCCGGTGACGAACCCTTCAGTGGCGTTCTGGAAGCTCAGGAACTTCGCCGTGGTCCCGTTCGACTGGATCCCGATGATGTACAGGCTCGGCCCGGTCACGTTCACGGCGGCGGTGAACGGGAACTGCTGCTTCGTGTTGAGCGTCCCGACGGTGATCCCGGCGAGGGCGGAGTTCGCGAGCGCGGCCCCCCCGGCGGCGGGCCACAAAGCGGCGATCCACTTATCGGTGCCGCCGACCCCGCCGATCGAGGCGAGGATCCCGGTCAGGGCGGCGTTCCACCAGACCGGGACGACCGCGTAATACCACGTCCCGGCGACCATGGTGGTGGAGGTGCCGGAGGAGACGTTCAGCAGGTTCGCCGAGCCGCCTGTCGCGAATGACGTGAAAGCCTTAGAGGAGATCTGGGCGATCCCGTTGGACAGGGTCGTCCCGGAGTATTTCTGCACCGTGCTGCCCGCGCCCGCGTTGACGCTGTCAGCGGTGGTCAGCGGTCCCGACGTGTCAATCCCGCGGATCTCCATGCTCACGTTCGTCGCGTTGCCGAAGTCGATGAACGGATGCGCCGGGCTCGACATGCCGCCATCGGTGGACGGCTCGTTGTACCCGTTGAGGATGATCGTCTGCTGCGCCCCGGCGCTGACCCGGACCACGCTGTTATAGGACGTGCCGGTCATCGTGTTGAACCGCAGCGACAAGCCGTTGATCGTCATGCACCCGTTGTTGGAACCGTTGCCGATGAACCCCCACCCGGGGTTACCCGACAGTTCCAGGTGCTCCAGGTGACAAGAATTGATCACCACGTTGTCGACTTTGGCGAACATGCAGGCATCAGAATTGAACACGTTGGCGTGCTCGACGTTCAGCTGGTTGATGACCAGGTCATCCCACCCCTGGAACTGCACCGGCCAGCTGCTGGAGCCCGTGTCGGAGCCGCTGAAGTTGTTGTGGACGTAGACGTTGTTGAACACGCACCCGGTGCAGTTCGCGCCCGGGCCGCCCGCGTTGCCGATCAGCGCGATCCCGCTGATGCTGTACCCGAGGACGTGCATGTTCGTGAAGGTGCAGGAGAACAAGCCGGCGCTGGTGACGATCGCGGGGTTCATGCCGAACCCGGTAGCGGCCTGCTTCACGAACAGGTCGGTGAACAGGGACAGGAAACACGACCCGGCGGTGTCGTCGCCGAACATGACGCCGACCGCGCTGGTGCTCGTCGACGGCTGCTGCGACGTGTAGGCGAGGGTGAGTCCCTCGATCCGCTGGTACTGCCCGGCGACCTGGATGATCGGCGTGTTGCCGGTGGCCTGCGAGATGGTCGTGACCGCGCTGCCGTCCCCGATGACCTGCAGGCCGGGGATCCGCCAGTTCAGCGCCGAGCTGATCTTGTACGTGCCGCCGGGGATGTAAACCGGGCGTTTAGCGGTTACCGCCGCGGCGACGGCGGCGTTGATCGCGGCCGTCGAGTCCGCGACCCCGGTCGGGTCCGCACCGCCCGCGTAAGCGGCGTTGAGGACATTGGTCGCCGCGCCCATGGCGTTGTGCGCGTCGACCACATTGTTCATGTCGGCGGCGGGGTTACCGGTTCCGACGGCGCGGGTGTCAGGCGGGAGGGTGAACGTGACTGGCATCTACCCGGGTCCTCCTCTCCGCTGGTCGCTGGCCGTCAGCACGCCGCCCGGCTCAGGCCCGTACACCGTCTGATAAGCGGCCGGGTAGCCGCCCCCGGCCGTGCTGACGGCGGCGGTGAGGACGGACAGCCGCTGATCGGTGGCTGTCCCCGCCATGTCACGTCACCTTGCCGAGCATCACCGGTTTCATATGACCGGCCTGCACGCCCGTATGCACGTGCACCGGGATGCCGGCGGCTCCGGCGCGGAGGCAGAACGTCATATCCTCCCCCATCAGCGACAAGGGGGCGCCGACCGCTGATTCACGGAACCAGGGCGCCGCGATGTCACCCGAGCTCGCCGCGACCTTCTCGAGCGCGTCGCGGTGCATCAGCAGGAACCCGGTACCAGTCGCGGTGACCCGCACGCAGCTGTTCTCGGGCCATGTTTCGCGGTGCGCGAACGCGAGTTCCCCGGATTCTTTCTGCGTGATCTCATACATCGTCGGCCGTGTCTCCCCGGCGGCCGGGGAATAGCACAGGGCGCCGAGGAGCGGCCGTTCCGCCGGCTCGGCGGCTTCGATGAGCCGGTCGAGGGCATCCGCAGCCCACACCATGTCCGTGTCCACCATCAGCAGCCACGGCGTGGGCCGTTTCAGGAAGTCGTCGGCGATCAGGTTCCGCGCCGTGCTGATATTCGGGCCGCTGGCGTAGGTGAGGACGGCGTCGAGTGGCGTCTTGCCTTCCATCACCGTGGCGAGCAGCGACTCGCAGAACTCGGCGCGGACCGTCCCCGGGTGGCAGTACCCGATTACCGCGTGGTCACGGCCCGGCGACATCAGGCTCGATGTTCGACGGCCAGCCATCCTGACCCGGTCCGGCGTGATAGCCGGCGTCGATGTCGTAACCGTCGCCAGCGAAACCAGCCGGGGACTGCATCAGCGTCTCCGTCTCCATCTGCCGCGCCCCCCGCGGATACACGACCCCGGCACCCGTGAGCGCACCCGCCCCGTCATAAGCGCCGGTCAGGTCACCTTGCGGCGCCTGGATGTCATACGGCGCCGCGCCCTGCCCGTGCGGCGTCACCGACGCATACCCGGCCGGGGACGACGGAGAGTCAGCGGGGGTGACCGGGTCATTCGCTCCGGCCGGGTTCAGGGGCTGCATCGGGTTCGTCATGTCACGCTCCGTAATTTCTGGGCGGCTCGTAGAACGCGCCGCCCGGTTCCGTCTCACCCGCAGCCGCCCCGGGATCGAGTTGCGCGCCAGTTGCCGTCAGAGACGCGAACGTCAGGAGGTCGCCGATCCGGCTGCCCTGCGCGTACGTGTCCTGCTGGTGCGCACCAGCGCGCGCCTCAGCGGCGGCGACCGCCGCGGCCACGCTCCCGGCGACGTCGTCCAGCCCGGCCGCGTTATTGTCACCGCCGGTATAGATCTTCTGCGGCGCCCCGGCCGCGTACAGGTTGACGTTCGGCGCGGCCCACGGCGCCTCTGACACGTTGTTCGCGCCCGCCGTGCCTGACAGGACACCGTCACCGGGCATGTCTGACTGGGACACCGCGGGGACGGAGGCGAGCATGTCCGGGGCGATCGCGAACCCCGGGCCGTTGTAAGGCACCGGCGCCGGGCCCGGGGTCATGACCTGCGGCATCTGCTCCGGCACCGACGGCGGGGTATCAGGCGGCCAGTACGGCATAGGAATCACGCCCTCGCTTGCGCTAGTGCTTTAGTCCGGGTCGCGTCAGCAGTCGCCTGCACGATCCGGAACCGGATGAACGGAGTCAGGATCTGCACCGTCGCCGGGGTCGCGCCCACAGCCGCGTACGTGATGTCCGTCTCCTGCGTACTGCCATCGAAACTGCCCTCAACGGTCAGCGTCGTCGTCCCCGTCGAGTTCGTGAACACGTACGAGATCAGCATGTTCGTGTAACCGGACGTGTCGAAGAACCCCGACACGAGCGGCGACTGGGCCACCGTCACCGGCGCGATCTGCTCCCAGATCTTGAAACCGGGCGGCGTGACCAGCGCCATCTACCCGGCCTCGCCGTTCTCATCAGCCGCGGCGGCTTCCGCGGGCAGCGGGTTCTTCCTGGGACGGCCGCGCGGCCGTTTCGCCGGCGCCTCATCCTCATCGCCGAGATCCACATCAGCGAACAACGCGCTGCCGCCGTGCAGCTTCACCGCCGGATGCGAGTTCGGCAGGATCGCGCCCTTCTGGATCAGCACCTGCCCGGTATCGAGCTCAGCCACGAACGTATCCTGCGCCACCTTCGCCATTCAATGCTCCTAAGGTGTTCCGGTCGGATAGGCGGCCAGGTAACCCGCCATCACGCCGGTGATATTGCCCACCCCGGCAACCGGGACGGTGGCCGTGAAATTCGACGCGAACAACGCGATCGCCGCAGCGTCGGTGATCGTGTCACGCCGCGCGCCCACCACCACGTTGTACGCCGCACCGCCCAGAGTCGCGGTGAAAGCCTGAGTCGCATAATTCGCGGCCATCGCCCTCTTCTTCCTTAACTAGCAAGGATGCAGGTCACGTACACGTGGATAGATGTCGCGGCAGACCCGAACGTCTCAAAAGTGAACTGGTAGCTGCTGGCGGCGGGAACCGCACTGCCGAAAACACCAGTTCCCGACGGCGCAGGCTGGCTCCACGCCGGCGCCTATCACGGCTACGGCGAGGACAGCAAAAATCGCGATCATGCGCTGGGCCATCTGTCAGCCGCCTTTCCGGTGCTCGTGCCCCGGTGGGCCGCAACGTAGACAGCGGCGGCCTTGATGATTTCCGGGTCATCCCGGAAGAATCCGATCCCCATATTGCAGTGGTGGCAGAGTAGCCCGCGAACCTGGCCGCTCACGTGATCGTGATCAACGTGCCAGCGTTCACCTCGGCCACCGGGTCTATCTGTACGGCATATCGCGCAGCGATCCTGCTGACGGCTAACTAGGCCATCCCAGTCAGCCTCAGTGAGCCCGTACCGGCGCAATGTCCGGGCTCGTTCCCTCACCTGAGCGTCCGGTCGCTGGTCCTTCCGGCAATCGGGACACACCGGCGTGCCGACAACGGTTGCTACTGCCGCGCCGCACGCGCAGCGCCGGCCGCCCCGAGCCGATGCCCGCTGCAGTCGCCGCTCCTCAGACGCAGCGGTCGTGCACTGACGTGAACAGTAGATGCGGGGCTGGCCTTGCCTGCGCACGCGCGTAAAGGTCACGCCGCATTGCGGGCACACCATTTCCTCCGGCTCGTGCACGCGCGGCTGGTACTGAGATCTCAGGTACGCGCAGCTGCACTTCTTGCACGCCGTCCGCAGGCCGTCCGCAGCCCGCGCGTTCCGATGGAACTCGGACAGCGGTTTTGTCTGCCCACACTGAGTGCACGTTTTTTCATCCATACACTCATACTATGTGTGGCCGGCGCGTCCCCGGCAGCCTCTGGAATAACTGCCGGGGACGCTAGGCGAATCGGACTAAAGGCCCTTCATCACCCTAAAAGCGTTGACAGTGGACAAGTTGGCACCAACCCGCCAAAACATGAACCAACCGGCCTGACCACTCGGAATGAAGGGCGAACTGGTACCTTTCACCAAAGGTTCGTAAATCATACTAACTCCGACACGATCGACTATGATGTACTGGCCAAAGTCCCCGAAGATCGCCTCCAGCGACGTGGTAGCCACCGACGCAGTCATAGTGGTCGACTCGTAGATCGGGGCGCCCAGCAGCGTCTCCGGCTGGCCCTTGCCCAGGTTGGTCCAGAACGAGGAGCCACCGGCGGTGTCGAGCTGCCGGATCTTGTTGATGATCGCGACGTTCGCCACCCACGCCGCGCCCGGCGCGTTCCGGAAACGGGGCGGGAGGGCGGCCTGGACGGCGTACACGTCGCCCAGCGCGATCACGGTGGTGGTGGCGGTGGTGACGACAGTTGTCGCGCCGTTGACGACACCCTGAGGCTGCCCGGAACCGGACCCGGTCGCGAACGCAGCCTCCTCGAGCCGGTCCTTCGCGTCAGCCAGCAAACCCGGGAGCTGCTGGCCGAAATCGGTGTCCTCCAGCACTTCATAGGAACCGAACACCCACGCGGCGGCCTTACCGGGCGTGACCACGATGTTCGCCACCGTCGGCGTGTTGTCGGTGACCATCGTGCCTTCAGCGAGCCACGCCGCGTTCACGCCGGCGGAGTTCACGCCGTTCCACGTGTTGCTGGTCGTCTGCTTCACGTTGGAGATCCGCCGCCACGGGTTCGCGCTGGAGGCGTTCGTGAGTATGATTGTTGGGTCGAGTACGAACGGAAGGAGGTACCCGCCGTTTGCCAATGTAAGGGACAAAGCGGCACGGGATGCCATCTGCTCCGGGTGCTCGACGTACTGGCGGAACGTCTCCTGGTATTCCTCGCTGCCGGTGAGCAGGTAATGCTCGGCGATCTTGCGGCCTTCCCTGCCGCCGTTGCGCTGCAGCACATCGGTCGCAGCCTCGGCGTGGTCGTGGATCAGGTTGCCGCGCTTGGCCTCGAGTTCGACGGCGTCGAACGCCCATGACCGGATGTCGGCGGTCTTCACCATTCCCGACCGGATCGCCTCGCCTTCGCTGTACGGGTCGTGGTGCGACTGGCCCCAGAAATCGGGGGAGCCGTTCACGGTCCGCTTCGCGTTGCCGTTCCCGTTGCCGTTGTAGGCAGGGTCGGGCCGTTCGAGGTTCGACTCGTCTTCGGCGGCGCGGGTGATGCCGCGGATGTCTTCCATCCGCTTGATCAGCGGTGCGGCCCGCTTGTCGAGGTCCTTGAACCGGGCCACGAGAGTGTCGCGGGCGTCGCCGTCGGACTCTTCGGTGACTTCCTCGTCGTCCTCCATGCGCCGGAGCTCGTTCTTGATTCGTGCCTGCTCGTCGAGCAGTTCTTGCAGCGTGGCCATTTCCCCACGCCTCCGTTTCGGTCTGGTTACCAGTCCAGTCCGAGCTGTTCGCGTAGCTCCTGTGAGCGGAGGCGGTACAGCGCGTGCTGGTGATACCGGGCCGAGTGCTGGTCCTCATCGAGGCCAAGCGGGTCGCCGGCGGCGGGTCCCTCATCGGGGGGAGTGCCAGGGTCGATCTCTTCGTCCGGGTCCGGGCCTTGCGAGCCGGGAGTGGACATGCGGACGCCGAGGATCTCGGCGCCGCTGTAGGCGGGCCACAGGACGGGCCCGTATTCGCGGAGGCCCAGTTCGGTGCGGCGGACAGTCTTCAGGTTCCCGGCACTGTCGGGCCGGTACCGGTCCCCGCGGCGCAGCGACGGGTCGGACCGCATAATGCGGCCAGTGAATGACTGGGATGTGATGCTTCCCGACCGGATTGACTCGAGCACCTCATCGGCCAGCGGCGTTTCGCTGTACCGGGTGCGGGTCAGCAGGCCGCGGGCTTCGGCGCG
>Ga0070697_100005124_pt1 | contig 10065 bp, 6 predicted proteins | sample KBSK1501metaG_FD_65475 | JGI IMG/M metagenome (GOLD analysis project Ga0070697, IMG submission 65475) | Corn, switchgrass and miscanthus rhizosphere microbial communities from Kellogg Biological Station, Michigan, USA - KBS K1-50-1 metaG | ecosystem: Host-associated > Plants > Roots >... | reverse complement strand
GGACGGAGGCCAGCGCCTCACGGCGCGCCTCCTCCGACCCGACTGGGAAGAGTACGTCGCGAAGTTCCCGGTGCGCCATCACTCGGGCGGACCCGTGTCGGCCTATTAAGATGGAGGTAACGACCGTGCTGGATCCACCCTGAAGGGGAGCCCAACTCGCGACTTGATGTCGATGAATGAACGTTGTCACCAACGATTCACCCAAAACTCGAACCGCGAAAAATGGCTGCACAGTCTCGTTCTTCAATGGCACTCGCATATTCATTCAACAAAGCTACCTTGTGGTCTGCCGCATCGCGCGAGCTGCCTCCACCATCGCAGTTAGTGCTGGTCGAACTTCGTCCCAGCGACGTGTCTTGAGACCGCAATCGGGATTGACCCACAGCTGAGTAGGTGACAGCACGTTGGAAGCGTTTTTCAGAAGACTCACCATTTCCTCTTCGGAAGGAATGCGAGGCGAATGGATGTCGTAGACACCTGGCCCAATTTCATTCGGGTAGCGATATTCCGCGAAGGTGTGCAGCAACTCCATCTGCGAGCGGGAGGTTTCAATCGAGATCACGTCGGCATCCATTTGCCCGACAGCTTCGATGATGTCTTGGAATTCCGCGTAACACATGTGCGTGTGAATTTGTGTTTCATCGCGCACGCCTGAAGAAGCGATGAGAAAAGCTTCGACTGCCCATGCAAGGTAGTTCGGCCATTCGGAGCGGAGCAGCGGCAAGCCTTCGCGTAACGCCGGTTCGTCGATTTGAATGACACGAATGCCGGCCGCTTGCAGGTCCGTGACTTCGTCCCGGATAGCGAGAGCGATTTGCCGGCAAGTCTCGGACCGTGGTTGATCGTCCCGCACAAAGGACCACTGGAGAATGGTCACAGGCCCGGTCAGCATGCCTTTCATTGGTTTTGAAGTGAGCGATTGTGCAAACTTGGACCATTCGATCGTCATTGGCTGCTTACGATAGACATCCCCGTAGATGATGGGAGGCTTGACGCACCGCGAGCCGTAGCTCTGGACCCAGCCGTTTTCGGTTACGGCAAATCCTGCCAACTGTTCGCCGAAATACTCGACCATGTCATTCCGCTCGAATTCTCCGTGAACGAGCACGTCGAGGCCGACTTCCTCCTGGAACTGGACGGCCTTTTGGGTTTCGGTCTTTAAGAACGATTCGTAGGAAGCCTCGTCTCTGTTTCCCGCCTTGTATTCCGCACGAGCGGCCCGGACATCTTTGGTTTGCGGAAACGATCCAATGGTTGTTGTCGGAAATAGAGGCAACCTGAGGCTCTGCTCCTGTAGTTTTCGCCGCTGCGGATACGCGCTGGCCCGCCGAATCATCTGTTCTCCAACAGAGTTCACGCGGACCTTCACGCTGGGATCATGAATCCTACTCGATGTTCGCCTCTTTTCCATTGTGAGCCGATTGCTTTCGAGGATGTCTCGGACCGCGTCCTGGCCTCCAAGAACCGCGCGTTCCAGGGCAACGAGCTCTTCGAGTTTTTGCTTTGAAAACGCAAGCCAGTCGCGCAACTCGTTGTCGACGTGCTTTTCAAAATCCAGATCCTCGGGTGTGTGCAGAAGGGAGCAAGACGGAGCGAGGAAAATCCGATCCGTCCCGATGGCCTCAGCGGCACGCTCCACAAGATGAAGAGCGCGGTCGAGATCCGTCTTCCAAACATTTCGGCCGTCAATTACTCCTAGAGAAAGGTGAAGGTTGGAAGGCATGAGTTTGAATGCTTCGCTGAGTTGTTCCGGTGCGCGGACCAGATCGAGGTGGAGTGCAGCGACCGGAAGACGCACGGCGATCGGGAGGTTCGCTCCGAGTCCTTCGAAATAGGTGGCCACAAGAATCTGGAGATCACTCGAAACGTTTGCCAGTTGTTGATACGCGGAGCTAAATGCGTTGCCCGCTTGCTCGCGCGTGTCGAGCGCGAGCATGGGTTCGTCGAGTTGAATCCATTCCGCACCTGCCTTGGCGAGCTGGCGAAGCACCTCTTCATAGACGGGAAGAATTCGTTCCAGAAGCGTCAAGGGATCAAAGGCAGTCTCCTTGGCTTTGCCGAGCAATAGAAAGGATACGGGGCCGAGCAAGACGGGCCGGGTGTGGACGCCGACCGCTTTGGCTTCCAGAAAGTCTCTAACGGGCTTCAGCGAGCCAAGAGAAAAGGTTTGTTTCGAAATAAATTCCGGAACGATGTAGTGGTAGTTCGTATCAAACCACTTCGTCATTTCCATCGCCGGCGCGTCAGCCTGACAGAACTTCCGCGCTGTGCCCCGTGCCATCGAAAAGTAAGTTGTGAGATCGACCTGTGGGCCCAGGCATTTGTAACGTTCGGGAACGGCCCCCACCATTGCAGTCGCGTCCAGAACGTGATCGTAGAAGGAAAAGTCGTTCGACGGAATGTGTTGAACGCCAAGATGCTGTTGCAGCACCCAGTGGTTGAGCTTCAGCACTCTGCCAACTTCAAGTAGCCCAGGTTCCTCCAGCTTCCCGGCCCAGTGAGCTTCGAGCGCCTTTTTGAGTTCGCGATGAACGCCCATTCTCGGGAAACCAAGATTGGATGAAATGCCCATATGTACCCTCACTCCCTAGGCCGGTTCGACGGCTGCGATTGACGCCGGACGGCCGTGCTCATCGATGGCAACCAACACGAAACTACCTTTCGTGCAAAGCTCCCGCTTGCCAGTCAACAGATCCTCGGCCCACAGTTCGACCTCGACCGTGAGCGAAGTTCTTCCTATTCCGACGACGCGGCCCACAACTTCAGCGAGTTGTCCCTGGCGTACGGGAACATGAAAATCAATACGTTCGGAACTAGCTGTTACGACCGGCCGCCGCGCATGTCTCGACGCCGTCACAAAAGCCGCCATGTCCATCAGGCGAAGCGCATCGCCACCGAAAAGTGTCCCGTAGTGGTTCGTCTGATTCGGAAACACCATCTCGACAATACGCGTTTCCTGGGGACCCGCGGTTTCAGAAGTCGTCATGGAAAGCCACTTCACCTTTGACCGCCACTTGGTAGGCGGAGACGCGGCGTTCGAAGAAATTGGTCAGTTCCTGCACGTCTTGAAGTTCCATAAATCCAAATGGGTTCTTGGAATGGAATATCGGAGCGACGCCTAGCGCTTCGAGCCGGCGATCGGCGACGTATTGGAGATATTCGCGCATGTCCGTCGGCGAGAGGCCGCTGACGCCGAGGCTCAAGACATCGTCGGCGAACGCCATCTCACATTCCACGGCGTCCTTCAGCATGTCCGTGACGCGCTTCTCCAGGGATTGGTCGAAGAGGTCTGGCTCTTGGCGGCGCACGGTGTGAATGACTTCCAGAGCGAATTGAATGTGGGCACTTTCGTCGCGAAAAACCCAGTTCGTGCCCGTGGCGAGGCCGTGCAGCAGGCCGCGCGAGCGAAGGAAATAGACGTAGGCAAACGCGGCGAAGAAGAAAAGCCCTTCAATGCAGCAGGCAAAGCAGATGAGATTCAGCAGAAAGTTGCGACGGTCGTCAACGGTGCGAATCTCCGCCAGGCCGTTGATAGAATCGATCCAGCGAAAGCAAAATTCCGCTTTTTTTCGAATCGAAGAGATGTTTTCGACTGCGTCGAAAGCTTTCTTGCGTTCTTCCGGATCGGCGATGTAGGAGTCCAGAAGCGTCAGATAAAACTCCACGTGCTGCGCTTCCTCGAATAGCTGGCGCGACAGGTACATCCGCGCTTCCGGCGAATTGATGTGTTTGTAGAGATTGAGGACCAGATTGTTCCCCACGATCGAATCGCCGGTAGCAAAGAAGGCCACGAGGCGATTGATCAGATGCTGCTCCGCCGGCGTCATTCGTTCCCTCAAGTCCGCGAGGTCTGTCGAGAAGTCGACTTCCTCGACGGTCCACGTATTTTTGATTGCGGCTTTGTACTGTTCGTAGAAAACGGGGTACTTCATGGGCCGAAGAGTCAAATCAAATCCTGGATCGAGAATCATTGCGGTCTCCTTGTGAATGAATTTTGGTTATTGGCACGCTTCGCAGGAAGCCGGATTTTCCAGAGAGCAGGCGACCGATTGCGCGCCGGGAACGGGGACGGTGGTTTTGGCGATTTCGGTAGCGGGACGGGAACGCAAGTAGTAGGTGGTCTTGAGACCTTTCTTCCATGCGTACATGTACATGGAAGAGAGTTTTCCGATGTTCGGGCTTTGCACGAACAAATTTAGGGACTGGCTTTGATCGATGAAGGCGCCGCGTTCCGCGGCCATGTTAATCAGCGAGCGCATAGGGATCTCCCATACGGTACGGTAGATGGCACGAATTTCCTCCGGGATTTCGCGGATCGCCTGCACAGAGCCGTCCGACATCTTCAGGCGATTGCGCATGTCTTCGTTCCAAAGGCCCAGCTTCTTGAGTTCCAGCACGAGATAGCGGTTGATTTGCAGAAAATCGCCAGAAAGAGTTTCGCGTTTGAAGAGGTTCGAAACCTGTGGCTCGATGCACTCGTAAGCACCAACGATGGAAGCGATGGTCGCGGTAGGAGCAATCGCGATCAGCAGGGAATTGCGGAGGCCGACCGTTCGAATGCGCTCGCGCAATTCCTCCCAGCGTGCGGACTCTTCCGGTTGAACCTTCCAGAGATCCATTTGAAACACGCCATCGGCCGCGCGAGTTTCGGAGAAAGCGGCGTGCGGTCCATGTTCGGCAGCAAGAGCGCAGGAAGTGTCCAGCGCGTGGAAGTAGATCTCCTCTTGGATTTGCTTGGAAAGCAGGCGCGCTTCCGGCGCGTCAAACGGAAGCCGCAGCGCAAAAAACACATCCTGCAAACCCATAACACCGAGGCCGACCGGACGCCATTTGTGATTCGAATCTCCGGCGGGTGCGATGGGATAGAAATTGATATCAATGACACGGTCGAGGAATTTGACTGCTGTGCGAACCGTTCGAGCGAGTTTCGCGAAATCGAACCGGCCTTCCGTTACGTGTTTCGCGAGATTGATCGAGCCAAGATTGCAGACGGCAGTTTCCTGGCGCGAACTGACTTCGGTGATTTCGGTGCAGAGATTCGAGAGGTGCACGACGTTCACGGATTTAGCTGTCTGATTCGACTTCAGGTTGCAAGCGTCCTTGAAGGCCATCCAGCCGTTTCCAGTTTCGGCGAGGACCTTCATCATGCGCGCATAGAGTTCGCGTGCTTTGATCTGACGGGTAAATGAGCCCTCTTGTTCCGCCTTGACGTAGGCTGCATCGAACGCTTCGCCGACGAGGTCCGGAAAGTGCGGCACAACTTTCGGATCGAAAAGCGACCAGATGTCATCCGCTTCAACGCGCTTCATGAAGAGGTCAGGAATCCAGTTAGCGAGATTGAGATTGTATGTGCGTTGCGCGTTGTCCCCGGTGTTTTCGCGCAGTTCTAGAAATTCCTCGACGTCGGCATGCCAGGATTCAAGATAGACGCAGCAAGCGCCCTTTCGTTTGCCGCCTTGATTGACCGCGGCGACGGATGAATCCAGAGTTTTCAGCCACGGCACGATTCCTTTGCTGTGGCCGTTCGTGGCGCGAATGAGCGAGCCGCGCGAGCGGACGCGATGATACGCAAGGCCGATGCCTCCCGCGAACTTCGAAAGCAGGGCGACATCCTTATATTTCTCATAAATGGCTTCGAGATTGTCTGCGGGAGAATCCAGCAAATAGCAGGACGACATCTGCGCGTGGCGGGTTCCGGAATTGAAGAGCGTCGGCGAACTCGGCATGTAGTCGTGCGCAGAGACGACACGGTAGAACTCGACGGCCTCCTGCACCGTGCGCGACAGCCCGCAGGCAACGCGAAGGAAAAACTGTTGCGGTGTTTCAAGAGCTTCACGGGTTTCCGGATTTCGGAGCAGATAGCGGTCGTACACCGTGCGCAACCCGAAGTATTCGAAAAGTTCCGAGCGGCCCTCGTCGACGGCGTCATTCAGCTTCCGAGAGTTTGCCGTGACGAATATATGCAAGTCTTTCGAGACGAGGCCGTGCTGTTTCCCGGTCGCAATCGACTGGGAGAACGAATGGATGTCCTGGTTGGCGACTTCCTTGCCGATGAAGCCGCCGAGCAGACGCGCGGCGAGCTTCGAATATTCGGGCTCTTCGGCAATAAGGGAAGCCGCGGTTTGAATCGAAAGTAGATCGAGTTCCTTCGTGGTTGCTCCGTTGTACAGCCCGCCGATTGTTTTGCTGGCGATGCGAATCGGGTCCACGGATCGCAGCCCATCACACGAGCGCTCCACGGCGCGCACAATTTTGTTCACGTCGGCCGGTTCGAGCGAACCGTTACGCTTGCGAACCTGCATTTGTGACGCGCCAGATGAAACCGGAAAGGGAACTACGGATGGGACAGAACCGACGCGAACGGGAGTTGCCATAAATGCCTTTTCTGCCTAAGTCAGGAGGAAAGTAGATGAAAGGGGAACGCGTCGAAAGACACACCATTCATCGCCAACCTCCCCTCGGAGGCTCGCACGATTTTCACGCCGGGTATGGCGCGGCTGCTGGCAGGTCTTCGGACTTACAGGCGTTGCCGGTCAAAACTGACCGGAGTTTCTACTGGCCCATCTTCCCGGTTTTAGAGAAAACCAGTGGTATTTGGGTGTTCGATCCTGCTTACCGCTGCGGGGCAGTCCCGGATTTACACCGGGTTCCCTTTAGGCGCTCCCCTTGGGAACGCCACCAGCAAACGAGCCACAAGATAGAGGGTTGCTAGTTCCGTGTCAACCTAAATGTTGCGGTTCTGTCAAGATCTGCGACGGCCACTAAATGGAGACCTAATATGGATGATAGAACTCGATGATTCTTTGCGGAGGACGCTCTTTAAGTCTCCCTCCGTGGCAACCATGCCGGAAGACTACGAGTCACGGTTGAAAGAAATGTTTCCTGGACGGTTCAAAAAGTTAAAGATTCTTGCGGCTGATCCGTACGATTTGGTTCTGTCCAAACTGGAGCGGAACAGCCCAAAGGTTCAAGGTGATGTCGAATATCTGCGAAGGCCTGAACGGCGAGGGAGGCAATGCGGTAGATGAGCCCTATTTCTGGGCTGATTGGGCTTCGATCTTCTCTATCACAATCGCCTTAGAACCGCCTCGCTTATAAACCTTGCCGCTTGCCGTCACTTTGTCTCCAGCATAGGGCAAAAGCTTTGGGTTCTGGCCACTCGATGGCGTGGTATCGGCGATGGGCCAAAAGATGGTGCCATCGTCCGCGAGGATTACGAGCTGTGAGCCTGCATTGGCACATGCCGTCGCACACTCTTTGCTGATGGGTTTGCTTAGGCCCTTTGTGAACGCACATGCGGAATCCAAAACGTAACCCTTTACAGTCACCGTCGGGGTGTCAGCGGCGTTGACGCAGACCGCCGCAGCGAGCAGAACGCCAAGAATGGCCTTTGAAGCGACCGCTGTGACTTTCATTTTGTTGCCTCCTGTTTGGACGTGACGTAGAAGATCCGACGTTTCTCACCAGGAACTGGTCTTTGCACAGTTTCGCCGAAGCCGTCGGGCGAAGACCGAATGCACCGGCACGTGACTCTTAACTCCTTCGGGTGTGGCGGACAATGAACCCCCACAAAACCTAGTTGGGTGTTTGCCGTGTCTTGTAGTATTGCTGTTCACGGTTTCCACTCCAATTTGCCGCTCAAGCCGTTCGAGGCGACTCGCAGTGACAATGGAGATCCTAGAACGAAAGCCGGGCACTCAGTTGGATTTCGCGGCCTGGAGTCATAGCCATGGTAATGGTGCCGAACTGTGGGGTATTAACGAAACGGTTCGGCGTGCCGAGATTGACTTTATTCAAGGCGTTGAAAGCTTCGCCGCGGAACTGGAAGTTGAGCCTTTCCGTAATGCGAAACGCGCGCTGCAGAGCGATGTCCATGGTCTGCATTCCTGGCCCGGGCACGGTGTTGCGAGCGACGTCGCCGTAAGTAAAGGCAGCCGGTGTGGCGAAAGCAGCTGGATTAAACCACTCGTCCGCAGTGTGGGTTCCCGGACCGAAGACTCGGTGACCAGTGACATTCGCGCGAATGGGATTTTCGCCGAGGACAGTGCCTGAGTTTGCGGTATCGCCGAAGACAGAAATCGTAAACGGCATTCCCGACTGGATCTGGTAAATGGTCGAGAAGGTCCAATTTTGTGTGACTAAACGGGTAAACTCCGCACGCCTGTAGGCAGGAATGGCGTAGACGGCACTGAGCGCGAAACGGTGCCGCACGTCGCATCCAAGTCCTTTTTCAAGGGCGAGGTCATTGTTATTTTGCGGAATCGATGATTCGTCCATAGCAGAACGGAAGTCCGGGGCATTGGTGAGGCTCTTCGAGAATGTGTAGTTGGCCAACAGACTCAAGCCGTGCGAATAGCGGCGGCGGAGGTTCACGTATCCCGCGTCGTACCAACTCTGCGCACTGTTTTCGAGTAGGTTGATGGTGCTGACCGGGAAAGTCATGCTCTGAATGACGGCATCGGTGCTACCGGGTGGCAACGTGGTGTCTGGCACGAACGCAAGAGTTTTGAACGGACGGCGCGGACCGAGCGGGCCGGGCCCGGGAAGCGTGTTGTTGATCAGATGCGCGCGCTGCAAGTGGAAACCGCGCGAGCCGATATAGCCGACTTCGACGGAAGTGTCTACATCGAGACTTTTTTGCACCGAAGCATTCCATTGTTGTACGTATTGCGCGGGCGAACGAGGATCGAAGGCAGTGAAGCTGACGGTCGTCGCCGGCAGTATTCCTGCGCCCAAGACCGGCGTGCCGAAATTCATGCCAGTGTTAAATAGCGCCGCAGGAGGAGTGAAATTGTCCGCCTGTTGCGTTTCGGGGAAAACATACGGGACGTTATGGCGTTGATTGCACCAAGTGTTTAGATCCACTGGCGTGAAGAAAATGCCGTACGACGCGTGCAAGACCAAACCGCGATTGGGCAGATTCTTTGCGATACCGAGACGCGGCGCAAAGTTGTGCTGGTTTGCGTACATCAGTCCTCGCGGGTAGCCATTCTGCCCGCCAACGAAGACTGAAGGCACACCATTCTGGAAAATCAGATTCGTGTTGGTATTGTTCTTGTCGTAAAGCGGGTTTGAATATTCGTAGCGAACGCCCAGGTTCAACGTGGTGGTTGGCGTCACTTTCCAACTGTCTTCGACGAATGCGTCGCCGCCCCAATTTCGCAGATTCATCTGCGGGACCCCTGCCTGTCGCTGCTTTACTGCCGGCAGGCTGAGCAAGAGACTTGCGAATCCGGAACCGCTGCCGTCATTAAATCCAAATTCAGTGGTGTAGCCGTTTGTGTACTGGTAAAAGCCGCGATTCTGAAAAAAGCCCCACATCGGCCAAGTATACCAATGGAAATCGCCGCCAAATTTTATGGCGTGGCGGCCTTTTTCCCAGGCGTAGGTGTCGCGGACTTCGTACATCGTGTCCCACGCGTGCATGGGCGTTGCGGCGAAGGTATCGCCGATTCCAGTGTAGCCTTGCGCGGCGAACCACGGTGACCCCCAAGCGTTTGGCCCGCCGAAACCCACTCCCTGAATGCCGAGCTGACCGACGATGTCATTCACGGCATCGTTTTGCGAAGTGCGATCCATCGACAATCGCGACACTGCGATCGATACGGTATTCACTTTGTTCGGGGCGAAAATATGATTCCAGGAAATCGCCGCTTGCTGCGAGCGGTTATCGAAGTTGGCACCGAATCCGGGAAGATTCTCGGTGGTGGAAGTCGTCCCGCTGCTGGGGGAGAAGCCGTTCTCCTGACCGATCGAGTAACGTCCGAACAGCGTGTCGCCATTTAAAAAGTTGTGATCGATGCGAACGGTTCCTTGATCCTGAAAGTGGTTTTCATTGCGGACGTCGAGATAATTGTTGGAGTCCGCACCGCCACTGCTCATCATCATGTTCGGCATCGGGACGTACCGCATCAAGAATGCTTCGAGCAAAGGATTTATGCGGTCGGTCGGGATGATGTTTCCGGGAAACTGGCTGCGAGTGTACGGAAAATTTTTAGGACCGGTCGGTTTCGTCTTGTCAAAGTTGGGATTGGCGACGGCCGTTGTGGGGTCATAAATCTTGAC
>Ga0070697_100005123_pt1 | contig 10066 bp, 10 predicted proteins | sample KBSK1501metaG_FD_65475 | JGI IMG/M metagenome (GOLD analysis project Ga0070697, IMG submission 65475) | Corn, switchgrass and miscanthus rhizosphere microbial communities from Kellogg Biological Station, Michigan, USA - KBS K1-50-1 metaG | ecosystem: Host-associated > Plants > Roots >... | reverse complement strand
ACTTTCATCCCGCCGCCATAATCGCCGACCTTCGAGGTGCTGGATGCGGTATCGTATTTTCCACAAGCGCTAATCCGAATTTCTATCGTTCGCCGTGCTAGAATTTGCGCGAACAACGCATGACGCGCATGTGCTCATCCCGTTTCGAACGAGCGGCGCGGCAGCTTGGCTGGACGCGCATCGCCGGCATTGACGAAGCTGGGCGGGGTGCGCTGTTCGGTCCGGTGGTCGCCGCGGCGGTAGTGCTCAATCCCAAGCGCCGCATCGTTGGCCTGGACGATTCCAAGAAACTGACGCCTGAGCGGCGGGGAGAACTGGCTCCGCGCATCCAGGAACACGCGCTCGCGTGGGCCGTGGCAGAGATCGATGCCTCCCGCATTGATGCCTGGAACATCTATCAGGCCAGCCGCCAAGCCATGACCGCCGCGCTGCAACAACTCTCGATCGTGCCGGACTATCTTTTGCTCGATGCCATGCATTTGGATGTGCTGATCGAGCAGAAATCGCTGATCAAGGGCGACGCCAAGAGCGTCTCGATCGCCGCAGCTTCCATTCTGGCTAAAACGCACCGCGATGCGCGCATGAACGAATGGGACCTGATTTATTCGGGATATGGATTGGCGCAGCACAAGGGCTACGGCACCCCGGAACATATCGAAGCCCTCAAGCGCCTTGGCCCGACGCCTCTCCACCGTAACTCGTTTGCGCCAGTACGCGAGTCGCGCTGCTGGTCCACTGGAGCTATCCAGACGCCACTGCCGCTGTAGGGCCCGCCCGATTAGCGGCTTTCCTGCAGAACACGACGACCAGGAATAGCGTATCGGTCACGGGGATAACTGCCTGCTCACACGGCGTAGGGCCCGCGTTGACTCTCCAATCCCCCGCCTGTAGCGTACAAGAGTGGCGTGCTGCCGGTCTGCGGCGGCGCTTGCCGACTTGTGTTCGAGCCGACCGTTCTGCGGTGGCTGTTTTGTTGTCTGCTTTATGGCATTAGAACTGAGGAGAAAGTCCTGGAAGCGCCAGCCAACCGCTTTGCGGTTAGATTTGCGTCAATCGCTTGCGGTTGAAATTCAATCAAGCGCCCTCCGGGTTCACGCATGGCCTATAACAAGAGCAAATACGTCGAAGCCGCACAGAAACTGTTGAATCAAGGCAAGGTCCCCCAGGCCATTGCGGAATATCAGCTGATCCTGAAATACGAGCCCAAGGATCAGGTCACGCTGATGACCATCGGCGAACTTTACATCCGGCAGGGCGAGACTTTCCAAGCCATCGAGTATTTTGAACGCCTGGCGCAAATTTTTGTTGGCGACGGTTTTTTGACCAAGGCCATCGCCGTTTACAAACGCATCGCAAAACTGGCCCCGGAAGAGATCAAGCCACTAGAGCGGCTTGCCGATCTGTACGTGCAGCAGGGCGTGATGAGCGAAGCCCGCCCGCTGTTTTTGCAATTGGCGGAAATTCACCTGAAGCACAACCGGCAGGGCGAAGCCGTCACGCTGTTGAAGAAGCTGCTCCTCGCGGAACCCGATAATCTTCGCATCCAGATTCGCTTGGCAGACTTGTATCAGGTCATGGGTAAGCCAAACGAGGCGGTCGAAACGTATGTTTCGGCGGCGCAAAGGGCGCTGGCTCGCGGCGACCATGCGGAATCCGATAAGCAATCGGACAAAGCGCTGAAGCTGGATCCGGCGAACGCCGCCGCGCTTACGGTGAAAGCCCGCTCGGCCTCTTCGCAAGGGCGCTTTGCCGATGCCGCCGAGTTTCTGAAAAACCTTCCCGGCCTGGAAAAGGGTGGCGAACAAAGCGAATTTCTTCTCGATCTATATCTCAAGTCCTCAAATTGGGACGAAGCCACGGCGTTAGCCCTGCGGGTGTTCGATGGCGATGAAAAGAATTTCGGTCTGGCGCAAAAAGTGGCGGAAACCCTGCTGGAATCCGAGCAAACCGAGCGCACGCTTGCGCTGGTGTCCCGGCTGCGCATTCCGATGCTCGATTCGGGAGAGCACGATGCGGTTACCAAGCTCCTGAACGAACTGGTCGCCAAGATGCCCGGACGGCTCGAACCGCTTGAGTGGCTGGTCGACTCCTATGGCCGGACCAGCGATTCCTTCCGCATGCCGGACGCTCTGGCGCAACTCGGCGATGCCCTGGTTGCCGCAAGGCAGCTCGCCCGCGCAAAAGAAGTTTTCGAACAGTTGGTGGACCGCCAGCCAGAAAGCGATTCCAGCAAGCGGAAGTTAAACGACGTCTTGCGGCGAATGGGCTTGCCGGCGCCGGAAGAAGAGCCGGAACCGGTGCAAGAGACGCTACAAGCGGAAATTCCGCAGCCGGAAGCGCCAAAGCTGCGGCCGGAACTTGATACGCCCCCGGAAGCGCGAGTGGCTGCTGCTGCGATCGTTGAAGTGCAATTGGACGAAGAGACGCAGAAATTCATTGCTCAATCGCTTACCGACGTGGATTTGTTCGCGAGCTACGGTCTGACGCAGAAGGCCATCGGACTGCTTGAGGCGATCCTGCGCCGCACGCCAAATCACACGCCGACCCTCGAGAAACTTCTGGATTTTGTGCTGGGCGCGGGCGACGACCGGCGCACGGCGGAGCTTGCCGCGCGGCTCGAAGAAATTCACAAGGAACGAGGCGATGCGGCGGGCGCGGAACGGTTCGGTGAATTGCGCCGCAGGTTCCAACGCGCTGCCGGCCTTTCGGATGAAGAAATAGCCGCAACAGCGAACCCTTCCGCGCCTGTGGTAAGCGTCGCATTGCCTTCCGCAACCGAAAAAGCGGCGCAAGAAGAGGTTTCCGTTTCTACAAAAGAAGCGGTGCCTGAGCCAGTCTCTTCCGGCGTGCCGCCGCCACCGAAACCCTCGGAAGCAAAGCCGGTGCACGAAGTGGATTTGTCCGACGAGTGGGCTTCGCTTCTAGATCAGGGAGCGGCTAGTGAAGCGGCTCCTCCCGTGAAGCCGCAAGCGCCACCTGTGGAAAAGAGCAGTGTCAAGGAAGTCGCGCCAGCGAACCGGGCGCCTGCTCCTGCAGTTCCACAAGAAGCTGTAGTCTCCGAATTTGAGATTCCAATCGAGAGTCCAGGGGCACAAGATCCCGCGCACGCCGCTGCGACGAACGCTGGTTCTTCTGAAGCTTTGCCTAATGCACCCCCTGAAATGAGCGAGGAACGCCCGGCGCCGGAATCATCAGCGGACGCGGCGGACGAAAGCATTGAAATCATTCCCATTGAGGAAAGCGGCAATGAAGAATTGCCACCAAAGCCGGAAATTCCGGCCGCGTCGAAGCCCGAGCCTGCCGCGGAAATTGAGCTCGATCAGGAGTATGAACTCGTTCTGACGCCAGAGCCGGAAACCGAAATACCGGAAGAGCCCGAGCCAGCCGCGACTGCAGAGCAGGCAAAACCAGCTGCCCTGAGCGGTTCGCAGGTCTTGGCTTCGGATCAGTTCCTCGCTGACCTGGCAAACGAAATCGATCAACTCGGCATCGACCAACTGACGCCTTCTTTTTCCGAGCCTGCGGCAAAGGAAAATGCGCCAGTCGCTGCGGCCAAAGCAGAAGCTCCGGCAGCGCCCGCTGAACCGGATCATCTGAAAGAGGTATTTGACGATTTCCGCGCGGAAATCGGCGAAATGGGAGCGGAAGACGAGGATCTGGAGACACATTACAACCTGGGCATTGCGTTCCGCGAAATGGGACTGCTCGAGGAAGCCATCAGCGAATTTCAAAAAGTCGCTAAGGCCAATGAAAAGGGCAAAGCATTTCGCTACGCCATGCAATGCTGCACTTTGCTCGGCCTGGCGTTCATGGAAAAGGGTCAGCCATCGATTGCAGCTATCTGGTACGAGCGCGCGCTGCGCACTCCCGGCGTTGACGCGGAAAGTACGCTGGCCTTGCGGTATGATTTAGGAGTTGCCCAGGAATCGGCGAACGACCTGGATGCGGCGCTGAAGAGTTTTTCTCAGGTCTACGCTGTGAATATCGACTACCGCGGCGTAGCGGATCGCATCGCTGCTCTTCAGAAAACCACGCGCTGATCGCGCGCGTCTCCAGGTCTTCCGGCATTCATGAATAAAGTCTTGCGGGCGATGATAATTGTGTTGTGCTTTGAAATGGGGGCGCTACTGCTGTATCTGCCGTGGTCGAGTTTCTGGGAACGGAACTACTTCCTCATACACTTTCCCGCATTGATGTCGTTCGCGCTGCATCCTTCCGTGAGGGGCCTGATCAGCGGCCTCGGCGTCCTGGATATTTTTGTCGCGTTGGGGTTGTTACATTCGCGTCCGGAAGCTCCGCGTGTCAGTCCCCGCTAGGCCTGCGCGTCCGATCCTCTGTTACGTGACGGACCGCCGCAGCCTGCCGCTTTCCACGTCCGCGGACGCTCACAACTTGTTATTCGCTAGTGTGGAGCGAGCGGCCGCCGCAGGTGTCGACTGGATCCAGTTGCGCGAGAAAGACTTTTCCGGCAAAGAATGGGAAGAGCTGGTTCACGAGTCTTTGCGGCGAATTTCTAGAGCTGGGGCAGCGACAAGGCTGTTCGTGAATGATCGGCTGGATGTGGCGCTGGCTTGTGGCGCGGGTGGAGTTCACCTCAGTGAAAACGGACTCCTGGTCTCTGAAGCTTGCCGCTTACGCGATGAATTTTTTTCGTCGCGTAGCGAAAAGCGCGATTTTCTGGTTGGAGTTTCGTGCCATTCCCTGGGAGCCTCGCTCGGCGCCGCGCGGGCCGGCGCGGACTATATTTACTTCAGTCCGATTTTCAACACGCCTTCGAAGGCCAACTATGGGCCGCCGCAAGGGCTGGATCGGCTGGCGACTATTTGCCGCGCCTTGGCGATTCCCGTAATCGCCATCGGGGGAATTTCCACGGAAAATGCGCAAAGCTGTTTGCAAGCCGGAGCCGCTGGTGTCGCTGCCATCCGCTTGTTCCAGGAGCCCTCGGAACTGAACGATACTTTGCGGGCGTTGCACAATTACGAGAACCCGCGTCCTGGGTAGCATCCGACGTAACGTCCTCCCTAATCAGCACTGTCAGATCTTTTTTCGTTTTTCCGTCAGGCGCCGCAGCAGCCGGAGTTGGCCTGCGTGATAAACGTCGTGGAAGGCCACGCCCCAGAGCATGCGTAGCACTTTTAGCGAAACCGGTTTGGCTAAAACCTGTTTGATGGCTGCACGCAGGGCTTCGTGCTCCTGGCGCAGGATTGCCTTATCGGCCTTCCATTCGGCTTCCGTTAATTTCCCAGGCTGCGGGCGCTGGAAAAAATTGCTGCCCTTTATGACGAACGATCCCTGCTTGCCGCCCTGCAAGCGCCGCCGGACGGCATATTTCCAATAGGCGGCGTGCAGCGCTACTTCCCAGATATTGTGACGATCCGGGCCAGGCCGCCAGGCGGCCTGTTTTGCCGGAACTCCCTTCAATGCTTGCCACAAATTGGGCCCATGCCAGGTTTTCCGCTCGAAAGCCTCTTCGAACAGTTGCAGAATCACGGAATCAGAGTTCATTGTCGCCTCCCGGCGCCAAGCCCGGAACAGAATTGCTCCCAGATGCAGCCTGAGTCAAATGCTCCAAGAAAAAGAATACAGAAACTATATGCAATTCATTTGCATCTAATATACGACTAAGTTAGTCTTATTTCATTCCAAAGAATGCTTTACAAGGAGATTAGCCTGAACCACGTTCGCATTTCCCTCGTCGCCGCGCTTGTGCTGATTTTCCCGGTCCTTTGTTGCCCGCTGAAGGCTCAGGAAAATCCATACTTTGTCACTTACAGCCATAATCTCGAGGAGCCCGGAAACCTTGAGGTTGAATATTTCTCCACGTTCGGCACGCAACGCACCGGAAACAATTTCCACTCCTACTGGACCGAGTTTGAGTATGGCGTCAAGGCCTGGTGGACCAGCGAATTTTACCTCGACGCGCAGACTACGTTTCATGACAGCACGGTGTACACGGGATTCAAGTGGGAAAACCGGTTTCGCGTGCTGAAGCACGAGCACTGGATCAATCCTGTGCTGTATGCCGAGTTCGAAGACACTAACGGAGCCGACAAGACGCTGAAGGAAATCGTCGGCCATGATACGGAAGCGGACTTCACGGACACAAATGGTGAAGCGCGACGCGAGCACAAGCGCGAAATCGAGCTGAAGCTCATTCTTTCCAGCAACACGAAAGGCTGGAATTTTTCCGAAAATATCATCGCCGAAAAAAACCTGTCGAATGAGCCGTGGGAATTTGGCTACGCTCTGGCAGCAAGCCGGCCGCTGGCCCTCAAAGCGTCCGCGAAACGCTGCAATTTCTGCCGTCAGAATTTTATTCTCGGCGCGGAACTGTACGGCGGGTTGGGCGATCGCCACAGCTTTGGATTGCGCGATACGTCCCATTATCTGGCGCCGGTTGCCGGCTGGAATCTGCCGAGCGGATGGACGCTGCGTCTTTCGCCCGGGTTCGGTCTCAACGACAACAGTCACAAATTTCTGCTGCGTTGGGGAGTCTCCCGCGAAATCACGGGTTTCGATCGGATCCTGCGTCAGTTATTTGGAGCGAAATCATGAAGCTCGTGATTGTGGCGCTTCTGCTCGGCGCGATGTTGCTTGCGATTTCGCAGTCGTCCGCGAATAGCGTTTCCGCCCGGCGCGGGCTCAACAACCTGCAATTTCACTTGAGCGCCGATACATACGCCGAACTTCGCAAAGCGCCTGAAAAAGCGGTGAACCGCGCGAATCCGCTGGAGAACGACCCTGAAGCGGTAACCGCCGGCAAATTGCTCTTTGAAGACCACTGCGCGGAATGTCACGGTGACGACGCCAAGGGCGGGAGGAAGGCTCCGAGCTTGCGTGTTTCCGAAGTGCGGAACGCGACTCCTGGAACGCTATTCTGGCTGCTGACGAATGGCGTGGTAAGAAAGAAAATGCCTGCCTGGTCCAAATTGCCGGAGCCGCAGCGCTGGCAGTTGGTGCGATTCCTGAAGTCGCCGGAAATTGTGCGGGCCGCCCCGGCCGATAACGCAACTAATCCATGACGCGGCTGCAACCGACTCATGTGGCGGCTCCGCTTAGCGTTGCGCTCACAGATTTCGTCTGGCGACCCCGCCCCTAATTTCATAATTCCGAGCAAAGCGAGGAATTTCTCTTTGCTGTTCGATTATTGCGTGATACTGGCTAATCCGTTGCGTGAGGCAGCGCGATTAGGCGCTGAGCCAGCGGCCGATGGGTTTGCAGGCTTCGGTGTGATCGCAAACGACCCTGAGCGTCGCCGTGATAGGGATCGCCAGAAGCAGTCCCATGCCGCCCCACACCCATCCCCAGAAGAGCAATGAAACCGTAATTGCGACAGCGTTCAAGCGCAGCCGCCTGCCGACCAGTTGCGGCGCGATCAAGTTCAACGCGAAGATGTGGATGCCGGTCAGCACGCCGGCGATCAGCAAAAACCAGCCGATGGTCTGCCACTTCGTAAGCGCCAACATAAACGCGGGTAGCCAGGCGAGCACCGCTCCGATATACGGCACCATGTTCAAAACGCCGGAGACAATTCCGAGAAGGATCGGATAATCGAGGCCCACAACCCAAAAAAACAAGCTGCTGAATGTAATCACCATCAATGTGACGACACTCATCCACAGCACATAGTCGCGAAGCACAACGCGCAAATCATCTAACATCTCTTTCACTTGCGTGCGCCGCGAAGCAGGAAAAAGCTGCAGCGTGCCATGCCATGCCTCGCGCTTTCCAGCCAGCATGAAGAAAACGAGGAACGGAACGAACGTAACTTCCAGAAACAACGCGTACAGCGAGCCAATGCTGCGAATAATCAAGTTGCGGACAATTCCGGTGTCCCGTGGCGGTTCGAATTGCGGCGGCACCCGAAGATTTTGTGGCGGCGTTCCATCGACGCCATGCTCGATGCCGCTGATTTTAGCTTCCACGGAATTGGCGGCATGGCGCAGCACGCCGCTGTATTTCGGCCAGCTTTCGGCGAAATCCGATGCGCGCGACCACAGTCCGTAGCCCACCGCGGCAATGACCGTGCACAGCAACAGCACCATGACCATGGAGCCGATGGTGCGCGGAATGTGCCAGCGTTCCAGATATTCCACGACCGGATCGAGGCAATACGCTAGAAGAATCGAGAGCACCAGCGTAATGACGACGCCTTGCGCGTAGTACGCGAACAGCAAAATAATGGCGGCGGCGATCACGCGTAAGCTGAAGGTCGAACCTACCAGACGTGCGTATTCCTTCGGCGGATTTTCGGTTGCGTGCAAGCGGGATTCCATCGAATTCCAAGCATTCAAGGTAACACACCATGCAAGCCCGAAATTTGCGGTGTGCCGCGGAGTTTCCAGAGCCCAACGGGACTTTGCTCGGCAGGGAGCCGTCGAGCGTTGTGCTAAACTTTTTCTGAGGGAGTGCGCCTTCCAGCCACGGCCGATAACAACGCAGGGTTTGCAAGTACAAATCCTAAGATCCTCATCCTCTATGGCAAAACAATTTTTTGGCACCGACGGCATCCGAGGTGTTCCCGGAACGCCGCCTCTGGACGACGCCACACTGTACGCGGTTGGCCGCGCTGCCGGCCTTTATCTGCACAAAAAGCATTCCGCGCCGCACGCGTTGATTGCCATGGACACGCGCGAATCGGGACCGCACATCGCGGCCATTCTCGCCGCTGGTTTGCAGGATTCAGGAGTACGAGTGACGTTCGCAGGCGCGCTGACGACACCGGGAGTGGCCTGCCTGGTCCGTCAAAATGATTTTGACGCTGGCGTGGTGATTTCCGCTTCCCACAATCCGTTTCAAGACAATGGCGTAAAACTTTTTTCTCACCAGGGAATGAAATTTCCGGACGCGGTGGAAGAAGAAATTGAAGCGGAAATTGACCCATTCCTCGGCGAGGCGAAAACTTCGGTAGGCGCCAGACTTTCCACCGATGATTCGCTCCACGCGCAGTATTTGGATTTTCTGCGCAGTCGCGTGCTGCAGGGCACGACTCTGAAGGGTTTGCGGGTGGTGCTGGATTGTGCGAACGGCGCCGCGTACCGCTTGGGACCGGAATTATTTCTTTCTCTCGGTTGCGACGTAGTGACCATCGGCGCCGACCCCGACGGAAAAAATATCAACGCAGGCTGTGGCTCGCTGCATCTCGAGAAATTGCAGCAACGGGTTCCCGCCGAAAAGGCTTCGCTCGGAGTGGCCTTCGATGGCGATGCCGATCGCGCGTTGTTTGTTTCGGCTTCTGGGAGAATCGTGAACGGCGACGGGGTTTTGCTTGCGGCAGCGCGATTCCTGAAGAGCGTCGGCAAACTGCCCGGAAGTCGCGTCGTGGCAACGTCCATGTCCAATCTGGGATTGGAGCGCGCTCTCGCCGCAGACGGCATCACGATGGCGCGGACGAACGTCGGTGACCGTTACGTATTGGAAGAAATGCTCAAGAGTGGCAACACCCTGGGCGGCGAACAATCCGGCCACATCATCTTTCTGGACGATTCACCAGCAGGCGATGGTTTGCTGACGGCTGTAAAGGTGGCGTCGCTGGTCGCGATACGCGGAAGCTTGGACGGCCTGGTGGATGGTCTGAAAGACTACCCGCAAACAATTGTAAACGTAAAAGTGAAGAGCAAGCCGCCTTTGGAAAGCATTCCTGAAGTCGCCAAGGCGCTGTGGGAAGCCGAATCAACGCTTGGCAACAACGGGCGGATCGTGTTGCGCTATTCTGGCACCGAATCTTTGGCTCGCGTGATGGTCGAAGCCGAGCACGAGTCGGATGTGGAGCGGTTCAGCGAAGCCATTGCGTCGGCGATCCGCGCAACAATTGGAGGTTGAGTGGAAGTTGAGGCGTTTTTCTCCCTGATTTGACGTTAGCATCGCTGTCTCCTCCCAAAGAACGGAGGCAGACCCTCAACCATCTGTGAGATTTTGTAGGATTTTAGGTATTCCCTTCGAGACCCCAGATAGTTCCCCTCGGCTAACTCCCATTGTTTCAATCGTATGAACTCAATCCAGCCATAAGACCAAGGCTGGCACCCGACTTGCACTCTACTCCTGCAAATAAAAATATTGGCTTCCC
>Ga0070697_100005122_pt1 | contig 10067 bp, 14 predicted proteins | sample KBSK1501metaG_FD_65475 | JGI IMG/M metagenome (GOLD analysis project Ga0070697, IMG submission 65475) | Corn, switchgrass and miscanthus rhizosphere microbial communities from Kellogg Biological Station, Michigan, USA - KBS K1-50-1 metaG | ecosystem: Host-associated > Plants > Roots >... | reverse complement strand
GTTTAGCACCCGTACCCGCTTGGCGAATTCGGACAGGTGCAGGCCCTCCTCCAGGGCCGAGTTGCCGCCGCCGATCACGACGACCTCCTCGGCCCCCTTGTAGAAGGGCGCGTCACACGTCGCGCAGAAGTGCACGCCGGCGCCGATGAGGTCATCCTCGCCAGGCACGTCGAGGCGCCGGTACGTCGACCCGGTGGCCACGATCACGGCGTGGGAGGTGAGCTGCTGCCCGGACGACAGCGAGGTCACCAGGTCATCATGATCGCGCTCCACGGCGGTGACGGATACCGCCGAGACGAGTTCCACGCCGTAACGACGGACCTGGGCCACGAACCGGTCGGCCAGTTCGCCGCCGGAGATGCCATCGGGAAATCCCGGGTAATTGTCGATCCGGTCGCTGATTCCGGCCTGGCCGCCGAGCGCGCTGGCTTCCACCACCACGGCGTCGATGCCTTCCCGGGCGGCGTAGATGGCGGCCGCCAGCCCGGTCGGTCCGCCCCCGACGATGACCAGGTCATAGGCGGACCGGTCGGCCGCCAGGGTGAGGCCGATGCGGTGGGCCAGCGCCTCGTCGCTCGGGTTCACCTCATGAGTCCCGTCCGGGTAGACGACCGTGGGAATGATCTGCCCGCCGTCCTGCAGTTCCTTGAGCCGCGCGATGGCCTGCGGGTCGGTATCGATGTTGACGAAGGCGTAGCGGACCCGGTGCGCGGCGAGGAACTTCTTGACTCGCTTGCAATGCGGGCACCACGGGGCCCCGTACACGGTCATGACCGGCTCGTCCGCAGAGATCATCGCCCCAGGTTAACCCGCCACCCGTCAGACGAAGCCGCGGGCCAGACTGGGACCATGGATTACATGGCTCTCGGGCCATGACCGCGCGCTCAAACCGGACCTCGTAGGTTCGGCGTGGCTGGTGATGTGGAGGAGACCCGATGGTGATGCCGTTGGCGGGGCGCGTGGTGGCCGCGGTGATCGGCGGCCTGCTCGTGCTCGCGTCGGTGTCCAGCGTCACCGGGACGCTGATCGTATCCCGCTCGGTCAGCAGCCGACTGACGCGGTGGGTGGACCGGATAGTCGATTGGGCCTACCAGCTGGTCGTGGCGCGCGCCGCCGAGTACCGGCGGCGCGACCGGATACTCGCCACCCAGGCGGCGGCGATCTTGCTGGCCCAGCTGGCGGCATGGCTGATCGTGGCGTACGTCGGGTTCGCCTTGCTGTTGTGGCCTTTCGCGGCTCGCGGCCTGGTGTCCGCCTTCACCGACGCCGGGTCCTCGCTGTTCACCCTGGGCTTCGCCGTGCCGGCTGGGGCGGTACCTGCGGTGATCGTGTTCCTGGCCGCGGCGGTCGGCCTGATAATCGTCACGCTGCAGATCGCCTACCTGCCGACCCTGTACGCGGCGTTCAACCGCAGGGAGACCGATGTGGCGCTGCTGAACGCGCGGGGCGGCTTCCCGTCATGGGGCCCGGAACTGCTGGCGCGCACCCACTACGCGCTGGGATCGGGCATGTCGACCCTGGATACGATGCCGGCGCTGTACGGCCAGTGGGAACGCTGGGCCGCCGACATCAGCGAGAGCCATACCACCTATATCCAGCTGGTCCGGTTCCGCTCACCGCAGGCGCTGTCGTCCTGGGTCACCTCGCTGCTGGCCGTGCTGGACTCGGCCGCGCTGTTCCTGGCCCTGTCCCCCAAGGCCGCGCCGGTGATACCGGCCCGGCTGTGCCTGCGCGCCGGGTTCCTGTGCTTCAACCGGATCGCCCAGGCGATTGGCATCGACATCCCCAATGAGCCCGACCCGGAAGCCGGGATCACCCTGACCTATGACGAGTTCCTCCACGCGGTTACCCGGATGCGCGAAGTCAAGTTCCCGATCGAGCGCGAGCCCGCCGAAGCGTGGCCGGACTTCGTCGGATGGCGGGTCAACTACGAACGGTCCGCCTACGCGGTGGCCGCCGCCGTCGACGCCGCGCCGGCGCTGTGGTCGGGCCCGCGCCGGCACCCGACACCGCATATCGCACCCATCCGCCCAGGACGCGGCCGACCGCCCAAGTAGGCCGCCGGCGCCAGGCCGCCGGCCGTACGCCATGCCCTCAGCCAGCCGGTCGCGATGCGGCGCGGCCGAACCCGCAGGAATCCTCGAAGGGTACGATCACCGACCTGTCCGTCAGCCGTTGACCGCCGATGCCCGGTCGCCCCCCAGCCAGGCCAGCCGGGCAAGGTGGTGGCGGGCGCGAGCGGCATCTGCCGGCAGGCGGCACGCAGCCGCGTGGCCGACAGCCTGCTCGTACCAGCTTTTCGCGTCGTCGTAGCGGCCTTCCAGCTCGGCGAGCTCGCCCAGCGAGTCGAGCCACCAGGCCAGCAGGGGCCGCACCGCGAACGCGCGGGCCAGTTGCACGGCCTGATCGAGGCGCTGGGCAGCGCCAGGTTCGCCGCGGGCCAGCAGGATGCGGCCCAGGTGCCCGGTGGCGATCATCACGTTGATGGCCGAGTTGGCCCGCCCTGCGGCCTCGATGGCCTCGGCCGCATGGCGCTCACCCGCGTCCAGGCGGCCGCGTGCGCGCTCGATCTCGGCCCCGACCGCCAGCGCCGCGCTGGTCCAGGTGACGTCGCCGATGGCCCGCAGCACGCCCAGCGCTTGCTGGGCGGACGCGTCCGCCGCGGCGAGCTGCCCGTGCCATAGCTCAACCAGGGCGCGGCCAAGGACGGCCATGGCGAACTGCTGCCGCCGCCCCGAGCGGGCCGTCAGCTGGATGGCGTCGCGGAGGGGATCCACGGCCGCGTCGAAACATCCGGCGAAGTAGCGGGCCCAGCCCAGCCCGGCCAGTCCGGTACCGAGGGTCCAGCCGTCTGCGCTGCGATGGGCCGCCTCGAGGCCCTCCTCAAAAAGTGCGGCCGAACGGTCGGGGTCCAGCAACCACCAGACGTATCCCGCGGTGGCGAGGCAGCGGGCGAGCACCATATCGTCACCGCTGAGCCGGGCCGCCGGCAATGCCGACTCGATGGCCGTGAACGAGGCCACGTAGTCGCCGGCAATGAAAGCCAGCTGCGCCAGCCCGACCTCGGCACGAAGCCGCACCGTGGGCTCGACTTCACCCTCGGCTGCGAGCGTCGCTCGCAGCCACCGCAGCCCGGTCACGAACAGCCCACGGGTGTACCTGACCGTCCTTGACCGGCTCCGTCCCCGCCACCTCCTGCGCCGCGGCCAGGTCGAATCCGCTGGGGAATACGCTCAGCCGGCGGAATACAACCGCAGCGTCCTCCGACAGCAGCGCATGACTCCAGGCCAGGCACGCATCCAGGGAGTCATGCCGTCCCCGGCCTGCACTCCTGGCCGGCCATCCCGAAGACGTCAGCCCTTCCGCGAGTTAGCCGGGCGGTCGGCCTCGCCGGGGACGGCCATGGGGGGCACCCGCCATACGCATTCGGGCTCGACGTCAAGCGGGATACGGCTCGTCACCAAGAGCCGCAGGTCCGCGGCCCGGCCCGCCAGCTGGCCGCAAGCGCGACGTGCCGATTCCAGCACGTGCTCGCAGTTATCGATCACCAGCAACGACCGGCAGCCCGACACCGCATCGACAACGGCATCAAGTCCCGCCGCCGCCTGGGCCCCCCTGATCCCCATCCCCTCGACCAGGGCGGCAACCACCTGGTCCTCGGTACGGCATGGCACCAAGTCGATGTAGCACGCCAGCTCGGCCCGGCCCGCCGACACCTCGATCCAGGCCGCCTCAACCGCCACAGTGGTCTTTCCGACCCCGCCGACGCCGATTAGGGTCACCATCGCATAGCGTCCCAGCCTGGCGGCGATCTCGCCGAGCTCCGCAGTTCTCCCGACAAAGGAAGACCGCCTCGGCGGCAGCCGAACCGCCGGCCGGTCCCAGCCGGCATCATCAGCACGGCCGGCCCGCTCGCCGAAGACCTCCACCACCAGCCGGCCCTACCGCCGTGACCGGAAGACAACCAGGGCACCCAGCAGCAGGCTCCGCCCGGACCAGCCACAGCCCTGGACTGAGAACGCTCGCTTATGCCGCATCGCGTGCGTGCCGGAGGCCCTTCGGGCTAGGTCAGTCCGAGAGACCTGGCATCATAAGAGGTGATGAACAAGTCAAGCTCCCGCCGCTTTCCCGTGACGGTTTCGCAGCTTCCGGTCACGCGCTGCCAGATCTGTCACCGCACCGTCGCCCACCAGCCCGGCAAGGCCAGCGAGGTCCTGACCGAGCACTACCGCCGGGCACACCCCGAAGCACTCGGCCTTCCTTCGGCGCAGCCCTAAGCCATCTCTTAGCTCCCGCCGGCCGCGCGAACGGCTCCCGAATACGGCTTTCGTCCGATGCGGCGGCGCGTGCCTTAGCCATAAGTTGCGGATATAGGCACTCGCCAGTCAAGGAGCAAGCCCGATGACCGCATACCTGGCCCACCAGACACAGCAGATGGAGCGAGCCAAGACCTTCGCCGAGATCCGCCGGATTGAAGAGCGGATCAGCAGGATGGCCCACGCCAATCCTGAGGTGCGGCGCCGGGCTGTCTGGCCGTTCGGCGCCCTGGCCGCCCGCCGCCGGCGCGCTGTCGTGCCGTGTGACACCGCCGTGTAGACGTGAGGGTCCCCGGGGTCACGGCACGTCGACGGCGACGTCGTGGTGAGAGACGCGCTCATCCCACCGGCTCAGCATGCGGCGGGCGGCTTCCTCAACGACGGCCTGCTCGTAGTCCGCGCCGGCAAAACCCTGGACGGCATCGATGCTCGTGAAGAACGTGACCGAGGTGAACATGACCTCCTGGCCGTCGTCGTGGCGCAGCAGGCGCGCGCCGCGGAAGCCGCCGATCTCGCGCAGGTGCCTGCTGACGTCGGTTTCGTAATGATGCTGGTAGTCCCCGGCGGTGGCCTGCGGCGCCCATCCGCGCCAGATCCGCGCGATCATCTGCCCTCGTCTCGGTAGCCGGGTTGGAGCGGATGAAAACCATAACCTGTTCAGCTGAAGGTGAGCCAGCTGGCGTTTTTCAGATCGAGACCAGATCGCATACGAAGATGAGGGTCTCGCCCGGCGCGATCACATGCCTGGCGCCCCGGTCACCGTAGGCCAGGCCGGGGGGGATGATCAACTGGCGGCGGCCGCCGACCTTCATGCCCTGCACGCCCTGGTCCCAGCCAGCGATGACATGCCCGGCGCCGAGCTGGAACTGCAGAGGATCGCCTCTGTTCCAGCTCGCATCGAACTCCTCCCCGGTGGAATACGCGACCCCGACGTAGTGGACCTTGACCATGTCGCCAGGCCGCGCCTCGCCGCCATTACCTTCCCAGATGTCGGTGATCTGCAGTTCGGCAGGCGGTTCGCCGCCGGGAAAATCGATCTCAGGCCTCTGGATGCCCATAGCCGCCCTCTCCTGATAGCTCTTCTCGATGGCGGACAGGTCCGGCCAGGCGGCCGTGCGCCCCGGGCCCCGGCGCCCTCCGCCTGAGCTTATGCGGCCAGCAGCATGCCAGCCAGCGCAACATCGCAAAGGACGGAGCGTTCCGGGTCCGGGTCTTCCGATGGCTTGATGGTCCGTGCGCTGGCCACCACCGCCCAGCCCCGTCTGCGGTAGCCCTCGGCCAGGCCGGCGCCGATGCCCTGCGAGCCGCCGGTGATGATGGCGACCCGCTGGCCGGTCTCGCTCATGACCGGCTCGCCGGATCGCTCGGGTGCCGGGTCAGCGGCGTGGTCTGCACCGTCATCCACGGGTCGAGCGGCAGCGATCTCAGCATCGCCTGCATCTCGGCCGGGCCGCTGGCCTGCCACAGGCCCAGCGCGCGTCCCTGGCCGGGCAGCGTCCACAGCCGCCGCAGGTATCCCTGCCCGGCCAGCTCCTTCGCGCGCTCCGCCTCACGCGCCTCGACATCGGCCACGGCCTGGGCGGGCGTGCCCTCCGGAATGGCGTTAGCGAAGACGGTCAGGAACTCCGGCCCGGCCACCCCGGCCGGCAATGCCGGGTCGTTCGGGTGTAGCGATAGCGGAGTGACCTCATCGGTGCGCCACACCCGCAGCGGCATCGAGGCCAGCACCTCCTCAAGCTGGTCGTCGCCGGCGGCGGCGAACAGCCCGAGGCTGCGCCATTCACCCGGCCGCAGCGGCGGCCGCCACAGCCGGAGCAGGTGCCCCTGCGCCGCGAGTTCGAGTGACCGGGCGGCCTCGCGGGTGCGGACGGCCTCGACCGCCTCTTCCGGAGTCCCTGCCGGGACATGCGTGGTCATTGTGACCAGGTATTCCATGGTCGGTACCTCCTGACATGGAAGTGATACCGCATCTTGTCCGGTATAGATTTGACCGGCTCTGGTCTCCACCGTCGCACGCCTCGACGTCCCGCCGCGCCCGTGAACGACACTGGCCGGGTACCGTAGTCCGCCGGGTTGCGGCCCCAGGTGTACGGGCGTAGCCGACACCGGGAGTCAGGTCAGGGCGGCCCCGAGACTGTGCCGGGGGCAGCGGGGAGCAGGCGACTAGGGTGGTCGGTGTGGGAGAGGCGGAGTCCCCGGATCCCCGGGACGAGTCCGAGGCGGAACGGCTGGACCGTAACCTCGGCGAGCTGCTGCAGGAGCTGCGCGTGGCCGGGCTCGGCGTGCAGGTCCTGTTCGGCTTCCTGCTCTCGCTCCCGTTCACCACCCGGTTCGAGCAGCTCAGCCAGGGCCAGCGCGGGCTGTACCTGGGCACCCTGGTGCTGGCCGCGGTAGCCACGGCGCTGCTGCTCGGGCCGGTCGCCTACCACCGGCTGGTCTTCCGTCAGGGCCAAAAGGAGCGCCTGGTCAGGGCGGCCAGCGCGATGGCGATCGCCGGCCTGATCACCGTCGGCCTGGCCGTATCGGCCGCGGTCCTGCTGGTGACCGGGTACGTCACCAGCACCCTGCCCGCGGCGCTGATCACCGCGTTCGTCACCGGCGTGTTCGGCCTGCTGTGGTTCGCGCTCCCGCTGGCGCGGCGGCACTGAGCTCTGGAAGCCGCAATCGTGACAATGTTACGACTGGCTCATGCGGGTGCGCCGGTGCGCCGAGGCCGGCCTGATCGCGGGCGACCCCACCGACGTGGCCCACGTGCTGCTCGCGCTCTGCCAGGGGCTGTCCGCCCAGGAAGCGGCCGGCTGGCTGGGCACCTCGGCGGCGTCCAGGAACCGGCGGTGGGATCTGGCGGTCGAGTCCCTGCTGGCCGGCCTGAATCCAGCTGCCTCAGCCTGACCAGGATCCGGCCGAGCAGGTTCAGATCCGGCTCCGGCTCCGGTCCGGCCGTCGTCAGACAGCTTCGGCGTCGGCGCCCGCGGCCTGGAGGACCTCGGCCAGGCTCGCCGCCAGCGGCACCGCCTGGTCCAGCCGGGTCAGGCTGAACAGCCGCCGGACCTGACGCCGGGCGCAGACCACCCGCAGGCTGGCGCCGTGCGCGGCCGCCTGCCGGGCCGCGCCGGCCAGCACGCCGAGCCCGGCCGCGTCGATGAAGCTCACCCGGTCCAGGTCGGCCACCAGCGGCCGGCCGGTGGCCGCCAGCGTGAACAGCCGCTCGCGCAGCCGAGGCGCGGACGCGAAGTCAACCTCCCCGGCCACGGTGACGAGCACATATCCCGGTTCGTGCCGGACCCGGACGGTCACAGCGTCGTCGTCCTGGTCCGGGCCGCTCGCGGCCAGCATTAAAACGGCAGTTTCGGGCCGCGCAGCGGCCCAGCCACCATCGGTCATAACCCCTCCCCCCACCGGTCGGATCCGCCCCAGGTCGCGACGGAGGCGAGGCGGGCTTCCGCGCGCACGGAAGCTCCGTCAGAAAGGCCACCCCTGGCAAAAGCCCAGACCTCGCCGACACTGAAGCTACCCCTCCGCTGTCCCAGCCGCATCATCCGATGTATGTACGCCGTTATGTAACTTGGCCCGCAACGGTCGGTGTGACGTGACACCCACCCCGTTCGGGATAAAAATCCTCAGGCCGCCATCGGACGTGCGGCGGGGGCGGGCAGCAGCAGGTCGCTGACCGGGTGCCTGGTCCGCGGGGCCGCCTCGCGGGTGGCCAGCGGCTCAGGCAGGCCGGCCTCGGTGTCGTGGCGGCCGACGGCGACGACCACGACCGGGGTCAGATCCTCGCCGAGGCCGAGCTCGGTACGGACGGCGCCGGTATCGAAGCCGCCCATCTGGTGCACGGACAGCCCGTCGGCCTGCGCCTGGGTGACCAGGGCGGCCACGGCCTGCCCGGTGTCGTACAGCGCCCACGGCTGCGGGCGGCCGTCGTCGCCCGCGGTGCGCGCCGCGACCAGGATCAGCGCGCTGGCCGCCCCGGCCCAGGCCTGGTTGCCGGGGGCGAGGGCGGCGAAGAGCCGGTCGTGGGCCGGCTCGCCGCGGCGGGTGACCAGGAAGCGCCAGGGCTGGCTGTTCCCTGCCGACGGTGCCCAGCGGGCCGCTTCGAGCAGCGCGGCCAGGGCCTCGTCGCCGATTTCGTGCGCCTGGTCGAACCCGCGCGGGCTCCACCGCTCGGCGAGCAGCGGGTGAACGGGAACCGTGGTGCTGGCGGTCTTGCGCATGGAGGCGGTCGCTCCTTCGAGGTAGATGACGCGTCATCAAACACCGAATGACACGTCATGTATTCCGGCGGCGCGGTCCCGGCCGGGACCCTGGCGGCGGACGCCTTAGGCTGGGTGAATGGGGCAGGTCCGGGTGGGCACGGCGTCGTGGACGGACCGGACGCTGATCGAGTCGGGCTGGTACCCGCCGGAGGCGAACAACCCGGAGAAGCGGCTGCGCTACTACGCCCGCCAGTTCCCGCTGGTGGAGGTGGACGCGACCTACTACGCGCTGCCCGCCGAGCAGACCGCGCGGGCCTGGGCCGAACGCACGCCGCCCCACTTCACCTTCAACATCAAGGCGTTCAGCCTGTTCACCCAGCACCCGACGCCGGTCCGGGCGTTCCCGGCCGACCTGCGGGAAGCGGCGGGGCAGGCCGGCAAGGACCGCGTGTACCTCAAGGACGTGGACCCGGCGGTGGCGGAGGCGGCCTGGGACCGGTTCCTGGCCGCGCTCGGCCCGCTGCGCGACGCGGGCAAGCTGGGCGCGATCCTGCTGCAGTTCCCGCCCTGGTTCCCGATCGGCCGGGCGCGCCGGGAGTACATCCTGGCCTGCGCGCAGCGGGCCGCGCCGGACCGGGTGTGCGTGGAATTCCGCAACCGCACCTGGATGACCGAGGACAACCAGGCCGAGACGCTGGACTTCCTGGCCGGGCACCGGCTCCCGTACGTGTGCGTGGACATGCCGCAGGGCTACCCGAGCTCCATCCCGCCGGTGCTCGCCGCCACCAGCGACCTGGCCGTGCTCCGGATGCACGGGCACTCGGACAAGTGGACGAGCAAGGAGATCTCGGAGAAGTTCGGCTACCGGTACAGCGATCAGGAGCTGGACGACTGGGCGGGCCGGATCCGCGGCCTGGCCGCGGACGCCGACCTCACCCACGTGCTGTTCAACAACTGCTACCGCGACTGGGCGCACGTCAACGCCCAGCAGCTCACGGCGCGGCTTACTACGGACCGGCCCGCTGCTCCCGCACCTGGCGCTTGATCCGGGACAGCATCGCGGCCATGCCGCGCAGCCGCAGCGGGCTCACCAGGTCGGCCAGCCCGAGCTGGCTGGAGAACTCGGGCGGGGTGGCCAGCACCTCGTCGGCGTCCAGCCCGTCGAGCCCGGCGTGCAGGATGGCGGCGAAGCCGCGGGTGGTCGGCGCCTCGGGCGGCGCGTCGAAATAGAGGTGCACAGCCTCGTCCGGCTCGACCTCGACGGCCAGGAACAGCGGCGTCTGGCACTCCGGGACCGGCTCCATCCGGTCCCGGTGCTCGGCGTAGCGCTCCGGCAGGGGCGGCAGGTCCTGGGAGAACTCCAGCAGCAGCTGCAGCCGGTCCTTGTCCGGCACGCTGTGGAAATCGTCGGCGATCTCCTGCAGCCGGGGATTTAGCGCGGCGCCGACGGCCGGCTGCGAGTTCACGGGCGGTTGGGTCACGGGCTGTCCCCGCGGGTGATCGGGACCCGGACGCTGTTGCCCCACTCGGTCCACGAGCCGTCGTAGTTGCGCAC
>Ga0070697_100005120_pt1 | contig 10068 bp, 8 predicted proteins | sample KBSK1501metaG_FD_65475 | JGI IMG/M metagenome (GOLD analysis project Ga0070697, IMG submission 65475) | Corn, switchgrass and miscanthus rhizosphere microbial communities from Kellogg Biological Station, Michigan, USA - KBS K1-50-1 metaG | ecosystem: Host-associated > Plants > Roots >... | reverse complement strand
GGCGACAGGTTCGGATGCCTCGGCGATTTCGACCTCGGCGGCTTCGACGGCCGCCACCGTCTCGACGGGCGGCGGTTCGGTCGCAGCCTCGCCAGCCGCAGCGGCCTCGACCTGGCCTTCGGTGACCGCGTCGAGTTCCGACGCCGCTGCAGGGGTAGCCGCGATCGGGGCGCTGGTTCCGTCGCCGTTCAGCAGGTCGGCAACCTGCGTTTCGTCGGCCGGCGGCTCGACGGTCTTCGTCTCTTCACTCATTGCTGGATCTCCACGAAATCAGGAAGCCGGTGGGGAGTACGTCGCCGACAGGACCAGCCCGATGACGACGATGAGCGCGACCAGGATCATCAGCAGGCGACCGAAGCGCGCGCCCGGAAGCATCGCCGCGGCGCTAGCGGTAGTTCTGGAACTGGAGCGGAACGGTTTCGTCGAGCTCGCGCAGCCGAACGATCACCCGCTGGAGCTCGTCCTTGCTCTTGCCCGAAACGCGAACCGCATCGCCCTGGATGCTGGACTTGACCTTCGGGAACTCGTCACGGACGAGCTTCGAGAGTCGTTTCGCGAGCGTGTCATCGAGGCCCCGACGGAGCTTGATCACCTGCCGCACCTTGCTGCCGCCGGCGGGCTCGACCTTGCCCCAGTCGAAGATCTTCAGCGACAGGTTGCGGCGGATCGCCTTTGACGCGATCAGGTCCTTGACGGCCGCGGCGCGACCTTCGTCGTCGGTCAGCAGCGTCAGCTCGCCCTTGCTCTGTTCGAGATCGACCGTCACGCCTTTGAAGTCGTAGCGCTGCTGGACCTCGCGACGGACCTGGTCGAGGGCGTTGCGGAGCTCCTGCTCGTCGAATTCGCTGACGACGTCGAACGAGACCTCACCGGCCATCCTGCGTCCTCCCGTCGTGATGGTAGTCGAACGTCACCGTGCCTCCAGTAGCCGGAGGAGCAGCTCCCCGATCCGATAGCTTCGACCGCCGCCCATGACCAGGACGGCGTCGCCGGGCCGAACCTCACCTGCCAGCCACGCGGCTGTTGCCTCGACGGACCCCGGGGCGCCGATCGGCAGGTCGGATCGACGGGCCGCCACGGCCTCCGCCACCCGGGTCGCCGAGGCGATCGTGGTGTCTGGATCGCGCCCGGCCCAGATGTCGGCGACCGCGACCGCGTCGGCCGTCGCCAGTGCGCCGGCGAGCTCGTCGAGGAGGGCCGCCGTCCGATGGTACGTCAGGGGCTCGTGAACCGCCCAGACGCGGCGGCCGGGCTCCCGCTGGCGGAGCGCGGCGATCGTCTCGCGGATGGCCGTGGGATGGTGGCCATAGTCGTCGTAGATGACGACGCCGGCCGCCTCGCCCTTGCGCTCGAGCCGCCGGCCGACGCCGGGAAACGACGCGAGGCCCTTGACGATCGCCGGCGTCGATGCGCCGAGGAGGTCCGCAACGGCCGCCACCCCCAGCGCGTTGGCGGCGTTGTGACGGCCGGCGGTCGGTAGCCGAGCCGTGACAGAGGCGCCCTTGCCGTCCTTGCCGCCCTTGCCGCCGAGGCCGTCGATCTCGATGGTCGTGCCGGCGGGGTCGGCGGCCACGATCCGGCCCTCGACGATGCGGGCTTCCCCGGCGCGGGTCGCGAAAGGCGTCCTGGGCTTCCCGCCCAGCGCCACGGCGACGACGACGCCGTCCCAGTCCCCGAGGCGGCCGACGAGGGCCGCGATGCCGGGGTCGCCGACGTTGGCGACGAGCGTGGGCCTCTTCCCAGCGGCCGCTCGCGATCGCCTGATCCAGCGCTCCAGGGCGCCGATGACGGCCTCCCGGTCGGCGAACACGTCGGGATGGTCCCACTCGGCGCTCGTCACGAGGCTGATCGCCGGCCGGTACGGATCGAAATTTCCGGCGTACTCGTCGGCCTCGACGACGAAGGCGTCGCCGCCTCCCCAGCGCGCGGTGGCCGGAATGCCGCCGCTCAGGGCGGCCGGCAGGAGCGCCCCGACGAACGCCGAAGGATCGAGGCCCGCGCCGACGAGCACGTGGACGAGCCAGCCCGCGCTCGTGCTCTTGCCGTGCGTCCCGGCGACCGCGACCAGGGTTCGCCCCACGGCGGCATCCGCGACGACCTGCTGCCAGGGTTCGAGCGGGATGCCGGCCGCCCGTGCCGCGGCGAGCTCCGGATGGTCCGGCGCCACGGCCGTCAGTGCCTTGGTCACCGCGAGGCGATCAGGCGGGGTGGGGCCCGCGACGTGGGATGGGTCGTGGCGCCACTGGAGCGGGATGCCGGCCGCGTCGAGAGCAGGCGTATAGGGCGAGGGGCCGCCGGCGTCGCAGCCCGAGGTCTCGGCGCCCGCCCGCTGCGCGAGCAGCGCGGCCGCGGATGCTCCGGCGCCCGCGGCACCCACGACGTGGATGCGCTCGCGGGCGCGGATGGGACGTGGGTCGCGGGCAGGCTCGAGCCCGGCGCCGATCGCCCCCGCGTCGCGCGTCATCGCCCCGGCGCTGGTTGGTCTGTGGCGCGCTCGATGAGGAGCTCGAGCGCCGCCTCGGCGCTGGCGACCTTGTTCGACGCCCGGTCGCCTCGCCACACGAACCGCCGCACCGCGACATCCGCGCCGTCCGCGACCGCGACGTAGGTGAGCCCGACGGGTTTCTCCGCCGTGCCACCGCCGGGTCCCGCGATCCCCGTCACCGAAACGGCCAGATCGACGCCCAGTCGTCGACGGGCCCCGGTCGCCATGGCCCGCGCCACCTGGGCGCTGACGGCGCCATGCCCGGCAAGGACGTCGCCCGGGACGTCGAGCAGCGACGCCTTGGCGTCGTCCGCGTAGGCGACGATCCCGCCACGGAAATAGCCCGACGAGCCCGCGACGTCGGTGATGCTGCTGGCGACGAGCCCGCCGGTGCACGACTCCGCGGTCCCGACGGTCAGGCCGCTGCCCAGGCAGATCCCCTGGAGGCGCTCCGCGAGCGCGACGAGCGAATCGCTCCCGCTAGCTGTCACGGAGTCGGGGCATCGAACGCCGGCAACGGCACGCGAATGAAGACCTGGGTGGGCTGCTCGGCCGTCTTGCCCGTAACCGGATCCGCCGCGCTGATGTCGAACTGGTTCGGGCCACGGCGCAAGTCGACCTCCGCAGCCCACGTCGCATCCGCCGCCGCGAAGACGCGATACGGCTGCTCGCGGCCCGGGGTGCTGATCGAGATCGCCGCTCCCGGGACCGACGTCCCGCGAAGGACATACGACGTCGCCGTGCCATCGAGCGTCAGGATGCCGGCGGCCGGAGCCGTCACGACGAGGGCCGGGGGCCGCGCGTAGCGCAGCAACTGGACGCCGAGGTACACCGCGAACGCAGCCACGACGGCGGTCAGCAGCGCCGCCCAGACCACACTCCGCGAGAACGTCAGCTGGCGCCTCGGCGTCTGCATCCGCCGCGGCATCGCGATCGCTTCGCGACGTCGCGTCCCACCCAGCTCCCTTCGCCACTGGGCGACGGCGTCGTCGGGATCGAGGTCCAGGTAGCTGGCGTAGGTCCGCAGGAATCCGGTTGCATAGACCGCTCCCGGCAGGTCGCCAAGATGGCCGCGCTCGAGGGCGTCAATGTGGCGGGCGCGGATCCTGGTGTCCCGTTCGGCCCGCTGGATGTCGACGCCCTTGCGCGCCCGCGCCGCCGACAGCCGTTCGGCGAGCGAGGGCTCCGCGGCGTCAGCGGGCGCCCAGGCCTCGTCGCTCGTCCTCATTCGTCATCGTCCGAATCGGCGCCCAGCCGCCCTCCCCCATCGCCGGCGTCTCGCCGCAGGACCGGCCGCGCGTTCGAGCCGTCGAACGGGCCGATGTAGCCGCGCGCCTCGAGCTGGTCGATGATCCGGGCGGCGCGCGCGTAACCCACCTTCAGCCGCCGCTGGAGGAGCGACGCGGACGCCCGGTCGTACTCGCGGATGACGTCAACGGCGTCCGGCAGCAGCCGATCGGCGTCCTCGTCCTCGAGATCGCTCGCCGCACCCGTGCCGTCTTCGTCGCTCTCGATGATCGACAGGTCGTAGTGCGGGTCCTCGATCTGGTCGCGCCAGTGCTCGGTGACCCGGCCGATCTCGGCATCGGACACGAACACGCCCTGAAGGCGCATGGGCCGTGGCAGGTCCGACGGCTGGTAGAGCATGTCGCCACGGCCAATGAGGTCCTCGGCGCCGGGCGTGTCGAGGATCGTCCGGGAGTCGATCTGCGACGCCATGGCGAAGGCGATCCGGCTGGGGAAGTTGGCCTTGATCAGGCCGGTCACAACGTTGACCGACGGGCGCTGCGTAGCGAGGACCATGTGGATGCCAGTGGCTCGCGCCTTCTGGGCCAGTCGAACGATCGGCTCCTCGACGTTCTTGCCCTCGCGCATCATCAGGTCGGCCAGCTCGTCGACGATGATCACGATGAACGGCAACCGGTCCGCTGGGTCGACCCGTGACTCGTTGTAGCCGCGAATGTTCCGCGCGGCGGCGCCGGCGAAGCGGCGGTAGCGCCCCTCCATCTCGTTGACCGCCCACTTGAGGGCGGCCTTGGCCCGCTCCGGTTCGGTGACCACCGGCACGAGGAGATGCGGCAGGCCGTTGTACGACGCAAGCTCGACGCGCTTGAGGTCCATGAGGATCATCCGGACGTCGTCGGGGGTCGCCTGGCAGAGCAGGCTCGTGATGAGCGCGTTGACCATGACGCTCTTGCCCGAACCGGTCGCTCCCGCGATCAGCAGGTGCGGCATCTTCGCCAGGTCGACCGCCTGCGCCTTGCCGGAGACGTCGCGCCCGAGGGCGAAGGTCAGGCTCGAACCCGTGGCCTCGAAGTCGACCTCCTCGAGGATCCTGCGCAGCGCGACGATGTTGAAGTCCTTGTTCGGGATCTCGATCCCGACCGCGCTCTTGCCGGGGATCGGGGCCTCGATGCGCAGTGAACGGGCCGCCAGGGCCATCGCGAGGTCGTCGGCGAGCGCCTCGATCCGGCTGACCTTGATGTCCGCGGCGGGCTGGACCTCGTACTGGGTAACGACCGGGCCGGCGTTGCGGGCGACGATCTGGGCCGGGATGTTGAAGCTGGCCAGCTTGCGGACGATGATCTCCTCGTTCCGGCGGTGGAGGATCTCCTCGCCACCGGTCGTCTCCAGGACTTCGCTGTCGTCGAGGAGCTCGAACGGCGGCAACACGTACTCGTCCTCGTCGACCGGCTGCGGCGAATCGCCCGCGACGGTGACGTCGTCGATGGCCCGTTCGGCGAGCAGGGCCGCGACGCCGCCGCCGCGCGCCGGGGCGAAGGTCGCCGACGTTGGCGCGGTATTCGGGACGGCCGACGGGATCGGCAGCTCGTCCTCGTACTCCTCGTCGTCTTCCTCGCCTTCGTCGTCCTCTTCTTCCTCGTCTTCGTCGTCAGGGTCGTCGCCCCACACGGCGGTCTGCCCGTTCGACGGGCCCGGGCCGACGGCCAGCCGCGCCCGGCGGCCACTCAACGCCTGCTGCTCGGCCAGCTCGCGGCGCATCGACGCGGCCGCCGTCGTGCCGACCCATCTGGCGGTCCCGGTCACCGGCCGGAGCAGCTCCTTGAGCTGGAGGTTGAACGCCAGCAGGATCCCGCCGATCGACAGGCCGACCATCACGATCACCGCGCCGGGTGCCGTCAGCCACGGAATGAGGACATCGGCGAGGAGCTTGCCGATGCGGCCGCCGGAGAAGGGCCCGATGGTCTGGACGACACCCAGCAAGCCGACGTACGCGAACGACACGCCCGCAAGCGTCACGCCCCAGCCGGAGCCTGGCTCTCGGCCGGGTCCCCACTCCACATACCAGCCGGCGGCGAGGAGGAGGATCGGGAGCAGCCAGCGGACGCTGCCGAAGAACGGGACCACCGAATCGCGCCACCAGTCGGTCAGCTTGCCCTGGCCGGGCAGGCCGAAGGCGATCAGGGTCACCGCGCCGAGGACCAGCAGGATGATCCCGATGATCGACCGGCCCACCTCCGGGTTGATCTCGGGCAGCCGGAAGCTGGGGAGCGAGAAGCCCCCGCCGCGCCGGCGCCGGCGTTTTCGCGCCACCTAGATCTCGACCACGACGGGAAAAACCATCGGCCGGCGCTTCGTCTGCTCGTAGAGGTAGCGAGACACGCCGTCCTTGATCTGGCTCTTCAGCAATGCGATCTCGCTGATGTGGTCCCCCGGATTCTCGATCGAGGCAATGACGCGGTCCGCGGCGCCGCTGATGAGCGGATCGTGCTCGTTCTGGTGGACGAAGCCGCGGGTGATGATCTCGGGCCGGCCAACGACGTTGCCGGTCTGCTTGTCGACGGTCACGACGATCATGAACATGCCGTCGTTGGCGAGCGCGCGGCGATCGCGCAAGACGATCTCGCCGACGTCCCCGACTGACAGGCCGTCGACGAAGACGTAGCCGGCCGGCACCGGCTGGCCGCGGCGCGCGGAGCCGTCGGCCAGGATCTCGATGGGCATGCCGTTCTCGATGATGAAGACGTTCTCCGGCAGCACCCCGGTCTCGATCGCCAACCGGCCGTGCTGGACCTGCATCCGGAACTCGCCGTGGATCGGGATGAAATGCCTGGGCTTCGTCAGGCCCAGCATCAGCTTCAGCTCCTCCTGGCTGGCGTGGCCGGAGACGTGGGCCCGCTTGATCGTGTGGTAGAAGACGTTGGCCCCGGCCTTGAACAGATTGTCGATGGTGCGTGCGACATATTCCTCGTTGCCCGGGATCGGGCTGGCCGAGACGATCACCGTGTCCCCGGGCTGGATCTCGACGAAGCGGTGATCCCGGTTGGCCATCCGCGCCAGGCCGGACATCGGCTCGCCCTGCGCGCCTGTCGTGGCGATAACGAGATGCTTGTCGGGGACGTCCGCGATGCGATCCTTGCCGATGATCCGTGACGGGTCGTAGGTCAGGTAGCCCAGGTCCGTCGCGATCCGGAAGTTCTGCTCCATCGACCGGCCGATGACCGCCACCTGGCGGTCGAACGAGGCGGCCGCATCGAGGACCTGTTGGATGCGGGCGATGTTGCTGGCAAATGTCGCGACGATGACCCGGCCGTCGAGCGGTTCCATGATCTCGCGGAACGCCTCGCCCACCGTCCGCTCGGACGGCGTGTAGCCGGGGTTCTCCGCCCGCGTCGAGTCGGACAACAGGCAGACGACGCCCTCCTCGCCCAGGCGGGCGAGGGTGTGGAAGTCGGACAGCTTGCCATCGACGGGCGTGTGATCGAACTTGAAGTCGCCGGTGTGGACGACGATTCCGACCGGCGTTCGGAGGGCGATCCCCATCGCGTCCGGAATCGAGTGGCCCACCCGGAAGGGGATCACGGTGAATGGGCCCACAACGAGCTCGTCACCGGGTTCGAGCCCCAGCAGCGGATTGTTGTGGAGCTTGTGTTCCTTGATCTTGTTGCCGAGCAGGCCGCGGGCCAGGGTCGATGCGTAGATCGGGACGCCTGGGAACTCCGGGAGGATGTACGGCAGCCCGCCGACGTGGTCCTCGTGGGCGTGGGTGATGAGGAAGGCGCGGACGTTGGCCTTCTTGTCACGGAGATACGTGATGTCAGGGATGACCAGGTCGATCCCGAACATCTCCTCGTCCGGGAACATGAGTCCGCAGTCGATGACGACGATGTCGTCGCCGTACTCGAACACGTACATGTTCTTGCCGATCTCCCCCACCCCGCCGAGGGGGATGATCCGGAGGAGCTTGTCGGGCGCTGCCATCACGCCAGCCGTCCCATCAGCGCCCGAAGAGGCCGGCCTGCTCGGCAGGCTCGGGTGATTCCGGCGGACTGGCGGGCTGCGGATCTGCGGCTGCGCTCTCGGTCGCGCGCTGCCCCGCTCGCCTGGCCCGCGACCGTTCCAGCGCGGCCGGGACGCCGGCCATGTCGGCCAGCGAGGTCTGCGCGACGGCAGTCGAGCGCAGGGCAGCCGCCGGATGGTAGAGGGCGTAGACGCTGGCATCGGCCGCGCCCGTCGCCGGATCGGCCGGCCGCACCGTGCCATGAGCCTCCGAGATCCTGGCGCCGGGCATGAACGCCGCCATCGAGAACCGGCCGAGGGTCACGACGAGCGCCGGGTCGAGCACCTCGAGCTGGCGCTTCAGGAAGGGCTGGCACGCGGCGATCTCGTCGGGCAGCGGGTCGCGATTGTCCGGCGGCCGGCACTTGACGACGTTCGTGATGAAGACCTCGTCACGCGGCCACTGGATCGATCCCAGCAGCTCGACGAGCTTGTCGCCCGCCCGCCCGACGAATGGCCGGCCCAGGCGGTCCTCGTTGAAGCCAGGGCCCTCGCCGACGAACACGACTTCGGTCGACGCGTGGCCTTCGCCCGGGACGGCATTCGTACGCGTCTCGTGGAGCCGGCAGCGGGTGCAGGCGCGGACCTCGCGGGCGATGACCTCGAGCGCCGCCTGGCGCTCGGCGTGCGTCATGCGCCCCTCGCCGGCGCGCCCGCTCGCCGCGACGCCGCGCGGACCTGGTCGCGGGCGATGAGCAGCTCGGCCAGCTCGACGGCGTTCGTGGCGGCCCCCTTGCGGAGGTTGTCGCTGACGACCCAGAAGGCGATCCCCCGGCCGTCGGGGATCGACGGGTCCGTGCGAACCCGCCCGACGAAGACCTCGTCCCGCCCGGCCGCTTCGGTGGCCAGGGGGTAGTCGTGGGTCGCCGGATCGTCGCGGACGACGACCCCCGGCACTGCCTCGAACAGGCGCCTGGCCCGTTCCGGCGTCAGCGGGTCGCGAGTCTCGACGTGGACCGCCTCGGAATGGCTCACGAAGACCGGGATGCGGACCGCGGTGCAGGAAATCCGAAGCTCGGGCAGGTGGAGGATCTTGCGGCTCTCGGTGACGACCTTCCACTCTTCCTTCGTGTAGCCGTTTTCGAGGAAGGTGTCGATCTCGGGCAGGGCATTGAAGGCGATGGGGTGAGGATAGACGGCGGCGGTCGTCGGCCGTCCCTCGACGTGGGCCTGGACCTGGTCCTCGAGCTCGGCGACCGCGTCCGCGCCGGTTCCGGAGACGGACTGGTAGGTATCGACGACGACCCGCTCGATCCCGACGCTGTCGCGCAGGGCCATCAGGACCGGCGCGAGCTGCATGGTCGAGCAGTTGGGGTTTGCGACGATCCCCTCGTGCCAGGCAAGGTCGTCCGGGTTGACCTGGCTGACGACGAGTGGGACGTTCGGTTCCATCCGCCAGGCGCTCGAGTTGTCGATGACCGTCGCCCCGCGCCTGACCGCCTCCGGGGCGAGCTCCCTCGACACGTCCGCGCCGGCCGAGAACAGCGCGATGTCGACCCCATCGAAGGCCCCCGGTTCGGCCTTCCCGACGTCGTAGGTTCGGCCGTCGAGCGACCCCGTCCGTCCCGGCGACCGCCCTGAGGCCAGCAAACGAAGCTCGGCGACCGGGAATTCCCGTTCGCTGAGGACCTGGATCATGGTCCGCCCGACGACGCCGGTGGCGCCGACGACCGCGACGGTCAGGGGTCGGGGGGTCATCCGGGGAGAGTTGCTCCGCTGGCTGGTGTCATCGCCCGGGCACCGGCCGAGTATACCAATCGAGAATCCTCGGGCCCAGATGGTCGCGGAGCTCCCTCTGGGACCTCGGAGCGCGAGTAGGCAACCCCACCGCTCAGGTTGCCTACTCCCCGGCGTCCGCGATCAGACAGGCTCCTTGGCGAGGTGGCGCTGCATCGCCGCCTTGCGGGAGAGGTTGATCCGGCCCTGGCGGTCGATCTCGGTCACGACGACCATCACCTCGTCGCCGACGGACACGACGTCCTCGACGCTGGGCACGTGGTAGTCGGCCAGCTCGCCGATGCGGACCAGGCCTTCCTTGCCGGGCAGGATCTCGACGAATGCGCCGAAGCCCATGATCCGGGTGACCTTGCCCAGATAGAGCGACCCGATCTCGACCTCGCGAGTGAGGCTCTCGACCCACTGGATCGCCTTCTTGGCGTTCTCGCCGGACACGGCCGAGATCTCGACGGTGCCGTCGTCCTCGACGTTGATCTCCGTGCCGGTCTCTTCCTGGATCTTGCGGATCATCGAGCCGCCCTTGCCGATGATGTCGCGGATCTTCT